>SDBT01000025.1_pt1 | contig 168595 bp, 256 predicted proteins | sample 2277101 | NCBI WGS metagenome assembly SDBT01 (sample SAMN10404973, study PRJNA504765) | marine sediment metagenome | isolation source: marine sediment core GS10_PC15, 103 cmbsf | place: Arctic Ocean: Southern Knipovich Ridge | collected 2010
GTTACTAATACTTTCATTTTGACTCCTCCTCATGTTCATATATTCCCCTAAATATATCATCTAATGAGTATTTATACTTCCAATCAGGATAATGTTTCTGAAACTTTCTTACATCACTAACATACCAAATGTGGTCACCTATTCTATTTTTCTTCTTATAGGACCTCTTCATTTTCTTTCCTGTTAATTTCTCACACTTGCTTATCGCCTCTAATATAGAACAACTTCTATCAGGCCCCCCTCCTATATTATACACCTCACCACATCTTGGGTTCTGATAAAAATGATAGAATGCATTAACTAAATCATAAGAATGGATATTGTCTCTTACTTGTTTCCCTTTATATCCAAACACCTTATACTCTTTACCACTTACTGCGCACTTTACAAGGTAGGATAAGAATCCGTGTAGTTCAGCTCCCGAGTGATTAGGTCCTGTTAAACATCCTCCTCTGAAACAAGCTGTCTTCATTCCAAAATACTTTCCATACTCCTGTACTAATAAATCAGCTGCCAGTTTAGAAACTCCAAATAGACTATGAGTGGTATCGTCTATACTCATACTCTCATCAATGCCGTAGTCTTTATATTCCCAGAGGCGTACATCATGCCCTGCATCTATCTCCCACCTAGTGGGATTTTCAAACAAAGGTAATTGATTAGGAGTATCCCCATATACCTTATTTGTAGATGTATAAATAAATACTGCCTTGGGACAATACTTCCTCATCATCTCAAGCAATACAAGAGTACCTACAGCATTTATACTAAAGTCAGTTACAGGTTCTTTAATAGCCCAATCATGAGAAGGTTGTGCTGCTGTATGAATAATAAGTTTTATACTTTTACCATACATACCGAATAAATAGTCCATAAGTTCTTCTGAACGTATATCATAACTATAATTTACATAATTCATATATTTTCTAGATAATCTCTCTGCATTCCATTCGGTAGAACCTTCTTTTCCAAAGAAGTATTCTCTCATATTATTATCAACTCCGATTACCTTAAATCCTTTTCCAGCAAAAAAGGCTACTGCTTCTCCACCTATCAAACCTGAAGAACCTGTAATCAGTATTGTCATTTCTTCTCTCCATATCCTGAATCTTTTAACAACTTAACAAAACTCTTATTTTTAATTTCATGTTCCCAAATTTCTATCAAAACAAGTTCCTTCTTTCTAAAAAGTAATCTTTTCTTTTTATCCCTCTTCACAATCCCATAGATGTACTGCTGACGTCCACAAACTTTAAGTGAAGGATAACACTTTTTACACCCATGCCAATAACACCCATATAACTCTATAAATACATGCGGTTGTCTTATATTTATAAAGTCAGGATTAACTCTCATTTTCTTGTCAGAAATCCATAGTTTACCATTCCCGATATATTTGTACGGAAGACCATTTTCATTACAATATCCAAGAAATTCCCTTTCCAATCTCGTAGGTTTCGTTTTCTGTTTACTAATCATATTTCGAATATGTTTTTGTCGCGATACTATATATAAATTCTCTAAAGTATCGTTTTTAATATCCCCATCTCTGCGATAAATATATTCGTTTGCTCTTAATTTTCTACCTAAACACTTTTCCATTAATACGCGACATAATATTTTATAACCCCCGTCTGGCTGTTTTACGTACATTACCCCAGAAAATTTTGCCAATCCACCTTTCCAATTATAATTCTTATCTAACCTTAAAGTCTTTTGATAATTTATATGACATTTTTTAGAACAGAACTTACCGGCCCCTTTCAATACTTGAGAAAGTCCTATTCGCCTAATCTTCCCGCACCAGTTACATTTTACTAAACAACTTTTCCCTCTCTTTATTGGGTTATATCGGCCAACAAAATTATCTTCTACTTTCATAATTATAACTTCCATCGACTTCCTCTATTCAGAATCTACTGTATACTTCGACTCTTTGTAACGTTGCAGTTCATCAAACTCTTCACTAATCTCTTCTCTAGCTTTAACAATATCTTCTCTACTCATCTTAGATGTTTCAACAAAACAATTATACTTTCCTGGGATACCTCTATACCATAAATCAGCTAAGTCTGCACTATGAATCTTTATATCATATTTCTCAGGATGATTATAAATATCACAACCCGGGTAAGGCATAAATATACCTAAGCCAAAGTTAGTAGGCTTGGCATCTCTAAGCCATTGCTTTGTCTCTTCTATAGTTTCCCAGCTCTCTCCAGGCAATCCTACTATTAAAAAAGCTCTTGTATCTATACCTAGTTCATTGCATAATCGAACTACTCTTGTGTTCTGTGCTACCGTAGTTCTCTTACCCACATTATCTAATATAGTCTGACTACCGCTCTCTATACCAAATGAAATCCTAACACACCCGCTATTTTTCATTATTCTTAATAAATTAATATCCATATCTGCTCTACCAAAACAAGCCCATTTGAAATCTAATCTTTTTAACTCCTCGCAAATCGTCATCACTCTAGTTCTATTAAGTGTAAAAACATCATCGTATATCATCAACCCACTAAACCCTAAAGCTTTTATATCCTGTAGCTCTTCAATTACATTCTCTGCTGAACGAAGTCTAGTTCTTTCCCAAACTCCCTTACTACAAAAGGCACAATTATAAGGACACCCTCTACTAGTTACCATTGTAGTAGTTGGGCGCCCTTCTAAAAGATATTTGTATTTATGGATATCAATCAAGTCTCTAGCAGGAAATTTTATTTCATTTATAGGTGGAGGAGGTATTTGAATACGGTGAGGTAATATTCTATCACATTCTACAATACTCTTTATAACATTTTCACCCTCACCTATAACTACCCGGTCATAGTCCGAAAAATCTTCAGGAGTAGTAGAGGCATAAGGTCCTCCTACAATAGCCGCCCCCTTAAATAAATGCCTATTCTTCTTTACCCAAGTTGCTTGAGTAATATTACAAGTAATAGCATATACGTTATAACCTTCAGGTATCTTATCTCCTACTCCTACGTCTACAAAAATAGGGTCATGCTCCCTTATAGCAGCAGCAAGATATAACAGACCTAAAGGTGGAAATACTGCTTCATCTAATAGAAACGGACTAGGTGGGTTAACTAAACATACTTTCATTATTTACTCCAAACACCAAGAAAAAATGATACTCCAAGAACAACTAAGGCTATAGGTATAACAATCCCTCCCATCCACGCTATTAGAATAACAGATACTACTTTCAACAACGGAGTCCAATCACTCCCTACTGGAAACAAACTAGTAATCCAAGGAGCCAACTTAAAAAAGCATCCGTAGAAGACTCCAACACCTGCTGTTATACTAAGTATTCCTAATAATGTTTTCTTCATTCTATTCACCTCCTTACATTAAAATGTTCTACCTATCTTAATATAATCATATTTACCTGATTCAATAGACTCTTTCAAGCGAGCATCTATCTCATTAATCAATCCTGCCTTCATCTCATTAGCTCCTCTTGATACCTTATCCCAATCAACAATCAATATTTTATCAGGATTTTCCTTCTTCTGCTCCGCTGCTTTACGATTCTCTAACACACTAACTTTTGAAACCTCGACTACTAGTCTCTCAAGTAATGAACCTATTGATATAACATTCATCTTTGTCCCCCTTCTTTCAATAATTTATTCTTAAAACTATTATCGTTTATCTCATGTTCCCATATCTTAATTACCTTCCAACCATATTTCTTATAAATTTTGTCCCTATACTTATCATGCCGCACAATACTATCAACTAACTTTATTGCTTTTTTATTCAGAATATGAGGATAGCATTGCTTACATCCATGAAAAAAACATCCCTGTATTTCTATCGCCTCCTTCTTGCCATTTATATTAACAAAATCGGGATTAATATTTTCAATCCTAAATTTATTATTTCCAGTATATCTGTAAGGAAGGTTAAACTCATCTACAAAATTACTGAAAGTTTTTTCAGGCTTAGTGGGTTTTCGCCTTTGAAGTTCCCATATTCTTTGTAAATGTTCAGGATGCTTCTTACAATATCTCTTCCTTATCAAACTTTGCTTTTCTCTAGTTTCTTTCGAACACTTCTTTCCCAGTCTTCCTTCTCTTAACTTTTGACTCCTGCGCGGTAATTTATAAGAACATTTCAGTGAGCAACAAACTTTAGAACTAGTAGATATAACTTTAAACCGGTGCCTACAAATAGGACAAATTCTCAAAACCCTAAGGACTCTTTCCTTCCTTAACCAAGGTTTGGATTTCCCTTCATGAGATAAGCTTATTTTCTTAGCTCTAATAGGAGACATTCCAGAACATTTTTGACTGCAATGTATTTGTTTTCTCTTTAATGTCTTAAACTCTTTATTGCAAACGGGACATATTTTCTTATACCTTCCTGATATCTCTATTCCTTTACGAGGAGACGGCTTTCCTTTAAGTTTTAATCTTATCTTATTATTTCTTTCTGGAGAATGCTCTCCGCAAAATTTACTACAATAAGTCTGATTTGAGCTAGGATACGTCTCAAACACCTTGCCACATATAGGACATATTTTTCTAACTCTTTTACTCATCCTTACCTCCCTATTTCTTTTTCTTTCTAACTTTACTCTTCCGATGTTTTTTTCTTCTTCTTTTTTTCTGTTTGCTTGTTAGTTCTTTTTTGTTTGACATACCCTTCCTCCAATAAATATATCAACATCTTAGCCCTTGCGTCTGCTTCGGTGTAAGTTCTTGCTATTTCCTTATTTTCTAATTGAACCTTCCAACTATGATACTTCCAATTAGGCATAAAATGAATATAACTTGTATAGTGTTCCAATAACTCCCCTAATTCTGCGACTGTAAAGGCTGAATAATATTCATTCTCACTTTGATTTTTTGACCCCATTTGTAGGCTCAAATCATCTTCCCCTGTATTAAATCTTTCCCAAGCCCACAAACTATCCTGCTTTACCCCAAGTTCTTTTATACGCTTAGCTAAATCTTTATTGCATACGCCTTGTTCAAATTTCAAACTCATTTTTATGTTCTCCTACTATCGGTATTCCATCATACATATTCTCAGGTGGTGCTCCCTCATATAATCCTAACTTATGAGCATCTACTACGTTTCTATATCTTCTATACTTATTTGTCTTCTGCAATTCTAAGATTGGGTCTACATCAGCCATTCTAGTAATAAACTGAGGATGAGTACAAACATGATACCCAGCACTTATAATAAATCCATAATGAAATGCAGGAGCCATTACTCCTCTCGGTTCTATATATCCATCGTTAGGGACCATTATATCATTCATTATCTCTTGTATAACTGACCTTCTAAATAATTGACAATGTCCATTTATACCGGTATCTAAAAATTGTTCTCCGTTTGATTCATACAATCTTTTAGGGTCTAAAGATGTTGCTCTTTCAAATGCTTCAGGTCCATCTCCTGTAGTAATCATTCCTATCTTAGGATGATTATCTAGCACTCTAACGAACTCAGTCAACCAACCTTCTTGTACAATAATATCATCTAACACCCTTCCGAAGTATTTTATATCGGAAGGAGCGTTTCTCCAGAACTCATTCACAGGCTTTTGATACATCTCATTCTTATCATAGAAAACAAACTCTGTCTCGATATGATGACATTGCCTATGGATGATACCACTACCTTCTAACATCTTTATAAACTCTCTACTACCATCTACTGAACCATTATCTACTATACGTAACAAATGAGGAAACTTAGTATTACGCATATATGCGTCTATCGTCATCTTCAAATACTCTAACCTATTAAAGCTTAATAGCATTACCGCTGTTCTCATTTTTTCTCCTTTATCCAATTTTTTCCATTCCAAACCTTCTTATATTTCTCAGCCATAACATACCTTAACCAAACACTTTCTACTGAACTTGGTTTGGTTATAAAATATTTATCTAATTCACCGTTTACCCAAAAATGGTAAAAGTCTGCGATATATCCTAAATCATCCTTAGCTTTTCTAATCATCTCCTGCAACTGGTCTTGATTAAACAAAAAGAATCCTTCATCATTGAAATCCTTTTTAACCTTCGTCATGTCATCATATCTTCTTTGAGTTAATGACAATGATAGTTTTTCATAATCTTTTCTAATATCAGATTGTTGGGCTGCCTTTTCGCACATATTAATATATTCTTTTGAAGTGTCCATTTACTTCTCCTTCGCATCTACTACTTTAATATCCATATGCAATACAAATCTCTTATTCTGAGGCAACCTAGCTAGTTGAATCAAATGTTCTACAAATGTCCTCTTTAAGTCCTGAAACGTCATACCTTCTTCATATATCTCTTTTGCACTTTTCACTTATTAACCTCCTTACGAAATTTTTCCTGTCTTCTTTTATATCAAGCTGCCTCCAATTATTCATATACAATTGATTGATAGGAAGACATGGCCATACATCAGTCCATCCCTGCCCAGGTATTCCATAGAAGTCAAACAATCTTTCCCATTTGGTTCTATAATATTGAAATCCCTCAGATACCATATCGTGTCTAATCTTCTTCCATTGCTCATCCATACTAGCCTCTCTATGAAATGATATTACATTTCTTGCTACAATCAATTTTAATCCGGACCATCTTAATGCTAATGAATAATCAAAGTCATCAGCTCCATAAAAATACCCGGGGTCCCAATATCCTACCTCTTCTTCCATATATTTAATTACATTATTTAAATGTTCGTGCTGTTTTGGATATCCTGCACCTTGAGATAAATCTTCCCTACATTGTTTAATCACTCTATCTTTCACCGTATCAAACTTCTCTTTCATCTTATTCATAGCAGTTCTAGGAATTAGCATACAATGACTATTCATAAAACTAGTTTCCATATAATTTTCATTCTGAACTTGAGCACCCTTAGTAAGTGCAGTACTTACAGCACCTACATTGTCAGTACATTTCAACCACTCTAACATATCTATAGTCCAATTATTAGGGACTAGAATATCAGTATCACATCTAAAAATATAATCTGTAGTTGCCAAATGCATTGCCTGATTCATTGCATAACCTATACCTATATTTTTCTCGTTAAAGACTACAGTCACATTAGACAATTGAGATACCTGCTCTAAAAAAGACTTCACCTCAGTAGGAGAATCATTATCTATAATTATCAGCTCATAAGGGTCAGGAGTATTTATCAAAACTGAGTTTATAAACTCTATCGTATCTAATATATTTCTACAAGTTACTGCACAAATAGAAACTTTTTCATTCATTATATTAACCTCACATACTTAAAGTAATCCCAATCGTCTATACATAAATCTCCTTCAAAGAAGATACGAAAGGGTTTAGTCAATTCATAAACTATCTTTCCTTCTTTACATAAAGGACAAGTTATCTCAAAGACTCTCAGATTTTTCTTTTCTATTACATTGCCTATCACAAAAATCTTCTTCTTACACTTGGGACAAATTACATCCTCAAGCTCCTTTTTTAATGTTATTGGTTCCATCAACTTCTATCCCCCTTCTAGCAAACTCTTCTAAATAAGCAGGCCAATCTAAGCTGTTTTTCATCTTTGATAGTTCTATATCTCCACTAGCATCTACAAGTGATTTTATAAATAAGAAGAAGTCTACCCTATATGCAACATTCATAGGAAGACAATCCCACATATTTGTCCACCCTTTCTCTTTATCTCTTCCATAAAAGTTCATTAACTTTTGCCATTTAGCTCTATAGTAATCAAAAGAAGCCCAAACATACTTATGTCTCTGGCTCTGCCACTCTGACTTGTGACTTCTCTCTTCATGAATAACCTTAACATTTTTTACCATTGCTATCTTTAATCCTGCAAATCTCATAGTTAATGAATAATCAAAGTCTTCTGCACCATAGTAATAGTTAGGGTCATGAAGACCTCCAGAGAAATTAGAATACTGTTTGTTCATAATCCATATTGTATGAGGTACTTCATAAAAATTATCTAAATGTTCTATAGCTCTCTTTGGAATACACATACAATATCCAATTGCTACATCAACTTCAATAAACCCATCTCTTTGAATCTGGTATCCATTCAATGGAGCATTAGGTACTACAAGTCCTATCTCTCCATTCTTCTCTGCTGACTCTCTTAATTTCTGAGTCCAATCACGTGATAAAGTAATATCCCAATCAACTCGATACATGTAATCGGCTATCTCTGAAGCTTGTTCTAATGCCTGATTACTGGCTATACCAAATCCTAAATTGCGATTATTCCTTAAAGTAATTATTCTAAATGAATGTTTCTGTTTTCTTAAATACTCTGTCACCTCTCCCTTTTCACTATTGTCAGATACTACAAACGTAAATGGTTCTGTCGTATTCTTTTTTAACTCTTCTAAAAATTTATCTATGTAGCCGTCTACTTTATGAGCTACAGTATAGACTGCTATTTCTACCATCACTCCTCCTTATCTTTCTACAATAACCAAATCAACAAACCTATAATAATTATAAGAATTATTGCAAGTCCGTAATTTGGCTTGGTGGGAAAAAATCCCGCTCTACCACATTGCTCACTTCACTAACATTACCAGCTTCATCATAAACCTTAATAGCAAAATAATAGTGCCCATCCGGTAAAGTAATAGAAGCTGATTCAAGTTCTCCAGCATTCTTAGGAGCACTTGTAATAATACTATCTACTACATCTTCAAAGTTCGCTGAAGTTATAGGATAATCAGCCCATCGTAGGTCATAATATTCTGCAGGACCACTAGCAGGGTCACTGCCATCATCAGCAACAGCGGTCCATGTCAATGTTATATCGGCTCCATAAGCAACTCCTACCCAAACTAAAATTAACATCCCTAATAATATACTTACTAACATCTTACCATACTTATTCATATTCCCTCCTATTCTAAAATTAATTCTGACCAGTGTCTTAATGGAACAGATTTATTATGTTGTCTTAATTCTTCTTCACTAGTATCTCTAGGAACTTTTATAGCTGTATACCTTCCAGACTCTCCTGTATGGTCAATTACATCAGTTATCTTAAACCAAGTCTTAGTTAATAATGCTCTTGTTTGGTCAATGTTAGGACAGATTACATGAACTCCTACATCTACATATACTTTATTAGGCAGGAACAAAAGTAGTTTTCCACCTGGTTTTAATAACCTCCAGCACTCCCATAAAGAAATGATAGGACTCAATACATGTTCTAATATCTCCCACATTATAGCTCCATCAAATGTTTCATCGTCCCAAGGAGTTTCATGTACATCACCTAAAATTATTTCTTCTTCAGTTAATCCGTATTGTTCTATACCTGCCTTAACTTCACGTGAGTCTAATGTCATACCTCTAACAAACTTTCCTTTCTTCTTTAACAATTGCAATGCCCTACCTACTCCACATCCTAAATCAACTACACTGTTACAATTATCTAATATTTTTTGATTGACATCGGCTATAGGCAAGCAACGGTCCTGAGGGTCAAAGTCTATAGGAGCATTAGGACCTCTATCATTGTATTCTGCGGGCATTCTTTTAATGTACTCTTGCCATTTCTTATCGTCCATAATCTATCCCCAATTCATCTAATTTTTTTAAGACCTCTTCACTAACATAAATCCAATTACAATCTAGTTCTCTTCCTTCTAATAACTTAATAAAAGGTTTATCTGCATTATTTGCTAGTAAAGAACCCTCTGTCTTAAATACTTTATTATCTCTTACTAATTGAGCTAAAGACTCTTCTTGTTCTCTGTTAGGGGGTCTTGTAATCAAAATCAAATCCCACTTACCCCAACCGAACTCTTTACCTTCTTTATCATTAGGTAATACTGTTTGTTTAACATCTTTATTCAATCCAAGACATGCCATAGTCTGTCTTCTAAATATCTCATTAATAGGCATATCATCCCACGAGTTTGAAAAGATTCCATTGTAATCATTGAACCCATTGAATCTCATATTCCATTTCTTAATAAAATTAAATACCCCTTCATGTAGTAATGCTTGACGTTCTGGAGTCTCTGTATAATCTCCTTCACCTAAATGGATATACTGAACGTCTTGTACCCCTGTAGGAATACTGGCTACTCTATATCCTGCCATTCTTACTCTCATACAATAATCGCACTCTATCTGATGTACTAAGTGCTTATCCCAACCCCCTATTTTTTCATAAACCTCTCTACGAACAGCCCACATTCCTCCTAACATCCATTGTCCTTCTATATATCCATCTCTTTTTATTACATCTCCTCTTACAGCACCGGTTGGTCCGAGTTGTCCTACCTCAGGATACTTATCAAAATATCCTTTCATTATTTCATCCCAGCCATCAACAATCATTATACAATCTGCTTCAAGGTGTACCAATATATCATACTTGGCAAAACTAAAAGCTTTGCATTGACTGGCTGCATGTTTCAAATTAGTCTCATTCTTATAAGTTCTTATCACTCCAGGACCCTTATAGTTTTGTAAAGTCTCATTTAATACTTCTTGAACTCCTGGGTCAGGAGAATTATCATCAATTATGATTAACTCAAACGGTCCCTTAGTTGTTTTAACTACACCTTCTATTGTATCTTTTAAATAATCCGGCCTGTTATACACACAAACACAAATACTAATTCCTTCCACTATTGCCTCCTCTATTCTAAGACTATAACTTTAATACGGAAGTTATAATCTTTGTAAGCTAAATATAGATTTCCATCATAATGAAACATGCTCAATAATTCTTGACTATCACTAGGTACTTTATAATATGCTATCTTCGCCTCTACTACTTGGCTTCCTTCCACCCTCTGGTTTAAGTCTCCCAATAATACACTATCATACTTCACAACATCAGCATACTTCACAACATCTGACATCTTCCTCTTCTTCGCTTTTATTAATCCTTCTATATCAATGTCTCCCTCTTCTCTAGCCTTTTTTGCAAGCTCGCTTGCTTCTTTAGCAGAATATCCTGCTTTCTGTAACTTAGACGCATCTATAAGAGCTATAAATCTAGGAACTGCTACAGCGGCTAGTACTCCAATCATAGCAACAACTATCATAAGTTCCATTAATGTAAAACCCTTTTTTTCTCTTAAATGTTTCATTTCTTTAACCTCATCTTTTTCTTTAATTTCTTTATTGAATTCTTAATACAAACAGACACCATTGGTTGTGAGATAGATAAAACCTCTGCTATCTCTAATTCTTTTAAACCTGTTCCAAACCTTAAATAAAAAATTCTCAATTGCTTTTCTGTTAAATATTTCTTAGCCGCTACCCAAATCCTATTAATTTTTAATTCATTCTTTCTTCTAGAACGCTTATCCAACGAACTGTCAAATATCTGTTTACTAAACATCTTCTGCAGTAACATTGGGTCATAACTGACTTCACAATCAGGAGACTTCTCACTAAATTCACTACGTGTAACCCACACCCCAAATTTACTAACATCATTCATAATCCATAGCCTCAACCTTTTCTAAAACTTCAAAAGAAAAAGGTATTGTTATTACCCTTCCCAATAATGAAAGTCTTACATATGCAAACTTCTTACTAAACTTATCGATTATTCCCTCCTGGTCGCTAAATGGATTTGATAAAATTCTTACATCATCTCCAATACTAAAAGATGCCTCGGTATCTCTTTCCACCACACATCTATTTTCTGCCGTTTTTATAATATCTAAATCACCATCACTCATTATATACAATATATTCTTATCAACTTTTAAGAAGAATGCTTTGTGGTATGCTGACCTAATCTCATTTTCAATTCTAGGTGTCCAAATACATCGTATAAACATATACCCAGGGTATAATGGGAGATGACTTATCCTTCCCGAGACACTTTCTACTTTTCTGAAAGGAATCCAAACCTGATAATCGGATTGTTTCGATGTTCTTAAAACCCATCTAACCATAGGAGCTGCTTTTAATACATCAATAGTCCATAAAATATACCAGTGAGGAGAATTTATATCAAAGTTTCCTGCTTTTGCTTGTCCCATTCTAGCCGCCTTTTAAGTGTGTCTAAAATCGGTTCTTCTTGTTTCATTTCTTCAATAAATGGGGTTGGTCCTGCTGTACAAATAAATTCATCGGGGTCAAATCCTGCTGGGAAAGTTATAGTATTATGTAGTACATGTTGTTCTGATAACTTATCTATAACTCTCCTTGTTCCTTTATTTCCTGCTTCATCAGAGTCAAAAGCAATAATAACTCTGTTTGTAAATCTCATCAATAATGCTGTTTGATTATCAGAAAGGCTGGTACCTAAGGGGCTTACTACATTACGTATTCCACGTTTCCAAAGACTCATTACATCAAAAACACCTTCTACTAGAAATACGCTACCTTTTTCTAGAATATCCTGCCATACTAAACTAAGTCCATATAATATCTCTCCCTTCACATAGCTTGTTGCATTATATTTACTTGATTGAAATGACCTACACTGAATTGCTACAATCACTCCATGAATATTATATAGAGGAATCAGAATTGAATCTTTCATCTTATTAGGAACATAACTTACTGCCTCAGAAGGAAAACCAAATCTCAAATCACATTCTAAATTATCGTTACAATACCCCAACTGAAATCTTTCCATAGTCTCTTCATTCAACTTCCTATCTTCAATTAAATACTTAATCCACTTATCAGACATCATTTTCCCTTTCCATACATCATTCTGATAACTTTTTTTGCTGTAGCAACTCTATCATCTATCGTTCCTCTTAACTCAATCATAAGAGGTAGTTCAGAATCGTATTCTTTTAATATTTTTTTAATTATCTTATCAACTTTATCACGATACTTTTTATCTACACTTCTGACACCATCAAGTACTAAAGGTACATGGTCTTCTACTGGAATATAAAATAGTATTGTATATTTATCTAACGTGGAAGGAATTAATTCTCTATAAAACTTCATTACTTTTCTGTTTAATTTGTTGGCTCTGGTATATGCAAATCTGTCAACTATAGAACGGGTTGATATAATAGGTTCTGCCCAATGTTTCTCCTCTATATCCATAAACATCTTTTCAATCTTATGTTGAGTATCCTCATCTCCTTTTTCATTTAATTTATCTTTCGCAGCCAGTCTAGGAATACCATCCAACATTACTACTTTCTTCTTTAACATATTACTAAAAAACCTTTTTATCTCTTCTGCTACAGTTGATTTACCTGTTGATGAAGAACCGCAAAAGGCTATATACGGTCTCTTATTTTTAATCCTATTCATAAACAGATACTCTTTACACCTTTTACATCTTAATAGGTTATCATAAAATATTGTAGTTGCTCTATTGCTTTTAGTATATCCATAAGGCGGGTGGTGATATCTTTTCCATATATGACCATACAATAAACATATTAAGAATTTCATTTTATGCTCCTAAAAGAGACTGACTGGCAGGATTTTTACCTGCTACGATTTTGACTATTGAGTCTCGTAACTCCGTATTGTTATTAGTAAAGAGGCATATGCTTTCAGACACGCAAGCGTCAAATCTATACGTACCCTAATTTCATCTTTACTAAATAGCGTGTTCATCACGCCACAGTCGGCCTCATTTTCAAAAACTAATTAGCAGGTCTTCCCATTGCTTCTTTCATTCACTCCTCCTACCATATTATACTATCATTTTTATTTTTCTACGGGTTTAAGACTGCCCCAGTGCTCCCCAACTGAGATATCCACATCTAAAGGTACTATCAATCCTTGAACTGCGTTACACATCGTATCTCTGATTATATCAACTGCATCATCTACCTGGTCATCTCTTACCTCATATACTAATGCATCGTGTATCGTTAGAACTAGATGTGCATTAAAACCGAAACTGTCAAATTTATTATGTAGTTTTATAGTAGCAACACTTAATATATCTGATGCAGAAGCCTGAATAGGAAAATTAATTGCCTGTCTCTCTATCGAGGCTCTTACTTCTTTAGATATAGATTGCGAAGCTATTTCTGGAAATCTTCTCTTTCTTCCAAATAAACTACCTAATTCTTTTTCTCTTCTTACACGTTTCCTTACTCTCTCCATTAAATTGCTCACACCCCTATACTTATTAAAGAAGTCTCTAATATATTTATCCGCCCTTTTAATGCTAATTCCCAGTTCATCTGCCAATGATACAGCTCCTCTTCCATATGACAGTCCAAAATTAACAGTCTTTTGAATACTCCTCTGTTCTTTAGTAACTTCATTAAGAGGAACTCCAAATGTATCTGATGCTGTTACTTTATGAATATCCTCTCCTGATAAAAAAGCATTAACCAATTTTTTATCTTTAGAATAATGGGCTAATATACGTAATTCCATTTGACTATAGTCAGCAGAAATCAGTTTATATCCTTCTTTAGCTACGAACATATCACGAATTGCATCATCTCTAGGGATATTTTGTAAATTTGGATTAACTGATGCAGTTCTTCCTGTTCTCTCTCCATGTATCAAATACGATGTATGTACCCTATTATCTTTATCTAACCATTTCTTAACGCTATCAATATATGTCTTTTGAATCTTAACCAGTTTTCTTCTCTTAGCAATCATGCTAACTATTGGATGTTGTTTTGATAAAATCTTTAATGCCTTAGCCCCAGTAGATATCTCTCCTCCATCTGTTATAAGATTAAGAGATGTTGCATCATCTAATTTTAACTTCAAATCATCATAAAATAATTCTCTCAACTGCTTCGGTGAATTAAGATTAACATCCTTTTTACCGGTAGCTTCTTTAATTAACTTAAATATCTTTTTCTCTATTTTATCAATCTTTTCTATATAATCATTGAGGAGATTTTGTAATATGCCCATATCAATTTTAACTCCATTAATCTCTGACATCATTAAAGTTTTTGCTAGAGGCATCGTAATCCTATAAAATAAACTTTCCAGACTTTCTTCTTTTAATCTGGGATTAAATCTTTCATATAATCTAAATGTACAATCAGAATCACCACAAGAATAAGGAAATAATACACTAAAAGGAATATCTAAATATGACTTTTTCTTTTTATGCCCTGTAAATAATTGCTCTAAATCTCTGTCATATCCCCCCATATCCGTGTACTTCCAAGCCAAAGAACTTAAAGTGTGAGGAGGATTTTCCTGAAGTAGATGATGAGCTAGCATAGTATCAAAATAATTATTCCTTACCGGCATCCCATAGGATAATAAAAATTTAGTATCAAACATAAAATTATGAGCTATTTTAGGAGTTTCATTATCAAACACTTGGGATAATAAAGGAAGAGCAAATCCCCTCAATTCAGTATCTGTACCGTCTTTATTCAATAAAGGAATACATACTGCAGTTCCAGCTTTCCAGGAAAAACTAATACATATAATCTTATCTTTAGACCAATCAAGCCCTGTAGTTTCTATATCATAAGAAAAAATGGAAACCTCATTTAATCTCTTAAATAAAGTTTCCATCTGTTTTTTAGTTTCTATTACAATATAATTAGTTTCTTGATGCTCCACTCTTCCTGCTAGATAATCTTTGACCCTTCTAAAATCATTAACTACCATATCCTCATCTTCAAAGTGACGAAGTAGAGCTGATGGATGAAATGTGGGAGCTATCTTTATACCAGGATTTTCTTTCCAATCGAATATACTATTAGGATTCTCTTCCCAGTTAAATATAGAACCTCTATAATTAGAGATACCTGTCTTATTTATCAATCCTTTTAATGCTATATTACCTAATGGCACAATCACTTTAGGATGTACCATTTTAATTTCTCGTAATAGATAATCTCTACAAGCATTAATCTCAGTTACTTTAGGAGTTCTATTTTCCTTTTTATTAGAAGATTTAGGTCTGCATTTACAAACATTGGTAATATATAAATCATCTCGATTTAAACCTGATTTTTGCAGAACCCTATCAAGCAACTGTCCTGCGGGACCCGTAAATACTTTCTCATATAACTCTTCCATAGCTCCTGGAGCCTCTCCCACTAGCATAATATCGGCTTTCAAATTTCCGGAACCCCACAAACAATTGACTTGACTTAGTTTATGTAAAGGACATTTCTCACATCTATCCATTATCTCTCCAAAATATTCTAATCTTCTTTTTCAGAAGCTCCTGAGTCCTTTCCTCCACGTTTCCACTTTTCATACACGTTTATACCTTCGCCATCCACAGAAGTGTTCTGCATTAATAAATCTAACTTTCTTTCAATGTATGTCAACATATTTGTTACATCTTCTATTGTCTTTGGTTTAATCTCTTCTCCAGCCATCTTTTTCACCTCTTTCTATTGTTCTATATGTATTGTCCTTCTCTTACATTTAATACACCACAACTTTTTTCTATGCCCTACGGACTTGTTAAGACTTGCTTTTCTCTGTATACAATCTACTCTACCGCACTTAGTACATTTAAGCTCTTTAGATATTGTTGTGTTTCTCACCCCTTGATTACCCCACTACTAAACATTTTGATATCCACAACAAGCCTCCCATTCAAATATATTATAATATTGTCCCAGATACCTTATTATACTATCAATAACAACTTCTACATTATTATTTATATCTTCTCCCCAAAAATAAATAAAGCTATATCCTTTATTTTCTAGATAAACTCTCCTTTCTAAATCTTTTTGTCTTTTTATTTCCGCGGACGTATCATTAAAATACTTTGGATTTTTATGCCAATAGTCTCCGTAACAGTCAATAATAAATCTATCGTCAATTAAAAAATCAACATTGAATCCACCTATCTGAATATTTCTTAAATAATTTTTACCTTCTATCATACCGAATGACTTCAAAACTAAATTAACTCTCTCTTCAATACTCGTTCTTACCTTTCTTTTTGAACCTGCTCCTATAAAATTCTTTAACTTCCTGTGCTTTTCTTCTATAGTTAAGTTCTCCCAATTTTTCTTCTTCTTAGCTTCTCTCTTCTTAATAATTTCTAAAGTAGCTGGAATTTTGAATCTTGTTGATTTATCCCTTTTCTTTTGTGCTAAAGACATCTTCACTCTCGTCTGCGGAGAATGTACATACTTGCAAGCGTTACCCTTATTCTTTAACCTTATCTTTTCTTTTATTTCCTTAGCTCTCTTTACACCATACATTTCTTCATAGGTCTTACCTCTTTTATGCGCTCCTATTTTTTCTCTTGCTATACTATCCATTAATTACTCCGTTCAGTCTATCTTAACCATTTACCAATCAGATTTTTCTTGAGTCAATAGATAATTATATAAGTCATTACTTAAAGCTTCTAATTTCAACTTTACTTTTTTTAATCTGCCTGCAAGTATTCCAGTGCCATCAACATGTTGTAAATTTTTATAGGTAAGTTTAACCCTATTATCTTTAGTGTCAATTATCATTGTATATCCATAATCACTATAGACTCCTAATCCTGCATGTATAGAAGTTATTCCATTACCAATTATTTTCCCATTCTCTTTGTCTTTTAGCTCAATTACTCTTTTTGATGATACAAATGTTTCAGCCATCCAAAAAAGTGCTTTATCATAAATAGCGCTTTTTGACATATTTGGTATGTCATAAGTTTTTTGATAGCTCATTTCCCTTTCTGGCGCTATTTGCATACCCGCACATCCTATAAAAAATAAACAAGCTACTAAAATAAAAAACTTTCTCATTTAACTTTCCTCCTTAATCTATATCTATTTTATCTAAAAAATCTTCGAAACTAAAAGTGAAACGTTGCCAGGATTATTTACAACTTGAAAGTCATACCCCTTTTCTCTCATTGATTGATAAGCTTGCGTCTCTCTAAAATAATCCCAAATAAGATAAACACCTGTGCCCGCTACTGTCAGTCCAATTATTCCTTCAGTAGTACTTTTAGTAACTTTCTTTTTCTCATCTTCATAATATTCTTCATCAATATATCTGATATCATAATCATACTGCACATCGAGAGTTACACTTGTAGGCTCCTTAGACCACCCTCCATCAAAATCATCCCAAGAATCTTTTTCACCTACTGGAAAATCATCAAGCCAATATATATCTGGGTAACAATAACCTCTCGCTATAAGAGAACCAGATGAATCATAATAATCAAGATAGATTTTTACATTGTCCAAAGGGGTATCGCCTGTATTTTCTAACAGACCAGAGGAATCAACATACCAGGGATAATCTGTTCCTGCCTGTTCTGCACTCCAAGTCCAATCACTTGTATCAATAGAGGGATTTTGATTCGGGCCAGCTATTCTTCTGGTCTTTTTAACTCTTTCCGTAACTTCTACTAACCTAAAACCATCAACTGCTAAAAATATTCCTAATCCAGCCAAACCGATACCGCCAATTAGTTTGGCAGGGCTTTGTGCATAAGCGCCCTTTACAGTACCAAACATAAAAAGAAACAAAAATATTAACACAATCGTAAACCATCTTCTCACTAAAATCACCTCCCTTCACATTCTTATTATATTATACTAGAAAAATCTTTTTTTCTACCTGGCTTTTTCCCTTAATCATTTTCAACATCTCTTCAAAATGGTCTAATGGCATAATGATATGTTGTCTATTCTTAGAAGCGTGCTTAAAACTTATACATATAGCACTTAATTTATTTTCCTTTTCTGCTTCATCCCTATTCTTATCTAACCATTCTTTCTCTACTCTAAGTGACTTTAATCTTTTCTTCTCACTAGCTTTTGATGTAGAAGCATTCTTTCTATGTTTACATTCAAATATAATATCTTTAGGTAACCATTCAATCTTATTTGTTCTAACGTCTCCTTTTAGATTAGCCATCGCACCTGAGTTGGGAACTCTAAATGACCTATCAAGTGGAGATAAGATTAAATCTTGCTCCGCTAGTTTGCATATCCATACTTCAATCTCATGCTCTAAAGAGTATCCTTTTTTACTCATCGTCATCATCACCGACAACTACTTGAGTATCTTTAAGAGGAGTTACAGCAGTTCCTTTCTCTCTAATCGACTTAATTAATTGTTCGCGTAATTTTTCATCTCCCTTAATAGCTTCTCGAACTCTTGCAGCACCTTTCCATTTACAATCTTCAAAGACATACGATGAAGCTGCTTGATGAATTATACCTTTAGAAAGTGCGGCATCAAATAATTCTCCTGTAGTATCTATTCCACTATTATACAACAGGTCAAACTCTGCTATTTTAAAAGGAGGAGCTACTTTATTCTTAGCTACTCTAATCTTCACACGATGACCTACAATTATTCCCCTATCTTTTATAGCTCCTTGGCTACTTTTAGATACACGAAGACGTACTGAAGAATAGAACCTTAGAGCTTTGCCGCCGGGAGTAGTTTCAGGATTGCCGTATAAGATTCCTATCTTCATCCTTATCTGATTAATAAAGATTACAACTGTTTCCATCTTTGAAATTGTTTTACATAACATTCTCAATGCCTGACTCATCATTCTGGCTTGTAATCCTATATGAGTATCTCCTATCTCTCCTTCAGCTTCTTTTTTAGGAACAAGTGCAGTAACACTATCAATTACTACTAAATCAAACCCGCCTTGTACCAATCTCTCTACTACCTTCAAAGCTTGTTCTCCATAATCAGGTTGCACGACATGAAGATTAGAAACATCAACTCCTAACATCTTTGCCCATCCAGGGTCAAACGCATACTCCGCATCTACAAACGCTACAGTTAAACCTTTCTTCTGAGCTTCTCCTATAGCAGCAAGACTCAGCATTGTCTTACCACCCATCTCAGGACCAAAAATTTCTACTATTCTTCCCTTAGGATATCCTCCTACTCCTAAAGCTATATCTAACAGCAAAGACCCGGTAGGAAGTACTGGAATTGGTTTAATGTCTGAGTTACCAAGTTTTTGAATAATACCCTTTCCAAAATCCTTCTCAATCTGTTTCACAGTCTCTCTTATCAATTTCTCTTTTTCTTTATTGTTTATCAACTCTTAACTCCTTCGCTTTTATCAAAGCCCAAATCCTCTTAGTTAACTCCGTTGCTGCTACTGGTTCTGTCCCGTATAATTCTCCAAGAGTCATATTCGCTACCTTTGAAAAATTAATCTTTACTTTCTGCAATCCCTTTTCTGCCATCCTTTTTCACCTCCTCAAACTTTTTCTAAGAGTTTACTCTTAAAATATTCTTTAGTCATTTGAGCTGTTCTGCTTCCAATATACTTACCTACTGTCTTACTCCATACTATCTCTCCTTCACCTTCCCTCTTAACATCCTCAATCATAGAAGTGATAATATTTCTCATCTTTTCCATACAAGGATTCTCTATCTTATCAAGCACATGATTTAACCTCATTGGAGTTACCCATTCCTCTGCAACTGCTCTCGCATCAGCAAGTACTTTAAGTTTTTCAGGGTCAGTTACTTCTCTTTTACTATGGGTTTCTGCATACGCATCAGTCTTATGCTTAGACATAATCCTAGCGTCATTATTCTTCCTCAACTCAATAAGAGGACGAAGAACTATACCTTCTCTAGGATGACAGCCAGGCCAACTATCCGCACCATTTAGAATAGACTGAATAGATACCTTGTCTCTTTCACTATCAATATCCCTCAAATCAGTAGAAATCTTATTATAAGTCACAAATTCAAGACCGAGACTCTTTACAAACTCCTCTGCTTGAGGAACGGCTAACCAGTAATCTCCAATCTTAACATCAAATGCTACAAACCTAAGTTTGTCTCCATATACTTTTGACATCCCTTGACATTTACCACCATAAGCTTCCCCATAAACAGTAACCTGTTCTACTCCGCTCTCTTTGAATTTATTCTTTAGAAACTCCTCATCAAATAATGTTACAAACTTTTCATGCTTCTCTCCGCCTGAGAAAAACTTTACTTCCTCACCTTCAGCTTTATAACTAATGTGAGCTGAAGTACCGTGAATCTTTTCTAAAGCATAACATTCTTTGAACATCAATATGTCTTGATTCTTATAAAGGTTATCGATTGAAATATATCCCACTTTATTTCCTCCTCCATTTAACTAGATATTCATGTATGCCTAAAGCGATTTTAGGATTCTCTTGAATAAACCCTATAGCCGCATTGCAATTAGCACAAAGCAGACCTCTTACTATCTTTGTATTGTGTTTATGGTCAACTGCTAACCTCTTTCCGTTTTCTTTATCCGTTTTGCCACAAATAGCACATTTGTATCGTTGTTTCTTAAGTCTTTTATTATACTCTTCAAGTGATATGCCAAATCTCCATCTCAGTATAGTATCTAGACTTTTCAATTTATCTCTTTTATACCTATCTCTATGCTTCTCTGCTGGGATTAGATTTACCAGTTCCCTATTGCACTCAATACAATATTGTGTTAAGCCATCCTTGCAATTCTTATTATTACCAAACTTACTAAATAATTTACCTTTTTTACATCTTGGGCAATATTTCTTCCCTTTTGTTTTTAGAGCATTGAGCATTTTCCTATGTTTATTCTCTTTTTCATTTTTAGAATAATGATAGTGAAGCAAGTTGTCGCAAGATTTACAATATATTCCATATTTATCTTTTGTTGCTTTACTTTTATAAAACTCCTTAACTGGTTTTGTTACTTTACATCTAGCACACTGCTTGTACGGTAGTTTTTTCACGATGTCTCCTATAATAGTTTAGTTGCTAGTTATCTCTAGCTACTACCATTATACCATGAAATATATAATTATTCAAGCGTTAATTATCAATATGCATATATCCCATATTCTATTTCTCCTTTCTTAAATGCCGGAGCCTAGTATCGCACTAGGGACCTCAGGCTCTTCAAACCCGCGCTCTAACTAACTGAGCTACTCCGGCTTTGGGGTGAATGGAGGGACTCGAACCCTCAACCTTTTGATTCACAGTCAAGTGTTCTAACCGATTGAACTACACCCACCACATTTTTCAAACCTAAATTGACTGGCAGTTGGTCTGCAACAATAGGGTCTTATTATTAAGAATCTGAGATTCCCCTATATAAAGTCAGGCTACCATGCCACAGTCAGTATTATTAAAATGAAATTTCATCCGCTGGTGGTTCACTTGAATCTGCCGAAGTTTCTGATGCTGCTCCTAATGAACCTTCTGAAGTACCTTTCTTCTCAGAAAATATATCTTTAATGTTATTATATTTTGCATTTCCCTTACCTTCACTAATACCTATTTGTATCCTACATCCATTACCTACTAGACTTTCCAAATCAAATGAAGCTCCTACTTTCATAGATTCAACATTCATTCCTAAAGCAATAGCCCATCTAAATAATTTATTCCCAGGCTTACAATCAGTTCCACACAATCCATTTATCTGAAGTTTCTCCCCCTTAGAATCTAATTCATCAAGCTCAATTATAAACTGATAGCTAGGACCATATCTACCATCCTTCACAGTTATTCCTAACAATTTCCCAGGATACATCTCTCCAGAATCTAACAAAGGATAATCAGTAATCTCAACTCGCAATCCCATAATAATACTCCCTTCTTATTTATTTTCCCAAGATTTTACAGTTACCTTGGTACTTCTTTCTTGAACAACATTCTCTTCTTTACTTTTCATAGTCCAGTACATATCATGTTCTTTTCTATAATTAGCTCCTAATGATACCAACAATTGTCCTTTCATCTGCCAAGCATCACAAATATTCTTTAATACGTTACATGAATGAATAGCATCATTAATATTATACTTCCACTTACGATACTCTTCTTCGTGAAAAACAATTACAGCATCTTCCTTGGCAGTCTCAGATTTTAAATCTCCGACACGCTGGTCAGTCTGTAAACTATGCTTCATCTTAGCCATCCAAATTCTGTAATCATTATCTAACTCACGGCGCATCTTTTCAGCTTCCTCACGTAAACCTACCCAATACGCGTAATTAGCACTTAACGTATCTATGTGGTCATTGATGTTCTCTACCCCTCCAACCACCAATTCATCCCTTAAATCGGTGTTTATGTGAGTATTTCCGAAGTTTAGAGATACCTTAATATCGGGGATTTTCATCATCCGTCTGACTCCTTACCTACATCTTTATCAATCTCTTTCTTTGTTGCCTCTATATCTCTATCAGTTAATGCCTTAACCGCCTTAAACGCCTTATTACTCTCTACTGATAATTCTTTAGGCGTTGTAACATCTACAACAGCTTCTATAGTCGTTTCGAATATCCAAGTCTGATAATTTAATGAAATCTTACGACCATATGTTTTCCTTATTGTTGTCACCTTCTTAATACTCACCTATTACACCCCCTCTCTTTATAAGTTTATCCATTAGTAGCAAGTAAAGTCTTAATATACTCAAGTAAATACAATCTCGGTGCAAATATAATCTTTAACGCTTCGAACACGTGAATCGTCCCCATAACAAAGCCAACTACGCCTACGATTACCCACAAGACGATTATCATACCATCACTCGTTTGAATCAAGTTCTCCTCGTCATCATTATACCTCTTTATATCCTTAATACACCACCGCAACATCCATATAAAAGCTGTCCAACCTATCACTAGTAATAAAATACTCCTTACCAAGTTCCAAGCTAAAATCTCTCTGACTAGTTCTGGTGCTTGTTCCTTTACAAAGTCTGCTGCTTTAATTATATTAGTCTTTCCTGCTTCCAATCCCTCTACTACAAGCTTACCTAATGTCTCTTTAACTCCTACAACACTTTCTACAACTTCTTTTGCCATACCAATACACCTCTCTCTCTCTATTATATTATACTACTAAAATTATTTTCTTACTAAATTTAATATAGTATCCTTCACTAATTTCTCAGGAGACAAATCAATATCAAACTTACCTTCCGTTACTATCTTAGCTCCAGCCTGCTCTAAAAGCTCATTTAAGCTAATAGTATTCTCATAGAAATCAAAAAGGTATCTTCTAGCATTCTCACTGAACACTGACGCTGAAGATGTTATTGAATTCCCTAAGTATGTCTCAGTAAAATAGAATCTACATTCTTTAGGAGTCGTAGTCAATAAACCTAGTATCTTCTGTCTTTGATTAATCTTTGTCTTAGCAACGCTGAGTACGTTATTAGGATTGACCATATAGTTCTCATTAAGTCTCTTTACTTTCTCTTTTGCTACAAGTATCTTAAAAGGAACTTCTATCTCCTTATCAAAATCCTGAAAATTGAAATAGTTAACCATAAGTATAGAAGCTACGTTTTGCTGCCTCTCAACATAGAATAATTCTGAAGCTCCTTTAGGTTTACGGGCATCAGTTATGTCTCCTGAAAATAGAATCTTGTTACCTTCTGACCTATATCCTCCATCCCACCCTAGTTTATAACCTTCCTTATCAATTAAAGATAGGTCTAAATCAATTCTATGCCCATCTACATTCTCCCAATGAATACCAAAAACCATATCCTTAGGAATAGAAACATAAGTCCCAGAAGGAAAATCCCCTGTAAACTGCTTCTCTGTAGAAGGTAAGGTATAATTCATATGCTCTGGTATATAAATCTTCTTGCCTTTCACATTCGGTTTTATATCTTCAACTATAGAACCTAAAACTTCATCTAACACCGCACCCGCTGTTTTTTGTCTAGAAAAATCAAAAGTAGTTGCGTAACCTTTTCCATTCCTTATTCTATATAGGATTGATTCAACTTCTTTTGTTCTAAACTTTAAGGCATAAGCTAGTCTTATTTTTCTAAAGACATTTACTCTACTTAACTCTTTTATTAACTTATCTACATTTATAACTCGTCCTTGTTTAATCTTAGCAGTAATTGAATTAAGATAGTCTTCCTTCATTGGTTTATGATACCTATCAGCTAACTTTCTAATTCTATTCACAATTGATTTCAACTTACTGTTTGTTCTGAAAGCTAAAAACAATGGTTTGAATCTATAGAAAATCTCTGCTAGTCTTTCTAAACCATACTTGTTTCTATACTTAGTCAATAAGCCAAGAACGTGTAAATTATCTTTAGACTTAATATCCTCTATAGTTGCCCTATCCTTAATTAGCAAGGTCTTATTTGTTGATTTATAAATGATGTACCTTAAGAATTCAATAGGGTCTTCAGGAAATAATCCAAAGTAATCATAAAGAGCTGTTCTTACTTCTTTGTTTCTAATATTATTTATTTCATATTCATCCAGTTCAACAAAGGTAGCAACATCAATTACATCCTTTTTTGTGTCTTCACCTAAAGCGATACCAGATTTCAATAAGTCTAATATTTTAATCCTTAATTCCCCTTTTGTATACCCCTTGATAACAGTGAGTAGTATTTTCTTAACATTTAATCTGGGAATCTTCAATTCCTCACAAGGAATGTATACTGAGCTTTCATCATATATGCCCATTCTCTCAAAACCATAAGTAGTAATGTAGTGTATTATCTGTTCCATTACTAACTGCTCTATACTAGCTTCTCTAATTTTCTTCCAGGACTTGTGGAATGAGCTATTCATCTTATCAGCAGATAGTCCTACTTCTTTCTCTACAACACCAATTAATTTAATAAGGTCTTTTTCTGAATAGTTATGAATGACTTCCGGAGAGAAAATAAATCCTTTCTTTATAGTCTCTTTCAACAACTTCTCACTAGTTGATTTTCCCTTCTTTGTTATTGGAACTGCTTTGAATAATCGAAGCACTGAATTGTTCATTTTATAGTCATCCTTTTCTATTGCTTATTTTCTTACCCGTTTCTTGTACCCTAATATTAGTTTCTTTTGTTAAACCTTTGTTCCAAGGGACTCTTCCTTTTTTGAAGCCCTTTTTGAGTTTCTTACTCGTTTTTTGTCTTATTTCCTCTGCTTTGAGTTCACCAAATAATTCTTTATTAGTTTTACCTTTATTATATGCAGTCTTTCCTAACATACCGCTTGGTTTTCCTCTAAGAGAATTGCTTACTTTTTTATTTCTTTCTTTAGTACATCTTTTCTTTATTACATCTTTTCTCTGCGCCGTTGAACTCATTTTCTTTCTAGTCCCTATTACATGTTTTTTATTCCTAAAAGGGCCTAGGTTACCTTTATTAGCTAAACCTATCTTCCCTTTATGTTCTTTTGTAATATGATATCCTTTCTCTCTACCACCGGCATGATTTTTTTTCATTTTCTCTATGCTTTTTGCTGTATGCTTTTTACCAGTCATTGTCGCCCCACCATCTCCACCGGCTGATACATTATATAATCTTTGTTTACCATACTTTGTACGATATATAAAAATGTAGGCTTTCTCTATTTTGTTTAACTCTTCTCTATCTTTTGCCTGGTCAATTAATCGGGTAGTAAAACTATTTTTACCATATTTATTAATAGCACGATTTAAAACAATGCCGCTACCAAGATAGTTAGGATTAAATTCCCCTTTAAATTTACCAATATAAATCATTCCATTTCTTTCGTTTTTTGTTTCATAAATATATCCGTACACTAATTTTTCTTTCTCCTCTCTTAAATTTAAGGCGGAAGGTATGGCTTAACAGGCGTGTATAGGAACCTTCTATGCCTTTGTTATTAATAGAGCGGGGAGTATTTTCTGAGACTCCCCTTGTGGGGGAGTATGATTTTTATAGGAACTCCCTATGCTCATATTATTTAAAGGACGGGGAGTAATTTTTATTTTTGGCTAAAAGGTTTATAGGAACTCCCTATGTCCGTATTATTAGTAGGGCGGGAAGTATTTTTTATCCGTTTTATAAAGTAATTAGGAACTTCCTATGCCCTTTATTTCCTACTATTATATTATACTACTTTAATAAAAAAATGTTGGTATTATTTTAAGTGTGTCAATGCCCTTTTACAAATCCCACGTATAGTCACTGTGAGTTTATCCCTTGACCATCCCAAGAGTTTACATGCCTGTTTCATATTATGCCCTTTGTACAACAGGTCTAATACTTGCTGATTTTCTCTGTTCATCTCGTAAAGACGATTAACTGTTTCTTTCTGAATGAGTAACTTCTCAATATCATCTCTTGAAGATATAGTATCAACAAGTCTGATATTTTCATCATCATCTAGAACGATATCAAGTGATGTGGTCAACATATATTTCTTTAGGTTACGTTTCCCTATAGTCTGTAATTTCCATCTGCACATTGTCCAGAAAAATGAGCTGAATTTACAGTTCTTCTTCTTCTTGTCATTCCATTTTCTAATGCTGTAAAGTAAGATACTCCTAATGTGGGATACTATGTCATCAACTGGTAAGTGATAAATCGAAGATGTTACATATGCTTTATACTTAATTCCATTTTCAAACCTTCTGTATATCTCTTGATAGTTTCCTTCACAAATCCTTATCCTATTCATACCAAACCCCCCAAACCGAATTTAACTACTACTACATTATACTATACTACCACAAAAAATCAAGAATTATTTTTTCCCCTCCTTTATTTTTGCGTGTTGTTTACAATACAAACCGTCTTCTCCATATCCTCGTTTACGCATACATTGATAAGATTGCCAATCTCCCATTACTCCTTCGATACATTGTGTTTTATCTTCTGCTTGCCCTTCTGGGTCTCCGGCCCATTGTCCATATCTTCTAATACTCATTTCTTACCTCCTCTCTCTTTTTCTCTGCGCGGCATACCAGAAGAATCATCAACACTACTCCCATTGCTAATGCTAAAGTATCTGTCTGCCATATTGGTGTCATACTTCACCCCCCTCTTTTTCTTCATCTTTAAGAAGCCCCATAGCTGCCAGTTCATTAAACAAATTTATTTTTGGTGGATTATCTATTCCGAAAGTCCAATTAGGTTTTATATCCGCCCAAGACCAAGACTCTTTACCATCAATATGTAAAGTGAAGTTAGGCTTTTCTTTTGGCATTTCTGGATGATTAAGACTTAACAATAGATTTTCTATCACTGTTGATATATACTGCTTTTCTTTCATACTAAACATCTTTTCACCTCCTTCTTCCTTTTCTCCATTTCTTAAACTGTCTCATCCAATCAAAACCCTTCTTGTTAGCTTTAGTCTCATAGTTACCTTTCCATATCTTCAATTCACAAAACACATGCCATACCTCATGAGCCATAACCCATACAGCAGCTTCATCTTTGTCATAAGCAATATCTATATGACGTTTACCGGTAGCTATCTCCCAGTTAAACCCTAAAGGATATATTGCCTTGCCTTTAGGTATCTTAGCATATATTGAATACCTATCCTTACTATTAAGATAAGTATACCCTCCGGTTACATCATATGCCTTGCTAAGACTTAAAATGATTCTTATATTCCTTGATGCATGCTTCCGCAACTTTTTCTCAGCAAAAGCGATTGCGTCATAACATTTAGTTTTGTTGATATACTCCATATCTATTTTACCTTCCCTCTGCTTTGGCGATGGCTTGTATAGCAAACTGCGTATCACAAGTCATATCGTTCTTGCCACACCCATTAGTACAGGGTGAATTTTCAACAAATCTTTTACACGCCTCTAACAATTCAGTATGACTATTGCAGGCTGTTACGATAAAGTGGGCGTTGGCTACACATTGGTCGTAAGACGGAGCATAATGAGTATCTTCGCAATCGGCTATCTGATAATCCTCCGCTGTTGGCATTGTTTGAACTCTTATTTTATCTGGCGTTACTTTCCATGGTATTGGTGTATGCTTTATTTTTTTACTCATACCTTATCCCTCCTTAAATATGGCAATCTACTACTGTCAACATAGTATCTGGTTTAAGGTCTTTCATAAACCTATCCCAGAAATGTAAATACCAATCCTTTTCATCATTATTAGTAGCACTACTACAACCCCACCATCCCATAGTACCTGGTTCATACCACTTACCGGTCGCAGTAATAACAGCATAAGTACTAAACCTTGTATTCTCCTCTATATACTTTTCCTTTGTACCGTATCTCTCCTTAAAGTATTCTGGTTTATGAAACCCATCGCCAGATATAACTTTATCCCAGCTCTTTTCCAGCTTATCCTTTTCATCTTTATCATGCTCCATAGATTTCCAATCAATGTCTCCAAACTTAGACTGGTCTACATCAAAGATAGGTTTATTATTGAATACTCCCGGGCTCCCTAGCACACCTTGTTTATTATCCTTTAATTTAAATGAACCTCTCCATCTTCCTCCCATAGTGTGCCAATCCCATTTAACATTCGGATTTTCCCAATACCCATATCTACCTTCACTATCCTTCTCGTGACCTGCCCAATCTTTTATGAAATCTTTAAAGGTAGTATACCTATCCTTATGCTTAATTTTCTTTGGCCTACTAATCTTCTGTATTGATACTCTACCCTGAAAACATACATCTTTATCCGGATGTCCTGTTTCTATTACTTCTATTACTTCAAACCATTGGTCTCCTTTACATCTTTTACTACCTTCTAAAGTATAGTATCCTTTATACTTCTTACCTTTTTGAAAATAATGCATACTATTATCTACTTCGATAGCAATCTTTTTACCAACTTTACTTTCCTTAAGTTCTATAAAAGATTTTTTATCTATCTGTTGCCCCCACGATGATGATGATGCACAGTAAAATTCTAATGCCGATTCTTTCTCATATTTTTCTCTATACTCTTTTTCCACATCATGAAATTCTAAATATTCCTTAGGACAATCCTCCATATTATTTTCTTGATACGGAGCCAGCTTTTCCCCTACATTCTTTCCTATAACTAAAACGGCGAAATGTGACATCATTTTTCTCCTTTCTATTCAGATTTTTCCAGCCACTTTCTTAGACCTTCTTCACTTAATCTTTCTGAAGTCTTTACTACCAGAAAAAAGCAGGTCGTACACAGTTGCGCATATTTTGCCTTAAGTTGTACATTTTGATACTCAACTTCTGCTTGTATCAACACATTACTTTCACAACCACATTTACTACAACTTTTCTTTTCCATACCAAACCTCCTTCTTATTTATGATGATGCTTCCTTAATGCACTTAACATTGCTTCACCATTCTTAAAAACCGGACAATCATATCCTGCCTTTTGTTTTTCAGTCAAAACCTTCCCATATATTGGACAATCACTAGAACATCCTGAATGCTCGGTTTCACAAATATCATAAAGTGCAGAAGCTAAATCTTTATCAGTTACCCTTTTTCCTACTATCAACTTCTCTATTAAAGTCATACTAAACCACCTCCAAACCAAATTTGTACCAATAACTATACTGTCTCCTTCTCATTCTCTTTCTTGAATTTCTCTGCTAGCTCCATTATCTGAATAAGCTGCACTGGGGAGTACCCACCTGTGAACTTCTCAAATCTATAAATATTTTCTACTCCATCTGCTGCATCTCTCTTATCCGCACATACTTTAACACCCTTAACCTCAAATTCAGCCTCATAAGAACTTTCAGTATAACCGCGACGCGTATAATGATAGTAATTACTAATTTCAGTAGTATCAGGAAAGTCAGACTTAATTCGATTCTCTGCACCCTCCATAGTATCCTTCTTATCAATCTCTCCGTCAATCTTCTCCTTAAGCTCTTTCTCAAGCTTCTGGCAACGTTTGTACAACTTGTCAGTTACATCTTTAGTATCCCATCTAAGTTTAGTATCAGACACGATGCCATAAGAACTGGTAGAAATACTAAATAAATGTGCTGAGACTTTAGTACTCCACCCACTACTATAGGTGTTGCGTGACGAAATAGTAACAGAAAGCCTCTCTCCCTTATAACCAAATTCCTTCTCAATCTTGGTCTTATAAGAATCTAAATACTCTTTACCTACTTCTTTCAACTTATAATCTTTGTCGTGTACATTTATAGCTTTCAGCAATACCTTCCAGTTACGCATGCCCCTTTCATATTTATCTTGCCTAACTTCTAACTCAGTTGCCTCTTGCCTTTCTTTCTCAGCTCGAGCTATCACACGCTCCTGCTTTATCAAACTAATCTTCTCATCTTCAAGCACTAATAAATGAGCTTCCAACTGAGCCCCATGAGACTTGTGCAGACTCCCTAAGTAAACCTCAGTCTCTTCTACGCCAATAGCTCTCAACAGCTTACTGGTTAGCAATTTAATCATTTCCTCACGCCTCAACTTACCAGAGCCTTTCAACTCATCCTCTAATGTTGCTTTCAACTTTTTTACATCTACCGTTACCTTTACCATCTTACTACCTCCTTACCAAATCGGATTTTACTTCTACCTACGCAATTAACTTCTCTATCTCATATCCTTCTACTCTACACTTCTCTCCGTCCTTAACAAAATGTCCAAAGATAGCTCTTCCTCCCATAGAAGGATAACATCCAAAACCTCCCTCACACTTGAATGTTCTATCCTCTTCACTGCCTTTGTAATGCCTCTTTGATAAAACAACCGTCTTACCTATTAAATTTATATTTAGTGAGTTTCCCATTTACTATCACCTCGCTTTCATATTTATTACCTTCAATTATACCATTCTTTCATTTGGTTGATTAACATAACAATATCCATATTCTTCCATCTCTTTAACTTTTTCTTTACGAATATATTTTACGCTAATCGTTCCGTGTGTTGCTCTGCTTCTATTTTCTGCTCTAATATCTGTCTTATCATCATCAAGCCATCCGCTTAATCTTAATCTTGCCATTACTATCACCGCCTTTCTGGAATAAAATAAGGGACAGTCAAACCATCGGCTTGGCTTGCGTGAGCGGAGCTTCCACCAATGGGGGAAAGTGACTGTCCCATAACAATATTTTTGTCCAATAAAAAACCCACACCCGCTTTCCCTTCGAATCTAGTTCTCATACTTCCCCCTTTCCCTTGAGGTTTACTTACTATCTTATAGTTTAAGTGTATCATACACGTTATAACCTGTCAAGCTTTATTTTAAGTTATTTTTATCGACTTTAATTTACCTCTGTTATGTAGGTTACTTATAGATGACATAGACTTATTAAGTTTTTTTGATATATCTCTTAAAGGCATCCCATAGATTCTAATGTATTTCGATGTACTGACACCTCTTCCTCTGCAAATAATCTCACGACATTTCGAACAAAGTAGAAGTAAATTATCTAAAGAATGATTAGTTCTACTACCATCTTTGTGACGTACTATATAACCTTTCTTATTACAGACCTCACACCTTCCTTTAGTTTGCTGAAGTTTAATAATCCTGTTCTTCTTCAGCAAGTAGTGATTAGGATAATATGATACTCCACCCCTCCACCTATCATTCTTTTCACCTCTTACGCCGCAGTCTGATATATGAGATGGTTCAGTGGGATTTCCGTATTTCTTAAATTTATATTTATGAACTGCACAGAAACGATTGAATGAATAAACCATCTTACTACACTTTGTAACATCACATTTATGCATTTTATTCAGACCTAATCTTACACGTCTGTCTTTTCTGTACTTTGCCAACTCTTTTTTAATTTTAGGATACCAGGATATATTCCTGTAATGTCTTTGACAATATCCTCTAGCATAATATTTAGTAGTACACAATACTATAGAACAACATCTTTTCTTACGTGGCATTTTAGGATGACCTCTAGGCATTTACTTCACTCCCTCCCACCTGTATTTATTACTTCAATCTCCGGTTTATCCTGTAAACTTATCTTCATATCCTTTATGTAAGACATTATAGATAATGTTACTACGGTAAGTATTAAAAAGCTTACAATAAAAATTAAATCAATTACTCTCACACTACCTCCATCAATTTGGTCGGGTCTAAAATGGTGGGGGGACCTATATCGGAGTCAGGTCGACCGGTCTTTGGTCCTTCTGTTACTCTCATAGGCGCTAACCTATTACCCTGCAGAAGTAATCCGAACCCCCTTAATATTTCATTTTGTTACCACCCTATAATATGTAAATTTTTTATTATCAAATCTATCTGCCATACTTCTATCATAATAAAATAAATCAAACCTTTCTTTCCATCTCCTATTCATAGTATCGCCTATAGTCCTTATCTCATTTAATTCCTTAATATAAACTACGTCTCCGTACTTAACTACTCCATTCTTAAACATATCCTGACTCGCAGCTATAACATTCCTACTTACATGCCATCCTATAGATGTAGTTCTAGGAGAGTTATCAGTTTCTCTAACCCTATCAGAATAGGCTGTCGTATAATACTTTCCTAAGTAAATCATTTGGAAAGGTGGAATCTGATTAGACCTAATAAGAGCTAATTCAGATTCCACCCTAGAGAATTTATTTAAGGCGGCTATGAACAATGTCAACACTAATATAATTACTAGCAACATCACAGTCAATATAGTTGACAGATAAGTTACTATTTCCTTATTCTTCATATCACCTCTAATCCATAAACACTTTTAACATTTGATGTAGTTCATCAAACTTCTGAGTCAGTTCTTTGATAAAGGTTCTATCAACTGCAATAACACTATTAAACACTACTTTACCATTGCCACCGTTTGCTCCTGATTTATTTACAACTTTTACATTATCATGTTTAATACGGCTCATCAGCTTTTTTGTATATTTCCTTGTAATCCCATAAGCACTAGGTAATTCTTTTAGATGATGATGTACATCTGATATATCCCACTCCTCTGCTACTGCTTTTCTAACTAATGGAATAGCCTCTGTCTGGAAAATATCTCTGTCACGAAATCCTCCGTTCAAACGATATGACTTTGAGCGTGTCGATGTACTTGTAGATTTTCTTTTAGAATATATACGCCCTACTCCTACATACTCCTTTGCCCACTTAACCATTGTTCCGGAAGTTCCTACACCAAATTCTTTCTTATACGCTTTATTAACTTCCCTAAATTTAGTAATTCCACGTTTGGCTAAATTCATTACGAACACCTGCTTTGTTGATAACAATTGACCCACCCCCTCTCTTTATTGAATTGTAATTCATAATCACGGCTAATTAGAACTTAAAAAAATCCTTAACATCCTTATCATTCCTCATTTCTAATCTAGCCGCGACCAGTAGATAAAAATTATATGTTACGGGATTAAATAAATGGTCACGTAGGAGTTTCTTTTCCCGTACATCACGATGTCCTGCTAAATCCTCAAACGATTGCTTACACTCCTGCTTAAATATTTTTTCATTCTTTGCTAATACGCTGTTGGGCATCCTGTCTCCTTTATAGTATTTTTTGGCAATGTGCACATCTGTCCTTAGTGATATTAATCCATCTTCCTGTAGCTTGCTGCAATTTTTTTGTTATATCATACTGCTTGAACTCATTAGCTATAGATGTAATCATATTAACCAGGTCATACATAGTGGTCTCTTCACCTAAAGAAGGCACTCTTTCTAAAATCTTATGCTCTACTGACTGCCTAAAACTTAAACTACTATCTCTAAGAATTCTGTGAACCGTATATGCTGGGTCATGTATAGGAGTTTCTACTCCATTTACAAACTCAGGTAAAAATCTATTCTCTGCTGCGTTTATGCATCTTCCGACATGGTTTAAATAATTGGAGAATACTTCCCTATCATTACTCCCACTCGCAAGATATCCATCCTCATCATCACTTGATAGTAAACCGTTAGTACACACCATACGGAGTATATAACTTGAAATCCTAATTTCCTGACCCAACATCTTAGCCTGTGGCTGAGCTCTAACAACAGGTCTTGATATCTCAACATGAATTCCACACTGACTTATATCTCCTTCCCTTTTTGGGGGCTCTTTAGAAATATCTGTAATCAAGTTAAATATAATATGTCCCCTTTTTTCATCAACAAAAATTTGAGCATGTTTAGCTTTTATTTTACTCTGAGCTTCTGCAAATAAATCTCTGGGAGAAATAAAAGGTTGGTCTTCCCCGAGCAGCCTTTCAATCTGATTCTCGTTAGATACTACTTTAATTGGAGTATCACTATCAAAAAACTCTGAAAAAATATCATCTCTCAATTCCGGATTGCACTTATAAAAGAACTTTGACGGAACCTTCCCATATTGACAAAAATCTGACTTGGCAATATCTGACAATCGATTCACTTTATCCCCACCAAGTTTTATACCTTCGTAATTGTTCAATTTTATGTCATTTAGATTAGATTTCTTTATACTAATATCTTTTATAATACCCTCAGCAGCATTGATTGTTAACAAATTACGGTCCATCTTCTTCCCCCTCCTTTATTAGAATTGATAAGTATATTACCTTATCTACTATATTATACCACAAAATAAAAAAAGTTAAGGATTTTTTAATATATTTATATATTTCTTAATTGTTTCCAAGCTACTTTTATTCTCTCCGTCCCATCTTTCCATCAACTTAAATATATCTTTTTTTCTTTCAGGAAATTGTATAAATGACTCATATATCTTTCTACTTATAAAATAATTAGCTCCTTTCTCATCTAATCCTGATTCCTTACTTCCTGCATTTATTATCTTCTGAGCCAATTCTTGATATCCACTACCTGCTCCGATTTTTTCTAATGCTTGCGGGTATGATAGGTTATAAAATTCTCTGACAAAAGTAATTACATCTCCACCGATTCCACAGCTATAACAGTAGAATGAATTAGTGCTAGGATAAACTGTTAAATTAGGTGTCTTGGTATCATCATGAAAAGGACAATAACCTCTATGTAATCCTCCCAATTTAACCAATTCTATATCAGATTCCTCTATAACTTCAATTATTGTTTTCACTTGACCTTCTAGCTTCTAAAATGGCTTTTAGATTTTCAACAAACTCTTTTCTTTCTTTAATTCCATCCTCTCTTGCATCTGCTCGAAAATGTGACATCCTATCTCCAATCAAACGAAAACCTTTAATTTCCCTTTCCATTGTAACAATCTCTTGTTCAGTATCAATAATGTCTTGATTAATCGTTTCAGTTGAGATATGCTTATTCTCTTCAGCCATTTTCTTATTTTCTTCATTTATATTCATCATGATTATTTATTCTCCGTTTTAAATGGCAATCTAAATTTAGGCTTAATCATAGTCCATAATCTATCATCAGACTCTCTGCTGTCTAATTTTAGAAAAACAAGAGATGATACATTCTTATGATGTTTCATTAAATACTGAGCCTGCTCTTTACGAGTACCTAAATTAATAACCTTTCTAAATGCGGTCTCCGCCTCACTCTCTATACTGGCTTTTTGAGTTAATAACTCATCTCTTTTACTTTTTACCCAATTCATAAACTCATCAGGAACACGGTCTAGCACTTCTTCAAGATTATTATTCTTTAGACATTCCCAAATACTCTTAGTAGAAAATCCGGTTAGCAAACGATGCAGTCTTTTATATTCTGTTCCTTTAATTTTAATACGTAAACCATTACTGTACAATGCCACCACACCCTCATTGTTGCCATCCCAAATATCTACTTGTTTAAGTACATCATCTAGCGTTCCTTGGAGCCGCGTTGCAGCTTCAAGACTTAGAATTTTAGCATCCGAAGTATAATCCATATCTACTCCCGTATCATTTTCGATAATCCCTAACAATACTAACTTCTTTGCTCCTTGGTAATCTACTACAATTCTATTTTCTGGATAAATAATTTCATATAGATACGTACAGCCTTCTCGAAAATCGGACTTTACAAACCTTTCTTGCATCCAATCAGTAGCCCAAACAGCTTGGTCTGAATGAAAACTCCCACGTGTAGCGATACATACCTTATCTCCATCGTAATATTGAATACCTAAAGACCCATCTAATTTTTCTGTAATTTTAGGTATATCTACTGGTAAATTTTCTATCTTACTTTCATCGTTTTCATCTATATTAAAAAACTTAGGAAAAGGTCTAGATATTATATTACCTTCTAAATCTGTTATCAGCCCTCTAGCCCTTTTTGTACACGTATCCCAAGCTCTTTCATATTGACAGGCAGCAGTATAATTCCAAATATACAACGGAAGTGATGGATGCTGTTTACGGCTTATGTATCCACTTCTATTATTAAATTCATTTAAGTCTATTTTCATTTACTTCTCCTTCTAATAATATAGTGCGGGGGGCAGGATTATTTTCTAACAACAATATAATCATCCCCTACCAAATCTTTAAATTGTTGTTGTTTAGGTCTTAGTTTTTCCCCTTCTCTTTTTATTTCAATAAACAATACTTTGTTATTAAAAATAGCAACTCTATCACAAATTTCATTTGGTAAAAATATAATATCGTAAGGTAATTTACTTGCTATTTTATTTTCAAATTTCCTACTATTTTTACCCATTCTACTTGCTTGCCCTTTTTTCATACGATTATTTTTATGACTTGCTATAGCTCCTAATCGTGCCTTTTCAGATGTGTTAGCCTTTTTAGCAGTTATCTTGTTCTTCATTGGATTCCCATATTTTTTATTTCTTGCAAAAGCTCCTGCACTACCCATTTTCTCCTCCTAATAAAAAAGGCACATTTCGGTCAGTGATAAGAAAACGGTTAAGCTTTCTAAACCTACTTTGTGCCCTGATTTTAGCCCATAAAAAATACCGCATTCTTATCACCTATCTTAATTTTATCAGAATGAGAATTTAAAGTCAAGTAAAATATCCTACCACCCCCGCATACTACTGTACTTTCTCTCGCATATACATTCTACTAAATATTCCTTCTAAAGTAAATGACCCGTTAGGACCATTTCTATTACCTATGATAGAAGCGTCTATATCACATATATCACTCAAATCCTGTTCGTCAGTATCTTGTATCCTAATTGATATAACTACATCAGCATGTTGAATAATAGCATAAGATACTCCTATATGTTCTAAAGTAATCTTCCTAGCTTTTGATGCCTCTCTTGTCAACTGCATCGCTGTTAATACCGGTATATCTTGAGTTCTAGCTATATGTCTTAATTCAAGGGCTACGTTTCCCACCTGTTCTGTCATTGACCCACCCTTATCTGTAGGAGTTAATAACTTCAAGTAATCGGCCACTATAATGTCGAACTTACATAATGAAGTTAACTCTCTTACTTTTGAAGAAATTAAAGATGTAGGGCACCCTGGAACATCTAATATATAAAAAACTGCTTTAGAATTCTTTTGAGCTTCTAATATCTCCTTATATCTGCTCTCATCCTCAATACTCATCTTTCCACTCTTAATCTTACTGTGAAATATTTCTGATTGTAAAGAGTCCACTCTCATTTCTAATTGAGACTTAGGCAACTCTGCCGATATAAATAAAATATTTTTCCCATCTCTCCAAGCATTGTATGCCATATTAATCATTAACATTGATTTACCTTGCTTAGGACCACCTAATATAACAAACAACTCTCCTTTATGCATCCCATTAGTCATTCTGTCTATAGAAGGAAATCCTGTTAAAATACCTTGTGTTGATTTAGGATTATCCCTAGTCTGTTGATATCTCTTTAATCTTTCATCAGTAGAATCCGCCAAAGTTCCTTCTCTCATATCCTCTTCACCCAAATCCCTAAGAGGTGTAATCTCTCTAGTTATCTCCTCAATAGCTTCTTTAATTTTAGAATTTTCCAAATGCCCTATAGATTTAACTAATATCTTTTTTAACTGAGCCTCTTTATAATCTTTAGTTAATTCATCTACATAAAAATCAAAAGTAGCTTCAGGAGTTAATTGTCTAATATCAGTAAATGTTAGTATTAATTTTTGTCTTAACTCATTATTTACATTGATTCTCTGTATCATTTCTTCTTTTAGAATATCATTATACTTTTCAACTGCCTTATTCGCAAGAGAAAATAATGCCTGATGTTCATATATAGTAAAAAATTTAGATGTCACACCTTTTAATTTCAAGTTATTGACATGTTTAGTATCCTTAAATAGAAAGTATAATACAGACTTCTCTATCATTTATTTACTCCCTTCTTCTTCAGTATCCCTTTTCTAAAGTCAGCTCCCTTAAACTCCACAGGAAGTAAATGCTCATGAAAAAGGGAGAGAATACGTGACCCGTATTCAACAGCTAGTTCTTCTTGGTATTTGGTAGATGTTATAATAATTGGCAACATTCTATTTGCTCTTTCACGAAATACCATATCGAACGTTGTTTCATTTAGCTTTGAAGCGGGACTATATTCTCTCCCTATATCGTCTATAACTAGAAAATCACTTTCTGTAATTTTATCAATAAAATTAAACTTCTTATCCTTCTCATACCATCCTTCAAGCAACATAGTAATACACTGAGTTAAATCAGTAAAGTATCCTGTATATCCTTTCTTTAATGCTTCTGTTAAAGCAATAGAGGCAAGTAATGTCTTTCCTAATCCGGATGTTCCATATAAATAAAGTCCTACTCCTTGTTTATAGTATTTATCCGTATTCTCAATATAGTCGATTACTGCCTTCTTAGCTTTTGCTACATCAGGATGGTCAATTTCATCTAAAGTGATTCCTAAATATTTTGGAGGTATATTTGCTTTAACTTTTTTAATCTCTAATCTAAACTTCTTATAACAATCACAATCGTAATCCTCTCCTTTACATTTTTTACATTTAGATATTGTCTTCTTCTTAAACTCTTTCAGATATTCTTGGTCTCGTTTCGAAATCATAATTACTCCTTATTAATTCGACCGGCAGGGATTTGCACCCTGCAAGAGAGGTTGATATGTATGTAACTTTACAGCACGCCTATTGGAAGTCACCCCAATGCTTGTACGGCCATACTCCGTAAACTAAACCATCTCACGAATCTAGCGTCTACCTATTCCGCCACAGTCGAATGTTCAACATTAAAACTACAATCTATTGTAACCCCAAACCTTTTACTTTCGGGGTCATATATAGCTTTCACATCCTCATACTCAAACAGAATCATATAATCATCATGATTCTCTATTGCCTTAAACTCTTCTTCATATTTATCAGTAGCAGGAAATCCTAACAAGAAAAGATAGAACGATATAAATATAGCCATACCACAATAACATTCCCAATATCTCTTCAAGTGACTCCACATAACTATATACCCCTTCTCACTCTATCCTTCAACTCAGACTTCTTGCCTTGTACCCAATTACTTACCTTACTAAAATATCCCACGATTCTAGTCATGTGGTCTACCTTAGTTGAGTTACATCTTTCGCATTTATCATGTAATCCCTTAAAAGTATGACTACATTCTCCGCATATAGTAAATTCAGGACTAAATACAAGTTGAGTAGTCTCTGTTATATTATACGTCTTTTCTAGAAATTTGCCGATAGATTCTGGGGATGGTTCAACTTCTCCCAACCATATATGCAACATACATCCTGCTTTAATGAGAGGATGAAACTTGGATTGATTTATAACTCTGTCAATCCAATCCATATCCGCATCATAGGCAAAGTGTACACTATTTGTGTAATAATATCCCCGTTCTTCACTGCCCTGTACTGCGATATCTTTTCCGAAATTTTTAACATCAAGTACAGCTAATCTATGTGCCGCAGACTCTGCCGGTGATTCCTCTAATAATAACATCAAATTATGTTTCTTCCCAAACTTATCAGCTAACAACTTCATTGAAGATATGATTTTTAATCCCAACTTAAATGCTTTGTCACTGTCATGTAGCTCTTCCCCAGTCATATTCTTAACACATTCATTTAATCCGACCATACCTATAAGACATCTTACATTTTCTAGTTTAATATATGGTTCCCCATTCATTCCTACATCAAAGAAATGTAAAGGAGAGTTCTCCCCGAGTTTCATTAACTTTTTAATATACCCAAGTTTTTCTAGATGAGCCCAAGTAGCTAATCTAACCATATGCTCAAGTTTCTTAAAGAATTCTTTCTCACTAGATGTGGTAAGACTGAGTTTAGGTAAATTGATTGTTATATTCTGAGCCGCTGCAAATCTTCCTATTTCAGGATGTTCTCGTATCTGTTTCGACTCTTCTTTTGTAAAGCTGATATTCAATCTGCAACATTGAGATACTTTAAGCTCGTCTCCTCTATCAAATAAGAAATAGACTCCTCCGTTCCTACCGGCTACTTTACAGGCTTTATCAAATAACCATTTGTTCTCTGGCTTAAATGTATTAGCATCTATGTGTGAATCAATCTTAGGAAATGGGAAAGGAAGTCCGTTCTTATCCCCCTTATAAGCAACATCCAATACTGCTGCAAAAAACTTCTGAGCTAAATCATTATAATCTCCATAAGTCTTTCCAGTAGATTCACCTTTCGGTCCTATTGCCGGAGACTTCTTAAAATGTTCAGGAACTTCATAATAGAAATTCAAGTCATTAAAGATAACTTGACTTCCTCTTGAAAATGAAAGTTGACCAAATCCAAACATTAACATCTGAGCAACTTGATATATTCTCTTATCACTACATCCTTCAAGTAATGGTGCTATAAATACATTTACAGCATCAAATCCTATAGCCCCTGCAAATAAGCTAGATAAAAAGGTAGCAAATGTTAATATATGCATAACCAACACTTCTGGTTCTTTTGCTGGAAGTGACTTTATAGGAGAACTTGGAAGATTAAGTCCATTTAATTTTAAGTATTCTACATTAGCTCCATGGCAATACAACCTCAAATAACCTAAATCATGTATATAGATGTCATTATTGAGATGAGCTTTGACTACTTCTTTTGTAAAGATTGAGCTTAACGCATATTGCTTTAATATATTTTCTGATATAGTTAAATTAATACTTTCAGGATTAAAAGAAACATTAGAATTATTAACATCTTGATTTTCTATAAGACTTTCTAAATTGTGTTTTGGGATTTTATAGTTCTGACTCTCTCTAAGCTCTTCAGTAAATCCCATCTCTGCTAACGTTACATTAACAAACTCCCTAATTAAACCTGTTGATATTCTCTTTACATCTAATTTACTTAGTTTCTCTTCTACTACATCAGCTATATCCTTACTGTCATGCTCACTTAAATCTAATTCAGACATTAAAGAATCTGATATCTTTTTTCTATCAAACTCTCCTAGACTTTCATCTGTATCAGAACCAATTAATAAAGAAAAATCTGCCACTGAACTGCTTCTGCTTTTTTTCTTCTTTACATCCATTAACATCTCCTTTTTATATGTTTGATTTTATTTCATGGTTCTTACCAAAATTAAGGTTATATCACCATCCATCATTATACTTCTAACGAAGTATAAAAATAAATAGTAATATAGACCTTCAAAAATATATATTTGTTTTTACTAGTTATAGTTAATAGTTAATAGTTATAGTTAGTAGTTATAGTTAATAGAAAATTTTCTCTAAAGAGAAAATTTTATTATACTAAACATATGTTTAGTATACTATATATGTTTATATTATGATTTGAAGAATCCCTTAAACTCTTGGGATGTAGGTACTCTACCCGCCCATCTTATTACTTCCTTATCTTCTTCATCTTCAATCACTGTTGTAGGGATGTCAGTGGCATTATAAAGAGACGCTTCTGTCAGTCCATCAATAGTATCCATATCATAAAATATGATTTCAGCATCCTTTACTCCCCATTTAGATAAAAAAGTTTCAAACTTACTTTTAGTTGCTTCGCATCCTCCACACCCTTTCTTACCAAATATCTTTATTTTCATCATTTATAACGCTCCTTCATTGCTAATGCGTAGAGATAATGTACATTTGATATAGTTTTTGATATTGGATTTTTGGCCTCTTTTATGAGAAAATTATACACATCTCCTTTTGTCTTAAATAATTTTATTGTGTTACTCATTAAAATAATATCACTCAATTTATACTTCCAAGTACGCCCCTTGATAGAAAAAAAGAATCTAATAAAATCAATAGGTCTCCAATTTTCAACGTTAAGCTTTACCTCTACCATTCTATTTCTCCAATCTCGTTACAAGATTTAATCTCATATTCAGGTTCTGTATTATAAATTTTTAATCTGTTTTTAGCATGAGGAGTAAGCCATCTGCATCCAAAATCATAGAAATCTACCACAATCACTTTCCCCTTACCTGGAGCTTTCCTTAAAGCTCTACCTATTAACTGAAACGCATCTACTTGACTATCCTGAGCTTTTAACGATATTAAGCAATCTAAGCTTGGTACATCTATTCCCTCTCCATAAACTGTTGTAGCAACTACACATGATATCTTTCCTGAATCTAAATCTTTTAAAGTTTGTAAATTTGTTTCCCCAGTATCTCCTTTCGCAAAAACAACCTTGTCACCTAGTGCTTTTTCTAATTCATCATACAACATCCTGCCATGGATGATTCTAGTTACCGCGATTAAAACTTTCTTACCTTTCTGCACAGCAGTTAAGGCTATCTTAATAGCTTGTTGATTTCTAAAGTTATTAAAGACAACTTCCTTTTCATAAAGAGCTGCATACTTCAAAGCTTTAGGTTGTTTTTGATGTGCTATATTTAATAAATAAATCGTGGGCTTTGAAAGATATCCTCTCCTGATTAGGTCCGATGCTGAAATATCGACAATTTTTCTTCCCATAGCAGCTTCAATCATTGCGTCAGCGTCATCATCTCTGTATGGTGTAGCGGAAAAACCGAATCTATAATAAGCATTCTTCAATTTAGGATGTAAAGACCAATAAGACTTACATGGAACATGATGGGTCTCGTCTACCATCCAACACTGTACAGCTTCTACGTATCTTTTGATATACTCCGTATTATCGATTGCAGTATTATCTTCACTATAATTCAAATCTTTTGTCTTTATTTTATATACTCTTGCTAATGTCTGCATCATTCCAATAGTTACATCTTCAATTTCAATTCTTCCTCCCCCTATCCTACCAATCGGGATTTTTAACCACTGTCTAAATCTATCATAGAGCTGCTCAAAGATAACTTTCTTATGTACCATCACTAAAGTAGGAAGATTTATCTTTGAGATAACTCCAGCTATAACCACAGTCTTACCAGAATTATGTATAACTATATTATTAGCTATAAAGTTATGTGTATCTTCTACCTCCATATCATACACATCCCTTTTGCCAACGTATCCAATACTAACTACTTTCGAACCCCACCTTATGCCTGCACCCCTTTTTGAACTCTGTTTTATAACTTTTCTTTGCTCATTACTTAAATTTTCATAATAATTTTTAACGCCTGCTTTTACATTCTTTCTACATTTTTTAATAAATTCTAGATTATTTCTATAGTCTCTGTTGATACCTAAATCTAAATTTTTCCTCTTCTTCTCAGTTACTCCGTCTCCTATTCTTATCTTTACTTCATTCGAATGGTGTTTTCCCTTCATACCTCTTGGATGTTTTTTGTTTTTCCACAGGTCTTTTCCAAAAAATCCTTTCTTCTTTGCATGATAGCTATTATGCTTTCGCACATACATTTTCTTAAAATTTTCCGGATTATTATTCAATCGATTTTCATCATGATGATGTACTACTTCATTATTATTAACTTTCCCTTTTATCTGTTCATAAATAAATACATGTTCCCATACTCTTCTCCCATTCAATAAAGAAATTTTTCCATTGCTCCTAGCGAAAATCTTAATTTTATCATTTATTTTAATCTCATCTATCCTTTTATAGCAATTATCAAAAGTCAAAATTCTATGGTTAGGTGTTGCAATTAACTCTTCACCAGAAGCCAATCTTAATCTATAAACATCTACGTTCGTTTCTGTCTTTTTTACTTCTCGAACTTTTCTTAAGACAATTTGTTTAGTTTTTAAGCAATATGAGTAAGTATAGAAACTCTTCCCTTCTAAATCTTTAATTGGAATTCCTTTTGGGTATATACTTAAATCTCTAGGACAGTCAATCAATGAATCTGATATAATACACCCCGTAGGCATTTTAATAATACCTCTTGTACATTGCAAGGCTGTAGCTACCGAACTGTCTTGGTAATCTCTAGGTGTAATATTCTGTAATGAAATAGGTTTTTGTAAATCTGGACGTTTTCGAAGGTCAATTACTTGAATGTTGTAGCCGTTCGTGGATAAAATCTTTCGTAGATGTGAAAAGAGGCCAGTAGGAAAAGTCTGTTTAGAATGACTAAAAAATCTTCTGACTCCATCCCACTGATTGAGGTATGGTTTATTCTTAGGAAATCCCCCTCTCATCCTCAAAGAGTTGAGTAAAGATTGGTCTACGACATTATAACTCATAGCCGAATCTATCTCATACCTTACTTCTTCAGGCAGACTAGTTTCTACCCTTGATAATATATTACTAATGATAACAGTTGCTGTTTTCATAAATAATCTTATCCCTAATGTAGTATATTATACCCCTCAATATATTATACTACATTCCACAAAAAATGAAGTAAAAACATTTTATTACATATTTTTGTTTCTCCACTCTTCAAGAGTTTTAGTACCCTTACTACTATTACACTTTCTATGAGATATTCCTAGATTATTTAATGCGTTCAAATCTCTATACGGAAATTCTTCATAGCGAGATAAAGGAATGAAATGTTCTAATGAATCTTCGCCGAACTTGATTGGTTTATTACATAGCGCACAAACAAGTCTTCCGTACTTACTGATATTTCTTTCATAAACTAGTTGTACTTTCTTTATAGTTAATTTAGAACATTTCTCAGAAATCGTACGTCTATTGTGCCTTACTGTTTTCAATGCTAATCTACCTTTAGGAGTTTTGAAGTATCTTTTAAGATTATCTAAACATTCTTTCCTATGACTTTGATAATAATCTTTCGCATAGCTCTTCATGTACTCTCTGCGTCTTTCTCTATTCTCTTCCTTTTGAAAGTACTTTTGTTGATATTTGTTTCTCTCTTTCTTATGGTCTCTATTATATTCTCTATTACGTTCATTTACTTCTTCTCTACGCTCTTCATTATACCTTTTATAATAGTTTCTACTATACTCCTTATTTTTCTGATGGTACTCTCTGGCATACTTTAGTCTCTCTTTCTTATTCTTTTGATAATATTCTTGCTGATAATCCTTTCTTATAAACACAGCTTTACCTTTCAATACGTGTAATGTAAAGACTCTTCTATGTATTAGAAATAATATAACCTATTTCATATAGAACACAAATAAATTATACAATATCCTGTATTAATACCTACAATATCTTATATAATACCTAAAATCCTTCAGTAACCTAATAAATAAGGCGCTATCTCTTAGAATAGGTAAAACAACCTACGCTTTCAAGAAATAGCGCCTTATTTCGAAAATATAAAACCCTAAGGTTTCCATCTCCTTAGTTTGTCTAGACCCGCTATTGCACCTGTAATTAAAGGAAGTAAAAGTATCTTCCAAAGGATTGATTCCATATTACCATCAGGAACAAATGTTTCAAGTCCTAGAGTAAGATATCCTATCACCATTGTAAGCAATGTATAAAGAGCTGTTCTACCTAATCTCTTTAAGATTACTTGTAGTTTTAAGCTCTTAAATACTCCTGCTAACATATTAGTAAGAAAACTCATACTATGACCTCCCTAATTTTCTTTTTGTCCTAAGCCAAGACGTGCGTAACCAATCAGAAGTAGAAGTCTGCACTCTCTTAGCAAGACATACTTTTTTTATAGGCTTAGGCGTTTCTTTCTGTAATAAACTCTTACGAAGTTCTTTCATTCTCTGCTTAACGTTTCTGAACTCATTTGGAAAGTATCTTGATGCTATTTTATCACTACGTTCATCTACAGAGTTTAGCACTCTATTAAACCATCTTTTCTTCCAGTTTCTCCTCAGGTAGGGAGATTTCTTTCTATTTATTGTTCCTGTAATCATTTATACTCCTTTCAATTTCTCAATTTCAACAATTAACCTGCTCAAGTCAAACTTCTCCCCCGGGCAGGATTTGTAATTAGCATAGTCACTATGCCTTTTAATGTGCGTTATCGGAATGTTAAAATGATTCATTAATCTTCTACATAACTTTGCTAACATCTTTATCTGTTCTTCAGTTGGAGAAACCACATCATAGTCACCAAGCACACAAATTCCAATAGCTTTGGAATTCATATCATTCTGGTAACAATGAGCTCCTCTCATATGTAATTTCCTTCCTCTACGATAAACATATTGAGAACCTATCAACTCAATACCCCATTGGTATCCTATATCTTTCCATGGAGATTCGACTACCTTTCCTAGAGCTTTTAATTCTTTAGCTCTTTCATAGGAAATGATAATATCTTTATATCTCCAAGACGTATGATACCTGCGGATACCCTCCCAATCACGAGTCTTTTTATCAGGACCTTTGGAATGATGAATAATGATATATTCCCATTTCCTGGCATCTGTAAAGTCTATGGTAAGGGTGTCGATAGGTTGTGCACCATTTGGTTTTTCTTTGAATATTTTTCTTAGGAAGGATTTTATTACTTCTACTATTTTAGCAAAGATGAGAAGTTTTACATAAAACTTTCTCATAAAATTTCCTGGTCAAACTATACGAGTTCAAACATCTCATATAGTTTATTTAAAAGTCTGTTAGCTTCAACGTTAAATTTTCCGTCTTTCAGGACTTTCTTAATGAAGTCATACCAATCATCTTCTAACTCAACTTCATTTCTATCTTCCTTGTCAGCTCTTTCAAAAGCATCAAGTACTTTATATACTTTTCTTTGGTCATCAAAACCAAGTCCTTGCTGTTGCTGACCATAGCTAATAATCAAATTAGTAATAACATTAATTATTAACTTTCTTTTTGTTTCACCCTCTCCTAATTTCACATCTCCTAAATCAATATCTAAGTTCACTTTCTTCATTCTTTCCTCCTTTGATATAATATACGTATCCTATAGAAGTATCCATTACTATATTGTACTATGAAAGTCTCTTTTCCAATGTATTTATTTTATTTTGTTGTAACTTAATACATCCTATTAAATAAGATAGCATTCCTCCTACTTCATAGGACAACATACCATCTTCTCCAGTTTGTACTATCTCTTTTGGCATATCTTGAGCAAGAAAACCTAAATGTTTTTGTTGGTCATCTAAGTCCTTTTCATGTAAGAAAAGTTTAGAACTAGGTAACTTGTTAATATCAAAATCATTAAAGTCTTCAATTGCTCTCTTAGTTCTTACATCAGATGACTCATTAAGAGTAACACAGTATATGGTATCCCACCTATTTGCAACCTTTCCAAAATCAGGACCACCATTTGTGGCAGGATACATAGAAACGGTAGCATCCAAGTACACTACATCCGAACCGCTTCCTGATTGAAAAGTCATAACATTATTAACATGGTCAAATATAATATTCCCTACAAAATTACTTTGAGGGTCTCCAAATCTTAAACCAGCTGCGACATTGTTAGGTGTTATGAAACTTATATAAGCTGCTGCATTATTTTCTATTGTTACTACAGTATCCACTTTAACAGAACCTACTCCAGATGATGCCTCTCTTACATGCAATTTAGAATAACCATTAAACATCCCTGCACTTAAATCTCCTGAACAATACAAATCGCCAACTACCTCAAATCCAGCAGTAGTTGCTGATGCTGCTCTACTCCCACCACAATACATATCTATTCTATTAACAGAAATTACTTCTGTAAGATAGGTATCGCCACCACCATCAAGATATAATTTCTTTGTAGCAGCAATTTGTAAATCTACACCCATTGTAATCTTTGTATTGAAGATAGCCATCCTATTGTTATTGCCAGTATAAAAATCTATCTGGTCATCTGCAGCACCAGTAATCCATGTATCTGTATCAGTATCAAGATATAATCTTTTAGTTTGTACTAATTGAACATCAATATTTGCGCCAATATAAGCATTATTAACCTCTAGGGCGCTTGTCCCACCTGCAGTTAATCTTATATTGTTACCCGAACTTTCATAAATATATGTATCTCCTCCATTATCTAAATAGATTTTTTTAGTTAAGTCCATAACTAAATCGGCAGAATTTATTGCAAACGTTCCACTGGTAATTTGCATATAATTTGTCCCGCCAACTACAAGGGCAAATTGGTCTCCTACATTTTCATAGATATATGTATTTCCACCGCCATCAAGATATAATTTCTTTGTAGCAGCCAAATTCATATCTGACTGAGGGGCAAACATAGTTGCAGATAGTTGTATCCCCAAAGTGCCTCCCACATATATATCTATCCTATCTGAAGAACCTTCTGTTATGTATGTATGTGCGCCACCATCAAGATAAAGCTTTTTTGTAGCAGCTAGTGCAACATCAGCAGAGAATAGAGCTACTTGAGCTCCTAATGCGCCAAGATTTAATGCCTCTGTTCCTCCAGTGTAAAATGACATTACATTAGCAGTACCCTCATAAATATAAGTATCACTGCCTCCATCAAGATATAATTTCTGTGTCGTAGCTATAATTACAGTACCAGAAGTAGTCAATGCAGAAAAAGTAGGACTACTTCCTGTTGATACTCCTTGGTTTAAATGATAACCATCAACAGTATCTGCATCAGCATTGGCATTACCAGTGCCTCCTTGAGCCGCAGCCAGTATTCCAGCAACTCCAATATTGGCTCCTGTTAACTGAATTAATCTTCCTCCGTTAGCAGTGCCATCATGTCTATGTCCTTGTGAATTACTTAAAACATCAATTCTCAAATTATTATATTCACTGGCTAGGATATCATTGCCAATAGTTACAGTTCCTGATTGTGCCATAATTCTTCCTCCTTAGGCAAGTGTTATTGTACCGTCTATAGTTAAAGTAGTTGAACCAGTCTGTTCTTCTAATATAGAGACTCTGTCAAATAGAGTTCCTGTATTAGCACTTCCTGAAGCGTCTTCTCCAAATAACCCAAATTCTCTTAAACTTCCTATAGCTTCTGTTGTGCTAAAAAATGCAGATATGTCTACTCTTGCACCTGTATTAGATATTGTAGTTACTAATTTTCTATAAATCTCAGTTCCGAGTGTTGTGTCATTGGCAGAAGGGGTAGCTCCACTAGTTCCAAGAGCTGCGCGCGTAATTATGCCTTCATTGGCAACAGAACCTGAACCTGATAATCTTCTAGCAATAGCAGTCTTCCCTGCAGTTGTAACAATATTTTTATAATGATGTACTGTCCTCTCTCCAGTATTTACATCTACTCTTGTAATTGTAAATCTACCTTCAAGTTTAACTTCATCATTACTTTTAGACTTATCCATCTATCCTCCTTAAGCCCATTGAGCTAAATTCCATCTTCCTCTATTAGGTGTATTACCTTCATCATTGCACCAAGCGAAAGGTGGAGTTATATTAGTAACTGTAATTTGTTCATCAAGTACTATAATATCTTCTAATATTGCTCTAGCCGCACCAGGTGTTCTCGTATAACTAAGTCTCATCTTTTTTAATATAGGAGATGAATAAGATATTCCAGATTGTAATACAGCCTGTAATCTGGCATATCTTCTAACTGGAGTAGTCCCTGGAGGTAATCCTACAGTCAGATTTTCCCAGTCACTCCACACAGCTCCAGTAACACTACTACTTAACCTATATACAATTGTCTGTCCATGCGTTTCTGTCTCCGCATCAAAATTATCCCAAGTATCAATAGTAGTTCCACAATCAATAGTCGGAGTAGTAATTGACCCCTCATGTACATAAAATCCTATATATTTTATCTTAACTGATTCAGGAATTACTTCAGTATCATCTAATGTACAAGTACCCCAATCAGTATTAGTATTAAATAAAGCAGATACATGTTGATGAGAAGGATATTCAATATCGGACTTTGCTATACCTGGTACTATCTGAGAAACTAAATTCTCAAGTCTATCTTCATCAATATTGGCATCCCAAGAGTTATGAGCAAATACTGAAAATCCAAAACCTTTTAAGTCTCTATCATATAATATGGCATTAGGTCTTAAAGCAGGGTAGTTAACATCATATAAATAATAATCATCTAATATCCAACCTAATTCAGTCGGATTATTTATAAGAGTAGGTTCTTCTCCTGTGAATACACTTACTATATTCTTTACACCTTGTTCAGTACCTGGATAAGTAATGAATGCATCATAAATCCTTTTTAACATTCCTCTATATTCAGGCCAAAATTGGCTAGCACTTTTAAAAAATTCTATCAAAGAACCAAAATTATCTTGAAGAGCCACATCACGAGCTAGATTAATACTATTATCATCAGCAGTTAACTCAGCTTCAAACTTAGATAAATCTAATAACCTAGCAAATGTTCTAAATAGAACATATGCATTTGTAGAACTGGCTTCTTTATTATATGCAAACTCATCTGCTAACTCATCTAACATTCCTTGAGCCAAAGACTTTGTATAATTTTGTTTAACTATTAAACTCTGAGTCTCAGACCAGTCACTTGTATGACTTGAAGAATCTACTCTAATTCTCCAATAGTGCGTATATGTCGCATCTGATTGTCTCTTAGATAATTTCACAGCAAATGCTTTTACTACATCACCATCATAGAATGTATATGCAGATTGTTTTGTAACAGTCAATAAATTAACTGTAGCAAAGTTATCAGTTGTGTCTATTTGAAGTTCAAAAATTAAGTCATCATCTGGTGCCTCAACAGAACTATCAAAAGGTTGAATCCAAAAGAAACAATAGACATCATCTACATTTGTTAAATATGCTCCTAATTCAGTTATAGATGCAATTTTAGGCATTATATATCCTCTTAATACGTAGTATTATAAGCTCTAGTGATTTCAGGAGTTGCAAATATTAAATCAGTATTTGTACCAACTCCTCCAATAATAACTCCATTAGTTAATGACGTTACTCTAACAACAGTTGTATTAGTACCTGTTGTATCAAGATTTTGTACAAGTCTCCAAGTTCTTCCCCAATCTGATGATTTATATATTACTGGATAAGTTCCCCCGCCTGAGGCTATAACACCACCATCACCTAAGTAATGTACATCAAATAGTCTAGTCCCAAATGTTGGAGAAATCATAAGCGTCTTATCCCATGATGCTCCTTGGTCTGTCGACCTTTGTACATAAACTCCATTTGCAAATAATAAAGTTTTTGTATCTTCTAATCCTATAAAGGCAGATGCAGACCATGTAGACATACCGGTCATTATGCCTACCTGATTCCAATTAAGTCCATAATCAGTTGACCTATAAACTTTGCCATCTACTGTATCAACATAGAAGGCAATACCCTCACCTATATTTGCGACAAACGCAGAATTAACTGACCCTACAACAGTATCCCAAGATGCTCCAAAGTTAGTAGACCTCATAATAATATCTCCCGCAGCAAGAACAATCCCATTTCCTAAATAAACAAAGTTATCTATTTCACTACCAAGAGCACCTACACCTGTTGTCCAACTGTCTCCATAATCAGTCGACCTATTAATTGCTCCGACATTATCTCCGACTAATACATATCCATGGCTGTATGCAAGTATGGCGATAGAAGTTGTAGCAGGTGTATGAACTGATGTCCAAGTTTTAGCTCCATCAATTGATTTATAAATAGTGGTACTTCCTGCATATACTATGTCTACTCCTCCAGCCCTTTGAGACGCTAATACAGTTGTACCTACATCAACTGTAGAAATCTGTGCGAAGTCCCAACTTGTTACTGGGGTCTTCAAAGATAATGCTCTCATTTTACTTTGGTCAACTGCAGTAGCAATAGATGAGTTACATCCTTGTGCTGTAATTGTTCCTATATAAATACTATTAGACAAACCTACTGTAGGAGGAATAGTAGTAGTAACTTCCGTATAATATCCGTCTTGAACTCTAGGATAAACTATTTCTCCAGATTCTGTATTTAAAGCTCTAACGTCAGAATCTCTCGTTTCTAAATATCTTAAATAGACATGATTATCCATATAGGGAGCATAATTATTTAATCCTACATTTAAATTTCCAGATGATTGAGGAACACAGACTCCATCTATATCATAGATAGGCTTAGTAGCATCATGACTTGTAAAATCATCAATTACAACTTTATCTCCAGTATCCGTATATCCAGTCGCAATACCTATATCAAAATGATAGTTAGTAATAGCATTTGCAGTTATATGAAAAGGAGTTACTCCATCAGACCAAAACACTACTCCCGGAGAAAAGCAATCAATCATTCTCTCTTTGATAGCTGCTTCTTTTGTGTCATGCTCATAAGATAAATCTGTAGCTAAAATCCTCTGTCCATCAAAATATTCTAACCCCTTCATTAATTTACCCCCTAAAATATATCACCTATTCTTGTGGTCGTATAAAGATGAGGAGTACTACTTCCTCCATAATCCTGTAATAATACGTAAAGAACTCCAGTTGTTGGTGAATAATCAATATATGTATCTTTTGTTAATGTTGTTGGACAATTCCACATTCTTCTCCATGTCCTTCCATAATCAAATGAAGCTATAAGTACAGAGGGTCCTGTCGAATTAATATATCCTGCTACTACAAAAACGCCCTCTCCTAAATATTTTGCATCAGTAGCTTTAATATCATCTGTTGTATAATAACCTAAACTCCAATTATTTCCTCCATCAAGTGACCTATATATTAAATCAGCTGCACTTCCAGCTACTATTATTGTATTAGATATTCTATCATAAGCTCCACAATTTGTACTATTACTAGAAGTTACTGTAGTAACCCCTGACCATGTAGCTCCATAGTTAGTCGATTTATAAATATTATAAACGCCTCCGCTTGTTCTTATTGTACCATGAACAAGAACATTACCATTTCCTAAATCAATAAATCCAGTAGGTGAATTTATATCAATAGTAGCTCCTGCGTTACTCCATGTTTCCCCTCTGTCAGCTGACCTTATAATCTTACCTACAGCATCAGGAGGCGCTGAATAATAATCCATTCCTGCTAATATAATTCCATGGTCAAGTTTAACAAAACTCCGAGCAAGATAATTAGTAGGTGAATCCTTTAAGGCCCAAGTTACTCCCTGGTCAGTTGATTTATAAATCTTCTGTTCAGCTCCAAAAATCGCTTCACCATTGCCGATGTTTAAAATTTTTGAATTTGCACTAGCAACGCCATCAGAATTTGACCAACTATTACCCCAATCCTTGGAATATTGTATAAAGTTACTTCCTGCAGCTGCAAGTAATGTTCCTTGGTTCTTTCCCCATCTACCTAAACAAACGAGTGAATTTACAGCAGCTTCACCAGTAAAAGTATGTCTTAATTTAGGTCGCCAGACTATAGCAGAATCTTTATAAAGTAAATCCCGTTTCTTTCTGTTCTGATTAATCTTGCCTGCTATTGAAGTTTGAATTCCTTGAGCTGTAATAGAACCTATATAGACACTATTTGAAATTCCATTCAATGCGCCCTTCTCTGTAGATACTATTACATTATATCCATCTATTCCTCTGACTGCGTGTATTACATCAGAGTTAGGACGTGCTCTAGAAACTGAACTATCCTTGGCATCAAGAGATTGTATATAAACATAGTTATCTGTATTTAATGTATAATCAGATAAAGGAATACCTGTATTACCTGTGGATGCAGAGAAACAAATTCCGTCAACAGTATAAGTGGGATTATCCTCATTATATATAGAATTAGCTTCTATTATTACTCTTTCACCTGAATCAACATATGCATTTGTATTTTTTAATATAGAAAATAACCAGTCAGACATACCGTCTGGAGAGATAGCAAACTCAGTAAGTCCGGGAACTGAACAAATCCCATACGATTTCATGTCCAGAAATCTTTCTATCAATCCGTCCTTTTTCGATGACTGTTCATGTTCCATATCATCGAGTAATACATCTTGACCAATAGCAAAAGTTGTACCTTTCATTCTCTATCCTCACGTGGTTGATACTGTCACATTTGCGCTCGTAGTTTGAGGGTATTCATTTTTCAAAATAGTTACACTACCTGACGTTCCTGATTCGTCTGTTGATTTTCTCAAATCAGTAAATGGTTCTGTCACAGCACTCACACCTTCTGAAGCATCAAGTATAACTGTAACCAAATCAGCTTCTTCTATATCATCACCTAAAGTTAAATTGTTTATATAACTTACTAAAGTAATTTGTACTGTTGTAGCTACATCTGATGAAGTATATCCAGGATAAACACTTATAGTACAAGCAATTACAATATTAGTTGATGTTGCCCCTCTTGCTAATGCATCTGTCGCCAATAATCTATTTGTATCAGAATCTAAAGTCTGTTGACAAGTTTTTATTAAACTATTAAAAGTACCTTCAATGGCTACACCTTCTCTTTCCAACGGAACCATACTTCCAGTAAAAGTAACTTTGTCTGTAGACTTTTGCGAATAACTAAAAATTGAATCAGTGTCTTGGTCAAATCTATATTGAGAGGTTGTAAATATAGTTCCTCCAACAAGTCCCACAACTGACATTACAGATTCGGCAGGTAAATGATAGGCACCGTCACTATCAATTATATTTAATCTAATATATCCTCTATTATCATATGAGGATATTTGAGAGAACCCATCAAGTACACTTCCTTTAATCCATACATCAACAGCACTTCCATATACATTTCTTTCCATTTCTATATCATTAGGACCTGCAACTGCGACAGCATCTACTCCTGTTATATCTAACATTATTCTTTCATAACCAGGCGCTGTGCCTACATCACTTTGAGAAGTAACATCTAAACATCTTGTAGCTAACGATTCATTAGTCTCAATATCTACTCCGCCTGAAGTATCTTGTAAATTAATAACCGTAGATATTCCATCTTGTGCTAAAGCTAAAGGTATCTTTATAATTGTTTCTGCTGCTACGTTTCCTTCAATACCTGCCTCTACAGCTTCAATATCTCCAACTGCAGTATAAGGAGGAGTAAGATTACTAGTGATACCATTGACAATAATAAATTCAACCTTAGAACCATCTATTAATTCATCTGTCCAAACTAGCGTATCAGCATCAATTATATAAGTAGTGCTACCGTCAAACGTAACAGTTCCAGTAGCTTTTATGTTAGACGTTCTAGATAATCCAAAATTAACAGATAAGTTATCTAACTCAGTTGTAGTTAAATCGGCATAATTCTCTAACGATGTTAAATCTCTATAATGGTCAAGGTCTTCATATACTTCTGATGTCTCTTTTGCTATATGGTCTATTGAAAGGTCTCTAACAACGTCACCAACCGAAGTATCAACATCAGGCTGATTAGTATCAATATATGTAATTATATCATCTACTATCTCTGTCCTAGTCTTTTTTACTGTCATAGTGTGAACCTTATCCCTGTTTTAATATCTTCATATTCGCCATTCGTAACTGTAAGAGAAACATTTGCCTGTCTTATTTCAACACTATCCCTTTCAACCTCTAACTTATGAATACCTATTAGCATTTCAGATAAAGGTAAGTCAGGTTCATTAGCCTGTATTGATTTCAATTCTGACAATGCCTGTCTTATATATTCTTGTATCATTATTTGAGCACGTACATTAAATTTACTTCCTATTAAGTTTTGTAACTTAGCTCCATATGTTTCATAAAATTCATTATTACCAAACTTGGTAAGTAAAATTTTTCTAACTTGTTGACGTAATTTTTCTCTCCCAGTCACTTCTTTAATTTTTCCTAAACCATCAAATCCTACATCATACATAGTACTTGTTCCAAGACATTTAGGACAATTAGCTAATGTAGTTGCATAAGATAAAAGATACTCTTTAGCAGGATTAATATGAGTAGACCCATCCACCATTGAAGCTACCCCACTTATACCATCAACATTAAAACTAATTTGTCTACTTGAAGCCAATTCCCAATTAGTGATACCGTGCTGAGTATAAGAATAATTAGTCATTCCATCTGTGGCAGAGAACTCACGCAATTGTATAAGAGAAGTTTCTTCATTAAAAACATATTGTATATTAGCGTAATATGAAGGAGTATTACCATCAACAGTTAATACTTCATCTATAATTTGATGGTCACATACTAGACCCATTTTATAATCTAACATTTATCCCTCGACAGTTACAGTAATTGAAGCGTCATCGACTCTCAAATATTCAAACTTCGTTGCTGTTATAGTAGCAGGACTATCAGTCGTCCCTCTTTCCCTTAATGTATCAAACGGAATAGCTAATCCTCTTATTGAATCAAGTTGTTTTATATCATATACAATATTAGAAACCTCAGCAGACTCTCCCAATCTTAAATTATTAATAGTAGTTGTTATAGAAGTCTTTACATCACTCTCAACAGTAGAAGAAAGATATCCCTCGGTTTTTGTAACAGTAACTGCAATATCTATTAAAACTTCCTGAGCCGCTTTTGCTATAGTACTAGAAGTAAGAAAACTATTAGCTGCTAAATCAATTTCTTCTTGTACATTAAATACTTCTTGAGTATATTGATATGCAATAGTTACATTTGTTCCATCATCAAATACTGCCGAAGTTAACCATTGAATATAATCATCTGCTGTAGTAGACCTTGCAAGAGTAGAAGTTATATCTCTATAAAAAGTATAATCAGTTCCACTAACAGCTATCTTAGCTACATCATCCTTTATTCCAGTAATACTAGATATAGCAGTAACTGGCCTACGGTCAAATACAAAAATGACATCATCAGTATTATAATTTATTTCTTCAGTATAAGTACCTGCCCCTAATCCTAAAACAATAATATCGGCACTACCCCCATTCTCTCCTCTAACTACTCCAGTATCATTAGGACCTACTACTTCTACATCAATAACTCCGCCTACTCCATAAGCAATAGATTTCATTCCATCAGAAGTACCTACATTAATTCCTCTTACAGCATAAATTATTCTACTTGCAAAGTCTGAATTAGATTCTTCAGACGCCCCTCCAAACGTGGCTATCTTATTTGTTATCCTATCAGCTCCAGTAACAGTTTCTCTCATACTTACAATAGACCCCGCGCTAACATTACCTCCAGTACCTCCCTCAACTGATTGTATTGAAGCAGTTACGCTATAACCTTCAACGGAAGAATCATATGGAGTAGAAGTAGTTAAATAAACAGTTTCTGTTGTAGTAAAAGAAGCTATAGTACCATCAACACTTTGTCCAGTCTGTACAAATATTCCTCCACTCCCATCTACACTACCTATTCTTATGCTTTCAGTAGGTTGTGTAAGAGAAATAAATGTCACGTTTCCTACAGCCTTGACAGACTCTTTTCTAGTTAAATTCCAATTGTAAGCTAAAGCTTCTAACTCAGCATCTGTCAATACAGCAGTATCAGAGATTGTTTGAGCCTCTTGTATATCGGTTATCTCTTGATGAACTTCTTCTAACTCATCAGCACTAGCTCCAATAATACAATCACCTACAAGAGTGCCTGTAGAAACATTCATAGATGATTTATAATTTCTTAAGTAATCTTCTAATAATTTAACTATTTGTGTCCTCGTTAATACGCTACTCATTTATACCTCACGTGGCTTTTGCTTTAGTTTGTCCTGCATCTGATACAGTTAAAACATTCACAGGAACTCCATTTGTAGTCCCTATATCCCCTTCTAATATAACTGCTGTTCCTCCTGCCGTAGCTTTTGTTGATGACCCTACTAATGACACTATTACAGTGCAAGGAGTCTGTCCTCCGCCTGTTTGAGTACAACCTGAAATCACTGCACCATCTACATCAGTTAAAATTAATTGACTATCTGATTTAGCTTTAGTTTGACCGGCTGTTACTAAAGTAGCTACACCACTATGATTACATTCTATGGTCGCTGCAAGTGTTGCTACAAATTCAGACATTATGGAAGCACCTCCAAATTAGTTCCATTAAGTTTTATTGATGTATTATCTATTTGAACAGAGCCCCCTCCTGAAGCTGACATACTCACAGAAGTCTCTCGTACTTGCATAATAGAATTGGCATATTGAAGTATAATAGCTTGATTTGAAATATTGACGTGCCTAGTCCCATTATATAATTTAATATTATCTCCATCTAACGTTATTGTAGTAACTCCATTAAATAGTTTTATACCTGCATTTGCCGCATATGAAATAATATATTGGTCCTCATTACCTATAACTACAGCACCATTTACATCTATTTCTATATTAGTCTTTACCTCTTCGCCATCTGAATTCTCACTAGTATGCGTAGTCCTATAAATAAGATTCTCGCCAGTTACAGCAGAAACTTGACGAGTCTCATAAGTATCGTCAGTGTACACTTCACCTATTGTAGTTTCTACAAGAGTTCCAACAGGAACCGTAGATGTTGTAGGTTGTACTTTATGAATTATTCTAATACTACCTTTTTTATCTAAATAGATTTCCCCTTGTTGTTTTGACTTAAGAGAATACTCTCCCGGTACTAGCAATCTAAATTTGCCCCAATATGTTGTAGGTATAGTACCTGTAGGAACTACAGCTTCAGTAGTTTGCTTTTGAAAATTTCTAGGTAAATAAGCTATTATGATAGGAGTAACTTCATCTCTAAATCCACAAAGAACAATATCATCTACAGAGGGCATATGTAAGAATCCATAACTACTACCAATAGAACCTGCGGCATTTTCATCATTTCTAGCTATAATAGGATTACTAAACGAAGGATAAGTTATAGGGACTGCTCCAGCACTACCTCCCCAATCAAGCCATTCTATTTCAACAGTACCAAGCTCTTGTAATCTGGATGGAGTACTGGCTCCTAATACATTTTCATCATAATTAACCTTTGTTATCTTACCTACTCGAAGAAAACTAAACTCTGATGTATCCTCTAATCCTTCAAAAGGTTTATCTCCCCAATCATATCCCATTATGACCACCTCTGTAAAAAGTTCCAAATATTATCAATTATATTTTTTAAGTAATCAGATACAGTTATCTTTTCTCTTGCAAGTCTATTAGATTCTCTATGTTGAGCATTTAATGTCATCTTGTCTAAGAAATTTTCCTTTTCCTTCCATTGAGCAATTTCTACCTCGGCTGGTAAAGCACTATCATCGACAATTTGAACATAATCCATTTCAGATAGTGGTTCCCAAAGTTTATTATCAAACTTTAATTCATTTTCTACCGCTTTATAATAATCTAATTCACTTATCTCAGTAGCGGTTGTTCCTGAGGAAGAGCCGGGAGATGCTACATAATAATCTTTGCTAATTTCCCCTCTTTTTTCAAGTTCATCTAACCACATCTTAAATGACTTTGCTTCAGGACGTTTTTCATTGTCTCCTTTTGCAATACCTGTTGTAGTAGTATCATCCCAACAAATAGGTCTACGTCCATACGAACATTCTAATGTCATATTATATGTACTGCCTGCTATAAAAGAATGATTAATGGCTTCTATATAATATATAATGTTTTCTTTTTCTAACCATAAAGGATTCCCTGGCACAAATTCAGAGTTTCCTTTCATTTGAATAGAAACTGATTTTGACCTTCTATTTATTCTATCTAAATATGCTCTCGCATATCTGGCACAAGCTTCTTTATTTAACAATCCTATTTTAGTTTGTTGAGGACCTACCCTAGCTCCATATCTCTTTAACAGTCTGCCATCTACAGCATACCCTACAAGAAATTCAGCCCACATAGGTTCGTACTTAAATCTGCCCCTAGTATATAAAATAGATAAAATACCTAAATCAGATTCTGTACTACGAGTTGAAATAGTATATTGCTCATCTTCATTATCTTTTAATTTATATATTGAATCCTTATTTTCAGCAAGGTCTCTTAATGACACATTCATAGGTCTTGAAATTATAGTACCAAACGCATCTGCAAAAAATTCAAACAATAGAGGGGATGTAATTCCTCTAATAATATCTAAATTAGATTTCCATTCACTTTGCCATATTTCAGGACCTGATGAATTCATCATCAGAGTATATGCAGGCTGGTACATTCCAGTAATCTCAAATACCATATCTTTAGGTTCCCTAGCATTATTACCACTCTCAGTTTTATATCCCTCTATCGCCCTGGGAATGGTAACTGTCTTATCATCTTTATCAATCACATCAGTAGAACCAATTCTTGTTTGAAATGTATTAACATACTTATTACGTAACCTATTTTTGCTAATTGCTACATTTTCTGGACTAAGAGAATTGTTAGCTAATCCTTTGCTAAGGAACTTTAGAGTATTGAGGTATGCACTATCTGTAATCGTACTATAGTTACAATATATCCTAGTCAGCATTAATGCTATAACATCATGAGGTAGCATATCAGCCCAAGGAATAGTAAATGGTACAATAGAAGTACCTGCCTCTTTCATAGTAGCAGATGGTCTTACATTAGAACGAGATTCTTTCAATCTCTTCAATACATCCGTACATTTTATTTCAATGTAATTATTTATTCCTTGTTCTACCGCATCTGCAGTATCTACAAACCCTGTGAACACCATATTTAAATTCCCATCCCAATTAGGCAATCTAATAATAATCTCATCATTCGGCAGGATTATACATCTACTTTTTTGTATCTCATCATTTTGAAATAAATATTTTCTATTTGGATTTTGTAATACAATATGCGCAGTACTAGATTTAGATAAAGTTCTAGATACACTTACTTCTTTAACATCAGTATTTGATACAAGACTGCTTACTACACTTCCGAAACTAGAAGGAGTATGGCTTGATGCTACCAACATAAATCTTTTAAAATCAGAATTCCATTTTAATAAAGGATTTATGCCGGTCAAAAATTCACGATAGTCTAAAGCAAATTGAGATTTCTCGGTTTGAGTAGGGTCTCTATTCTCCCAAGATTGAACACGCTTCAAGATAAATATCTCAGCATGCCTTGCCATATGTTTTACATTATATTCTTTAAAAGATTTAGGTTTTACAACCATCTATTCTCCTCTATTAAAATGCTGTTATACTAGTAATTGGTCCACCTACTGCAGATAGAGCAGCTCCTACATCTGGCATAAAGAGTAGGTCTGTTAAATAGTTTATTGCAGTTGCTGTAATAAGAAAATCAAAACTATATGTATATACTCTAGGATTCATCGCATCATGTTGCCATTGAAACTTGGTGAAGAATCCAGTATATACATCATACTTCCAAGAGATTAAAGTTTGAGCTAATTTTGAATAATCTTTAGGATTAAGAAGTCCATTAGTGATTGATGTTATAAAATCTGAGGCTATATCTAATCCAGGTATTAAAGTTTGTAATGTTCTTTTATCCAACTTATACAATTTCTGTAAGGTGAAAAATGCAAACTCTACTGCTGCTCTTCTATCGGGGTCATCATCTAACATTTTAGTTCTTCCAGAGATACTTAACATAGATGGCTTCTCGCCCCAATGCTCAAACACCCAACCACCTAAAGTTCTAGTTTGACTGAATAGCTTATCACTAGTTATCTTTAAGTTTTGAGGACTTGGATTAAGCTTAATAGCGTAAGGAATCATCTCATTTAAGATATACATATCAAACTTAGTTGCCATCTATTTATCTCCTTAGTTACTAATTGGTGCTGTTGCTGCTTTTTCTATAATTTCTTGTGTGACAGTTTTTCCTGCCGCGTCAGCTGCATCTTCAATAGTAGTATTTTTATCAAAAACTAAATTCACATCACCTACATTTATGACAGCAGAAGTCTTAGGGTCAAAGCTTTTTACCTCTCCTCCTACTTCTTTTAAAGACTTCCATAAATGCTTACCAAACTCGTCAAGGAATAGTAAAGGAGGCAAATCAAAAGCATCAGTAACACCGCCTCTTACTCCGCCAGCCTCTTTAACTCTTTGAAATACTTCTTTCATATTGTCATATACTATTTGGGCTTCTGCTACCTCCTCAGGAGTTTTTGCTTCTTTAAGCCTTCTAGCCGCTTCTGCATATGCTTTAGCCCCTGGTCGAGTAGTAGGTTCTGCACCTGGAGGTAATTCAAGTTTATCTCCTGCAACTATCTGCACTCTCCAAAAGTTTGACCCAAGAGCGTCCATTATACGTTCCTGGAATGTAGCAGTAGCAGAACGTATATCTGCACCTTGAGTAAGCAATTCACCTAACCTCTTAGCCTCAGCAGATTCAAAACTTCCTGCGAATATCCCCTTAGCTTCTTCCATCTTACCTGCTCCTAAAGCCTTAAACATTTTTGCTAGTCCAACTGTATCAAGTCCTTGGAATAAAGTAGTTTTTTGTGCAAACTCCATTGCTCCACCAAACAAAGCAGTTTCATAACCTTTTTCTCCCGGGGATACTTCACTTCTAATGAAATCTTTGGCATATGCTATAGCCAAGTCGTATCTAAACTGAATAGTCTCTCCTAATGCTTTACCCCCTAATTCACCACCTGCCACTCCTTGCATGTATTGTCCATAGGTTCCAAAAGGTCCTGCTGCACCTGTAGGAGGAGTGATTCCCTTCATACGAGCTAGTTCAGTCACTCCATAAATCTTTCCAAGTCCCATTCCAATGAATCCAGAAAGAGATGAAACCAAATCTCCTATTTTTATTTCACCGCTATATAATTCATCACCGAATGTTTTTACTATATCAGTACTGTCCCTAAACGAAAGTCCTAAACGATATGTAGCATCCCATAACTCTGTTGAGTAATCTGTAAATCCTTGAAATGATAATTTTGAATTATCAGCAGCTTTCTGTAATCCATCAAATGCTCCCATTAAAGCTGTAGTAGATGTAGTTCCTCTTACAAAAAGTTTAGTAAATAGCTCATCCGCATTACGAAGACCTCTAGTTCTTTCTGCTCCTAAAGTTAATCTAGCTACCCCAGAAACACTTCCAGCTGCAACGCCCCCTACAGCAAGTGAAGTCATTACCTCACTTACACGTTCTGCAGAATACCCCAATTGTCTAAGTTCTGCAAATGTAGACCTAATATCTCTAGCACTTGTTCCAGTCTGCCCAACAACTCCTAAACCAGTTCTTAATCCATAACCTACATTCCCTACGCCGGAAACAGAAGGAACTCCAAACTGCTGTCCAACACCAACCATTGCTTTATTAACAGTAACGAAAGCATTTTCAACTGCCTTTGCTCCAGCAAAAGCTAAGGCGAGTATAGGATTAATAGAACCCATCTGTCTCTTAAAACCTTCAAAAATACCTGACAAACCTTTACCAAATCCATCAAGGAATCTTTTAGTGTCACCTTCTAATTCTCTGACTTTGCTCTTACTCTCCCCAAGCCAACTAGCTATCTGTCCAGTAGATGCATCCATCTCTCTTAAAAGTTTTATATTATTCTTTAATAACTCTTCATGTTTTTTGTCTGCTACAAGTTCCTGTACAGCAGCCCTATTTTGTTTCTCATCTATGATTCTATCTAAAAGTCTGCCATATTTCTGCGTCTTAGATATATTATTACTTATAGCATCATCAGATACTCTTGAAAGACCGCGGAGAGACCTAGTAATGGTTTCTATTAATTTCATTTCCATTCTCAACTGAGACATTCTAGCCCTATCTAAAACTTTTTGAGCATCCTCTAATCTTTTACTAGAGCCTGCTCCAGCATTAGCAAGGTCCTTAAAACTTTTATTAGGGTCTCCACCGGTAGAAGGAGTTGGAGTATTAAATGGCATAGTATTCCTCTACTTTATTCTATCAACTCTATTCCTGGACTTTCATCTTCTTTATCAGAATTATCATCATTTTTATCTTCTTTCTTTCCTATCTCTTCAAGTTCTTCTGTACTAGCACCTTTTGCTTTCAAGTCATCAATAAATGTAGAACTGAATTCTACAGGCTCTTGAGGTATATTATGTTTCCATAATTCAAGATTCAGCCAAGGCTTTAGAGCATCAAAAGTCTGCTTAACTATATCAACTGTCTCTCCCTGGTCTTCATTTACATTTGTAAGGGCCCAATTCCACAAAAACTCGTCATACTCAAATTTTTCATTTAACTCAGTGGGAGTCGTCTTGAAAATCTTACATACTTTCCAAATTAATCTTGAGTAAGGCCCTTTGATGAGTTTTTTAATTCATCTGTTCTTATTCTATCTTTTTCCATTAACTGAAGATAGAACCCATACAATACCTCAATTACACCTACAGGTAACTTACCTAACTCTTCTTCTACAAGCTCTTCTACTTTAGCATTCTTATCTTTCTGCAACCTAGGTCTTATCTCATCAAACATATCCCAAGGTGTTCCATCAATTTCTACTATTGACTTAGCTAAGATAGGAACTTTAATTGCCTCAGATTGAGTCAGATAGTCTACTCCAGATGTAAATCTTTTCAAAATTTCAACTTGTTCGTTCTTAGTGAGCGTTTGGAGAACGACTTTACGCTCACCGAAATCAAAGGTTTCATTTAGCCGTTCTCCAAATAATTTACTCGCCAATTTTTCCATTTTCATATTCCCCTTTCCTTTTCTTTAATTTAAATTAAGATGTACCAGTAAATGGTACAGCTTTTCTGTAATTAACTGTTACGTCTTCAATAACCCTAATGTCACCGCCCGCTATATCTCTAGTAGCGTCATATGAAGTTAACCAGCAACCTTGATATATAACACCTTTTTGAGTATTATTCTCAGGATTTACTACAACCTCTTGAACTTCAAATGGTTCGCTCTGGTCGGATAAAGTAACAAGCGTATCAATATTGGGAGTTCTTCCAAATGCTTCCAGTACGTTGTCTGTATACAAAGCAATAAATCTTGCTCTGAAACTCTTACCTCTAACAATACCAGGAACGATTTCAAAAGGCTCGTCCGGATATTGCCCGCCAATTACAAACGTTTCTGTAACATCTCGTCTCTCAGACGGATTTATATTTGACAAGGTCCCTATTGACCTTATATTCCCATCTTTGGGAGTAACCTTTATCGTGTATGACGTAACGAGCTTAGATTTTGTAATAGGAGTACCCATTAGTAACTTCCTCCTTAATTAGACTTATATCTCAATGTTCAGTAGATTTTCAATTAAGCGACATAAATACTAAACGTTACATTAATCCACTCTAATGGATATACAGGTGAAATATCTAACGTAACATTTATAGTCCTTGGTTCTCCTGTGTTTTGCCAAACTCTAATACCTCGATATCCTACCAATATTTCAGACTCAATTTGATTTTCGCAAAAAGCTTTAATCGTATTAGATATCGCAGTTATCGTCCCTGTAAGAATCTTCGCACCAATGTATGTCCTTTCCAAAGTCGTTCTTAAATTTTTCTTAAACCAATCTCTTATCATCACTACAGATATACTACTTACATTAGCGCTAGTAGTGTTAGTAGTTATAGCATGACGAATACGGAATATGCCTCCGTCATTATCTATTACTAATACTCCTCCACCACCTAATGTATTCTTCTCTGTCTCTAAATATCTTGTACCTGCTAAATCTTCAATCGCACTTAACGGCTTTCTAGTTAATGGTTCTGATTCATCATAAGCAGGATTAGTCATCAAACCAGCTATAGCACAAGCGGCATAATGGCCCGAAACTGTTAAAGTCTGGTCAGCATCACAAGTACCATCAACCAAAGCTACATTTATTTTTGGAGGTGATATTAATATAACTCTGTCAGAATTAATAGCTCCAGCTCTAGCTGCTAAACTTTGTGCAGTAAATGTTATTCCCGGAGGGCCTAACACCGTTACACGCTCATGTCTCATAGTCTCAGCTGACTGCTGCTGGCAATGATTAAGCATGTAAGTCTGTAATGAATCAGTATCAGCATTTACATTACATACAACATATACATCAACTGCTTCTAATTTATCAACTGCAGCTTGAATATTAGCTGCGCCTGCACTTTCTGCCTGCACACAATACACAGCAGTCGCTCCATTCTTGAAAGCCATATATGCTCCAAGAGTAATCGGATTGAGTACTCCTGCACTTAACTCATCACCGTAGGCATTTCTAACATCATTAATGTTATAAAACAATGTAGCTGCATAATCATCGCCTGACTTGTTTCTATTATAGCTAACATAATATATAGCATTAGCTGCAGGTTCGGTTCCTGATATAGACGCCCAACTAATAGAATTGTCGCTCAATACAAAATCGACATTCTCATCGTAATCATAGTATCCAGGGATAGAACCAACCCCTATAATAGACGAAACATCGCCTGTGCCAGTCCCTGTGATTACATCATCCCCGTGAAGAGTCGTACCTCTTGTTACTGCAATATTTTCAACCTTTCTTGTTGATGTTCCTGTTCCAACAATCGCAGCGACTCTAGACCCAGCAGGAAGGGTAGTTGCTGTTCCAGTATCAATTTCTTTTACATATACACCTGGGCTTTTATAAGCCATCGCTCTTCCTCCTTGTTAATAATCTCTAAAAAATTCGTTACAATCTGCTTCAGTGTTCTATACTGTAGTTCCGTCAACTAGTAACGAAAATACTTGTTCTAAATTAAACGATTCAATTCTTTCGGCTTCTCCAACACTCACTTCATCTCTCCACTCTGTATAATACTCGACTGTTATCCCATCGAAATATACGTAGTCATCTCCTACTAATCTCTGGTGTTCTCCTGTCAATCTCATATCAACGAGTTGCAGCCCGTAGCTTTGCAGATTGGATATATAGTGATAACGAAGATACATTATCACAAAATCAATAATCTTTTCTCTGGTTATGGTATCTTCTGCCGCTACATCAACAGTAACTGTTATCCTAAATCCGCCTCCATAATGATAACCGGAAGTGCCATCATAAGTTACGCCATCCGTAGGTCCTGATATACCAAGTTGGTCTTCTCTCAATAATTCATCTTGCATTGTTCGTATTAAGCCATCACCAGTTGCTGTACCGATAACTATAATCGGTAATTTTATAGCTCTATAAGGCCAATGCTTAACAATAGTAATCTTAGTCATTGCTAAATCTGGAAGAAATTTATAATCATCATTATAATGAAAAGCATATCTTAATACAGCTATAATAGTCTTTTTTATATATTCCTTAATATAATAAACTACCATCTAATCTCCTATGTAACTGGAACTGCATGAACTATATCTTCTGGTACTAATAGTTTCGTATCAAAGTCTTGTCTTGTTCTTAATCCTCTCCATCTCGGGAAATCAGTAACGTTTAATATTTCAAATCTTTGATTGTTCTTTCTTATTATAATATCCCTATCTCTTAATCTAGGTGTCCAGATAGTCCAACTTCTAGGTTCATACTCTTTTCTCAATCCTTCTTCATATACAACAACTACTCTACCTTCAGGAACTATACGAACCTTGATTGATATCTTAGGATAGTATCCACCTATCCAACCAGTTCCAAAACAGACAGGACATCTAGCCTGAGCCTGTTGAGCCATCTCATCCCAACAAGCAGGACATCTCTTACCTGACCATCTTCTCTTCATTAAATAAACATCTTCACCGTCATTTTGTAACAATGCTAAAGTTCTATTTCTAATTTCTTCAAACTTCTCCTCCATTATATCATTAACAAAATAATCACTGAACGCATCCATATCATAAAGTGGGGGAGCTGAAGGAGTAGCTTCAAATACATCGTACGGTTCATTGGTTACTCCCAAAGTTTGCTTTATACTTTCAGTAAGACCTTGTGTTTGAGTTGCGTAATAGTAGAAATCATTATCTAATACTAGTGGTGTATAATCAAAATATGTAATACCTACTGGATATGTAGTTGTAATACCGGGAGGATGTATAATGCTGATACCCTGTGGATAAAGAGTACTAAGAGCTTCAGGAGTTGAGTAAGGAGTAGCTGACCTATATATAGTATATGTATCTGCTGATGATATACCTGTCCAACTGATTTGAAGATAGTCTCTCTCATATAATGATGTAACACTTAATCCTTCAATTGTAGAAGGAGTTAATCCATCAGTCATTACTTTTCCCCTCCTTATCCGGCTCTGCCTCTAGGTAACTCCCCAGCAACTTTGACAATCAAATCTCGAATAGTAACAATCCTTCCTGTACTGAATGTTATCTGTAATTCAGCAAGATATGTACTAGCCGTATCTAAATCTGTACTAAATAATGTAACTCTACATGTACCTCCAGTAGCACTAATAATAGTACAGTCTTTGTCTACTTTCAGTCTGCTTGCTTCAGGCAGTGCCATCTTAAATGTTACAATAGCTCCTGTTAGATTTACCACAGCAGCATCTGCATCTGTAAGAGCAAAATCGATATTAATTTGATTGTCACCTTTTGTTATTGTTACTTGTCCCGTTTGAGACAAGAGTGTTAAGTCTGTAGGCACTGTTATCCTCCACCTTCCATAGTTGCTTTATATTCTGGGTCAACTTCAACAGATGCTGTGTAATTTGGAACAGCAGTTATAGATGCACTATATTTTGTGATAGATACACTTGCAGTTAATGGTAATTTATATAAAGTAGTATATCCCATATTTCCTTCTTTCTACATTATCATTCTTGACCTTATCTGCCTTAACATCTTTTCATAATACTCTATATCATATTCCATCATTCACCTGCCATAATTATTTTGACTTCCAAGCAAACTCATTCAGCACATATATGATGTGCTTAATCCCTATATAAGATAATGTAATTTGGGTCATCTGCTTTAGTTGCCCAGTAACAAAATAAGTTATTAACCCTAAAATCACATTCCCCAATATAGTCTCATAGGTTATACACTTCAGTATTCTTTTCTTTAATATACTTTTTACATCAATTCTAAGCCACACTCTTTCATGTACATAGAATACTATTAAGAATATTCCGTGATGCAATACAGTTATCAGAGAAGTCTGAACCCAATTTCTTGTATAGGCATATGTTATCACACCTAAAATTAAAACACCCATCAATCTCCATGCTATACTTTTGATTAGTGATTTAATTCTTGTTTCTTTTATCATGTCTACGTATCCTATCAATTATAATTGAAGTGCTTATGCCTTTGTAGTATTTAGGCTGAATTAACTTGCCGCCCCTTGCCTCAATCCATTCCTTCCCAGGAACTTTTTTCCAGTCATCAGCGTGAAATAAAACCTTTATATCAAAACCTTTTTTAACTAACTTTTTCATCGCAGGAACAGTATCACGAGAACTTTGCGTTACTACACATCCAACCAAACACAATGCGTCAATTATAGCAATTCTTTCCTTAAACGGTATTATAGGGTCTCTCTTATAACTTGAGATTACTTTATCAGTCTGAACACCTACGATTAAGAAATCACAATGCTTTGAACATTCTTGTAAAAAATGCAAATGTCCATAATGAAACAAGTCTCCTGATACAAAAGTATATCCTATTTTCATGTTTACCTCTTTCTACATTACCATTCTTGACCTTATCTCTGTATTGAACTGTTTAGAAATTACATCTAAATTTTGCTGAACCTTCTGAACATGTATCGGATGTACATCAGGTCCTATCAAGTCTTTTGCTTTCTTAAAGAACTTCATAGCTACATCTAACTGACCTCTGTATTGATAGATTACAGCTAAGTCATTGTAAGCCATCCAGTGTTCTGGATTAAGTTCAAGTGTTTTATTATAATCCACAATGGCTTCATCATATTTAGCTGTATGGAAATAATGAACTGCTCTAGAGAAGTAAGCTCTAAAGTCTTCAGGTGCCTCATTAATTTGTCTTGTATTCAAATCACAATAATGTTCGAACTTGCCATCTAAGAAATCCTGTCCTCTAAGATACCCAAAATGGTGAAGGGTTATTGTACTCTTCTGTATACTTACAGGACGTTTCTTTAATAACTCCTTTAGAGAATCATCAATCTCTTCATGTACATACCCACTATAGTAGATATCAGGGTCATTCTTAAACAATCTACATGTCTCAGATAATACCCAATTAGCATATGGATTACCTCTAGGCTCTTCTAAGAAGTTCTTAATCTGAAACATAAAGCCATCCATCTTATCATCCTGTAACATTAAATAAAGCTGTCTTAAAAATTGCACAGGAATGACTTCATCTGGGTCTATTCTAAGTACCCATTTTGTTTTAGCCTTACGAATTGATATATTTCTTGCATCTGAAAAGTTTTCTAGCTTACCATTTTCTTTCAAAGGACCTTCATAATCAAATACCTTTGCTCCAAGACTTCTAGCCATAGACTTTGTAGAATCTGTTGAACCCGTATCTATCACTACAATATCATCTATTATCTCTTTTACAGAATTGATAGCATCCATAATATGCTTTTCTTCATTTCTAGCTATTATACATAACGTAACACTTATATCTTGAGTAAAGTGACCTAACTCCATATTCTTCTCATCTACGATATGTCTATATGCATCTTTCCTATAAAAGTTTCCATACCTGGGTTTTTCCTCGCCATCCTCTTTCAATATTCTCCATTCAGGAGTTTCTTCAAGTCCAGGAGCTCCATAATATAACTTCCAATAGTACTCTTTCCAATTACCTAGTACCATATTAATATCTAAATCAGAATCTGTATTTGTATACCACTCATACTTCTTCTGACGACCTTCTGGTTTAACGTTTCCATAGTGAGCAATTCTATAATAGGTTGCTCTAGTGTTTCCTGGGGGGAATATTGGATGGGAGCCGCAATGTATCAAATCATTCGGGTTGTTAATACTCTGGTCAGGTAGGTTTCTAAAAAGTCGACCTTGGAGAAAATTACCCCAAAGTCCATCTTTACGGTAAGTATCTTCTTCATTCCATAGTTGAACTATCTGAAATATATATAAAAACGTCATTGGGTCAGGCGCATTTAATAGAGTTTGAATATTCTCTATCAATTTATCTTCAGGTACCTCATCATGGTCAGCACAGTTGTGTACAAATATTCCACAATCCAAAGCAAAGTTATGATGCTTATCTATTTCCATATCATAAACATCTTCTACTTTATAGGATTCAATTCTAGTTATTTTATGGTTTATAGCTTTAGAATTTGCTCTTCTTGTTTCCCAACCTCTTAGAGCTAGTTTAGTTCTTTCTTCCGGAAGTGTATTAACCCAAGCCAGTTTAGCTCTTTCAGAACGTTTTTCTTCACTTATCAAACTCCAAATTTTAGTTATAGTTTCACTTTTCTTTTGTCTAGCCTTAGGAGTTAAAGCAGCTATTTGAGCTGGTTCAATTAATAGTCTCCTTTCCTCTTTAGACAAGGCTACCATTCTAATCTTATTCTGCCTACTTCTTCTCTTGCGTTCCTCGGGAGTAGAACAAGCCAATTTAACGTTTAGCAAATGTTCAGGAGTCTTTTCTCTACCGTGAAGACTCATATGATTATCTCTACCCATTTTAACTAAATTATTTTTAGTATTATCCCTCGGATTAACATTCTTGTGATGTATAAGATATTTTTTATTGACAAGACCTTTCTTAGTATTATTAAAATACTTCCAAAACTCTCTGTGAGTATAATGCCATTTATCCTCTCCGGGAGAATATATCATTTCATATCCAACCATATCTCTATTCCCATCTCTTCTATATAAAGGCATTAAACTATCATTTACTTTTAAACCTCCGGCTTCTACATAGCTACCGTCTCTCAACATTATTCTATGGTCGGTCGTACATCTAAAAGATTCATTATTATCTAAAGTAATTTTAAGGGTTTGTCTAGTCCCAGTCTTCCATACTTTATTTAGCTTACCTGGAACTATTTTACCTTGCTTATCTAAACTATAAACATAGACGTTATCTAAACTCTCTAACTTACTTAATTCTTCTATAGTTTTAGTAGTGCCATCTACTAAAGGAATCTTAGTATCTTTAGACAAACACCAAATCCAATCACATTCAGTCTCTTGAGCCCATTTTAATATGGTATTTCTAGAGTATGCTTCGTTATACTCGTGAGGAGGTTCTTTACCCAATCTAACTACTTTAGGAAACTTTCTAACTATTTCATAAGTATTATCAGTAGTGTGTTGGTCTATAAGAACAACTATCGAGTCACACATCTCAGATAACTTAGTCAATGTTCTCTCAATATAATCTTCACCATTCTTGACTCTCATCATAGCAGTTAAACTCTTGTCAGTATTAGTAGTCCACTTCTCCAAGAACCTATCTCTATTATCATAAAAACTTTTTCTTGAATCTATATTATTCTCTTGAAATGATTTGGAGAACCAATGATGAATATAGGTAGAACAATCAACTACACATCTCCAACCTTTTAATCTCATGGTCAAGCACCAGTCATTGTCTTCCCACATTGCTGAATACCTTTCATCCATTTCACCAATGTCTTCATAACAATCTCTGTGTATAAGTAAACAGAAACCAACTAACATATAAGCTTCTCTATATGTTCCTGCATTGGCTGCTGTATGTTTTATTGCAAAAGTCTGAATTTCATCTGTTGATTTATAATTAGCTCTAACTCCTTGAACTCCTCCAGCTGCTCCAGATACAGGACCAATCATTCCTATCTTCGGAGTAGTCCTTTTGGCATCCTCATAGGTCTCCATCATTTGAGTTAACCAACCCTCAGTAAATATTAAATCTGAATTGATTAATCCGCACCAGTCCCATTTCTTTCCTTCTATAGACCTAAGACCTATATTATTACCCCCCGCAAATCCTGAATTCACAGGATTTAAGATTACATTCATCCTAGGGTATATCTCAGTAGCTTTTGTTAACCATTCTCTAGTTTTCTCATTTGAAGCATTATCTACAATAGTTAATTCAAATGGATAGCTAGTATGGTCATATAAACTAGATACTGCCTGTTTAACATAATCTAAAGCATTATATACCAACATTACGAGTTGCACGGGCTTTTGATTTTCTAATTTCATATTTTCATCCTCTCTTTTCTAAAATATTAGTTTTGAAATATCTTATCCAATACTCCCTATTACAATTTGTTTTTACATGACAACTATTACACAAACTTATTAAGTTACTTGGTTCTATATTTTTCTTAACATAATCTTTATGATGAACATGTAGTTTTTTAATACATTCTATTTCAGGGACTCCACATAACTGACATCTATAACCATCTCTATATCTAATTTGTTCCTTAAATGTTTTATTCCATCCTAAAGGATATGGTTCAAATGAAATACCACCTTTCCAAAAATGAGATTTCTCTCCTTCATGGCTTAAACCCATTTTCTCTCTAGTTTCTTTTGACACTACTTTACCCACTTTGGCTAAACTCATCTTTCTTATAGACTCTACAGTATGAAGTATGCCTTTTCTAGGACTAGTATATCCATTAGCATATTTTTGTCTCCATGTATTTTTTACTTTACATACCGTTTCTCTGGCACGATGTTTGCCTAACCAATATTTTAGATTCTTTTCACCCAGTTTAGCCACCCTTCTTTTTCGCGTTGTCTCCTCGGAAGGATGTTTACCAAAATTAGGATTATTTTCACCAGATAAAGCTATACTTCTTTTTCTTAACGTTTCATCTGAAGGATGCTTAACACATCTTTTTGCACTATAAATCGATAATTTCTTCTCGCATATTTCACAAGAAGGTAGCCCACCTTTCCAGTTATAATTATTCTTACCTTTCTTAACTAAACTTAAATTTCTTCTATGCTCTTCAGTAGGACAATAACCTTTCCTAGCCATTTTCATTTTCCCTCTCTCTTCTTCAATCGTCCTTTAGTTTCATTGTGACAATCTTCACATAAAGTCTCACCATTATCTACATCCCAAAAAGGTTTATAGTTAATAGCTATTCTAGATAATATTTCTCTATCTTCTATAGGACTAAATTGATTATACTCTCGTAAGAACTCTTTTAAGATGATACTAAATCTTTTAATATAATGATGAGCTTCTATACTACCACTCTTTTCAAAACATTCTTGACAAGTGTAGTAATCCCTCTGATATACCTTTATTCTCCAGTTACTATATTCAGAAGAAGTTCTAATCATAGAACTTAAAGGAGTAATACCGCCTTTCCAATGATTATTCTCAGCACCATATTTAACTTTATGAGCTAGACTCATTTTTCTTCTGGCTTCTTCAGAATGGGGTATGCCTTTATTCCAAGCTTTGTGTCCTTTATTAGCTAAGCTCATCTTTCTTTTATGTTCTTCAGATATTACCTTCCCTTTATTAAATTCACCTATTTTTCTTTTTGCTTCTTCAGAATGATGCTTTCCTTTATGAGCTAAGCTCATTTTTTCTTTAGTTTCTACAGTATGATGTTTACCTATACGAGATAAACTCATTTTCTTTTTAGCTTCTTCCGAATGACGATATCCCTTCTTAGGCATTTTTCTCGTTCTCCTTTTCCATTTCGTTTAGTAAAGCTGTTACCTCATCTTTATCCATCTGAGGAACATTTAAGGATGTCATCTCATTCCCAAAAAGCGGTTCCTTATAGTAATCATCAGATTCAATCCACCTAGACATAATAGCTATCGTATTTGAATCTGATACTACCTTTACTCTTCTTCTTTCATCCTTTGAAATGATATGCTCAAAATGTTTCTCACCTGGACGAGCACCTATTATTTTTATCTCTATATCAGAATCTCCTATCAAAGCTTCAACTAAAGTTCCAACAGAAGTAGCTGACATATTAGGAATAAATATTTCCCCTCCTCTACACAACTCTATTGACTTTAAGATATGATTAACTGCTTGGTCTATAGTTATAAAGAATCTAGTCATTGTAGGGTCTGTAACAGTTATCTCTCCCTGTTTTTCCATTTGATTCTTAAATAAATCAATGACTGACCCTTGAGAACCTAACATGTTACCGAACCTGACACAACAAAGCTCAGTATCACCGGTAACCATATCATTCCCTTCAATTACTAATCTCTCTCCTAAAACTTTTGACCAACCATATACATTACTTGGACTAGCTGCTTTATCAGTAGAAACAAACACCATTTTTTCTACTCCAACCTCAACGGCTGCATTAACAACATTTTTAGTTCCTATAATATTTGTTAGAATGCATTCACTGGGTTGGTTCTCGCAGATAGGAACATGTTTCATTGCTGCTGTATGTAACACGATATTAGCACCCAAGCACACATTCCTAACAGAACTCCAATCTCTAACGTCTCCAATAATGAATTTACACCTAACATCATTCAACCTCTTTGCCATGAATACTTGTTCTCTTTCACTCCGACTAAATACTCTGATTTCTTTCGGATTGTATTCATTTAATATCTTCTTTACCAATCTACTACCTAATGAACCAGTACCGCCTGTTACTACAATCGTTCTACCTTCAAGTTCGCTCATTCGCTCCCTCCTTAATTATTTTTTACTATCCACCATATTAATACAATAACGGCTGGGATAGCTCCGCCTAGTAATCCCCATACTCCTGACTTTACTTTCAAGGCTGACATCTCTACTAATATATCTTGCTGAACCTTCTCTATCTTTTCAACACAACCATTAAGTCTTTTCAATTCAGCAAGCACATGTTTTGACCACTCAGTCCATCCATTATCGTTTGGCATCCGGATATCCCTCCCCAGCAGGAATAGTTACAAACATAACCCAAGTATCTTCTAAAGCTATTCCAGAATGAGATTCTCCCACTTCACAAAATAAACAACTACCTACATCATATTCATGTTCTTCCCCTCTATATCTTACCAATACCTTCCCTTTATAGACCATACCCCATTCTCTTTCCTTATGAGTATGTTCAGATACGATTGTACCTTTACTTAAAAAGACTCTTTGAACTGATACATCACTATTGGTATACAGTCCAAAACCCATAAAGGTTCCATCACCTTCAGATTTATATTCAATATATTCCTCATGCTCTGCCTTTATAAATTTTGATAGAGATGGAAGCTCATCTGTCAGTTGTTGTAACTTTTGAATGTTACCATTCTTTTTAAGATAATCTCTTCTCTCATCACCCTTATACAATTTCTGCACCTCCTCAACCTTGAGCCTGTATATGCCAATGACCGGGCACAGACCTCAGTTGATAGTCTATAGTATAAGTTCCTATTACTCGGTTTGCAATTTTCCTTAACTTTGATTCAATCAACATCTTTTCTATATCTATAGGATTTCTTATATGACGTTTCACAACTGCTATAATTCTTTTCTTAAATCCTCTCTTATTTAAATCGTTTGCAATCCACATAATACTATCTGCATAGTACCAGTGTGTGAGTCTCTCAGCTTGACACAAAGGACAATCTTCTCTATACATTATTATGAACCTTCTTTAATGTTGTATAACATGTTGAAGATTCTTCCGTGAGGAACTGCAATCGCATAACTACCTAATCCTATCGGGTCTGGATAGTCACCCATCTTAATCCATTTAATATGTTCGTTGTATACCTTCAGAACGTTTTGTAATGCAGTATTGATGCGGGCACCTCTATCTATATTCAAAGCTAACCCATTGTCATTGTATGTGAAATCTTTGATAGATATGGTCAAGAAGTTTTGGAAATAGGTAAACAGCATTGCCCCAAGCTTTATAGTCTGCTCCCAATATGCTGGCATATTAGAAAGAGAATATGAAGTTAGAGGACTAACCATATTAATAGCCTGTAATGCTCCATATAGATAAACTCTTTTCTCTTTATCTGAAACTGTTCCAAAAGTAGACGGAATACTTCCCTCAAACTCTTCTACCAATCTCTGCTCACGTACGGTTAATGCAATCCAAGCAAGAATACGACTACCTTCTGCATCAGCAGGAAGAGCATAATACTTAACATAGAAATGATAATCTCTTGACCCATAAATATACTCATAGGTAGATACATAACTATCACCAGACTTGTAACTAATCGTATCTACTAATGTATAAGTACTATCCTCAACACCAAGAGTAGCATAAATGTTAATATTATAAGTTTTTGAAGAATCCAAACTACTTGTTGGAACAGTCCACTCAATATTTACCGTAGGCATATTGAAAACCACCCATTAGAATACTATTAAACATCTTTAGATTTAGACTTAACCATTCTCATTGGTCCTGTGTTTATTAGCATTCTGAAATGACCATCTTCGTCTTCAATACCTTCTGCTTTCTGCCATTTTTGCTTATCATCATTCCAAAGATATAAATGAATATTCTTTGTTTTGTCTTCCCGTTCTCTAGGAGGAAGAATTCCTACTCCAAATACTCTCTTTGACTGATTAAGTTTACCGTACTGTACACTAAACATATAATCCTTGTTAGGTTCAATCCTATTTTTCTCTTGAGGGATTACACATATTACTGTATCTTGTTTACTCTTAAAGTCGGCCATATCGGAAGGAAGGTCTAAAGTAAAATCAGTAACTCTGGTAAAGTCTTTACTCTTACCTCCTTCTTCTCTAAACAAAATCTCAATATCCTTTGCTTCTACATCTCCATAAACTTTGTCCCATAATAGAACTAACATCTGGGCGTTACGTCTAAAGACTCTTAAATTCAGATTTTTTTCTTCCATTGATTCAGTCCTCGCTTATCTTCTCTGTGTTTTCAATTCTTCTATTCTTTTTGAACATAGTTCTTTTATATCTGCGCTTTCCGCGCTGTCTTCAAATTTGATAATATCTCCAAGCATCTTGATGTCTCTAATATATCTAAGAGCTTGTTTCTTTAATGCAGATGGTTTCTTTATAAACTCTTCTACACTTGCAGACATTTCTTCTCTCTTTACAGGTTCTGAAGTTTCTTCTACTACTGGAACTTCTTCTACTACAGGAGTTTCCTCTTTAACTTCTTCTTTAACTTCTTCTTTAGGAATTCCTGCAGGAACTTCTTCTACAGTTTCTTCTTTTGGTAATACAACTCCACAATTCATACAGAACTTAGCAGGATATGGATTAGTAGTACCACAAGCGCTACACTCTGTTACTTTTATCTCTTCTGCTAATGTATCTAAACTCTTCTGAATTTTGTCCTGAGCTTGTTTAATCTTCTCTGATACCTTTACTTCACCATCTTTTGTTCCTAACATTCCTAAGTCTAAGTCTTCTTTAGCATCTTCTAACATTCTAGCTAACACATCTGCTGCCATAGGACTTTTAAGTTTCTTTAATACCTCTTTCCTATTCTTTTCTTCTCTTTCCAACTGTAATTTTATCTTAGGTTTAATCTCTCTTAAATATAATACTTTCTCATCATGTGTTAATAATCTTGCCCAACCACTTCGAATAAATGATTGTATTTCATCATTCACTTCTAAATCATCTAAAGGATAAGCATTAGCTGTAGCTGCTCCTCTTTCTAAACTTGTTCCTAAAGTATCAATACTAAGTACTCCATCTTTCATCGTGTTCAAAATAAATCTTTTTTCAACTGGCATTTCTTCATTCCTCCATTTCTAAATTCGAAAGGAGAGGAAAGTAAATTAATACAATCCTCTCCTCCGTTACCATATCAAACCAACCTTACGTAACTGTCACTGTCGCAACTCCATCAGTATTGTAGATTGTGAAACCTACATTTTCATATACTGAGAATATAACTTCCCGCTCTGGCGGATAATCGAAAGGTTTAATTTCAACATCGTATCTGATTGGCATTCTGCCAAGCTGTTCTTTCCTAGACATAATATAAGCAATGCTTGTAGAAGAACGGTCACTAACATAAATGTCAGCGCCCCAGATACTGGCGAAATGACCTGTTTCTAACAGAGCCTGTAAGTTGACTTGGTCTAAGTCCGTGTTATCCCACTTTCTTATTCCCTTAAACAGTGTCGGATGCATTAATATGTTGCCCACAACAAGTCTTCGTGCTTCAACTTGTGCAAACGCATCAGCAAGAGCTGATTTTGTTATTGACGTTGCGCCTGTGTTCTGACCTGAGGTCGTCGCAGCGGCTGCTATCAACCTAAAAATCTCATCGTCTTCTGCTATCTTCAACTCAAATGCGGCTTTGTCTTTTGTACGGTCAAGTGCATTAAACCTTCTGATTGAAATTTCAGCATATTTGATGGAGCGGAGAGATGCAATTTCGAAAGTATTAACTTCTACCCTTTCGGACCAGCTCTCTGTTGTTGGGGGGTTACCTCTTGCAGCAATTTTTACTGCAGGAACTTCACTGAAATCCTTGTCATAGACAGGAACAACACCCTGCGGAAGCAGGTCGGTAAGGATTAACTTACGTCCAATACCGATGTAGTCCAACTTTGTTCGAAGAGGTTCAGTCATCAGTTTTGTTACTACAGTCTAAGACTGCGACTGAGTCATTTCTGCTCAGTTCTTATAGTCTCCTATAAGCTCGGACTATATCATCACCCTAAGGTGTTCAACGTATAGTCTCTGAGGATATTTAACCTTTGAGTTCTTTTACCTTGTGCCATAAATCATAATCTTCTTTAGTATAGTATGCATTCTTAGGTACTGACAAACGATATTCTATAAACTTCTGTAATGCTTTTAACTTCTCACATTTCTCAGTAAACAAAATCGGGTGTATAGTTTTTAAGAATCTATCACAACGTTTAATGCCGCTGATTTTAATTGTGTTTGAAGTTCTATAGAATGCTAAATCTAATTTCTTAAAGAATTCATCCGCCCTATCTAAAGTCTTTTCACAAGCACTATTAAACCCTATCCTTGGCTGATAGTAAAGTATTTGACCATGTTTCTTTTGAACTTGTAATACTATCCATCCTGACGAGTCAATAACTCCTACTATCCAACCTTTCATAAAAGCTAAATTTTCCTGCTGATTGTCCATTGTTTCATCCCCTTAATTTTTACCTAATTAGTATAAGTGGCTTTAGAATATTCCAGCATATAGTTGAATTTTATTACGCCCTAACTTGAGCGTACGCTATTCTCTTAAGTCCTCTTCCTGTTGGGTCCCTAAACAGAGATGTGACCAATTTCTCCCTTGATTCTAATGCTACGGGAGTTGCAGTCTTTTTAATTTTACTTCCACCAGCGGCTTCTGCTATAGATAAAAGACTATTTACAATTTGGTCCTTCTGGCTTTCGGATAGATTTGATGTTTGTCCTTTGTACTTCATACCGAAAACCTCCACTCTATTTCAATCAAGATTTTTCGTCTCGGAGGTTCTAATTCTAATCTCATGTTTGTATTTCAATTAAGTTAAGTATTACTACTCAACCTGTATTTGCATTGGGTCACCATTAGCAGGATTAGTTGGTTCTACAAGAACAAAACCAAGATATCCTCTGGTTATACCTGTATATGTTCCAGCATTAGTAATTAAACCACTGGAATTAGCATATAACTTATCTAACGGACTGTAAGTTAAAGCTGTATCATATACAGAATATGATGTACCATCAACTACGGAATTCTGAACGGTAACAATACCTTTAGTAAGGATTGATACTCTTCCAGAACCGTAAATACCAAACTCACCAGAAACTTCATCCAATACTCCGGAAATTAAAGCTTCTTTAACCAAACCTACTACATCACTCTGTGCGCCCGCAGCAATGACTTGCCCATCTGATGTGTTAAGAGTCACTGGACGACCAGGAACAAAAGTCTCGGTAGTTTTACCGGTAAGTTCACCAATCTCAATGCCCTTATAATCAACATTAATAGCCATAGCTGTTATCCCCTTTCACTAGTTATTAAAGGTTCAAGTTTCAAAACTCTATTTCATTAAAATTTACAAATTCCATATTCTTGATAATTCATCTTCTTCAGTAGTCAAATTCTCTTCTCTATAAAGAACTGGAACATGAGTTGCTTTCTTTTCTATTTCAGGAACTATCTTATTTCCTGTTCTTTCAATCATTCCCTTAACCTTCTGTAAAGCGTCAACGTCTAATGTATTCAACGATTCAACTTCATTCTCCTTAGCAATATCATATGACTTCAAATTAGCATCATTGATATCCATTCCTTCATCCTGGTGTAATCTCATTGTGTCTTCTTCAGAAGCACTGATTAAACCAAGTTCCTCTTCTGTTGCTATAATATCTTTAATCAACGCATCTTTAGCTGCCTGCGTAGTAGCATGTTCAACCTTCGTTAATTTTGCCTTTAAGATTTTAATCTGTATCTTTGCAATCTTCAAAGCTCTTTGCTGCTCTCCACCTTCAGATAATGTCTGAGTATTATATGTACCGAAGTATTTCTTCATTTCAGCACCACGGCTTCCACCAGGGGCTACAGGACTTACATCCACCTTTTCCTTGGCCCAATACTCACCATCTCTTCTTGGAGACTCAGTTGCAGTAGGCGCTACCTCTTCTCTAGCATAATTTCCAGTACCAGCTACTTTAGCCTCTTTCGTTACTCTCTTAGCAACTACACGAATCTTTGATTTCCAAAGTTTAGCTAACATAGTAATACTGCCTTTAGACAACTTGCCATACTTGTTAATTATATCTTCTGGCTGCTCTGGCTCTTCACCTAGTTTAACTTCATTATCAACTTTTCCTTTAGTTATATCATATTCTTTTGATGTTACTGTTCCTTTAGCAACTTCAGTCTTAGAAGTGTCACTACTTCTATCAACTACATCAGATGGCTGATTAGGGTCTGTTCCAACTGTCATCTCACCATCAGTTTTTCCTTTAGTTATATCATATTCTTTTTCAGTTACAGTTGATTTACCAACCTCAGTCTTAAGCTCCTTCGCTAAAATCCTCTTACGAGTATCTTCACTTAAAAGCCTAGCGGCTGATATAACAGTTCTAAGTCTTCCCTTCTTTGCAAGAAAGAAGGAATCTGAAAAATCGGATTTACTTCCAGGAACGTATTTAATTTCTAAGCTACTCTTCACTTGCTCTACCTCCTTCTCAATCATACCTTTTGGTATCTCTGTTTTAGGTTCGTCTTTTTCTAGACCTAACCCAGGTCCTTTCGGTTTTAAATCTGGTGCTTTCGTACCAGTTATTTTATCTAATTCGAATTTCGTTCTATAAAAACTTACTGCATCTACATCTGCTGCATCTCCCTCAGCAGATTCTGTATAAACACCTAACGCCTTACCTCGGTCATATAATTCTACTAGCTTCGTATCAGGACCGACTTTCTTAGATTTAACTGAATAACCATCTCCCAGTTCTACACCTTTTGCTTCACCGGGTTCCTTATCCTTATCACCCTTATCATCTTTAATATCATCAAGGAAAGGTAGCTTCTTGTCATCTCCTATATCATCATCAGACTTATCATCTTCATCCTCAGACTTGTCTCCAAAAACGCCTTTTATAACTCTAGCAATCTTACCCTTTAATGAGGCCTCACTCTTTTCTTTCTCCTCATCTATTTTAGGAGCTTCATCTTTAGGTGGTTCGTCTTTAGGTAGTTCATCTACTGGTGCTGCCGGAGGTGTTGGTGCTGCCGCGGCTCCAGGAACCTTCTCCTGAACTCTCTCTTTAACATCTGTAGTAATATCTCCACCTAATGCCTGGTCAATTTTCTTTTCTATTTTTTCCTGGTCCAATACCTGTCTCACCTTATCAGCAACCATCTTTTCGACTTCCTGGTCAACCTTACGATTGACTAGTTTATCTATATTTAATGGACCTGCTTCTAGTTCTTTCTTTCCAGGAGGTACTGGTGGTCCAGCTTTCGGTGGTTCAACTTTCGGAGGAGCTATCTTTTCCTCTGGAGGCTCTGCCTCTATGTTTAATATATCATCAGCTTTTTTCTTCACTTCTTGTTCTCCCTCCTTTCTTACAAATTCTCTATAGTCATTGTTTTTTATAAAACTTCTAAAGTCAGTTTTCTGCCCAGCAACTCGAGAAAGAATCTTTGCATTTGCTTCCGCTGGAACTGAAACAAGTGATAATTCATAAAAGTTAATGCCTTCGTTCACGGCATATACTTTCTTTCCTCTTAACTCTCTCCCCATATAATTTGCAAGATGTTCACAATATTCATCTTCACTAGTTGCCATCTCACCACATATACTACAAGTACATTCAGCTACCATTGCTCCCATTGATACAGAATCAACTATCTTATTCTCAATCTTTCTAGCTACATCATTATTCGCTTGTTTATCAATTGCTAATAAACATTCTACATATTCCTCTTTCGGATGCCAAACAGCATCTAGAATAATACCTACCGCATTCTCAACTAAGTCACTTTGATGGTCAAGATATATACCTCTTCCAATAAAAGTACGATAAGATTTCTCTAGTTCTGCTTTAGGAAAGAAATCTCCATTTCCATTAGGTCCCCACTTCTCTCCGCTACTAACTGCTCTGGCTCTAACGTAAAGGAAATTTTCTGTATCAAGATTAAATGGCAATGCTTCCATAGCTTCTTCTTGGTCAAGTGCAGATGCGACTACTTGATTTCTCCAATCTTCAACAGTCACTTTCTCCATCAAAACCGCACTACCACGTTTGATAAACACTATGTTGCCTCCTCGTATTTATTTTTGATGTTCCCATTCTCTTATTGCTTCAGCTATCATGTTAAAGGCCTGACTTAATCTAGAATCCATAGAAAACCAATTAGCAAATGAGCTAAGCAAATCAAAAGCTTTCTTGACTACCCACATTATCCAATCTGCTAGTATAGCTTTCTTAATCAAAGCTTGTCTATCCATCGAGGCATACTTCTTCATAGCCTCTTTTGTATATATGTTCCTAGAAATTTTAGGCATTGTGTTTATCCTATACCTTTAGACTTCTCAATATATGCCTTCAGTTTTTCAGCTACACCTTTATCAAAACCTCCTATATGCCAATCCCTATTCTCTTCAGGAGATACTTCACTCTTATAATCATAAAGAGTAAATACTTCACCGCCAATTTTACCAGTCCATTCAACTTTAACCTTACCATCACCTGATGCACCCTCGTTCGGCTGTCCAAAAATTCCCACGAGTTCATCATATGACATATCAACATCTCCCATAAAAGATGTGCCCTCAGCTTCTACCTCTTCTATAACAACCTCAGGAGCCTTTTCACCATCAGCTTCCTCTTCCATATACTGCTCTATCATCATATCCGCAACTTTATCAAAACTGATTCCTTCACCATATACATCAATGAAGTCATCCGTCTCCCCACCAAAGTATTGTAAATCAAAATCAGCGCGGATATCGAACTCTTTACAATTCTTGCCCTCACTAATAAAACCTTTTATGTTAAAGTCTTCGTCTTCCGCTAAAACGATTCTGTGTCCTGAAACATAACTTGTATAAAGCGTTTTCTTCTCGAACATTTGAGTACTCCTACACTATATTTTTATGTCCGCAGCTCTTGCATTCTATTATCGTTTTTCCCGCTATGATTGTAATCTTATTACCTTTGCTATCAATTTCTGTTATAAAATTATCAATACAAGTGGCATTTAACTTAGCCTTACATTCGCTACAAGTAATAGACGCTCTTGCTTTCTTATCGATACCTTTTATAACTTTTAATATCTTTTCACTAGTTCCCTTCTTATTAAACATACTCCACCTCTATTCTTTAACCTCAGGTATTGCTTCCTCTTCTGGGACTTTCTCATCTTTTATTCCTTCTGTGTCATCTAGTGCTGGTGGAGTTACTCCTCCGCCTCCTCCTGCACCTCCTGCTCCACCACTACTGGAAGGAGTTACTTCTCCCTTCGGTTTCTTCTTACCCTCGTCCTCCTCTGATTCTAATTCCAACTTAGGACCCTTTTCTCCTCTTAGAATCTGTTCTGCTACTGCAGGGTCTTTAACAAATGCTTCACGAGCTTTAATATATGCAGCATCAACTATAGTGCTCTCTTCTTTCTTTAATGCCTCTACAATAGTCTCCGGGTCATGGTCAAACATTTCCATAAGTGATGCATGGTCAAGCTGCTTATCTTTCCTAAGATTCATCATCATCTGCTGTTGTTGAGTATTATCTAAGAGATTTAACTTTCTCCATTTAATTCTTGGAAGGTCAAGAACTTTATACTTACCTTGAACTCTCTCCTGTTTTTGTCCTGAAGAATTGGTCGTATCTGATTTATAATAAGCTCTAGCTTCTGCTATCTTCTTAAACACTTTCACTTTCATAAACTGTTCTAGTAAATTTCTAATTACTAAATACCTATTCATTAACACTCTCATGGCTACTGAAGCATTAGCATAAGTTGGACCTTCACCATGAGTAATAGCTTTATTTGTAAACAAACCTGTTAGTATTCTATTCTCTACGAATTCGAACTCTGGTACTAGGTTTGCTATCTTATCTTTAGTTCCTATATAATCAACCTGTAAACCATGATGGAATATAATATTAAAGTCTGGGTCATTCTGTGCTGAGATTAACAAGTCTCTTAATGCATCAAAATGTTTACGACTTGGTACCCATCCTGTCTGAGGGTTTCCTAACTTAAATATCTTTAATGGAAACATATGTCTATCTGCAAAAGTGAATTGTAATAGTCTTAACTTATCCTCATACATTAAATCTTTTAATATAGACTTAACAATAGATGTTCCTCTTAAATCATATCTAGAGGTTTTTCTAGCCATATGAGTAGTGCACCATCTCTCTAACGGAATATTTGCCCCAGTTTCAATCTTACCAACAATTGATGGGTCTATTAACTTAACCAAAGCTTTATCAATAGCATCCTGAGATGTGACTAATTTTCTTAATCCCTCATTGACTTCTAAATATAATATTGGGTTATCTATAACATGAACACCTTTTACAACTATATTCTCAGGTGGGAACATTATAAAGTTTGTCCAAGTCTTAGCTATATCATCCCATCTACCGTGAGTAAAAGATTCTCCTAACAACCAATAATCTTTTAATATATCAATTAATAGCTGTATTAATGCAATATCATCTTTGAAATCGTTATAGTACTGCTGTATTTTACTATCCCCACATACTAATACGAAATCAGAAACAGGGAATGAGCTGTGTAGGTTTATAGCATTATTAACTAATGGTTGAAACTCGTAGTAATACCTCAACCTAAAGTTTAATTCTTTCCTATCTCTGTGTTGTATAAAGAATAGAATCGGGTCAAATCTAGCAACATCTAAGAACTGTATAGGTGTCCTTGATACATCAGCAGTAGCTCCGCCAATACCTTGCTTCTTCATATAGGCAAGATGTTCTTTCTTCATCTTACTCATCTCACCCTCTACAACAAAACCGACTCCGACAGGAGGTCTGCTTCCTTTTTTACCTACAGGAAATGTACCTTCACTTTTTTCAGATGGCATTATTATACTCCTTCATTATTAAATTCAATTTCAAATTTCTACTCTTCTGTCTTTTCTTCTTTTGTTGGATTTTCATCCTCAACAGTAAAGTTCTCAGTCAATCTATCTATTCTAGCTGTTGGTCTATCTAACCCGCCTATAATAGTATAGACTCTTAGTGTATTTTTATTATCCTCATATATACCTCTATGGACTGTAGCATTACCGCAAAGGTTTGTAAGTATATCAAACCCGTAGTTTAAGTTATCTTGTAACCCTGCTACACTTTCCATAATAGTCTTTCCACCTACTGCTATACTTCCTAACACTGTAGCTGAAGGTAAATCAAATCCTTCTGCAAGTAATGTCTTAGTAAGATTGTCCTTTACTGCACTTGAGATAGACTGTTCAGTATCAAACTTAGCTACACTTGTCAATCCCATTATAGAACATCCACCACACTCTATAATACTTCTATAGTCAGTTGCATCAAATGTAGTGTATTGACTACTTAAAGAACTGAGTGTGTTAAAGATATTAAACAATCCTGCTACTGTGTTGTTAATCTTAGGCCAGAAATCTTTAACAGTAAGTCCTGCATACAATTTCTTTATCTTATTATTATCAATTATAATTAATGGAGATATCTCACCCTTCTCTGCTAGTTCGCTTAATGCCATAGCCGTCTTCCATGCATTCTCAGCTACAGTTGGAGAACTAGCTTCACCATCAGTAGGTAGTGTCATTATAACTCCTACCTTCTTTTTAGGGTCTCCTATTCCTATATATTTAACATATCTTCTAGCAATCTCTACTAAAGGGATAGCACTTCCACTACCAGTACCTCCACCTGCTCCAACTGCTATCATGATATGGTCTACATTAGTCTGTCCAAATACCTTTCTTGCTAAGTCAAATATCTCCTGACGATACTGTACAGCTGCGTCCTTTCCTCTATTCATATCTTTACCTGCACCAGCTGAACCAATATCCATTAAGAATTTTTGCTCTTCAGGAATATTTAACAATTCTAAATCCTGCTTTGTGGTATTAACAGCTATCGTTTTCTTATAACCTAAATCATAGAAAGCTCTAACTATTCTACCTCCACATTGTCCTGAACCAATCCAAGCAAACTTTGTACTACCTTTCGTAGTATCTTTTACTGCAGTCTCTTCTGCTTCAGGAATCGCATATTCTTCTAACTCAAGTGTAGGTATCTCAACTATGTCTGGAGTAGATTCTTCTTGAGCACCTGATTGCTCTTCTGGTACGACTTCTTCAAATTTTTCTTTCTCTGTCATTACTTCTTCAACTTTTGGTTCTTCTTTAATTTCATCAGCCATTACTCTTCCTCCTCTTTCTCTTCTTCTGACGGTTCTTCCCTATCAATTAGTTCTTGAACCTGTCTTTGAATAACATCTAAATTATTTATTACATCAGAGCATTCTTGGTCAAAGGATTGATTCAACATATATGTTGAGTCTATTACATCTAAGTCGAACGAAATCCTTTTCATACTACCAATCATATCCCTTAACGCACCTTGAATATTAGTTAAAACGTAATCTTCCATATACCCTTCTTATCTTGTATTCTGTGGCCAGCCTTTACTGACACCATACTCGGATTCATTTGTCTCTAATGGGGTTACATTAGAAGCCTTATCTTCCTGTTGTTCTAATGACCTACCTGTTAAGTCATCAAAATAACTCTGAAGTCCTTCATCAATCAATGCATACTCTCTGTTATTCTGTCCTTTAAGCTTGCCTGAGAAGAATAACTTTCCACCCTTAATAAACATAAAGACTATTGCTCTAGCTTCATCTTGAGTTGAAAGGTCTTGTATATTTACCATAAATGATACAGAACCCGCATCTACGTGCGACTCATCAATTGCGCTATATTGTTTAACATCAATTAAATCAACTGTCTGACCTATAGGACTGATTTCATACCCTTGAATATCCTGTATCACAGTATCTAATATTGTATATGCATCATCAGTTAACTCCCTCATATTAGCCTTATAATGTCTATCTGTAGAGTCATCAAAACCTTCTTGAGGAATTTTTATTTCATCTTTTACCTCCTCGAATGATTTCTGTTCTGATGAGTCCTGATATTTACTAATATCCTTACTTACCTCTTCTCTTGCTTCATCATCTGCATCTGGTTGTTCATCTTCATCTGCAGCAGTAACTTTTCTATATAACCAACTATGCTCATCTTCTTCCAACTTTCCATCATAGTATAAATTATTTATATAACTAAGTTTTGTATCTAAATTTCCAATCTTATTTAATGTTTCATAAGCTTTCTTAAAATCGGGGGATACTTCTTTAGGAATATCTAAATTAGAAATCAATCTAATGATATCCTTCTCTATGATAGTTGCTTCAGGAGTCACATCAAAGGAGTCCTTGACAAGTTTCCCTAACGCTTCCCTGGCCAACTTTACCGTTTGGTATGTCTCGTGTTCAGTACGAGTCAAACCTGATTGAATATAGATGGCATACCTATCTATAAAAGGTAATACGAAGTAGTAGGTATCCTTCTTCTTTTTAGCTGCGCCCCATCCATAATTGTACATAGGAACAACTGTAGGCGGTTTAGGATAGTTTTCTACATCAAGATAAGCTTTCACAGGGTCTATACCCGTTAAGTCTTGAAAAGTACTTCTAATCTTAGTCTTAGGATATCCCACCGAATATAAATAATTTTCAAGTGCTTTGTAATCTTCGTCTTCATCTACTAACGATTGTATATTCTGCTCAAGCTCAAGTTCCTCATTCAAGAGATTAGAACCAGCCCATACTGAGTCCTCTAACTGTTTGACAATCTCTTTTCCGGTATATGCCGCTTCCCTTTTAATAGGTCTTGCGTCAAAACCAGTCGTGCCATCATTCAAATTCTGTTGTAAGTCATTCCAATCAGCGTAAATGTTTTTGTCAAGGTCTTTGAAATCCATTCTAGTTTATCCCCCTAATCTAATCTGCTACACATTCACTTGTTCTAATAAGTTTGCTAATTCCATAAAGTCATTGTCTAATGATTCAAATAATGGGCTGAATGTATTTGTAACCCATTCCTTTATCTTATTCCAAGTACTTCCTACATCAGCTCTTACTTTTTGACTCCCAGGTCGTTTATATTTAACTTCCGTCCTCTGAGGAATTGTAGTGATATACTTGGCAGTGCCTTTTAATTGCTGTATTAAATTATAAATAGTATCATCAATTTCCTTTGCTTTCTCAGCAACCTTAGTTAATACATCTTTATATTTAATTCGTTCCGTTTCTTTTGTATGTTTTAAGAAGTATTTCCATCCTTCAATGACTACTTGTTGGTCTTCCAACTTCTCCAAAGCTGCAACTAGTGCTGGCTCCTCTTGTTTAACCTTCTCCTGTAAACCCTTAACAGCCCCATATAAACTATCTCTAAACGTAGCCAACTGTTGCTCGATGCTATCAATATTTGTAGTTAATTCGGTTCTACGCCCAACCATCTCTTCTATATCAGGAGGCTGATTCTGTGAAAGTTCTATATCAGAAGGAGTTACAGGAACTTCCTCTTCACCTTCAGCTTTCCTTTTAAGAGAAGTATTACGCATAACCCTAGGCTGTTCGCTTACAACCTGAATAATATCATTTGGGTCATCTAGTTTATATACAGTACCATCCTCTCCTACAGTTACTATTAAATCTTTATCAATTGATTTAATAACTCCTGTTGCTTGTCCTGCCTGAACACTGTCCATATAAAAATTTATCGTATCTCCTACTTCATAATCATTTGGTATCTGAGCTTTTGTATCAAAAGCGTGAGCCACATCTTCTGTTAATGCAGTGGTTTTTATTCCAGACTCTAAGTTAATACCTACACTTGAATCTAATAAGTTAACATATGTTACGATACCTTTCTGTCCAGCATACCTTCCAGTCAACACTTCTACTTCATGTCCTTTTTCAATCGACTTAAGACTTGCTGTCTTCCTAGTTTTAGCTTCTACCTTTATATCTTTTTTAATAGAATAGGCATCTCTAGGCAATCTCTCAGAAGCATAGTCTTTAACTTTATCATATCCCTTCTGATTACTATTGACTATAATCTCATACCCTCGAGTACGCTGAGATACATTGTTCCATTCACAAGCTGCATCAAGATTATTAATCTGATGCATACTCATCTTGCCCATATAAAAAACTAAGTTCTCACCTTTCAAACTAGCTGTCTTCTGTAGTCTCTCCCTATTTTTTTCACGTTTTGCTAAGTAATCTATCCACTGCACTTTAGCTACCTCCGATTATGCAAAGAGTTGTCCTTCGTTAGGCTTTGCTAATTCATTTTCATCTACCGTATAAAACTTTCCATCAAAGTTTGATTTGACTGTATATCTATATGTATAATCAGCATTACGTACTCTCTCAAATACAATTCCTTGTATCGGAGACATTAAACCTGTTAACATAATAACCGGTTCGCCTCTTCTGTATGCTGCTATCTTATCATCATATTCTTCCTGACTCTTTTTAATCTGATGGTCTTTCTCAACATCCTCCGTACTCTTTCTCATAATATGTTCCTCCCCTGCCTCATCTGCTTTAACATCCCATGGACTTCCTTTATCCCAATCATACTCAAAGAAGCTTGCTTTCTTTCTCTTATGAGGTCCTTTACACTTACCTTCTCTCATAATTAAACTAGGGTCTTCAGCTATCCTATCCCAGTCAATCAGTTCTATAGGAACATACTGTCCAGAATCTAAATCCCAAATTGCATCCGCATCTTCCCATTTAGCTCCTACTTCATATAAACCATAGTTACCATCAGTTAAAGGAACTCTATCACCTTCCTGTAAATCATCAGTAGAGACAGCGCTCTTCTTCAAGGATGCGACGGCACCTAAGTACTCCCCACAACTTCTACAGAATAACTTGCCATCTTTTTCATAAGAAGAACAACTGCCACATTTAGAACATTCTCCTGCATCGGATTCTCTTCCTCCATACTGTTGTCCTCTATCATCTTCTCTAATATCATTACCCTTCTTATTTAACCAACTGGACATAATAGCTACTCCTTGAAGTTATATCGACTTTCTTTATAGCTCTGTTCTAAATTCTTTTCTAAACTAGTAATCTCTTGTATTAATTGATTAGTATCTTGTCCATGATAGTTTAATGCCCTATCATCAATAAGCACTGTATATAATGGTTTATCTTCTTCTATCTTGTCATATGGAACGTTGTTAGTCTCTAAATACTCAATAAGTGCTTCATTAGTAGGTCTACGAGTATAAAGGATAACTTTCCATCCCTGTTCCTTTAATTGATGCATAGCATCTATCACTTTAGGATTAGGTTCATCAAATATATCTTTACCCTTAAATCCTGTGTACTTTGCTATGACACCGTCAAGGTCAAAAAATGCTGTTCTAGTTTTAGCTTCTTTCTTTAACCAATTCATTCCAACTCCTTACAGTTCAGTAATAGTATATGTAATTATACAATTCCTAAAGTAACAGTCGTTTAAATTGTCGTTAGGGTTTACCGATAATAGCACTCCATATTGATACGCACTATTGTCAATAACGGCCGAAGTAATAGAGGTGTCTTCTACATTCCCATTTCCACTATCATTTGTAGCATTCATAGTAGCCATTACAACATCTGTCCCATCATTAGCATATCTATGCAGAACCAAAGACATTGCCATAGCAGCATCGTTTGTCCAATAGAAGAAATTAACACTTGTAATAGTAACCCCCTGGTCTAAGGTAAGAGGAGCTGTAAATGTTCTTGAGGCTTGTGCGGCGTCCGCATTTTTAACTGTTCCTGCGTCTATAAGTATATCTTCATTGTTAGCGGCATTTATACCTATGAAAGATGCGGCTGGAATAGAATAATATCTAGTTGATGTAGGAACAATTCCATACATTCTAGAAGTCACACCATCTGCATAGATAGCTGGAACTTCATCTCCAGTATCTCCTATCCTATTAGTTACTTCAAGAACATCTACATAAGCATTTGTTGCAGTAATACCATCAGTAAAGATAGCTGGAACTGAATCTGTAGAATCTCCAAGAGTTATACCTGTTAACTTTAATGAAGTTGGTTCAACTGCGGGACCTGATACTATCGTATAAGTTCCATCCACATTTACGCCAGTTTCAATTATGCCATATAAGAAACATCCTTCTAAATATATCCATCCATCATTAGCCGCCTGAACTCCTATGACACACTTACTAGATACCGCATTTAAGAATGTACAATCGAAACATTTAACTTCACAACTTGTTCCTCTGAGGAAAAGTCCTGCGTCAGTTATAGTACTGTTACTACAATAAATCCTACAACTCCAGAACCTATCATGACCTCCAAACTCATAAAGTGTTATATAACTACCTTCGAAGTCACAATTCCAGAACCATGCCTCACTGCTACTTTCACTATAGTAACCATATGAAGTACTACTCCCACTCTTAAAGTGAGTGTCATATACTTTCAAATTACCACTTGATACACTAGAGGCATATAATGCTTTCGTAGTAGTATTATGAGTAACTACTAATGAGCAGTTCTTAATTATAGTATCAGTCTTAGCTAACTGCTGTACTGCGTTAGTACTAGAGCCTGTATTAGTAATAGTAAGATTATATATCCCCATATTACTGTCCATAGTAACGGTTGAACCAGACGAATTTGTAATAGTACAAGATTCTCTATTAATACCTACTAAATTAATCCAATCAGTACAAACAACATTCTCTGTATAAACACCGGGATATATTAAAACTGTGTAAATATTATTCGAGGCTTCATCAGTTATACTATTTATAGCGTCTTGAACACTGTCATAATCTCCGCCACTAGTAGCAACAGCTACAGTATTAGCTGGCATAGTAATATGTAAATTAGTAAGACCATCTGGTAATACTCCTACTACCTTGCCGCCAACGTCACCTATAGTCACATTATCTGTATAAACTTTATCAGAATCTGCGGCATCATTTGCCATATCTTCAGCTATAATAGTACCGTCTAATATCTCAACAGTGGTTATAATACCTGTAGATAAGGTAAACCCAGCAGAACTTGCACTTGAACGTCCCATTCGATTACTCCTACTAAGAACTAGCCTCTCATATTTTCACTTTTCATCTTCTACCCCTTACGCCTCTAACTGGACTCTGTCTGTATTATATGTAATATGTACATGTTTTAGATTAAAACCAGTAACAACAGGAGCGGTAGTAACATCATCAAGCCGTACTCTAATATTTAATCCATCACCTATTTCAAGTACATTACCGCCTTCATCCCAAACAAGGTTAAATATCAATGTATGAGAAGTATATTGAGCATTACCGCTACCAATATTATAATCTTGAGTTAATGTCTGAGTCTTGTATGAATCAGCTACATCTCCGTTTGTTCCATAATCGCATCTTACTTCCATACGAACTAAATCATTGGCATCTTCTGCATTTGCTAGATATCCTGTGACTTTAATTTCTACATTACTAACAGCATCCCAATCATCATGCATATCAACGCAATAGTACACATATTCATTTGTAGCATTTAATAAATAAGTAAATACAGCGTTCAAGACCGTAGCAGTCGCTCCACTATTTCCCGGTGATGCTTCACTAGCTCCCATATGATATTCGTGGTGGTATATACTAGATGCAGCACGAATTGGTTGAGTTGTTATAATAGTATTAGAAGTTATCCCATCAGCATATATTAAAGGAATTGGTGTTGTGGCAGAACCTATATACTCTTGTTGTATAAATACTGTTCTCGCTCCACTATCATTTATTGCTCCTCCACTATTTCCTGTTAATAAATTGCCTATAACAACATTATCTTCGCAAGTACCTGTCTCAATAGAAACTCCATAATTAGTATTCCCCGTGCAAGTATTGCCCACGATAAGATTATCATCAGCATTAGCTTCCCATACTTTTATTCCATCATCACTATTCCCAACACACATATTACCGGAAACTACATTATAAGCCGCAGCGTCTACATCAATGCCTTCAACATTTCCTTCACACGTATTTCCTGTAATTGTATTATTATTGGCATTCACCAGTATGCCAGCTGACCCATTTCCTTCACACGTATTTCCTGTAATTGTACTATAAAGAGAAGTAGCCGAAGTACCTATATAAATACCGTCTAAAGTACTGTTTGATATAACATTCCCAACAATAGTAGTATATAATCCCGCACCATCAAACCGAATACCATAAGTACAGCCCGATATTATATTCCCAATAATTACATTATATGATGGGTCAGTTGTTGTTTTGTCCGCATATATCCCCTCACCTTCACAATCCTTAATAACGCAACTTTCAATCCTACAATTATCAGCATCTTCAAGATAAATACCATAACCCAAACTTCCATTTTGACTGATATCTTTTATAGTAACTTCACTAATAAGACAATCGCTCGAACCTGGTCGTATTCTAATCCCACTATTATTTTTAGCTACATTAGCTTTATTTCCATCTAAAACCAAATTCTTAATTGTTACATTTGTTACATTACCTTCCATCCCAATAATATACCAATTAGCAGATAAATTATCTACAAACTTAATTATTGACCCTTCTCCCATCCCTATTAAAGTCGACCCAGAAGGTGGTAAGATAGCAGCGTCAATTGTCCAAGTTCCTATTCCCAGCATAACTGTTCCATTAGAGCCTACGGTATCAAGGGCAGTCTGTATGTCTTGAGTATTATCTATTGTTATAGCCGTTCCGTTAAAGTTAGAGGAGACATTTATCGTAAGTCCATCAACATTCATATTAGTTACATGCGCGTCTGGAACTGGTACTGTCGAAGAGCCTATTCTAGTAGATGCTTCAATAACTGCAGCATAAGTATTTGTAGCAGTAAGACCATCAGCATATATTATAGGGATTGGGGTTGTTGATGAACCTATCTGTCGTTCAGTAACAAACTTTGTATCTGTTCCCAAGTCACGAATCTCATTACCTGCAGTAGGAACTTTAATACTGTTAGGTCCTATAACAGTCCTATCACAATTCGCCCCTGCAATATCTATTCCATATACCGCGCTGATTGTACCATATAAAGTATTTCCCCCAATATAGTTATCATCAGCATTCGAATGGTTCTGTAAGTTAATTAAATCACCAATAGTATTAGTAACAAAATTGCCTGTGTATACCCCACTTCTTCCCGCGGCTATAATACCTCCCAAATATATAGTGTTCCCAGAAACAATATTATTTGTACCCGCATTATTCAAGAGGATACTATTACCGAAAAGATAGTTGTCGGCGATTCTGTTGTAACTTCCTGTAGATGAAAAAGCAATAGCAAAGCTACCATTACTTCTAAATGTATTTCCTTGGATAAGACTATAGATAGGATTACCTGTTAACCTTACTCCATAATCAGTATTATCTTTAATCTCATTATTTCTAATAGTGCAATACTGCAAATCCTCAACGACAATACCATCATCATCAAAATCATGGATATATAAATTCTCATACAAATGATTATTCATACCCACGCCTTCCATATATATTCCATGGCAGGTTCCGGTTGTGTTTGCCTTATTTCCGTCAAGCTCTAAATCCCTTATGATAATGTCAATACACCCGCTAACAAAATCATCATTCTCAATCATGTTCTTGCCATCGACACTATCATCAAATACTAATATCGTACTACCTCTACCGCAACCTATTAATTGCACCCCTGAGTGAATAACAAGAGCGGTCGTAAGAGTATACGTTTCAGCACTTATGTTTATACTTCCCGGATTACCCACCCCAAGAGCATCTATAGCTTCTTGTATGGTGGTATAATCTCCACCTTCTGAAGCTACTATAAATGACTTAGGAGGAATTGTCATATCCTCCCTTATAATAGTGCCATCTAATATTTCAACAGTTGTTATAATACCGGGAGATAAAGTGAATCCGGCAGAACTTGCACTTGAGCGGCCCATTTAGTTACTCCAACTAAGAACTAGTCCTTCTAAGATTCGTTTTTTTCTTGTTCTTGATTACTTCTTTTCCTCCACGTAATCCTATTTCAGTATCAATTAACTCACGTATATTCTCTAATTTAGCACGGACCCATTCATCTTTACTTAAATCTCCGTGGTCCTCATCACTGCCTCTAATAGTAATTTTTATTTTTCTAAATGCCATAGTATCACTCCTTATCTTAAAGCAATCCAACTAACAGTAGGAATTGTCATACCATCAATGTATATCTTATTCAAATTAGATACATCTAAAGATAGTGTAGCTCCTGCCGCTAATGTAAATCCTTTATTAGTATCATAATCTATATCAGCATTCCCTACATAGCATACTCCTGAATTAGATGCAGCTGCTCTCATTGTTACAGTCCTAATAGGAGTAGATGTAGTACTTAATTGAACAGCAGTACCTGCAGTAGCTACCGTAGCAGTACCGTGATAGACATCTGTTAACCCTTCTGTTTGGATACTTAATGCTCCATAATCAGTATCATTTGATATTATAGTAGTTTTAATCGGAATAAATATATCAGTTAATCCGTCAACATCTGTTGCGGTTCCTGTTCTAAGGTCAATTCCATACACAACTGCTACGGGCTTAATACGTCCGTCGATTGGAAATGTCTGTCCTTCATTAGGTAAAAATCTTGGCATTTAAAATTCCTCCGCATTTATACTATTAATCGTTCATCTTTTTCGTAGCCAACCGGCTAATTTTATTGTATTAAAATCTCTTTTGAAGTAACGTTTAGTTCCTTTATTTACATTAACTACAAAATACCATTCCCTATCCATATCATTTAATGTTCCGATATACTCAACTTGACCTTCATCATCAAGAACTTGTATTTGTTTATCAAGAAGTTTTTTATCTTCTTCGAATTGAAGCAGAGCCTGTTCTTCTGTTTCCTGTCTCTGTATCTCTTCTTCCTTTTTTCTTTCCCGCCCTTCTTCCTTTTCCCTTCGTTTAGTAGTACCCCAAGGTACATATATTCCAGAAGGAGCTTCTTCATACATCTGAGCTTTCTTATCTTTAAGACTTCTTTTATGATATCTATTTGCTATCTCTATTATCTTAGCTTTATCAGCTTGCATTAATTCATCAGCAAATGTACTTCCCTTTTCACTTATCTCTTCAAATGATAATCCTTTGTCATTCCACTCTTGTCTTGCTGATGTTAATATATATTCTATAAGGTCATCTAACTGACCGGGCCAATCTTTATAATGGTCATCAAAATAACTATCTTCACTTGCCCATACTCTAGTATCATCCTCTCGTTCCTGGTCTGATGTATTAATAGGTTGGTCTTTTCTATCAGGAGGCAATTCATAATTAATTGAAGGAGGACCTTTATCTCCTCCATAGTATTGCCATTCATCTATAGGGTCATCAGAATGTTCTCCTGCAGTTACATACGCTCCAGTGAACAAATCACAATGACCCTTAGGGTCAATCACACCGTAAACCTTTTCACAACTAGATGGTTCTACAAAGTGAGAGCATCTAACACATCTTTCAGACTTACCCCAATCACTATAATAGTTTACACTATCTTTTGAATATGCTCTTGTCATTTAGTTTATCCTAAGAATACACGAGGGGTCTAAAGCAGGAATTTTTAACGTTCACTGCTTGAGAGAGGGAGTATAAAATAGACCCCTCGTGATTATTTTTACTTATTCTTTATAGAGGGAATGTTATTGTTGCGTATATACCTTTATGATTCACAGTAGTTGTTCTGTCCTCTATCTGTTTTCCATACCATATACCTACTTTGAATGGGTCTAATAGATTGTATTCCCATCCTAATTTTGCTGCTAGTTTCTTAACATCAATACCCACACTACCAATAGGAATTAAATCCTCTGAAATACTCGTTAGTACGCCAATGTCTAAGCTTATAAAGTCATAACTAACGACAGGAAGTAAAACTCCTACCAACAATGCTCCATCTATCTCATAAAACGTTCCTACATTAACGTCTGTTACGCCTAAAGTAACCTTTGCTTCTGTGTTCAAGTCAACTGCTTCTACGTCACCGGCGCAACCAATTCCAATACCAATTGCCAATGCCATAACCAGCACCAAAATACTTAACCTTTTGTACATGTACTACCTCCTTGTTTTAATACTTCTGCCCACAATTAGGACAGAAGTTGTCATGAGCATCCCTCCGTTGCCCACAATTGGCACAAAATAAATGTTCTCTTAATTCATTAAGTTTAGGTTCATGTGTTCCCTTTAACTTTAACTTAATAACAGTAACGTTTGACCTATCTACATCGAGATTAGCAACTCCGAAGTTCTGATAACTCTTCCCTCCATCTACTGTCGCTCCGGCATCATCTGGTACACAAGCAGAAGAACATTTAATATTTGCATCAGTAGTATAGCATAAAGGAGTAGAAGCACCCAATGAAGAAGGGAGGGTAAAATTATTATGGTCATAAGGTAAATAATCTGAAGTTGTTGCCCAATCCTTTGAATAAAACCACCAGTTAGGTTTATTAAGCTCTGGTGTTTTAATCGTCTCCCAATCATAATTTCTAGCAGGATAGAATCTTACTTCTATCTCACCATTATCTCTATTCTTCTTGTCACTAACACTGTCATCATCTAAAGGCACAAACTTTAGTTTCTGTCCTTCATTTACATTCTCAACAAACCTTTCAATCACAATCTGACTGTGTGCTCTGATAATAAACTCGTATTGACTTATCTTCTTTCCATCAATATAAACATCTACTACACAATCTTTACTATTTTTGTTCTTTAGAAGTATCTCATATTCTGAATCAAAAGGAATATGGACTTCTTTAGAATCTCCATTGTAATGCTTTCCTCCTACTTTTATACATGCTACATAACCATTTTTATACATGGCAAACCTCCAAGTCGATACACGACCATAAAATTACCTGCTATACAGGCTTAATACATAGAATTATACGGCTAGGCTCCGTCCTCCTATTTATCCTTTAACCATTCTTTTAAAGTAGATACTCCCATACTATTGAAATAACATACTAATGAGTTGTCATTTTTACGTCTTATAGAAATACCTAAGTCTCCATCATCAACTACTTTAAGCTCACCCAAACTCATATCGGGCTTCTTTAATTCACTTATCATTTTCTTCCTCCTTAAAATCCACTCTTCATCTGTTCTGATGACCAAGTATCCGCATTGTTAGATGCATTTTCAAAATCAGGTGGAGTACCTCTACCTATTCCCCATCCAGATTTTTCACCTTGCCATTGCCTGGTTTCTTCTTCCTCGAACTCTAATTCATCCTTACCAGTCGATTCAAACCCAGTTGTTTCTAAATACTCTAAAACTTCATTTATCTTTTCAACCCAATAATCCATATCAAATTTGATTGGGAGCATCTCCTTAGCTATCATCAAAATAGCATCATCTCTTGTGTACTCTTGCTCAATTAAATCAGAGTACATTTGAAGGATTACATCAGCATCAGTTCCTCCTTCAATATCTCCTTCTACCTGATGATTTACTTCCTCTTCTACTGACTCATCATGAGGCCTTCTCTCGAAGTCCTGAGCCAGGAAATTAGTATCCGCCCACTCCCCGTACCAATCACTCTCACTTGCTTTCTTTTTATTTGCCATTGATTAATCTCCTATACATCTCTTGTTATCCACCAAACTAGTCCACCAAAAGCTGCTCCAAGAAACAAAAGAAGCAATAGAATTCTTCGTGCTATTTCACCTACTGGCATCTTAATCATCTCATTTCGGTAAAATTAACCCTTGCTTAGGTGCTGCTAATACTATCCCTACATCCTGAGCCCTAAGCTCAGTAGCTCTCTTTTGAATCTCTTTATAGTAAGGCAGTCCTTTATAATATCTATAACCTACTGCATCTTCCCCACCGTAGAGAGACTCAGCCAATGCTTCGAGTTCATAAATATCTACACGTTTATCTATATCCTTTAACATACTAGTTATCTGACGTAACACTTCTTTACTGAATATCTGAGGAGTTGCTCCTCCTTGCATCTCAACATACAAGTCGGCTACTTCAATAGCATCCTTTAAGTTGCTATCAAATATCTGCCTAGCTTGTTTGAAAGTCAGATGAGGGTTATGTCTAGGATGATATATGAAAAAGCTTTGTCTTCCTTTTAATAAATTATCGTTTATAACGTTCGGTGTCTTCATTAACCTGCCCCCTTAACTATTACCTCTTCCATAACAAAATCGTCCAGAACATCTGAGGGTAATAATGTGTAATCTATATAAATCTCCGCTGGTGAAACAATAGCAGATATAATCTCAGTATCTCTGAACATTTCATCTTCAATATCCATATCTTTCATGGTTTCAAGCATTTCTAAATTATAAGTCCAAGACTCTAATGGCTTTCTTTCTACCTGGTCTTTCTTCTGTATCCGATGTAACTGAACAGAAGAATTAGGTCTGTATTGCTTCATTTCCTCTAACACTTCTTTACTCGGAAGAGGTATCCCTCCAGCCGAAAACCATTGCCAATCTTCCAACCACTTGTATAACTCAGGACTGATTGATTGTTCACTTCTAAGACGCAACCAACGCATAACAATCTCCTTAAAAATAAAGGTAGCAATCACCGCCTGAGATTTTCAGACGGCGAAAGATTTCCTTTTACCATTGGTAAATGAATTAATTAATTGTTAAAATAATGGGGTTTCAATTTTCACATCGGGGTTCGATATACATCTCCAATGTTGGGTGCTGTCAGCTTCTGTCACTAGTTCAAATCCATCTGGACAATCTGCTGTAGGTTGTGGGGGTATATTGGGGTCAATCTGTCCTTCCGCTTCCATAGAAGCTTCACTAAGTGTATTTCTATAAAATTCTTTTGTTTCTAAATCATATATCCACTGCGCATATTTATCAACAAGTTGGTTTTTCCAATCCCATCCGCCTTGCCATTCTCCATCAGTAGTAAGACTAAATGCATAAACATCTGCAGATGGCGCATTCATTTTATACATACTACCCTCGGCATGTTCTCTAATCTTTCTTTTTAAGCGAGGGGTTAATTCTAATTCACTTTCTTGACCAATTACTATAACTTTAGCATTACTGCCTTTCTTCATATCAAACTTAGATAGTTTACCATTACGTTCTGTAACTAATATATCTCCTCTAAATCCAATTACTTTATAAATATTCTTCGGTGCTCCAAGTATAACAAACTCATTACCCATTAACACATTACCTAATGTAGTCATCCTAGCATCTTCTTTTATTCTTGAATAGAAGTCTTTATAAGTAGATACATCACCTTTTATCCTTAAGTTAAGAGATAAGTCTTCTCTAGATACTTTAACAGTCTCATTAGATACCTTGAATATCTGCCATTTACCTATAATATTTATAGGTTCTCCATCAAGCACTTCATCAATACTGGCTGTTCTCATACCTTTTAATTTAGATGCTTCAGCCTCATATGCTTCTTTATCTTCCTTTTCATTCTCATCATCTAATTCATCATTAACAAGCTCTTCCTTTTCTGATTGCTCCCATTCGCTAGAAGCTTTATCATCTATCTCTTTTGAATCTCTTTCTCTTTTATACTCACCCATCTCATCTACATCTTCTCTTTCATCTACATCATCTTCTCCCCAAAGAATTTTAGAGATAGATTTAGCTGTTTCCTCATCTACTTCTGCACCAGAAGCATCTTCTACAACATCACAGACGTAATTCAAAAGCTCTGATTGGTCTGGAATCCAACTCAACTTGCTATAATAATCTACAGCTTCTTTTAAGTAGTCACGTAATTGTTCTTCCCAACTTTTATCCTCTTCCTCATCTTCTTCTTGTTGAGCTGTTCTATATATCTTCTTTCTTGAATGTATATCAACAACTATAGCAGGTTCACCATTTTTCTTTTGAATCTTATTAGCTACATCTATTGCTATATGTATATCATCACTAGTATCAGCTACAATCCATCTGCCATCTTCTGTCTGATACTTGATTAAATACTTGCGTTTCTCTGCTTTCTTTTCTAAACTGCCTTTCTTTTCCTTAGACGGTTCTGTAGGAACATTCATAGACCTTTCAGGAGGTGCAGCCTCCTTTACAGGTTCTCCAGGAACCGGAGCTGCTGGCACTTCTTCTTCTTTAACTTCTGTTGTAGTTGTTTCCTCCTCTATTACTTCTCCATCATCCCCAGTCTGTATAGACATAACGGCACCTAACAACTGGTCCAAGTCTTTCTCATCATGCTTATAATTATTATCTCTTAACCAATCTACTAACGCTTTTAACAACGAATTAGGGTCAGTAGCATCAACATCTTTATTCTTCTTTACAAACTCTTCTGCTACTAATCTATTATCTTTAGTTACAGCAGTACGTTTAAGAGAACCTTTTGCAGTAGTATTAGAGTAAACCTTTTCTCCATTACCTACTTGATACCATTCCATCTCTCGTCCGCGCTTTTTTATACTATCTAAGAACTCATCAATAGATGAAAAATGGGATGACATAGTTCCACCGCTATCCGCAATTTTCCATCTTATTATAAGTCTATCACCTGCTTGTCCCTTCATTACATCATATGCACTATCAGCTTCCTTTCCAAACTTAGCTCCCCAATCAATGAATGCATCTTGTTCTTCCATTGTTTCCTCAAGAACATCTATATAAATCTCATTTTTTAAAGTATCTTCATCAGCATAAGTTATCCATCTAGAACCTTTGTTACCTTTTGGATGTACAGCATCTTCTAAACTATATTCAACCTGCATATAATCCACACCACCAACTGTAATATAATCAGATAAACCTGCATCTCCTTGGAAAAATGCTTCTCTAAACTCCTCTACACTATTATATACATCTCCCTTGCTTGCTCTACGTTTAATAGAATCTTTCTTATTTCCTAATTGACTAAATGGGTGCGCGCTCTCCATCAAAGGAATAATCTCTGTTGGGTCAGTAGGAACATCAACTTCAATCCACCCATCTTCCTTCCAAGCATTCAATGTATCTATAAAATCATTTACTTCTTCAGGATTAATTTCCCAGTCCCCTACAGGAGAAACATATTTTTGTATATCATTCACAATTTTGTCAATCCTCTCAGGACCTCTAAGAGATACCTCAAATGTTTCAGAATTAAATCTGAGTCCTGATTTACGTTTAAGAGAACCTTCAACAGTTACCATATCGGGTGGGTCTGTAGTTATAGGTGTACCAACATATCCAAGAGTTTCCTCAGCCCCAAGCTGAGACTCGCTCTCAACACTACCTGTTGCTCCTAATAAATATTTATTCATAAGTTCAACTAATTTATAATCGTCTACTCCTTCAGCTCCTTCTAATGCTTTCTCTATAGCTTCGTCTTTGCTTGAACCTCTTCTAAGCCAGGAGTTTAATGTCTCTAGTGCGGTAGAATACTCCGCTCCATATGTATTAGCTATTTCTAATAAGACCTCATCAGGTATACCCTCTGTTGAATACATCTCATTTACCCTATCCTGGTCCTCATCTGATATAAACCCATCCTCTCCTTTTGTTTTCTTTCTAGCCTTTATAAACTTCTCTACGTTAACCCACTTCCCTGAATTCTCCATAGCACATTCAATAATATCATCAGGTAGATGATTCATAACTGTTTCAGTCTCACCTATGTTTTGTTCTGTCTCAGCCGCATCTCTAGCTAAAAACGAGTCAGTACCATAGACATACTTCAAATGCGTAATCCTGTTAATAAGCCCAGATTTTATTTTCAAGCTGCCCTCCTTGCCGGATTCCCTTCTATCTTCCTCATCACCTGCTTTATCCTCATCATATTGTTCAATGAGTTTATATAAATCGTTGTATTCAACCATTACATCATCATTAGTAATTGAAATCTCTTGAATACTTATCTCATCTTCATCATAAGCTTTCTCTAATAACAGCTCAGAAACCCGTACTGCAAGTTGTTCTGCCCTCTCTTCATCAGAGCCTCCTGAAGCAAGAATCTGTTTCACCTTATCATCATACTCATAATCATAATAATCTAAATATACCTTAAAGTATGCAGAACCCTTACCGACTGACGTAGCTTGTTTAAGTAAACTTGACATTTTGTACTCCTTGACGAGCTGTTTAATCTCTGAAAGTTCTTCTTGTTCAATCCCACCTTCCAACAGGTCTTCTAACTTTTTATATAACCAGACATAGGCATAACGCTGTAGATATTTGAACTTAATCTCAGACTCTTCATCACCTTGACCTTCTTGACTATAATCTTCGGTCTTCTCACGGTGTGCCTCATCGCCTACATCTACCATGTTCTCGATTTCTTCTTCAATCGTATTCAGTTTTTCTTGGATTTTGTTTTTAAAGAATGATGCTTGTTGCGGACTATCTTTGAAGGACTCTAATGACTCGTCCAGTAAGTCTATATCAGTTATCTCTCTTTTAACTGTCCCTATATTAACATCTAATTCAGAAGCCAACTCCTTAGCTTCATCTACTACACTACTATATACTTCCTCAGCATCCCAATCAGATGCTATCTCTCTAGGTGGTATTGTCCAACTATCATTAAGTAAATCGTATTCTCCATCCTTAGCTACTGCATATGTGATGAACTCTTTCTCACCATCTTTTACGTAATATACCTCAAAATAGTACTCTACCCTGTGATTTGTCTCGGGGAGTACTAATAAATCACCGTTTAAGGTCCTTAATGCTTGATTTAATACATCAATTACCTCATCATAGGTAACATCATTACCGAACGCCGAATCCCTTAAATTATCGATATTTACGATTGTATGGATATCAAGGTCAGTAGCAGTAGTATATCTATACGTAGTCATGCTGCCGATGAGCCTTATCTTGTCTATCCAACTGTCATAATTGCTAAGACCTGTATCTTCTAGAACACCTGACAGCTTATCTAGTATAATCTCCTTGTGTTCTTCTCTTAACTTATTATTATCATCAAAGACCTTAGGGTCAAGACCTGCCTTAGCCCAGTCAAGTACACTAGCCTGTCGTTTCATATATGTAAACCTTTTAAGGAGTTAATCTAATCCATCTAGTTCTCTAAGTTTCCGTTCTTCCTCTTCCATTGGGTCATACTCCGGCTCATAATCTTCCAGTCCCTTTAGATGCTCCCATATAGCATCCTCAATCTCAAGTATTTCAGGTTCAATAAGTGCATCCCAATCTTCATCCGATATAGGGGAATCCTTTTCATAGGTACTTGATTCTCCCCAAACTACATCTATTAATTCCAGTTCCGGAGGTTCCTCGGGGGAATCTAAAGTTTGTGAATAACCGCGACTAATCTTCCAATCATTTATTATGATTGTATCCCCATTCTTCAACTGATATTCTACATGTTTAAAGGAGGATTTTTTTTTTACGTATCCTCTAATGCGATTTCCCTTATCTAACTCAGCTTCCATTGCTACAGCCTCTTCCATCGGCACTTCGTCACCTAAGTCTAAATCTTCAGGTAGTACTTCCGGAGTCTCAACAGGTTCAGTAGGGTCAGCAGGAGTAATAGCTGACTTATCTTTCTTGGACTTACTAATAGCTATAGAAGCATTCAACTCAGGTACTGCTTCCATCAGTTGTCCTATATATTGAGAAGGAACATTATTTACACTCTTTAATTTCTTTTCAACTACAGCTTCCTTAACATGGTCAAGCACTACTTGGAAAGCAGCTGCTTCATCAATGCCATGCTCTTGCATCTCCGCGTCTATCTCTGATTGAATGTCAGGACCCTTTTCATTATGAAGTGTAGCCTCAAGGACGTGCCACTTATAAGGACCACTCTTAGCCTCAATCTTTATATTATCCTCTTCCATTTCCTTTGGAGGTAGGTCATCTTTGAAAGCCTTCTCAGTTAAGTCTCCCTCAGTCTTAAACTCAAGGTCAGACTCCTTGTCATACATCTCACATATCTTTTCACTATAGTTATCTTTGATACCTGCATATGTAAGAACAGTATGAGCTTCTTCCTTTGTATCTGCTTTGTTACTTTTAAGGAACTTGAATATCTTATCTAGATGTTTCTCTACTGTATCCTTGCCTTGAAATGACTCAGGTGGGAACTTACTCTTTAACTTAATGGCTGTCCCTCTTCGTTTGTCGTCTTTTTCTTGTTCGGATATTTCATCAGCTGCTTCCTTTGTTAAACTATTGTCTAACCAATTAGGAATCAATGATTTTCTTAGCCTGTGAAAAAAATCCATTTAACTTACCTCCGGTCTACTTATTACTTTCATTTCTAATTGAAGTTTTCCAATTTCTCCAGCTTGTAAACTAAACTGCATACTACTTACAGATTTCACCTCTTTGTCATTTATAAATATGTGAGTACCTATGCCCAAGCCATTACTTACAATATGTACTTCATCTCCTACTTTACCTAACTCAAAATATAATTTTTTTATCTTAACTTTCTTTTTCCGCATTTTGTTCACCCTTTATTCTAATCTGTTTCTCTAATAAATCTTTCATCGTAACCATAGTATCATAATCTAACTTACCTATATCAAAGGTATCAGGCACAACTATATAATATATGCCTTCACCTATATTCATATCCTTTATGCTTGCAGTTATATCACCTACTACTTTAGCAGGAGCATCTTTATTGACCTTGACTATAAGAATATCTCCCTTTTCCATATGTATCTTCTCAAATCCAAATTGAGTTACTTTTACTTCTCCCACCTCTGTCATAACTCCTCCTTAATATATTTTCTTAAAGCATAACCATACCCAATACATAATATTGCTAACGCTACCACTTGCCAAATTTTAACCGTTACATCCTGAAGCAAAAGCCCCATCACATCTCCTCTAAACTATATAAACCACTACACATTGTATAAAGTGGAAGAATTGGTCTGCGTAAAGTAATGCTAAATTATGTTTTTCAATCTCCTTTGACTTAGAACATACATCTCTTAGGTTCATACACTTCCATTTATCAACAACCCAATGACCTATTAATAAGAAAAGCACTTTCCACATAGCAAATATACCTAAGTATTGTAGTGCTATACTTATAGTAGCTGTCCATACCATACAGTGAGCAAACATAACAAACCAATACTTACTTTTGTTCTGAGCAAGGAAATCATTCTGTAATGCCCAATCTCCTATGAAGTGAGCAAATATAACCCATATAAAATTCATTTTCAATACCCTTCCTTCGGGTCTCTTTCGTCATCCCAAATTTCAGATAACCTTTTCTCAATCTCTGTGTTAGGTATATCTAACTTTACTTTTTCTAAGTATCTCATTCCTTTACGAAGAGCATATATTTCTCTTGCCAGACAAACATTTGATGTTCCTACAATTATCTCATCTCTCTTTACCCATGTATCATGACCTCCATATAAACAGTGAGGAGAATCATATATAACTTTATACTCATCCTGATGCTTATCAATAATATTACAGGGACGAAACCTTCCTAAAACAGTTCTAACAACACAATCATATTCTACTTCTTTTTTCTTTCTGAATATACTCATTTTCATTTCTCCTTTTCATTTATAAAACTCTATATTATCTCAACCTCTATCGCGTAGTGAAATATCAATACATTGTATTTCTTATCTAATCCAGAATCTTTAACGAACTTCCGTACAATGCTAAAGTGATGACTGTTCGGTATCCAACCTGATTCTCTATCACCTAATTTTATAACTAAATTAGGTCTTCCTTCTTTTAATTCTAGTTCATATTTCTCTCTGTATATATTTATCTCTCTCTGTAGTTTCTCCCTTTCGTCTATTAACTCTCTTTCTCTTTTTCGATAATTCCATATACTCATTTTCATTTCTCCTTCTGATTACTTTATATCTGATGGACTAAAATGAATTGTCAAATTTACCAACTGTCCATCCCCTTGTCTTTGCCAACTAATAGCATCAACTGAACATAAGTTAATACCCATATGATTAGGAATTACTTCTAATGGTAACGGGCACTTTTCTCCTTTTTCCACTAAATCACTAACCTTTCTAAATATTGTTTCCATAAGTTCCTCCCATTATATTAATAAGTAAGGAAGCAAGTTTTGCCGAGCCAAGAAATTATATTGTGAGCCACAACCTCGCAATACTCTCAATGTGTGTATAACTCGTATAGTCACCTTGCATGGTGATACTGTTCTGGCTGGGAATTGCTAGCTTTCACCACAGTCGGACTGCGATGTCCCATGAACCTAGTAATAATTCCGTAATCCATAGCTCCGACTCAGGCTTCACCTCTTACGGATTAACTTGCGTCTCTTTCCGCCATTCCTTACTTTTTATTATGGTGGAGATGAAGGGACTTGCACCCCCAACCTTCTGCTTGCAAAACAGTTGCTCCCCTGATTGAGCTACACCCCCATAATTAAAACCTTACGCAACTTCTCAAACTCTTGCTTGACAAATTTCTTACTGTTAGTATGCTCATCCCTTATAATGTAAGGAATATATCCATACTTTCTTATCTCGTTAAGCTTTATTCTATCCCTATTTTGAACTTGCTTCAAAGAATGCTTTTCAAATAATTTTCTATAATGCCAAACACCATTCCATAGAATAGCATATTTATAATCAGTTAAAATAACATCAGCATCCCATCCGTTAAACAATCTGTGATTACATAAAACGTTCTTAAATTTCTCCTTACATAACTCGGCAAATGCTATTTCATTTCTACTTCTTTTGACATCTCTTCTTTGCTTGTAGGCCTCTCGCCCTCCGCAGATATTACCACAATATTTCTGCTTTGAATTATACTTCACTATAAATTCCTTACCGCAACTTAGACAGATTCTCTTTACCCTTTTTATCATCCTATCTGGAAACTTTCTACCAGAAAGCTTTCTTGAAATTTTTAAGTTGGTTTCCTTCCTTCTCATCTTTGAGTTAGCACAACTTCTCGAACAATGTCTTTTTTCAAATTCGTGCGTTCTTCCTATAGTTCCATCTTTTTTAACAATCCTCTTAACGTAAAAATCGTTACCACATTTAGGACAAACCTTCTTTACTTTCAACCTCAACAACTTTTGTGACTTTCTAATAGTATGTACATGAGACACGTGAGCTGCCTTTTTATGTCTGTTATCAAATTCTAACTTACATATTTTACATCCGTAGGTCATAGTCCCAGCCCTCTGCGATTATATTATTTTACTCCTTATTCTACCTAATCAACTACATCTACACCGTTTGCTTTTAATTTTTCTACCACCTCGGTAGCTATATCTACATTATACTCTGCTATAGTCTCTACTATTTGCTCAAACCGCGCTATTTTTTCGCCTTCTAATGAGTCTGTAACTCTATCGACTATTACATCAAGTATACTAACTTCCTCTGCTTTTTTAATCCACTTACTCATCATAGTCTCCTCTAATATACCTTCTCGAATTTATATATATTATGACAATCAAGTATCGCGGCTCCTATAAGTTCGCACCAACTACCGTCACTTAACTTCTTCTCTAAGTAGATAGGCATTACTCCAAACACTTTCCTTCTATCTTTCATTAAAACATATAATACTTTATGTGACTTCTTAAACTGCTCAAGAAATAGTTCAAGACCCTTATACTTTTTAGGAATCATTACTACCTTACCTTTAGAATATATAGCATAAGGTATTCTACCTTTAACTCTTTCCAAAGCAGTTATTACTTTCTCACATAACCCTTCAGTAGGAAGTATATGATACTTATAACAGTTCATAGCAGTCTTCAACATCTCATCTAATAGCAATCTCTCTTGTTTGATAATCTCTTTAATAGTACCTTTAAGCTGTAGAGCAGGTATAGGCGCTAACATGTTCTCATCAACTGCCGTCTTATGATTACATCTTGCTATCACTGGATGGTTATGATGGTCTAAATTTAGTACTGCCTGTTGCTTCTCTACATCATCAAGTCTTAATAATTGTCTTAATGGACTATCCTTTAATGCATTATCTAATATTGAATCTCTCACTTTCATCTCCTTTCAATTTTCTATTTTAGTCCTTACTTCTTAAAAATTCTTTTCTGCACTATCCGGCTTCCACCCGCCCGTTATTTTATTCCCTTGTTTCACTGCGCATTTTTTTAATACTTTAAGTTGTGGCTCATCAAAAGATTGCCAAGATAAAGGCTTCTCATTTTTCTTTACTATTGCTTGTATTGAAATCCTATCGCAACCCTGTAAATAACTACTTCTACAAACTGCTATCCCTACATATCCACTTACTTTATCTTTTACTTTATCACCTAAATCAATCATTTAATTCTCCTTTCGATTTTCAAATCTGGGAGAGTGGACTCGAACCACCAACCTCTCGGTCCCAAGCCGAGTGCTCTACCATTGAGCTACTCCCAGTTGTCAATCTTACTCTCGGGAATGGGTTAGGGTCGTCCATTCTTCTTACCTCCTTTCTTAGGTTTATCTTTATCCTTTACTAATCTAAATCTTTCTATCTGGTTGTTCTTTTTTAAGTCCATACATATACATCCCCATCCGTCTTTATCTATACCAAGCAATCCATTCAAAATACCAAGTATACCAACAATGTGGTAATTCTTGTGCACCTGCATAACCTGAATTGTAGGATGATTTGCTAATTTCTTGTTGCATCCCACTCTCATACTAAATAAACTCTCTGTCGCTCTTCTGTCTATCTTCAACATTTCATTTAATAAATCTATCGTTTCCTCAGGGGTCACTTTCTTTTTTATCACTTCTTACCTTCTTTCTTTACTAGTTTAGTCCTAGCATAATCTAATTCAGCAGATACAGAACTTAACTTACGATATGCATTTGCTATTCTTTTCTTACTATCTTCTGTTACAGAGCTGTCTCCCTCAAGCAACATCACCCAACACACTAAAGCATCAGAGACGTGCCCTAAAATAGTTGTCATCATCCATATATTAAAAGAATTGAACTCAAGCTGTCTTTTCTCTTTCATTATATTATACTCTCAATCCCATAAATTAAAGACATTTTATTCTTTAGATTCCAATTCTCTAATCCTTTTTTGTGCTAATTTCAAAAGAGTATTCCTTTCATGTTTTGACCTATCTACTATCTCTAAATTTTCTGTCCTATTATCATCCCTAATTCCATTAAGATGATGCACTATTTCATTAGAGGATAAGTATCTGCCAATCTTTTTCTCCATAACTAATCGATGTTCCGCCACATAATTTCCCCCGATACTATTTGGATGTTCAGGACAATATACCATAACATATCCATCACTGCCTATATTCCTTCCACCCTTCCACCGGTGATTTAATTCTCCCTTACCTCGACTAATCCCTTTATTAGCTTCCGACCTACTACGCAGAGGAATATTATATTCTAACATTCTAACATAAATAAGAGAATCACTACATTTTAAGTACTTTGCAATTTTACCTATAGACATTTTTTTATTCAAATATAAATCTTCTAATTGTTGTCTATTTACCATATATGTCTTTTTATGTTTATTATGTTTGTAAAGCTTTTGAGACTCGCTCAATGGTCTACATCTTATTTTATATCTCTGTAAATATTCTCTCACTGTAGCGGTATTACAGCTATTTATTATAGCTATTTGTGGAGTACTCTTTTTATTTGCAATGTACTCGTTAAGTAAATAATCCTTAGTGAGAATATTTTTATATTTTAATTCTTGCATAGTTAATCCCAAAGGTTGAAGTAATATTTTCGGAACAGTTCAAATCCTTCTTCAAAATCTCTACTCTCTTGTAATGTCATTACTCTGGTATCCATACAATGCCACATTTTATTTGTATTAACTGCCTGTTGTACGAACTTAGCATATAATTCCTCATTCCATTCATCAGTAGGTAAATATAACAATTTATCATCATTCACAAGAATAGCATCTTCAAATGTTTTTATTATCTTATCTAATATTTTATCCCAATCTCTTTCAGCAGAAACACAAGAAGGAAATCCGTGAGTATCTTTCTTTAACTTTTTTACTCCTCCACTAATTACTTTTGCTAAGTATAAATTAAACTCCCATGTATCTTCATCAGCCCAGCCGCGTTTACCTCTTTGTATGAACCATTTCAATTTTCTAAACATCTAAACTCCTTACATATTTATAGAATCTACCATAAGGTATTTTGTATTTACTTACATAACTTCTTTTAACAACCATCATCTCACTTCTTCTTGATATATACACCCATTGGTCTTTTCTAAACTTATTCTCGAATGTACACATTTCAACACAAACCCAATTACGATTTGATATGCATCCATGTATAATAACTTCACACGTTCTCTTTTTCTTTTTCATCTTCAGTACTCCTTAAAACTTTTCTCTCCTGTTGTCCTTACGTGAAGCTGATATGTCTATTGTTCTAGGTATATTTGGGAGAGGCTCAAATAACTCGCCTACAGCTTCATCTGCCTCCTCATCTGATACATTAAGTATCTCAATCCCTCTACCGTTATCATTTATAACTTCTCTTACGTTATCACTTCTACGAATAGGCTTAGCTTGTTTCTTTAACTGATTACCTTCTATTACTCCTAGCCTTAATAACTCTTTAACAATATCCTGCACTTCTTCATCTGAAGTAACTGCTGGCTCCTGAGGTACATCTACTCTAGCATTAACATTAATTGGTTTAGATACTTGTTCTCTTCTTCTTACAAACCATCCGCTCATAATTCACTCCTTACTTTAATGTAGCATACACTCCCATACCTGGAAACACATCATCACCTTCAAGCGTTCCTTCTGAGGATTCTCTCTCATCAGGTGGTGGTAGAATCTTTCTACTAGGAGTTTTCATCTTAATTGGGAGTGTTAATAACTTAACACAACCACATAGACCATCTGTTATGTCTTTAGTATGTTCATCATCATGGTCTACTTTAAGTCCATTAATTATTTTGAGGTATTCAAGTTCAATAGTCTGAGGTGGATAATCTAATAACCTTATACGACTAGTATACAATCGACTCTTCATAGATTGATAGTCTGCTATATCTAACCTTATCTTCTGGGCAGCAATACCTTGAGTGTTTAAGTATTGTATAGTAGAGGCTGAATTGAATTGGTCAAATCCCATTACAACAAGATTGATTAGTCTCTTCTTCAAATCTATAATAACATTCTGTACATTCAATATTGATACTGGAAACTTATTCTCAGGTTGAGGTATCCATTGCAATATCAAATCCTGTATAAGTACATCACCTTGTGCATGAGCTATGTTAAGTGTAGTTATGTCAGTAGTTAAACTTAAGTCTACCCAACCACAATACTTTCTTATATCTGGTTGTCTTGATATATTAAAACATACTAACTTCTGTTGTACGTATACAATACCGGACTCATCAGGACCTACATACTCTTCATATGTAGCTATTGGTGGACGGCCTTTATCTATACATTGATGAATCCTATCAGGATACTTGATGAACGCGTCTTCCTGTTTAGGAGGAATACAGTTATGGACAAATACTCCTGAAGACAGTGCAAAGTTATTATATTTATCTACAGTGATATCATATACATCTTGAGATATATCTTTCTCAATAGATATAATTTTATGATTATATGCTAACTTTAAACCTTTATTCCAAGGTGTTCTACCTCTTTGGGTAACTCCAAAACATTGAAGAGAACAATGTCCTTGCTCTTCTGTTTTCGCTCTAAATTCTTTTTCACATACAGGACAAGTCCTATAAGGATTCTCTAAGCTATGCCAAGACTTAATTCTACCGGTACGATATCCTTCTTTTAATGTCTGACTAATTTGAGCTTTCCGTTTTTCTGAAACGGGTATTCCTCTTAGCTTCTCTGCTATCTTTTCTTTAGCCTTTAACATCCTCTCTCTATAAGAAGGATTTTGCCAATTAGCTTTTATCTTTTCACTAGCTCCTCTTAATATACTACTTGTTTCCTTAGTTAATCCTCTACTCCAAGCATCATGTCCTTGGTTGTGTAAGGCTGTATGGTCATCTTGACTCATCACCTTAAAATTCTCTGGGGTATTATTTCGACTATTAAAATCTCTATGATGTCTTAGCTTTCCTCTAGGTAGTTTACCAGTAAAGTAACTATGTGTATAATGATACCTATTTTCAAAAGGAGAAAGTAAAAGTTCATATAAACAATTTCCGTTAGTACAAATCTTTCTATACTTTCTATACAAAGGCATTAAACTATCACTACACGTTAGCTCTTTGGCCTTCCCATACGAACCGTCCCTCAACATAAACAAGTGGTCAGGGGTACATTGTATCGTCTCATTATTATCTAGAGTAACCTTTATTATCTCAGCATTACTTCTAGTCTTTGCAGCCTTCGTTATTCTACCTGGAACAACCTTTTCATTTTCATAGTCAATTGAATAAGTATATAAAGTTTTACCTTGATTGAACTCTTTAACTATATCAACTATAGTTACTTCTCTACCATCTACTAAACTAATCTTAGTATCAGCAGTAAAGCATTCATATTTCATCTTAGACCCTTCTGGGTCTATTCTATAGTCTTCTAATATAGCAGGGTCGTTCTTGTCTACCTTAAGATTAACTTCCCATGTAGGAGCTCTGTCAGCATATATGTGCAGTTCCTTCTGAGCTAGCTCGTACATCTTAAGAGTAAAGTCTTTCTCATGTCTTGGAAATGATAAGATACATCCTTTAGCTCTTACACCGAATCTAGATGATGCAGATGTTTTAAGAGTACCGAATATGTTATTAGCATTAGCTGATTTAGTCTGACTACGGAAGGCACTAGCTTCATCCATAATCCATACAAGGATGTTATAACCTTCATAGGATTCATTAGAGCTGTTTTCAGATATAGCTCTTATGTTATTAGGAAAGGTTATCCTATCGCTAGTGATTCTTACCTCTGGCTTGCCCTTTTCATTAATTGCTCTGTCTCTTTGGTATATAGTATAACGGTCTCTGAACCAGGGACAACGTAAGAACCTTTGCGTTAGCTTTGCAAAGAATACATTCTTCGCTTGCTCCCCGGTATAACTTACGTTAATTATATCTATATACTCACCATCCCCTAGCTCTAAATAAGTTTGAGGATTGTAGAGACAACTAAGAACATGCAATAAGTAATTAACAAAAATGGCAGATACTGTATCTTTACCACTTCCCTTACCCCATACAGCTATCGCCATACTGATATAATCTTCCTTCTTTGCAAATGTTAGCTTAGGGTCATCTCCTACTAAAGCTTGTAACATTGCTAATTGTTTAGGGAATAATGGGAAGTTTAAGAACCTTTCACTTTCAACAAACTCTTTCAATGTTACCGGTTGTTCTTTCCATACTGCTTCTTCGGGAGAGGTGATTTTAGTATAGCTATAATCTATCGATTCAAATACTTTACTCAAGTCCAAGAGTCATCGCCTCTAACTTTTACAAACTAAACTCTTCAAGTTTCAATTTCATTACCACCATTTACTCATATCTTTAGTATGAATTTCTTTATCACATCTGTTACATATATTACTAAACCCATGGTAATAACTTTCACCACATCTCCAACAAGTCTTATTACCAAATGAAAGTATGCCCTTCTTCTCTAGTTTCTTTAATAATGTATCAAGAACATCTGTATCCATATTACACCTCGTCTAAATTATACCAACTCTTACCTCCATCTTCACTAAACACTGCCGGGTTCCTACTACTCTGCCACATATGACAACCACTATATTCTGATACATCATTCCATTCACTAGCTTCACTAGTTATAGGAGTAAGAGTTTGATACTGCCCTAATCTATTAAACAAGTCTAATGTCATCATAGCTGAGAAACCTGAATGACCTTGACCTGCAAATACTTCCATTAACTCCACTACAGCTTCTGCTAACATACCGCCATAGTCTGAGTCCTCATCAAACAAACCAGCTAAACGTAACTCTTGCTCAGCATGTTCTTTTAAGTCTGCTAATACTTTTAGTGTTGCTTGTATATTAAGCCATCTCATTTATGCCTTCTTTTCAACCCCAAACTTTTTCTGCCTCTTTGTTTATATCCTTAGTTTCTTTTATCTTACATTTTCTAAGTCGAGCTGCCTTCCCTTGCTCACCAGGTCTTATTCTAACATTATTAAAATATCCACAATAATATTTAACATCCAATGAAAATGTTATATGCAAACAAGGACAATCAGTACAATGCTTAGGGTCTTCTAATTCAAATTCAATCTTCATATCAGTATCCCCATTTAGTCATTACTCTTACGAACTCTGCAAAGTCTGATGAATTATATTCTTTGGATTTAACTTCTATATTCTTATTATACCTCTTACCTTTGTTTCTTCCTAATGACAATGCTGCCAGTCTACACATATTAGAACAATACTTACCTTTACCACTTTTTATATCACTATCAGGAACCCATTTAGTACCTTTACAACCTGATAAGTTACATCTAATCAGATGTCTAAATCCATGCTTACATATTTCTGTCTTTAGTATTATCGCGTTCATTTTCAAATTCCTCTTTCTTTATTAGTCTATCATTATTACAATCTAAGCATCTCTTATAGTGTTCTGTCTTATAAGGTATTATACTACCTAAATAGAAAAGGAACTCTTTATGGTCAAACGTATTAGTATGATTACACTTTTTCATATGTCATCTCAAATATGTCTGGCTTGCAAGGATAATGTTCTCCTTTTATGCCTTTAATAATCCAGTCTTCAGGACATACTATATGACCACCTTCTAGAGTGTCTATCCAGCCATGGTCATGCATTTTGACTTTACAATGTTTACAAATAATTTGTCCGTCACATTCTGGAGTCCTGTAATATCCAACATTCAAATGATATATAGGCATATCTTCTGGAGCATTTCCACGTCTTGCCTCTCTATCATAAGTAACTTTGAACCATTGCTCTGCTTCAACTACTACTGGTTTCTTTCTATACTTATCCATTCACGTTCTCCCCCTATCGTGGTAAAATCTTTAGTATTAACTTCTTAGGTCTAATAGCATGTACTCTAAACTTAGACCCTTTTAACTCTACAATCTCTCCTACACTAAAGAACTCATGCTTCTCTTCTTTTAATTCCTTAGCAACAGTTTCACTTATTGGTGCCATCTTTCCCATTCCTGTATCCATTTTCATGTTCCCCTCTCAAACAAGTATGAGCTATCCAGTTACCAGACAAATAGTAGTCCGCTTTAAGTTGTTGGTTAACTTGGTTGAATACTCTAAGGCAATGAATGCAATACTCCATTATATTATACTACCTATCTCTTTTTACATACTTAGCAAATTCTCCTTCAAAGTCAGCAGGTCTTGGTAGCTGGTCTTGATTATGTAGTAACGTTTGTAATATACATAAGTAAGCTAACCCTATTAAGTTCCTTGGATTGAATGTTACCTTCACCCACATCCTAGTAGGTTTATATACTCCGTCTTCCCATGCTATTATCTTCTTAACACCTTTAGGAGGTATCAAAGATACTGTAGTAAAACAATCACTATTCATACTTATTCTAGGAAGGAATTCATTAAACCTATTCATTACATTAACGTACTCATCTTGAGGAGCTTCTGCTACAACTTCAATACTTCTAAAGTTTATATTATCTTCCAACTCTTCTACCTTATCAATAAAGCTATCTATGTCTCTTTTTACTAGCTCGTTCATTTACTACTCCAATACCTAACTCTTTTATATCATTAAAAACCTGATTATACAACACTTTAGATTCTTCTGTATCAACTATGAACCTAGCTAAGTCTACCATCTTATTTATTATAGCATCTCTATTCTTAACTCCGACTCCTTTAAGTTCTCCTGGGAATCCACAATTAGGACAATGACCATTGAACTTTCTCATTCCTCCCCTTCTACCTCTACATTATTAAGCAATAACTCTATTGTATTATCGAATGCTTTCCTTAATAAGGAGTCTGGAATCTCTTCCATTTTATATTCCCCAGACCTTGCCATCCCTGCCATCACTCCATCAACAACCATCTCAATCACATCAACTAAATTTACATCTTCTTGGATATACTTCTCTTCTTTTAGATGATGTCTTTCTACTTCCTGATGCATCTCAAACCATTTCGTTTTCTCAAACCCTGTCTTGAAGTCACTAAAAAACATATCCATTTCATCTAACTTTGTATAATCATGAGTTGCTGATGCATCATTAATAAGTGATTGGAAGAACTGCATACCCTTTTCGACATCACCTATATGAGAAAGCGAAGCATCTACTAACTCTTCTTTTGAAACTTTAGTCCAATCACAAGTTCTTGTATCTGCTACATTTGATTTCTTAATCCTAATTATATCTTCGCTCACTTCTTCTCCTCATCTATTTCATAGAACGACTTCTCATCTATTTCATAGAACGACGTAAAGTTTGCAGCTACTACTCCTGGTACAGTTTCTATTGCAGTAAATACTTTCTGCATAACTTCTTTGGTATCATCGGCATTAAGTATAGCTGAAAAAGTTACTCTCGTTTTTGCCATATGCATCACCTCTTAATAGAAATTCTTCCAATCATCAGTTATAGGATTATAGATAGGAATGAACTCTGCTACTACGCTCGCTATACCATGTTTGTCAACTGTCATCTCTATTATCCAACCACCGTACTGCCATTGTAAGTTCTTCCTAGTAGCGAATGGAGTCTGAGCTTGAAAGTTACCTCCTTGTACAACTACAACATTTCTCAGGAGAGGGATAAACTCAGCAGTGTGGTAATGTCCTATGATTACTAGATGCGGCTTGTTTTCTGAGGAGAAGCTTTCTACCAGCTTCTGTGGCTTGTAACTGAGTGCGTAAGCTTTCCCTCCTCCTGGATGTATTAAATACAACTTACGGCTACCTAACATAAAGGTAGCATCATGTTGACCAAGATAAACCAAGTCTTCTCTTTCTTTATGTACACTCTTTAATAAGTCATAACCTTCTTGCACCCATAGGTCTAAGTCATGTGCTCCTGATATGGCATATGTCTTACCGTCTTTGAACTTAGGATATGTTCTTACCAGATGGTCTCTTAGCTCGTCAGCCCCTGTAAGGTACATTTCATATCTTTGACCGCGGTAGTGAGTTCCATTACCATCTGATAAGTCACCTGAATGAAAGCAAGTATAAATCTCTCTCTTCTCCAGTAACCTATAGAATTGATGCAGGTATGTTATCTGTGCATACCTAGAACCAAAATGAGTGTCTGATACTATTCCAAACCTAAACTTGTTTCCTTCGATTAGAGACAAATCCCCTTTGTAAATACTATCAGTCTTTATAGGTCTTGTCTGACCTGCCTTCTTAATACCTAATGTAGCAGCTTTGTTTCTAATTGAAGTGTGTAATCTGCCCGGGAGTATTTCCATAAGTCTTTCTTTACTGACATAAGGATATTCTTTAATGAGTATTGAGAGTTCTAAATCAGTCCAAGCATCGTTGTTCTGTCTCCTAACTCCTAATCTTCTTGCCTTATGCTCAATTGCTTCATATGTCTTGCCCGGTAATGCTTTTAATAGTTCTTCTTTTGTTGATGTTGGATATAAATCTAGTACTATATGTTCATCTTCTTTAGTCCAATCACTCATCTATATTCCCCCCTCTCTATTCAATTGTCAAATAACAGTTAAAGGGACTTGTAAATGTATTCAGTTAAGAATAACATTCACGCGTCCCTATCATAATCCTATAAGTTATTGTCTCCTTATAACTTAACTACGTTAGTTGCTTGCTCTCCCTTTTCTCCCTCCGTTATCTCAAACTCTACATCCTGTCCTTCTTCCAACGTCTTATAACCATCTCCCTGTATTGCTGTGTGATGTACGAATACATCATTCTTCCCTTCAATAGAAATGAAGCCGTAGCCTTTCTGACTATTGAACCACTTAACTTTTCCCTTAACTAAACTCATTGATTGTGTTTCTCCTTTTAATTTAAATTGAACTACTTACTACTTACGCTGCGCTTTCATCTAATCTTGCATTATCCTCATCCATAATAGGTCCTTCTCCTCTATCCATTCTTGCTCCACCATCATCTATTGGTGATTTAAGATACTTGCCTTCTATCACAAGCCCTCACCCTCCTTTCTAATCAAAACTATGTTCTATCGTAAAACCTCCACGAATGCATCTAGCTACTTTTTCTAGCTTCCCTACATTAGTTCCAAAGAGAACTCTATCTCTCGTCCAATTGTAAGCTACACATTCTGTATTACATTCTCTCTCTTTATCAAACGCACACATCATTTAATGTCCAACCAATTTCATTAACCATTTGATTAATCCTATTATCTTTCCATCTTTATAATGACTACAAGTACCTTCTATGTTGTACTTACTTCTACTAACACTACGTCCACTACACCGTGTATCTCCTGTGAACTCATTTATCTTTTCCTGAGCCTCTACTCCACATGAATCATCTAACCGGTCATTAAACTTACACCAACTACATTTTACCACTTTCTTTTCAGCCATTTCAATATTCCTTTGATTAGCGTTCCTATTATCTTAATAATCCATTTAATCAATCTAGGTATTGCTAGCCCTATACTTATCCATGCACCATCTATATAATGTGGACACTTGCCATCATTATTAAATTTACCTACCTCAACAGTGTGTCCACTATACTTACCTGTAAATTCGTTAACCTCTATTCCTACAAAACATTTCTCACTCCCATAGCAGTCGTCTTTACAATAAGAACACCACATACATCTAACTAATCTAACTTCTTCTTCCATTACCATTCAATATTCCTTTTCATCTAGGTCCGTGTATAACCGGCCTCTCTAATTCAATAGCAATCTTTATTAAGACACAACAACTATGAGGACTATGATTACTCCTATCTATCCACCAAGCGCACTCAGATTGTTCACAATCATAATTAATATAAGTAGTATTATGCCTACCAAACTTCATTGGACATCTCATCTCAATTTTCCTCTTCAAAATAAAGTAATGTCTGATAAACTAGAGATGCTAAGTCTTCTAAATGAATATTTAGAAAGGAGACACTATCATCATCATAACGCCATTCGCTAGCAAAGAAATTAATACAACCAGCTTGTCTACCTTCAAAGTCAGATGAAATATATTTAGTAAAGACACAACCTTTACAATTCCTATCATACAAAATACACGCAGGACAATCCCCACCGCTCCAATTATGATAGTTATTTCCGTTCTTGTATTGCTTCTTCAAATACTTTAACGTATCTTTTAATGCTTTTACTATCTTCTCATTCACTGTCATTCTCATTTCATTTCCTCTAATTCTAATCTGTATCCCAATGAATCTCTCTTATATTATTCCATCCACAAGAAGGGCATTCATAACCACCTTCATCACCCCAAGACAAAAACCACTTTTTTCTTTTTCTATATATTTCAATAACAGCCTTTCCACATTTAGGACATATGTCAGCACAAGTACATGTATCAACATACTCATCATATTCTAATTGCGCATCTCTTTTCTTTCTTCTGCTAGCCATAATATTGTTAGCTTTTTTAGAAATCTCTTTATTAATTTCCATTTCAATTTTCCTTTTCTATTTTCGGAGGATTATTATAAGGCTGGTAGGTAAGACAATCCTTATGTGCTAAATCTCAACTCGGTTATATAGACTCTGTTGTCGTTTAGTAAAAGGTAGAATTTAACCTACCAGCCTCTACTATATTATACTACTTCCCTATCTTTCGTCATTGTATTTATTTGACTCCTTCTAAATAGTTTAAAGTGACCTAAAATAATGTCCATTAGACTCACAGTAATCCATCATTATATCTCTTGCAGTTTGTTCCCAATCAATGTGTACATACCACGGAAGGTCACTAGGAATAGTTCCAACATCTTCTAATAACTGCTTAGTAAAATCTTCATCACTACTATATTGTCCTTGATAAGCTTCTTCAATATTCTCAGGTTCAACATCACACTTCAATGCACTCTCAACTACATCTTGTCCCATCTGTTCAATTATATCCTCAAGTCCCTCCATATTTGGAGTCTCATCTTCTTCCTGTGCTTTTTTAATCCATTTACTCATTTATTGCCTCCCTGCTATCTCGTATCCGTGTGATTTCAGTCCTCTTTCCACATCATCCCATATCCTATTTTCATTTGCTCTTATAATATCTTATACTGTTGATAAATCTATTACATTGCTATCACTTATATCAACATGAGCATCTATAATCTCGTCTACTATTTCTAGAATTGCAATAGATTCAACCTCTTCTGCTTTCTTCTTAATCCAGCCCATTTCGCATCTCCTTATATATAAACCAGTGTAGTTCACTCTATATCTTTAATCAAATTTCATATATATTTTAGTAGTACGGTAAAACTTATTCTATATTATAAACCTATAAAAGTTTTAGGTAGTTATTTGTTTAGTAGCTAATCACCGAATGGTTATTTCTCTCTTACTTTCTTCCTTTTGTCTTTCGCAGCCTTAAACTCCTTTGCTAATTGTAGAATCTTATCTTTGTTCTTCCTAAGATAATCCTCATACATTATATTAGATATATACAAACAACTACTCTCAGTACTCGTAGGAATGTGAACCGCCTCTTCTACTATTGCTGCATCCTTTGACTCCGGATATACTTCTACTAATAACTTATTCATCATCTTTCTCCTTTCATTTTTTCTTTTTCCATTCTATAAACATTCCATACTTATCATCTTTACACTCGTTATAATAATTAGTGCAAGGTTGCCATTTCTTTACTTCAGCTCTTCTACGATGACAATCATTACATTTAGATAGATACTTTGTCGGTGAACACATTATCATTATTGGTTTCTTCTTCATTTGTTCGCCTTCATTTATACCATTGGCTAATTTCTGAAAATCTTTTTCCATACTCATTTCTTCAGCTTCTCAGCTTCTTTCTTTTGACAAGCCGCAAAAGACTTAAGAGTTAAAAGTGCTTGTTCTTTATCTATACATCGTTCTACTATTTCTATACAATTTTCTGTAACACTTAAAGTTAATTTATCTAGCTCTCCTTTTATACCACTTACATTCATCATCTTCTTACCCCCACCAAATCAATTGTATTAATGCACCAGCTCCTCCAACAACCATCATAGTCCAAAATATTCTTGCTATAAAATCATATAGGTCAAACATTATAATATCTCCTTAAACCTTAATATAAGAGATACCTACTTCAACATCCTCTAACAATTCATCTACATCTTCTGGCTCTGGTGCATTGTCCATTGTCCCATGCATATACTGACTTAATGCTTCATACTCACAAAAATCATCTTGTACTTCAAATTCAGTTGTAACTTTTATTGTCTTCATTTCTTTCTCCTCTCCATTTTTTCAATTTCATCTGCGGTATATGGTCGCCTAAATGGCGGGCATGGTAACTTCTCGTCATGTATCTGACCACAACCGAAACATTCTTTCTCTTTCATTTCTTCACCTTCACTCTATAACAATGAACATCTTTACCTGTTTTTTCACAATAAGATAAAATCCATTGTTTACCTCTATATGGAATCTGTCTGCAATCATAATGCATTATTGCTCCACACGCAGAACACTTGAATTTTCTCATTTCTTCTTCTTCTTCCTCTTTACTGAATGTAGCTCATTATATTCTTCTACACAATCCTTACAAAATCCCAGGAACACATCATCTACCGGTTCAATTCCTTTGTCACATAGTATGCATTTCATTTGTTCTCTTTTCTTTTAATATGGTCTGGCTATTAGATAGTAAATTACATATATCCACCCGAATAACCTATGTACTATTGCCCAAAATATAGAATGAAGATGTGTATATGAAATAACTATTGCCAATGCTCCGCCTATACTAATTCCTGTTGATACACTAGTTGACATTACTCCCCCTCCTTTTTCCTTTTTTCATATTCCCAACCTACAAACATTAATCCTTTACCTTTACATAGTGTACATACTTTTTTCTCACTTGAAAGATAAGAATATTCCTCTCTATCTGCCTTAAATTCATAATCTCCTTTCTCATTTATCACAGTCTTAATACTAACATTAGGCATTGTCTTAAGTATATTCTCCATCCCGCTGCCTTTACATCTAGGACAAGTAACTTGTTTCTTATAACTCATTTCACTTCTCTTTTCCTATTCTCTTTACTATTAACTCAGCACACTCTCTTCTTCTTATTTTATTACTTAATATTCCAAAATGGTCTATAAGAATCTCTTCTACCTCATCTACACCGGGTAGGAATGTTTTCCAATCCTCATTAGATTGATTGTATCCCATCTTCCTCCAGCCATTTGATGCTGTATGCTTATCAGAACTAACTATGTCTATATCTGCGCCATCTTTTCTTTGTGGTTTACTCATTTTATTTTCCTTGGAAGTAAATATTTAGTTCTAAATTATCTCCCATTCTTTCTATCACAGGAATTAAATCTTCTCTCCCATCCTTTTTTGCTCGTTCAATACAAACATCCTTTGGAGTATCAAACTTTTTAAAAACAATTTCACAATCTTCAAATCGCTTAACCCATTCATTACGTCTACTCTCTGTAATGTTAGTAGCATCTACAATTACTTCAGTATGTCCTGCAAAGAATAAAGCTCTTGCTGTTAAATAAGTTATTACCCAAATAAACCCTTCTGCTTGTTGAATATATGCTTCCCCATGTAAAGCTAATCTAATTGAATCGGGATTCACTATTGGCGACCCTTGTTCTCTTGCCCATGTTGTTTTACCACTTCTCGGTAATCCTACAGTTAGAATTAATTTATTCATTATTTCTTACCTAACATTACAATTCCAGATTCTTCAAATCCCTTACCACAAGCCATTATTCCCATATCTAATCCCATTATCCATTTACACTCAACACATCTATCATCTTCATAGCCTTGTCCACATTTACCTTTTCGATACTTATTTTTATTTAGGTTCTTCATTTCAATTTCCCTTTCAATTATATCTCGCTTCCACTACGTAATCAATTAACATTCCTGAATATATTAGTTCCGTATTTATTACCTTCTGTGCTTTCTTTCTTGCTTCTAATTTACTACACGCTAATATTGATATCTCTTCTCCATAATTAGAAGCTTCCATTAATCCTACTAGGTATCTCTTCTTCTCTCTTTTCTTCCTCACTTATCATCCTTTATATATCCATGTTCTATCGCGTAATTTATTATATCATTTAATTCTGATAAAGTATATCCGAATATCTTATCTACAATAATATTATTGTTGAATGCCTTATATGTAAGAGGCCATTTAATAGGCTTCTTATCAAGAGAAAAGACATCAAATTCATTACCATAAGGAATCAGATGCTCTTTGGATTCATCTTTTATAAATCCATTGTTCTTCATTATCTCATAAAATTTCTTTTCATTTGGTTTCATTATGTTATCCTTTATCTGTTTACTTCAGGGTTTGGACTCCCGCCAGGTTCAACATCTTTACGTGTAAACTCCTCTTCAACACTCTCAATGTCATCTTGCCCAAGCCTTTCCTCTTTTCCTTCAATGAAAAATTCTGGTATAAAATATCCTACAATTACCTGGTCATTTTGTGCTTCAGCTTGAGCAACCGCCTCTTCAAACCCTTCACCAAAGAAATTGTTATTTGCTATTCTTGGATTTAAATCATCTGCATAGATTGGAGTCTCCCCCCCCCCCGTTCTTGTGCTTTCTTTAACCATTTACCCATCTGTTTCTCCTTCGTATAAATAGTCACTACTCGGCTCATGTTCAGGAAAGTCATCTGCTGTTTCCATATGTTTCTCAACTAAGCTATCAAAATGCGGGTCGTTTTCCACCCATTTGGCTCCCTGTTCATAATCCCTAGCTATGACATCTGCCTCTTCTACCAAATGCTGTGTAGTAAAACCTCCAAGAACAAAGTTTATAAACTTTGCTGGGTCCTCCTCCTGCATCTTTGTATATGAATAACGAACTAACTCAACTGCATTAGTTTCAAGTCCGTAAGATTTCTTCTTAATCCAATTACCCATCACTTACCCCTCTATTATATTATACTATGATTATTCTAAACTGCTGGTATCAATTTCAGATATTTTCCTTTTAAAGTCATCGAGTATCTGACTCTGTTTATCTTGCGGTATAGCAGGCATAAACAGGTTTACAACCACTGACACAACCTTCGATACCATCTTGGTCTCAATCTCATCTTTCATATGCTCAAACTGGTATTTAGTCTGATACTCCCTGAGCTCTTTTATGGTACGATAGTACTGATTTATCATACGCTCATGTGGAAGAGAACCGTCTCCACCCATCTTCTTTATATTTTTTATTCTATATTTAATATCACGAATGATGCCATCTATCTCTGTATATCTTTGATTACGGAGCACATCCTTAACTATATCAGCGGGGTCCTTAGGCATACGAAGAGACTTTTTCCTTAACTCCTCAGCCCTCTTCATATACATCTCATCCTCTACATTCATAAAGTTAATAGCATACTGTTTGATAGTCGGAGCCGACAGTGAGACACTATAATCAACTTCTAGTATCTTAGAAATACGACCATAAGATATATTCTTCTCAATGAGTTCTTGAACTGTAAGTTCATAGTCCTGACCTATTATCTTACACCCTTCAGCCGTCTGCTTTTTTTCTTTTGGTGTCTCGTTCGTCAACAAATTCCTCCGACTTTACAGTCTCTACATTATACTTGAATTCTTTCAAAGTTATGATTCCCTGTTCTAGTTCCTTAATCAACTCTTCTATAAGAGTTACATAAGTCTCTTTATCCATGACCCTTACCCCATTTAGTTATCCTGTAGTTCCGTCCATTCACTTTCCTTTCCTTATCAACCAAAGTATCATCTGCCTTATCTCTTTATAGAAAATTAAAACAGTTACCATAATTAATGCAATATAAAACCAATCAGCTTCTTTCATTTCTTCGTACTTCCTGGTCTATGAAATCCTCTATATGTAGTAAGCTTATTACTGCCTACCATGTTATCATAGTCTTCTTGTCTACGTTTTAACTTCTCTTTCCTCTTCTTAGCTTTCATTATATCCCCAGTATACTGATTATCTTTCTAAATGTAACTAATATAAAAGTGAGTACAGTAACTCCTACAACCAGTCTGAGCATGTACTCTCTAGCTATTGCAATCTTTGTGGTTAGCTTCTCTTCTCTATTCATTAAAATGAAAAGTAATCCTTCTCCAATAATCACCCAAGTTAATACATCAAGTATCATTGTTCCAATTAAAAATATAAGTACAAACAATACCATACCAAACAAATACACCACTTCAATTTTCCTTCCGTCAAATTCTTAAAGCTGCAATTCTTTCCATCTCTTTTATATACTTCCTTCTCTCATCAAGCATCATATCAGATACCTCTTTTGGTAGTGACTTAATATGACTAAACCATTCTCGTCTCAAATCTTCTCTTGTCTTTGATTTAGGTGACTCAGCCTCTACATATTCTGTTCTTGTAACTACCTCTACAGATTGATTAGAACTATTTGATATTGCCTTTTCAATTCTCTCAACTTTATCATCTATTACACTGTTTACAAATAATCCACCTAGTAACCATTTATCAAACTTATCCATTTCCCTCTCCGTCCTTTACTGTTTATATATAATTTATATATGCTCTTATATCTATTAGGCATAAGATAGTACGTTTTATATATAAGCCGCCAAAAAACCCTATATTTTTCATAGATTTAACTATAATTTCATTTCATATTGATTAGATTCTGATTCTATACGTTCTTTTGCTATTTTACAGTACTCCTTATTTAATTCTATCCCTATCCATTTGCGGTTTAACCTATGAGCAACCACACCTGTCGTCCCGCTTCCCATAAATATATCTAAAACTACCCCGTTTTCTGGGCATCCTGCTTTAATAGGAGTCTCTATAAGGTCTTCAGGAAATACTGCAAAGTGAGCTCCCTTAAATGCCTTCGTAGTTATTCTCCATACACATCTCTTGTTACGTCCTTGCTCTAAATAAAAATCCTTTTTATCCCTATCAGAATCAAATCCCTGTCTATGTTTTGCTTCTGTCTTTTTATCTTTATATTTTCCATAAACTTTATATTTTAATAAATCAGGATTCGGGTCCTTAGAACCGTAATCTTCTTCATACCCGAATTCCTCCTGCCCTGTTATTCCTGGTAATATATTTTCCTGGGTTAGATGAGGGTCATACTGCCTATCAAACCAATATGTCTTATTCTTAACAAAGAAGAATACATATTCAAAGTCTACAGTAAACCTGTCCTTCGCTGATGAAGGCATACAATTCGGCTTGTGCCATATAATAGTATTCCTAAGTATCCAACCCCTGTTACACATCTCTATCGCAAACCTGGCAGGGATTTGAAGAAGACATTTAGGCATTTTAGCTCGTAGTTTACTGTTTGGAGCATAATCTGGGTAACTTCCTGTATCTATAGCAGATTGCCGTTTATAGCTTTGCTCTATTGCTTTACCTCCACCAGACGCGTAAGTATCCCCCAAATTCACCCAGCAAGTTCCGTCTTTCCGTAGCACCCGTTTAACCTCATCAAAAATATTACAGAGTTTATCGATATATTCCTGAAATGTAGATTCTAACCCTAATTGCCCTTCTACCCCATAATCTCTTAAAGCCCAATACGGAGGAGAAGTAACTGCGCAGTTTACACTCTCACTAGGTAACTGTTTAAGAACATCTAAACATTCTCCATTATATATCTTACCTGATTCTATCTCATAGTATGGTATCAATTTATTTCCCTTAAGAAATTTTCTACATATGCTGAATCAACAATTCTATTTAATTTTATATTTTATACTTATCATTCCCATTCCTGCCATTTTCATTTTTAAGTCATTAGGTGCAAAGGGCATCATTGTCTCTGGGCATAAACATTTCCATACACCTAATATATGTCCTAATCCAAACGCCATTAAACACATTCCTTGGTCTCCAACATTTGCTCCACACTGTAAATAACTATGTTCTTTACCATCAAACCAATGAGGAAACTCTTTGCGAAAAATCTCTTCAAACTCTTCTTTCTTCCCACCATTATTTGCCACTTTAAAAAAACTTAAATCAATTGCATGGCCTTGTGGTTGTTTCTCTTCTGGCTTTTCAGGTGCATCAACACAACGTCCACAAGTACAAGCTCCTCTTAAAGAATGTTTACTAATATATTCAATCACGTCCTTCATTTTTCTGTACTTCCTTCTTCAAAACATTCTCTTTCACAAACTCTTATCCTTTCACCATTTTCTATAATACTGCACATCATCTTTTGCATCTCTTTTTTATGCGGGAATCTTTTAATAGTATCAAGATGTTTTATAGCCTTTTTAAGTATCTTCCCATAGTCTTTAATTTCATATACGATTCTCCGCTCATCTGTCTTGGCATAGTTTACCACAATATATATTGTTTCCTTCTCTTTCTTTGTCCGAGGCACTCCATTATAGATATATATTTCTTTTGCAACTATCATTGTGCCTCCAGGTCTCCATCCCCCTCTTCCATGAGCAAATGCTTTTCTATATTTTACTTGATGGACTACCTCATGGCGATTCTCATCACAATTTTTTTCTGCACAAGTTTTGCTTTTATAAATATGCCATCCTGTTTTATATTTCACATGACCATCATCATCATATATATATTCTCCTTTTGAAGGTCCTCTAAAATCTTTTTCATTCAACCATTCCCTCCTATGTCTCCATTTCCATGCTCCATGATATTGTCCTACTATATCATTCCAACCCTCACAGTCTATTCTAAATACTTTGTAACCTACGCCTGTTTTTGGTGGTTTTGTAGGATAAACTTTGTTCAAACTCATTCTATTTCACCTCCTTTCCTTTTAAGAAATTTTCATTATTTCGTATAAATAACTTTCCAACCACTCTTTCCCTTATCTTTATTTGCCAATTTTCTTAGAAAATGAGCAACGACTTTATATTCTTTGCCATACAATCTTATAAATTCATTTACGCAAGTTGTATAAATTTTATTATCTGGAGTAGAAATCTTGCATTTCTTTGCCCTCGGATTTTTTAGACCTAATTTAGATGCAGATATTTTTAACCTCTCTCTTTTTGAATGCTTATATCCATAAGCCGGGTGTTCGCTTCCTAATTTACCATATAGCGGATGTTTCTTCCCTTTATTACGACCTAATAATATTTTTGTTATTCTTCCTTTTTCAACATATTTTTTAACTCTTCCATCAATCTCTTTTGTCAATCCTTTATTCCAAACTTTTATTATTCCTTTCTTATACAACTTTTTCTTTGTTCTTTTCATCTTTAGAATACTTTTCTCAACCAACTCTTTCTTCCAACTATTAAAAAATCCTCCCTTACCCCCATCTTTCAAATTCGTCAAATTATCAATACCAATTTTAAATATTAATTTCCTTTCTAATTCACACGCTTCCTTATGACTCAACCCATTACAATAAACTTCTATCTTAGGATATTTTCTAGTAATTCTTAGTATTTTACGAATCTTAAATATTTTCTTTTTATTACTTTGCTTATGCAACAAATTTTTAGCTTCAACAAAATGTTGATACGGTCTAGACGGAGTCCCCATACCAATATAAAAGGGCTTACTATTTTTATCTAATAAAGCATACACAATATAATTACTTTTCATTTTTCTCCGTCTCATTTAGAAAATTAATTACATCTATTGTAGACATTAAAGTTACACCCATTTTCTTCCATTCATCAACAGGAGTCTCTTTTAAACTTTTTATAGCATCTATTACGGCTATCACTTTACACTTTCGCTTTATTAATCCTTTAATAGCATAATCTACACAACAATCCCCTGAAACTCCATACACTATTACACAATCTGTATTTAATATTTTTACTACCTCGTCCGTATGTCTATTTCCCTCAAACACATCAAACTTGTTTTTATATATATGAATATTCTTACCTGTCTTAACCCAATTTTCTTCCAATGATTCAGTGGCACGAAATATACTGCAATTAAATCTACTATCACTAAACTGAAGGTTTGTTTCTTTTATCCCATTCCACCCTTTGCTGTTTACCATACAATGATGAGGGAATGTAGTCTTAAAGTCAGGAGTATCTGAAATCTCTTCATCGCCAGGTGTGTGTAGGTCATATGTATTAACCACTGTCAATTTCTTTTCTTCAGCAAGTTTAGTTAACTTTTCTAATGCTGGTTTTATCTCTTCAGCACCTTGTACATACAATGCACCATCCTTGTTCATAAAATCTTTCTGACAATCGACCGCCCAAAACAAAACTTTATTCATTATTCCCTCCTTTTATCTTTTTGGTCTATACTTTTAGCACAACTTCCACAACGACCTCTGCCAAATTTACCTGAAGTATAACTAATAAGCTTACTACATATTTTACAAAAGTATTGTTTTCTACCTATCTGTTTATCTTTTATTTTATGGCAACTTTGACATAAATATTCCCATTGTTTTAAATCTCTAGTATATTTATGACCTTTGCAAGATAGTTGTAATTTTCTATATTTATTACATTTAGGACATTTTTTTGGTTTAATAATCTTTCTTCTAATATAACTATGAAGAGCTATATAAGTGGGATTGTCTACCCAGTTTCCATTCTTACTTCCCAAATTTATGTCTTTCATTTGATGTCTACATTCCAGAATACTACTTTCATATCTCCTCCTTCATTTCTAAAATATATTTTGCCAATGCATACTTCTCTCTTTTTGTTTTATACTTTCCTTCATCTAGAGTTGACAGGTTATGTTCTATGTCTGCAATCTTTACCCACGCGGCTACCCCATCCTTTTTAACTCTCAATATATAATCTAAGTATTTCTCATCTTTTATTTTAGTAAGAGCTAATACTGTCATGACTATATCTTCTGGTATCCCTCTTGTTACCAACTGTATAGGAGTTATACCACAATCTTCTATTACATCATGTAGCCACGCTACTACAATAAAACTCTCACTACTATCCTTCATAGCCTCTGCAACTGCTTCTGGATGAGTTATGAAAGGTTCCCCTCCCCATCTCTTCTGTCCCTTATGAGCTTCTGTTGCTATCTGTTTAGCTTTTTCAATTAATATCATACTATCCTCTTTAATCTTTCATTAGGTTTAGGTTCTCGTCCTACCTTATGAACTTCTCTATCATATACTTCTATTATATCTGCAGTAGCCATTCTAGATTCAAAGACTCCACCTACTCCTAGTCCATCGAATAACTTTATATTTAGTGCCTTTTCCGCATCTAGAAAAGCTTTCACCTTTACTACATTACCAAAGCCACTTGATAATATTATCTTTACCTTATTGAAGTGATTGTTATCTAATAACCTTCTGACACAATAAACTCCTCCAATACCCACTCCTGGTGGTCTTAAAACACCTTCCATAATATTCTCTCCACAAGTATCTATTCTTACTGCATCTACTATGTGAGCTATCCTTAGACTATCAGTCACTTCCTGATTAGCATAATCAACTAATGCTACTCTAGGTATATCTATATCCATGTATTGGTCAAAAGCCTTTGTAGATTCTTTAACTGCATTAATTAATCCATACTTCCAATGATAGATAGCTTCTAGGGAGTGAGGTATTGTTCCTACTCCCTTACAATCTTTCCCCCAAGCTTTTGCTCCTATATCTGTTGAACAATTGGCCGCTCCAGCAGCACAGCATGCACCTGCAAAACTCCCATCATTATTATATCTCCAATGTCTTGCTCCAAAATAAGACACAGGTCTAGGCGCTACCAATTTCACTATTTTTTCCATATTGTTGAACACTTCTGATGGATATACTCTTCTACCACCATTCTGTAAAGTAGTCTCAGCACTCAGCACTCCTAGATACATAGTTTCTAAATCTATTATCTCTTGTATCGGAGCCTCTATTGTCATTACTACTTCTCCATTATCAAAATGGTCTCCTTCATTCAAAGCACATATCCTAACATCCTTAGCATACTTAATGAGAATAGCTACAGCCTCATCAATACCATAAACATTAACTCCACCTTTTCTAATGAACACTTGAACTTTAACTACAGGGTTAAGATTCTCTTTCTGTAGTATCTCTTTAGCTCGTAAGAAGTATTTATCAATATAAGGTCTATGGTCTTCCGGTAGATTAAATTGTTTCATTTGTTATCGCCTCTCAATCTTTTACTTATGGCTTTGGCTAATTCCTCACAATATGCTTCCCCAATTATATTTTTCAATGATGTCATTATTGAAGCGTCTACTTCATTATTCATTGGAATTTCATAATTGTATAACAATTCTTTTATCTTACCCTCACTCGACAACTCCTCAACCATAGCGGTTTTGAGGTCGGCTATAATCATACTTCTTACATTAACGCTTTGTGTGCAATCATATTTGAATATTACTCCATCCAACTTCTCATCAAGTGTCATTGTAATACTCCTTCCATAAAACTAGTCTATCTTAAATCTCAGTCCCCACGCTACCTTAGTATTAGATAAAAAGCTTCCATCTGGTTCTAAAAGAACATTATTAAATTTAAGTTCAGTAAAGAATGATACTAATTCATTTATCTTTGGTTCTATTCCTATAAATATTATAGGACCTATGCCATGTCTATCACCTATTACTGCCATTGCTCCTATACCTGTATACATCTCCAAAGAAGATATTCTTGGTTTTACCATAATTGAAAGAGATATTGCTCTCATTTTTGTATCCACAAAGAACTGTTCAAAGTCTATACGTAAAAAGTTTGTTTCAGATACTCCGTCACCCAATATAAGCTCTACCCCTGACTCATATAAAGCATTTGGTTCATTAATTGAACCTCCTGTCTTAACACCTAACTGACTAGCAAATGCTATAACTGGAACTAATAACATCAACATCAACATAACTACTAATTTCTTTCTCATTATATTTCTCCCCTTTCATAATAATCTTTAACTATCTCTACACATAACTTATTTATCTTTTCAAAGTCAGGTCTAGCAGGTAGCTTACTTCTTACATATGCTTCATCTAACAACTTAAACAATCTCTCTGACTCTTCCTTAACCTTCTTCAAAGTCCATTCGCCTTGCTTGATAGAAATGTATAGCTGAGAATCCTCACGCAATACATTTACTTCTCCACTAGTTAAAACCTCTATTCCCATCTTGAGTAAACGTAATAGGTGAGCAGCATTTTTAGTATCGTAACCAAACTCTTCTACTAATTTCTTTCTCTTCTCTCCCATATAACCTTTGAATTCAAACTTAGTCATCTTACGGAATTGAGATACAGCATAGCCTCCATAAGTCTTATAGCATAGTTTAGAAATAAACATATCCCTATTATCTATCAGCCTCTGTCCTAACTCATCCTTATGAATGTAGTGCTGTTCGTTAAGCCAAAGTAAAGACATTACATTAGGATTGTTCTTAGAAAGTAATCTGATGTACTTTCTTATCTCATAAACTACTAAGTCTATATCTTCTTTGAATCTCTCAGTCTGTTCATAATGCTTTAGTCCATACATATATTCTTGAGGAGGTATAACTATGCCTAGTACATCTTTATCGTCTATCTTTGAGGGTATGTATGTTCCATGAGATATAGAACCTCTATAACCCAACAGTATAGTTCCCTTACCTTCAAACGGAAGTAGTTCTTTTATTTTGCTTTTCATTTCTTCTCCTCTTCTAATGCTTCTAAATGCATTCGTAATGTCCAAAGTGCATGTTTTATTTTACCTTCTCCCCAATGAGCCTTCTCTACTCTCCCAACTTTTCGCTCGTAATTTTCATATAAGATACAATGCCCTTCATCTCGACAATCATAATATCCATATCTAAAATCTCTTTTCCTATAGGTATTTAAAGATGGAATATCTATGTCTCTATCGTCTCCCCACCGCCCATCAGTATTATGCTTTTCACGAGGCCAGACAGTTGCTACACGAAATCTAATCCTATTACTATACAGTCTTTCTAAAATAAAAATATGGGTATTATCATCTGCACAAGAACAATAGCAAGTAGAAATAATAACCTTTTTGTTTTTATCTTTGGGATACTCAATCCATAATCCTTGGTCAATGTCTCCATATATAAATTTATTATTTTTTGTATGCCTTTTTTCATCCAACATTTTCCATACCCTTTCAAAAGTTGGGATATGCTTACTTACAATTATTCCCCAAAAATTCTCTTTAATCCATTCAAGTAACAAATCACCACAATCTCTGCCATCCTTTTCTTCGATAGAATATTGACGATAGAGATTTTTTGCAATTCTTTCTGCTTTTTTCATCATATCATTCTTTGGAATCTTTGGAAGCTTCATTTCATCTCCTCATTATAGAACTGTCCAGTTTCTGCTGCCCTTGCACTAATTATAATTCGCTGTTTCCATTTAGGCCATTTTTGAACTTCATCATAGTCTTTCTGAATTTGCTTTTCTATTGACTTCTTCATTTTAACTCCTCAACATTTTTGTATCTGCTGGAAATACATCATAGTAGTCAATATCATCATACTTATACTTCTCTGTTCCATCCTTAGTATTCTCTCTCCAAACCTTCATTGCCTCATTCAAAGGCAATGGTTCAGTTATATCTATCCATTCATTATCAAATCCATCATAAAGTCTAACTACAAACTTATTACAGTCTGCTTTATTAAGATGTGGCTTATTATATGTAATATCATCACAACGTTTGCCCTTCATTAGTTCTCCCTTGGCATTAATTCAAATTCATAAAACTTCTTTATACTATAATCAGGAAGTCTTACTAAATATCCGTCTGCATATCCTTCTTGATTACTTGTTAATTTATTAACAATCATTCCTATTTCACTTGTTAATTTTACTACAACTAAGTCTCCTATTCTCATCTTAATTCTCCTTATAAATATCTGCACCAGCTACTGCACTAGCTATATCCATTGCATTATATCCTATTGAACGTTTATCTTTAATTACTTGAGCAATTACTGCACTTAACTTACCCACATGAATCTCTCTCGGTTTGATGATGGAAAGGATTTTTTCAATAGTTTCATTTAACTGTGCCATTCTTGTTTCCCGTGACTCTATTCGAAATGTTAATCCAAAATCATAAAGAACTTCTCTTAATTCTAATATTTTCTCTTCTAGTGTTTTCACTTAGTTTCCTTTCATTATGTTAGTGAGTTAATGTGCAGGATTTTTACCTACTTGGTAGTTAGGAATAGCTATACTATTCCAAGCTAAACAAATGTTTTTATGTCTAGTCTTTTTTCCTACGTAACGAGTTCATAGTTCTACTATGCTCATGTATTGGCTCATATGAAGCCTCAGCGTTTCCTCAGCACGCCACCACTAACTCACTATGTTATTATTAGAACTGACTGGCAGGATTTTTACCTACTACCGTTTCAATTCTTTTGACTTCTACTATACCCAAGAATTAGGTTCACGGTGTGTCCTTATCAATATATTTCTCATACTCTACTACCAATTGGTTTCTAAGAGGGGGTTAGCAATTCCTCACCCCTTATAAGTTTAGTAAAGTATATAGTGTGTTCATCACACCACAGTCAGTCCTTATTCTACTTTTATCCATCCATCATCATGAGCTACATTATATGTATCTCGTCTTTCATACCCATTCTCAAATGCCGTTCTTTTTGTTATCTCTGCCTCTCTAATAGTAAGTACTAAAAAAGTAAAGAAACTTACTACAAAAACCATTAAAGCTATTGCTGACCATTTACTCATTTTCTTTCTCCCTCACTTTCATCCAATCACAATCTCTTTTAGCTTTTGCATACTCCTGAAAAGCTTCTGCCATCTCAACAGGATAGAAGTCCCAAACATCTACTCCTACATTAACAATCACACTATCTTCTGTTACCATCGACTTCCACAATCTATGCACATGTCCTGCTAAAGTAAGTTTATATCCTCTTCTATGTTCAGAAGGGTCATGCACACAACGTATCTCCATTCCTCCCCAATCAATTACAAGACTCTTTATCTTAGACTTAAGGGTATTATTTCTATCATGATTTCCTCTTACAAAAGTCTTATACCCATTAAGCAAATCTCTATAATGAGAAGCCTTATGAATATCTCCTTCGCCTTCTTTTCCTCCAAGAGTATTCTTAAAACAGAAGTCACCTATGATGATAACTTCATCATCCGGCTTGATTCTTTCATTCCACTTTCGTATCATAGTCTTGTTCATATCCTCTAAGCTCTTGAAAGGTCTATTACAATATTCAATGATGTTGGCATGTCCAAAATGATTATCTGACGTCACCCATAATTTACTCATAACACACCTCCGACTTGCTTTTAACCCTCCTCTTATTATATAAGCTTATTGCCTGCATACAATACTCCTGTTCTATCCAATTTTTATCAAACTGCTTTATTAAATTAAACAAATTACTTAATGATATAGAACTTTTTCTCCTCTTAGATATATTACCTGCCCTTGTAATTAACTTACAGTTAGCAGGATGCCTCAATATTATAGAAGGAACTTTATTTTTATATCCATCCCATCTAGAATACTTATGGTCTCTTACTACTCCTCCTTTATTTTTATATGAAGATAGTCCTTTCTTTTTTATCAATATCTTCTCTTCTTCACATAAATAATTTCCAGTATTAAGTAACCATTCTGCTTCTCTAAAGTATATAACATATGGACGTAATTCTTCTTTTGGTATCCATGCTCCGGCTTTTTCCATTGATTTTCTCCACCTATTTATAAATGCCTTTGTAAATTTATCTTTTGATTTTAATCCTATTATTTTCCTTGTTGCTTCTGTATGTTTCTTTCCTTTAAATGGATTATCTATTATAGAACGACATTTATAACATCTTATTGACTTTATAGTTATCTTTACACCACAATCTTTACAATAGGTAAGAACAGGATTATTCTTACAATATTTACCATGCCTATAATTTGAATTTCTTTTGCCTTCACTATTGTACTTACTCATTTACCTCTCCCTTACCATGAATTATAAAAACGAATAATTTTTACATTCTTCGGTATCTTAGCAACTTCAATCTCAAACCCATTAGCATTCATATCATCATTATTCCACTCTTTCATAGGTATGTCCTTTTCTTGACCATTTGGGTCGGGTGGACCATCTTCAAAAAACTCTTCCACTTCTGCAGGAGGGTCTACTCCAGCAACTTCACAAGAATCCCAAATAGCTTTCATTTTCTTCCATTTCTCATCTGGTGGAATAAATCCTATTATCTCTGTTGACATGCTCATTTTTCCACATCCTTTTTATTCAACAAAGTTATTACTTCATTAAAAGGCAAATCAACTATAAAAGTTTGAATGTTAGACCACTTCGTACCACTTCTTAAACCTACCGATGTTTTTTTATCTGGATTGTCTTCATCCTTTTCTACATACTCAACCCAAAAAGGATTTACAGCCCATCCATCTTTCAATACTACTAGCATATTACCCTCCAAATCATTTATAATTTACTCATTTTTCTATGTCCTTATAACATTCACTCATCTCTTCGATGGCTTCAAAATCCCCTACACGTTTAATATACCAACTACCGCCATCAACTGCTATAGCTCCGCACTTACATCTCTTGTAATCGTGTCTATGTGTAGATTGAATTATATCATTACACTTCTTACACTTTGCTTTGTTAAGTCTTATATTACCTGCATCTATCTTCCTACGTTCTTCTTGTGTAAGCTCTTCATTATCATAATATCTTTCACTTAATGTTTTCATTATCTCACCCCTACTTGCCTATCTATCCTTTCAAGTCCGTGAATTCTATTGCTGATGAATAGCGCATTAGAAAACAATTTATACATCAAAATCTCTCTCTTAATTTTAGTAGCTTCAAGCGCTCCATTATACTTCGCCTTCTTCTCAACATACCCTTTAATAAAAATAGTTAATTCTTTCGACTGTTGCATATTATCTAATGACCCTCCTACCAGCGCTCCACTTCCAACTTCACTATAATGAGCTTCTTTCACAGTAATTATCTCTTCTTGTAAAGATACTACTTCCACTCTCGTAGATACTAAATAAGGATATGTACTTATACCTGTCAGTATGGGTATAAGTAAAAGAGGAGCGACAACGAATATTAATAACATAGACAGCCCATCAGTATTCTCCCATTTAGCAATCGCAATAGCAAGTATACATATTCCTAAAATTACCCAAATCATATTTCTCACCTCCTTTTATTTTAAACTATTCCTTAATTTATTAATCCAATCATTTCGATGAGCTACTCGTTGTCTTTCTTCCATATCTTCTTTAGTATGATAATTCAAACTCCAAAGCAAATCTTTTCTCTTTTTATTTATCCATTCTTTTCCTGAAAATAATATAGGAGGATTATCAGTATAATAACTATTATCACAATCAAATCCTATAGAAGTTTCTATCTGTTGTATCATAAATTTCTTAAACTCATTATGGTCTTTAGAAGGAGACTTCCAAGCTTTTATCTGATTAAGCATATCAACATACTTCTCTTTCAACTCACTATTTTCATCCATATATTTTTGATTGCTTTTAACTTCTTTTCTATAATCTATTACTGCCTTCTTCTCTGCTTGTCTAAGAGTCGTCCTATCCAAAGCATCAATTTCTTTCTTTACCCTTTGTAACTCTTTCTTATGATAAGCTGAAGGCTTAAACATTTTTGGAATTGGGGTACTCATAGGTTCATCTCGCAGTGTAATACAGGCACCAAAAGACCTAGCACATCCTAATACAAACTGATTGAAACTAACACCATCCCTTATACAAGATGTATTTCCTGTTGGCATATCTTCCTCCTCTCTACTATATTATACTACATTTCTCAAATTTATGATTGTGTTTTTTTCACCTTATTTATCAAGGATTCTTAGAACTTTATCAACTAATCTCTGAGTAGCGTTCCCATCTCTAAGATTCTCATCAAATATCTTATCAATATATTTCTTTCTAATATCTGATTTCTTCTCTGGGTTACTCATCACTTCTTTGATTAATTCTAGGAGACTTTCAAGAGAATCAAACCTATCTCCTATATCTCTCCACTCCATTCCAAGACTATCACTACGCTCCACATTCCCAGGATTGTCATAAAGTAATATTGGTCTATCGAGAGCAGAATACATAAATATACATCCGGAAAAATCAGATATCAAATAGTCAGACATATGCATTAAAGGAATAATAGGGACATTCGAGTGAACAATGCTTACTCTACGATGTGTATGAATATAATGTCGTTCTAATTGATGTGCTCCTGTTGATACAAACCCCGGCGGTGCATTAAATTTTTTAGCATGTTCCTCTGCCGATTTCTCTAAATGATTAAGTCCTTCCTTAATTTGTTCCCATGTATACGTCTTACTAGTTCCAAGTCCTATAAATGTGTGGAGATGTATTATCAAATTAGCTTCAATCTCATTTTCATCCCAAAAATCAATTAGATACGCTCCGATATTAAGAAATGACGATAACCACGGCTCCCAAGTAGGGGCATATAAGAAGGTCGGACGAGCTATATTCAAATCAAGTATGTTTGGGGTTAAAGTAAACTGGTCTTTCATCTTAAATATATCATCCCATAAAGGATTGCCTATAACCCAAATTTCTTTCTTTGGAGGATGTTTAACTTGTGATGCTATATGCTTACCTTCAACACATATATAATCATAATTACTAAGAGTAGGTGAACTCAGCCATCCTCCTTTTGCATCTATCGTATGAGTACAGCCAACAAGAATTCCATCACCAAGATGGTCCTTCCAATAAGAATCCCACATAAGAATAACATCAGCTTTCTCTTTTGGTTTAATACGCTTCACTTCTATATCTAAACCCTGTTTCTGTATCTCTTTCTTAAAAGATTTTATTATGTGATTACATATATGCTGATGTCTGCCATATCCCTGTCTAATACCTATTGTCTTCATTTATAGTCCTTCCATCTTCTTCCTTTAGATAATATCTTTTCAGCTACATCTCTTCCATTTTCCATAGCTCTTGACATATTTGAATACTCCCAGTTACCGTATCTTCCAATTGTAAGGATATTATTATCTTTTAAGTACTTCTGTATTATAGTTATGTTCTCAGAATAATCTTTATCAAATATAATATATGCTGGGTCTATCTTTATTGTATATGCATCAACAGTTCTCAATCCGGTTGCTTCATATAAATCATCTATCACCTTAGCTTCCAACCATTTTTTACTAACCTGTTCAGCCATATCAGACATATCAGACATTACAGATGTCTCCACTATCAAAGACCCTCTACTATTAATACAAACTCCAGGTAACATTTCCAAGAAGTTTATTCTGTGAAATATAGTATCCCTATCAGGATAGTATACCCAATGGAGTTTCCAACCTGATAGTTCTTCTAAGATAATACAGGTAGCATATACAACATTATATTTCAATTCAGAAAAAGCTTTACTAACTTGATAAGGTAAGTATGTAAGTGTCTTTCCTAGTTTATGTAGAGGTATTGATGATATTAAATAATCATACTGACGTTGATTTCCCTTACTATAATATACTATCTTGCGTTCAGTATCTATCTCAACTATCTCAGCCTTTGTTATTACGTTTGATACCTTACGATTCAAAGCTCTAATTAATGTCTCAATGCCTCCCTTAGTAGGATAACCAATAGTAGCATTACCTCCAAACTTGTCCTCATCTCCTATTAATGAACCTTTTAACATCTGTTCAAACGTAGGAGTAGGAACATTCCAACACCAGTCAGCAGTCATATACTTTGGGTCAAGTTTCCAGAACTTCATATTGTAGGGAAACATAAAATGCTTTGCAATACCATCTCCGAACTTTGTTAATATCCAATCTTCAAAGTTATCTGGATTATCTATTTTAGGTCTATTGAGGAAACCTAATAGGCATTCATAAATCTCTTCATCAGGTCTCTCCTTCAAGTTAACTTGATATGGATAAGGAGATAAGATACCATCTAAATGTATTGCATTTCTTCTTCTTTGCCATTCAAGCTGTACACCTAATTCTTTCTCAATGAAGTTCTTTACCCAAGGAGAAGAGTCTCCCCAGATACAATGTAGTCCCATATCAAAAAGAAAACCGTCTCTGTTGACGGTCTTGCAATATCCTCCCGGACGAACTTCTTTCTCAAGTACAATATAGTCTACGTCTTGTTCTCCCTTCTCTAAATGATACGCAGCAGTCAATCCTGATAAGCCTGCTCCAGCTATTACTACTCTTTTCATTTAACCCCCTCATCTACCCACTTTTTTATTTGATTATAACATTCCTTACACAAAACCTTATCTCTCATACTAGGTTCTACATACTTCTCCCATTCTTCATTGGGTGCATTAAAAAGTTCAGGCCATAATTGTCCACACTTACAACATACAATCGGATATTGAATGTATGGTATTCTTCCTTTTTCTTGGAGAATCTTAAGCCATTCGTTTTCAAGCTTATCAGTTAATCCATTAGAATATATATCGGGCGACAATCCTTCTGTTTTAGAAAACCTTTTATAATCTCTTAATTTCAAAAAATCATAGCAACACCCGCAGGTAATCAACTGGCGTCCACAAAACGGGCACCGTTCCATATCACAACTAAGCTCGTGTATCTCACCTTCTAACACATCACAATCATGACATCTCGCTCTTTTCATTTGTCCTCCAATTTTATATCTGATTCTACTTCATTACCCCAGACATCCCATCCTGGAGTCTTTTCCCTTGCGAATAATTCAATTCTCGGAATTGGCGATAACTTCTCAATAATTTTATATACTTCTTTTGGTTTTTGAGAGTGCTTTCCTATTTTCCCCTCCAATAAAGTGGTCTGTTTTCTATCAAGTGGAGACAATTTACCCTTTACTCCAAACAATAATTGTTCTGTTTGTCCCTTAAAATAATATCCAAATATAGAACGATTTTTTACCCAAGTTATACAAGTTTTATATTTGAATCCCCAACTTTCCATTACTTTTAATGCTTGCGGTATCATTCCATTAGGTGTCCATAAATATAGATGAGCATTTTCTGCTGACGGAATATCTAGTTTACAGATATCTTCTAACTTCATCAATGGATAATACTCTCCTGCTCCCCATCCCCAACCTTTTCCATATTTCCAAGGCGGGTCTGCTAATATTGTTTGATATTTTTTAATCGTTCCCTCCCTATAATTTCATCTCATATTGATTAGCTTCTGATTCTATCCGTTTCTTTGCTATTTCGCAATATTCTTTATTTAATTCTATTCCTATCCATTTACGATTTAATTTATGAGATACTAATCCCGTTGTTCCACTTCCCATGAACATATCTAAAACTACTCCATTTTCAGGACATCCTGCTTTAATAGGAGTTTCTATAAGTTCTTCAGGAAATACAGCAAAATGTGCACCCTTAAATGGCTTTGTAGTTATTTTCCATACACACCTTTTAATCCTTTCAATTTTTTCTCCTTGCAAAAATTTAAGCTTAACTTTTTCATGAGCCTTTTTTTGTGCTTTTCCACTCAATGCATACGGTTCATTTCCTTTTAATTTTCTTTTTTCTAAATTATCATGTGCAAAAGCCCTTTTTATAGAACTTCTCTTTTGAGGCTCTCTTTGTGTTTCAAACCAATATTTCTTATTCTTTACAAAGAAAAATAAGTATTCAAAATCTATAGTAAATCTATCTTTAACACTTGATGGCATACAGTTAGGTTTGTGCCAAATTAATGTATTACGGAGTATCCAACCCCTGTTACACATTTCTATTGAGAAACGGGAAGGGATTTGACAAAGGCATTTATCAATAGTTCCATAAGTTCCTTTTTCGGGCAATCCTCCTTTATATTGATTATGCAGTCCTTGTAGTCTACCATCATTATGAGACTTGCCTCTTCCTACGCCCCCATAAGTATCTCCTAGATTAACCCAGCATGTTCCATCTTTTCTTAATACCCTCTTAACCTCATCAAATATATCACAGAGATGTTTAATGTATAAATCAAAGGTAGGCTCTAATCCTAAAGAACCACGCCAAGCACCGCATTTAGAACAAAAACCTGATGAGTGTAATTTCGTGGTTCTCTTTACTCCCATACCTCCAACTCTTCCACCCTCATCATGTTGTCCTTTACCCCCCTTATCCATAGGGTTTTTCTTTTCTTCTAAATCCCATTGATGTTCACAATTAGGTTCCCCATCCCAAATACTTCCTTTTACTCCATAATCTCTTAAAGCCCAATACGGAGGAGAAGTAACTGCGCAGTTTACACTCTCACTAGGTAACTGTTTAAGAACATCTAAACATTCTCCATTATATATCTTACCTGATTCTGTCTCATAATATGGTATCAAATTTTTATCCTATTTGGGGCCGATGAGAGGAGTCGAACCTCCAACCTGACGCTTACAAGGCGACATCTCTACCGTTGAGCTACACCGGCTTCGTTAAACTGTTTCATTTGTTCTTTAACCTTAGGAAGCTCACAACACTCTTTACAAGCATGAATTGCAAACATAAAACAAGGACTCCTATCACAATTAACACAAACAAATTCATGACAAAAATAACATTGGAGAGTAATAACTACACAACATCCACATAACTCACATACCTCTTCACCTTTTAAGTAAAAGCTCATCTCATCTTCCTATACTTATATAAGTAAATCCTTCTTCCTTCATTATTTTAGGAAAGGCTATATTTCTTCCATCTATAATCAAAGGTCTTGCCATTAACTTTTTAAGCTCTATAAATTCTAAATCCCTAAATTCATCCCACTCAGTTAGAATAACCAATGCATCTGCTCCTTTAGCCACATCAATTGCTTCTGAGCAATAATTAACTTCTAGGTCTAATTCTCTAAACTTATTCATAGCTACCGGGTCATATACCCATACCTTTGCTCCTCCATCTACAAGAGCTTTGATTATATCTATTGAAGGAGCTTCTCTTATATCATCAGTATCTGGCTTAAAGGATAAACCAAGTACACCTATTCTTTTACCTTTAAGTACCCATAAAGCTTCTTTAATCTTTTCTACTATTAACTTTCTTCTCTCTTGATTTATCTTCTCCACTTCCTTGAGTAATTGAAAATTACATCCTGATTTCTCTCCCAATCTGATAAATGCTTTCACATCTTTTGGAAAACAACTACCTCCATATCCTATACCTGCTCTAAGGAATCTCTCACCTATTCTCTTATCCATTCCCATCCCTTTAGCTACATCATCTATATTAGCTCCTACCTTCTCACAAATATCAGCTACCATATTAATGAATGATATCTTAGTAGCCAGAAAAGAATTAGAAGCATGTTTAATAAGTTCAGCACTTTTAATATCTGTAAAGAGTACATTAGAAGTATACAACTTTTCCATTACTTTTCTAGCCCTCTTACTATCTACTCCCAATACAACTCTATCGGGTTGCATCATATCCTCAAGAGCAGAACCTTCTCTTAAGAACTCGGGATTAGATACTACATCAAAAGGAATGTTCTTCTTATTATATGTATTTATTGTTTTCTTTATCCACTCACCAGCGCCAACTGGAACTGTACTCTTCTCCACTATTACTTTATACCCTTTCATAGTCTCAGCTATTCTACGAGACACTGTTTCCAATTGAGACATATCAGCATTACCATCAGCCATTGTGGGAGTACCTACTGTAATAAAAATAACTTCAGCATGGTTTACTGCTTCTTCAATAGATGTTGTAAAAAGTAAACGTTTAAGACTTGATTGTAAGAAGACTTCATTCTTAAGTCCTGGTTCATAAATAGGTATCTTTCCTCTTATCAATAACGCTATCTTTTCAGCATCATCATCCATACAGTAAACAGTATTTTGTTGCTTAGCAAAATAAACTCCTGCCACTAATCCTACATAGCCTGTACCTATTACAGATATGTTCATTATAGTTTCCTACTTTCATGTTTTAATTTTGCAAGTTTACCATCAAGAAAAATAGCATAGAGTTCGTGCCATCTCCCACACCCCCTACAACTTGTATGAAGTTCAAATCCTATATCTTCAAAATATACATATTTTTTGGCATTCCTTTTAGGGTCAACATAACGTTTCCAATTCTCTCTAAACTTTCCTTTCTTTGTAATAACATAACTTACTAAACCACAATCTAATCCCTTTGTTTGAAAATTAGAAAGCTCTTCTCCACATTTACATTTAATAGGATTTTCCATTATAATAGAATCAAAACAACCCATTACTCCTCCTTCTTTTTCTTAGGAAAAACATCCTCATACATATCTGCCCCACGTGTAAGAGGATATGTTCCTTCCTCCGTTAATAAATATTGTTCACCAACGTCTCCTAAGTAGGGCCAACCATCTAATGTTGAGGAAATTCCTCGATAGGAACGAGACATTCGTCTATTAATAAGGTCTAATGTCTTCTTATTACTTCCTGTTGTAACAGGTCCCTTTACTAACTCAACGCCTACATCAACAGAAAGTCTGATTGGTTTGAATATATTTATCCTACCTGCAAACTCCATAAAATGATTAAATACAATAGAAATAAAATAGTCCGAATCATCTAATATATTTTCAATTGTCTGGTCATCATAAGTACTAAATGATGCTGTTCCCATTGGATGAGTATGCCACCAGACTGTAATGTCATTTGTATCAACTCCTTTTTTAATTAAATTAGCAAAGAACTTTGATACATCATCAACAGACATACTTGTAAACGAATGTTTATTAAAAGAAGATAGTATATAAAAATCATAAATATAAAAACCTGACCCGTCATCAAGAGGTCTTGCTCTAGCAAACCCGGATAACTCTTTTGATGTCTTTAGAATTTCGTTTAGTTCTTTTTTCTTCAAATTCACATATAATTTCATGCTGCAGTATCCTCCAAATTAATAATATCTGCACATTCTTCCATATGTGATGCTGGCATTATTGATGTAGGTCTACTACTTACTGCGCGTTGATAATCCTCTTGGTACCTTTGAATCTGTGCTACAGATATATCATCTTGTTGACGTTGGCGGTTCATTTCTTCCATAGTCCTTATTGCAACCTCATCTTCTTGTCTTGCACTATCCTCTGTTGATGAATAATGTATTACCATCCCTCCAGGGGGAGTTGGAACTTCTCTCCGGATAGGGAGTACTTGCAATTCAAATTCAGGACCGATTAATCTTTCTCCTCCACTTATCACTTCACCTACTACAATGTTAAATATTATTTCAACTTCAATCCCTCTATGCATTAACAGACCACTCCCCTGTGTTGTGTCTGTTGAAATAAACCTAAAATGAACAACATCTCCATTTTCATATGTAAACTTACATCTTGAAATTCTACCTTGGTTGAGTTGCTCATCATCAATATAGAATTTTACAATCCTAGTAAAAATCATACTACCACTAAATCTAAATACTACGATAGTAAAAATATCACATTGTATAGTTGCATCATGACTAGCATCAAGAATTACATGAGGACCTAAATAATGCGCCAGTGTTCTCATATCGTCTTCATTTATAACTTCTGCTAATCGTCCAATCCCCTCCTCAACAAGTATTCTATCTCGTATTCTCATACGTTGATGTTCCCAATCATGATTAGGTATACCTGTTCCAAAAAACACAGGCATCCATCTACGTTCTATCTCCTCTAAATGTTCTCTAATTATATCACGGTCGTTAAACTGACAAAATAAAGTAAACACTGATGAAATCTCTAATGAACGAATGGGCATCTGAATAATAGGATGATATCTTACTCGTAAGTTCCTAATAGCTCCATCGATGCCAAGAATAGCATCGAGACGTATATCATTTGAAAAGTTTAGATTAGTAGGATACATGTTCGAAGATTCAAGTCTTATTCTATGCATAACTGTGGGATAGTCTACAACTATGCTCTCCGCACTTATACTCCCTGCTTCAATTGAGGATTCATCAAGTTGTGCTTCTTTCCATGGAGCAAAAGCCCCCATTTCATTGTAAGACATTAAGAACTCTTTCATCAAAGAAACGAATCCTACAAAATCTTTCTTGAACAATTCTCTTGCCTCATCACCAATGTTGCCCCAACAAGGATATCCAGTAGTATGTATATGAGGATGTATATAACCTCCTCTAATCTTTTTCCCTATAACCTTTAACTTATAAAAGTTATTAGGCATAATCATTTTATACTTACTAAAGAATCCATGCTCGTTCTTAATCTTTCCAAAGAATAGAATAAGATGGTCATCTGCAACAAGAATCTTTTTTAAGAACTTCTTTGCTTTCTCTAATACATCACCTTCAAGCTTATACTCTCTTGTAATAGGAGTAGGCTCTGACGCTGGTGTATCCCATTGAGTAGAATCTTGAGTCACATAACGCAGTTCACCTGCTGAACCCTCATCTACATAAAAATCCCCACCTCCATCAAGACGAAGCCGATTGACTGAAGTGCCTGTTGTTCCCACATCTGTCTCATAACGTACAGTATAATTAGCAGCTGCATATGTAGCATACTGTGAAGGCACTTCTCCTACTTGAACATTAGGTTCAGATTCCATCTCCCCTTGCTGAGATACAATTCCTCTTCCCATTTGAAGGTCAGGCTCAGATTCCGTCTGTTCTTGCTGAGTAGGAGGTTCATCACTTGCCTGCTCTTGAGGTTCTCTTCTTTCTAATTCAGGTATATCGTATCCATCAAATCCATCAATCATCTCTGGCATTTCATTTCTCCTAGGTTGCTTCGGTTATTCGAGCTTCTCTCCAACTAGTAACACTACGATGTTGACTATAGAATCCTAGAAACTTTATAAGGTACTCAACAAATCCTACAATGTCTTTTTCAAGTAGTTCCCTAACATCGCTATCAGCATCACCAAAACACGGACTTCCTCCTCCAAATACATGGGGATGGCAAAGTGCTCCTTTAATTTTTCTTCCTTCAATTACAATAGCGTTTGCTTGATTTATTTTAATAGTGTAATTGTTAGTAAACCCTGCCTCATTTGGAACCTTATTTACTTTTAGCACCGTTGTGGTGCCACCCCCATGAATTGAATCAACTAACCCTAGAATACATTGAAGCTTATCATCGTATAACTTATCTGCAATCTTCAAACACTTCTCTTGGTCAAAATGATACATAAACTTAAGTTCAGGAAGTTCCGATAAGGTCTTTTTTACTTCCTTGACTATCTTCTTTCGAATCAGATTGCTCTGGTCCAATTTCTGAGTTAACTTGTCCTCCAACCTCACTTTTGGGCTCCTCCTCAAATTCTTCCTGAACATTTTCCAAAACCATTGAAAGTCCCAGAACATCAAACACCAACTCCCTTCTATAGGACTCTTTCAAAAAATACTTCTTTAATTCATCTAATGCCATCAAAGCACACAACTGAGCATTAAATGATGTAATTACTGCCTCACACCCACTCACTGTAACTTCATCGTCTGGATAAAATCTTTCTTCATAGAACTTAATATCCAGTCTTGAAATCAAATAAACTCTAATCTGCTCCTTCGACCCCCTCAAATCAATAAACAATTTGATGTTAGGATAAGCCTTGAAAAACTCAAATACATTTTTCCGAGCCTTCATAGTATCAACTGCACAAATTGCTATATCACATTGAGTTGGATTAAAGGGTTTATCAGGAGTACCTGAAAACATAGAGCTTAGAAGTACATCCTCAAATCTCTTTGCAATCATAGAATGAGGAAATCTAAGACGTTTACCGGCTAAGGCAGCTACTTTGAAATGTCCGACTTCTCTTTCTGGAAAAGCTGAGTTGTATATGTTATGTTCCTTAACAACATCAGGGTCAATTAAAATACTTCTTTCAGGATGAAATCTTGTATTAATAGCCTGATACATATACGAACCGAGACTCCCTAAACCAATATGCATATACACGTATTTCATAAACAAGCTCCAGCTACTTTCCTCATTATTGTTACAACATCTCCATCATCAAGAACTTTAGACATCCTTGTTGGTTCTCCGTTCAATCTTATCTCAGCTCCTTCTTTTGGATTTGCGCCTGCCTTCTCTAAAGCATCTTCAACACAAGAACCTTCAGACAAAATGATAGACTTTTCTGTTCTACCTACACCCTCTTTGACTGTCACTGCGATAGACTCTTCTAATGAACTTCTTTTTTTCTTTTTCAATAAATTTCTCATTTCTATTTCACCTCCCTCCTTATATATTCAACCTGATTCCAAAAATACTCACATCTTCAGGATTCACCGTCTGATGAGAGCCTGAAGCTTTTATAGCTTTATCTAAAAGTATCTTTAATTTAAACTCAATCTCTACTAATGCTTCCTTTGTAATACGTTTACCATTATCATGAAAATGGTTCTTTACAGCTTTTTTATTTAGAAGCATAATTCCCCCTTTATTATATTATACTACTTATTTCAGAATCATAAGGAAGGGAGTCACGCATATATTTCTGTACTTTCTCAAAATTCATACGATGTAAATTACAAGGTCCGTGTCTCTTCAAAGCATCAATATGTTTCTTAGTACCATACCCAACATGCGCATCAAAACCATAATCAGGATAGTACTTATGATAACTCTGCATTAACTTATCTCTAGTAACCTTAGCTATTACACTAGCAGCTGCAATCTGAGGAAATAAAGAATCACCTTTTATAATAGCTTCTTGAGATATACCTAAACCTGGTAACTCAAATCTACCATCAATCAAAACATAATCAACTGAGATGTGATTCTTCAAATCAAGAACAGCCAACAACATAGCTTTTAAGGAAGCTTGTAATATATTCTCCTTTGCAATCTCGGGAGGGTCAACTGCACCTAGTCCTATATACCCTTTTTGCACAATACTTTTAGCTACTATGTCTCTAATATTAGAAGGTATCTTTTTTGAATCATCTAATTTAGATATCTTAAAATCCTGAAGATAAACAGCTGACGCTATTATAGGACCTGCCAATGCTCCATCACCTACACTATCGACTCCTACAATGTAGGTAAACCCCTGTTTTTTAAGTTTGCTTAATTTATATCTAATTTTACTTGTTATATTCATGTTATAGTTACCGTAGTTAATTTCTTATTACATTTCTCCCAATAGTAACATTTTGGAGTACAAAGATGACTGGCTCTATTAGGAGTAAATACTTCTTTTTCAATTCCCGCTTTAACTGACCTTAACATATTAATAAAAAATGTAAAGTTATCCGGTAAAGGAACTGTAACAGGAATATACTTAGGTGTTTTAGTCCTAACTAAATAGTCAAGTCTTAAACCTTTCTCTTTCTTTTTATATTCGCTACGATGACAGAAAGAGTATCCCTGCATTTGAAGCTCATGGCTTCCTTTAGGTATATATACTCCAGTTTCCTTATTCTTAGAAGGGCTTTTTTTTGATGTCTTGTTATCAACTACGATGCCTGTGTCTGTTTCTACATCAGTATATCCTACAAAGGATATCCCTAACTCGGGTATATATATCTTATATCTATGCTGGGTTGAGACAGGTTGAATAGTGGGAGCTACATCTGAATGATACATCCTAGTCAATCTAATACCATCATCTTTCATTTCTCCAGACTTCTCCTCTTCCTTTTTCCAATCTACAATCTTCTTCTCTGCTTCAAAAGCATCTGACATTGCATCACAAACATCTCCCATATTTAAGTCTTTACGGCTTTCTACTTTTTGTTTGTAGTTAATTGTTATACCTTTATCTACTGCACTTCCCAATATCATAACACCTTTCGGCATCTCCTTTATTTTCTCCACATATGAGAAATAGTACGACATCGGACACATTAAATATCTATTGATTTGACTCGATGATAAATACTCTAATTTATAAACCATTACTCCTCCTACTTATTTTTATATTCCTCTTCACTAATTATCCCTTCCTTTCTTTGAGTCTCCGCATGGGCCTTAATCTCGTCTAAAATACTAAACAAACAAGGATAAAACCTATCACATATACCACAACAATTCGTATGTTTACAATGGTACTCATTTATTTTTTGTTTGCGCACTTGAAGAAGTATGTGGGTATAGGCGAAAAAATCATCCTGCTTCATTACTCCTCCTCTTTCCAAGTTTTAGGAATGTGGTCATTTGGAATAGACAGACGTTCTCTAGTCCATTCTTGCGGGCCTAGCCATCTCGCCCATGCTACCATTCTCTTTATTCCTTCTTCCCATCCTACACTATCTTTATATCCTAGTAAGTCTATAGACTTTTGATGACTGCAATAAGCATATTTAACTTCACCATACCTATCCTTAAGATATTCAACAGGATGATTTGGAACTTCCATAGCTCTCTTAACAGCACTAGCTACTTTATTCAAAGTAATCTCTTCTATACCTCCTATATTAATAGTTTCATCATTAGCTTTATCATCTAAACATCTAATATATGTCGGCAGACTATCTTCTATATAACTGTATTGTCTTAACTGAAAACCATCACCGTAAATATGAATAGGTTCACCTCTCATAATACAATTAATAAATATACTTATAACATTACGATACTTGTCTTTAATCGATTGTAAAGGTCCAAAAACATTGTGAGGACGGATGATAGTATACTCAAAACCATGACAGTCTGCTAAAAGTTTAAGCATTTCTTCTATAGAATATTTAGCCCATCCATATACATCTACCGGTTCCGGTCTTGTATCTTCATCAAAAGGTGGAGACTGCCCACCATATACTGCCATAGAGGAAGTAAAAATAAACTTACGTAGTTTTCCTCCCTTTATACTTCCCTCTAAAGTATCAGCAAAAGCTCCTTCATTAGTACGGACTATCTTACTAGGGTCAAAAAATGAAGCTCCTTCACGAGCATTAGCCGCGCAATGATATACTACTTCTGGTGCAAACTGCTCAATAAATAATTTAGAACGTTCTAAATCATATAAAAAGTATTCTGCCTTTGGATGTATGTTACGTTTGAAACCTCCTGACAAATCATCTACTACCATTACATCGTGTCCTAATTTAACTAAAGCTTGATGTATGTGTGCTCCTAAAAATCCTGCTCCTCCTGTAACTAAACATTTCATCTGTACCCCCTATTTTTCTTATACCAATCAACCGTATCTTCAAGTCCATCCTCAAGAGATACTTTTGGTGCCCACCCTGTAAATTCTCTTAGTTTAGTAGTATCAGCTGATACCTTAGTATCTCTAGGTTCACCCTTTCTCATGTCAAGATAAGCTACCTTACACCTCGTACCAGTAATATCAACCAGTATATCAAGTACATCATTAACTGATATTTCCCTATCACCTGCTTCAAATGTATTCCCTTCGCATTTCTCCCAATTGTTAACAATAGATATCAAAGCACTTACTGTATCGTCAACATGTATAAGGTCAACGGTTTGATTACCACTCCCATAAACTCTTATAGCATTACCATTTATAGCATCTACTATAGCATGAGGAATAAATTTTCTATATCCAGATGATTCCATTAATGGTTGGTATGGTCCATAAACATTGAACCATTTTAATATTGCCATCTCAACACCGTGTTCTTCTCTATACATCTTCGTAAAACTTTCTGAAGCTTCCTTTGTTATAGTATATGTGTTCAACCAACAATTTGGCTTAGATGCTAATATAATTTTTGCTCCAGATTTTCTACAAGCTTCTAACACGTTTACTGTTCCACCAATATTTATAGCTACAGCATTGAGTGTATTATCTATAAGTTCGTGAGTACCAAGCAGACCAGCTAAATGAAATACAAAATCAAAACCCTCAACAGCTTTTGTCACATCATATTCATTAAGTATGCTAGTATACTTTGTAGTTACATTATGAAAGATTCGTGGATTTATATCCAACCCCTCTACATTATGTCCTTCTTCTTGTAATGCTTTAACTAAATGCGACCCGATAAATCCTGATGAACCAGTAACCAAACACTTCATCTTTCCCCCTTAAATAGTCTTTGCTATCATAGCAAATATATCTATTCCAGTATACACATATTCACATTTCGGACATCGTAAAGATTTATTAAGTTTAACCTTTGCTTTCTTTTTATATCTAGGTTTTACCTTAATATCTCCAGGACGTATTACATCCTCAAATCTAACTTTCATATCAGCCCAATATGCCTTACACTTAGGACATTTTACTTTGACTTCTGTTCTTTTTCCCATTGTACCCTAATCCAATCCTCTCTTGTTGTAACATCGTATCTAGTACCATCACCTTGAAGAAGATATAAGTTATAGCTATAAGCCGTTTTAACACAAATATCTGCAGCTCTTTCAGTATCCAAATAAGAAACCGTTCTAACTATAACACCTTCTACTTGAGATGGGAGAGACTTAAGTAGTTCCTCCATTGCCATAGAAGGGTCTTCAGAAGCTACAACAACTTCTGAAGCTTGAGGAAACTTATTAGATATAGCATTTATATTTTTTAACAAATATCCTATTGCAAAATTAATCTTCAAACAAATAGCTAAGTTCTTATCTTTCCAAGGATAAAGTTTAACTTCATCTTGCACGATATGTTCATAAGTCTTTGACCCTGCACCTACCTTCTCTGGGTCTTTATCTCTATCACTATAATAATTATATTTAACTTCTCTTTCTTCTTCTGTCATATACCCAAAATGCTTTATCCTAATACTAGACCTTTCAATTACTTCTGAAGCTATTACCTCTGGAGGAGAAGCTACTGAATGAGCTACTATATCTTTAGGTAACCATTTAGGATTGTATCTAAATATTCTTACAGCAGTAACATTTCTATACTCTCCATCTATTCTATAATGTCTTTCATCATTCCAAAGATACATTAATGGAAATGTCCATGATAAAATATTGTGAGGTGAATCTTCTAAAAGCTTACGTATCTCTCCTTCTCTGCTCTCTTCAAATAGCTCATCTACATCAAGAGAACATATCCAATCAGGTTCAAATATCTCTGCCATCTTATGAAGTCTTATCCTATCTCTACCTCCATTAAAAGGTAGCTCTTGATATTCGTACTCAAGAACAAATTTACATGACTCACAAATGTCTTTAGTACTATCAGTAGAACCATCATCTAACACTATAACTCCATCAGTAATTCGACCTAGCTGAGTTAACAATCTTGGTAAATACTTTTCTCCGTTTTTAACTCTTAGTAAAGATATTATCTTCTGTGTCATCTTTTCTCCTTAATTAAAATAGTATTTAGGGTCATCCATAGAATGAATAAAATATACTAACTTCTTTCTCAGTATCTCCTCAGTTAATTCAAATGGTTTTTTATCTGCTTCCCAATGGTGAGGACTACTTGCTATAGAGTATCCTTCTTCAAGTACTAATGGCAAATGAAAAAACTTACAGCCTAATTTTACTAGCAGTTTCCAAAACTCCCAATCACACGCAGTCCTATTAAATCTTCTACTCCCACCTGGGAAAGTTCCTACTTTTTCAAGTACCTTTCTTCTGTACATCCCGTCACTCAAACCTATATAATTATACTTCATTAAAGCTTCTTTATCAAAATGTTTAGAACGCTCCCTAGTTATATAATGTATACCTTCACTTACTCTTGATACAATCTCGTCACAATATACTACATCTATATCTGCATTATGGTCTAATATCACACTCATTGCCTTAAACTTATCAGGATAGAACATTTCATCATCATCAACATGACAAATATATTTACCAGTCGCTATAGATATTCCCATATTTATAGGTTGAACTTCCTTACCTGTTCTCTCCTCTTCGTCACCAGAATTTTCTAATACTATAACATATTTTATTCTTTTGTCTAATCGATTATAATGTTCAAGTACTTTTGGAGTATCATCAGTACTTCCATCATCTACAATAATCAACTCCCAATCCTTTTCAGTCTGATTTATTATACTATTTATAATTCTTGGTAAAATCTTTGCCCTATTATACGTAGACACTATACAACTAATTTTTGGCACCCCAACAACCTCCTTGTCTCATATAACCCTATATTAAATATAACATCTACAATTGATAAATTAGGAATAAAGTTATTTCCTAACTGCTTATACGCTGATGGTTCAAAATTATTATAGATTACCTTGATGCCTTTTTTCTCAAACAGACTCTCATCTAAATACTTCTTCGCGCCTTGCCCTGATAGGTAAATATCTGCCTTTACAGCTTTACATATATTTATTAAGTCTGTGTTAGCATCAACTTTTTCAATATTTAGGCTACTTGCATAAATAAATTCTTTTTCAATGTTAAGAGAATCTTTTAAGAAATTGATTAAAGACATATTAAGGTCTATAAGTTTTACATATTTAGTAAGAAGTATCTCTTTAATTTGAGGAAAACATTCCTTAAAAAAGGGTGTTCTACAATAACTATCTTCAATCTGGTTTAAGATATTAATACTCCACGTCTTATTTCCTCTTTTTACATCATTCTTTATCGCTATATCTCTAATAGGTAACATTGTTCTTCCTACAGGAACAGTTATCCATTTACTTCTAGGATTTCCATTTTCATCAAGAACATTTATCTTAATCCTATTTCTATGTTGCCAACTTCTCTTAACAAACTGTACTTCATCTCTAATTACAAAAATATCAGACTTAATTAATTTATCAAAAAACCCAAGATATGGAAGAAAGTTTGGCTGATGCGCTCCCAATATCATCGTAACTTCCTTTTATACATATAGATAGTAAAATCATTACTCCTATAGTCATGTCTCAAAACAAAGTTCTTAGTTATCTTAGTCACTAAATTACTTATAATTGGTCCCGGATATGAAAACGCATTCTTTTTATATTTTTTTCCAGGAGTTAATGCACTTAAAAAATTAACCGCTACTCCTTTCCTACACAATTTATACATATGCTTTAATATTTTCTCTACTTCTATATCCCAACCATCAAATTCTATTCCAAATATTCCAGAACTAACCACCCAATCAAATCTTTCTTTCACATCTAATATATCTTTACACTCAAATTCTATCTCATCAAAATAATGGGGGATAATATGAATCTGTTCTATTACCTTAGGATTAATATCCACTCCTTTATATGTGCCAGACCATCCTTTAACTAAATATTTATAAAAAGCTCCGAACCCACAACCTACATCTAAAACAGTATCTTGAGACCTAATACCAATTTCTTTTAGTACTTTGAATCTAACCTGTTGAGACCTTCTATTACCATACCCCATCTGTTTTGCCTTATCACCTTCATACTTCTTAAGTGCCTTATCATAAAACTTTCTCATCTTTTCCATTATATTATACTCCTAATCACTTCAAATGCTTCTGCATATTGTTCATCACATTGCAGTCCTCTTACTGAAGCAAGTCCCCAAACCAATTCATCACACCTTTCAAAGAAAGGTCTAAAACTCTGAGAACCATAACATTGAAGAGCTTGTATCTTCTTTTCTACATGATGTTTTTTAAGTCTCACAAATAAATCGCATGGAAACTTTTTTACATTCCAGGGCATGTAATAACCTAGTATTATTTTTTTCTTAAATGTTCTAATGGCTTCATTATGAATAACTTGATGGTCTTGATGTATATCACCAGAACAGGGAACAAATATGACATCAAATTTTCCATGAGTCTTATCAAAAGTCAATAAATATTCTAGTATGTGTTGTCTCATAGAATTAAAATATTTAATATTATAAGTCTCAAAAAATAGTCTATCACATCCTAAACATTTTAAGGCTTGTCTTAATTCCTGTTCTGCATCTTTGGATGCAACTCCTGTAGCTCCATCAATTGGAGGAAAAGTAAAACTTAGGTAAGTCACTTCCTTACCTTCTTCAATCAATCTAGCTATAGTTCCACCACATCCAAGTTCTCCATCATCTGCGTGTGGTGCTATTACTAATACTTTATCAAACAATTGTTTTCCCCTCGTACATATTTTCTGGAGGCACTTCGGCTAATTCACCTCTCTTAAATCTACGACACCAATCCCTATATATTTGAGTCTTCTTAGTACTCTCTAAACTTAAAATAGGATGTCTATCTGTTCCTATTGCAAGAAATTCATTCGTCCACCCCGTCATCCAGCCTTTATCTCTAAATGCCTGATAGTACCAATCTATGCTTCCCATTTGCCAACCCTCACCGCATTTCCCCACATCTACTATAGCTTTCGGTCTAAGTAAATGAGTATTGCCAATAGGTACTACTCCTGCCCAGTCTGTTAGTATTACAGACTTTCCATTTTTATTATGGTATGTAAATGGTGCTTGTGGGTCCCCCCTATCACAATCATTCATCCTAGACATAATTAATCCTAACTCAGGTAAAGCATCTAGATACTCTTCTGAAATCTTAACCCAATCCAAATCAATTATTACATCCTGAGGTATCCATCCTACATAATCAAAATCTTTATACTTCTCAAAAAAATCATTTAAGACTTTCCCAAATACAGTATTTTTTTCATTGAGTATTTTATCAATTTCAACATTTCCAATCTTATCGGGCAATCCTTCTATAAACTCTCTTGTTCCATCCTGTGACCCATTATCAAGAAGAACTAGTTTGTGAGGTGTCTTAACCCTATCAAAATGAGTGTACAAACACATTTTGGTAGCCTCAATCCTATTAAAGTTGATTAACATTACGGCACTTCTCATCTCTTCTCCTCACTTTTTCGAGTATCTGATATTTTTACAATTTTTACTTCTTTTGCTGTATCTATATATTTTTCTTTGAATTCCTTTTCTGTACCCCACCAACATTCACAACCATAAACAATATCTCCATTATCTAACTTTATACGTGGGTTTTCTTGTCCGAAGTTAAATCCAGCTGCCTCTTTTGGTAAAGGAAAATCTCCTTCATATACTCCATACCCAAGAAACTCAACAACTCCATCGTGTGCATTTAATAAAGCACCTACTCTATCTCCTGCCTTATGCATCTTCTCTCCTCCAATTGTTTTTCTACATTAAAATTCCACTTCACTTTCCCTCTCCATAAATCCTCTGGTATATTTTCAAATCTATCAGTTCCTCTAAATATCTTGTTCTGTTCTACTAATTTACATAGTTCATCATCTCTACAACTATTAGGAGCTCTCAATTCTTTGATTATAGCACAGTTATGATGTTGAACCACTATATGGTCAGGATTGTCATTTAAGTGTAAATTACAGAAGATTTGATGTCTTAATAACTTGTTTAGAGGGAATTCATCCCAAGTTAGCATAGCAGGACTCTTATAATTAAAGAATCCTAAGAAATACCTATTCCATTTACTTAAGAACTCAATCACTCCCTTATGCCCTTGCCAGTTAGGATTAGGGTCTAGATGTGTCCAATTGAGTTCTTTTAACATAGCTACTCTATATCCTAACATCCTTACTCTATAGCACATATCTATTTCTACTTGTCCTAATGATAGTCCTCTATCCCATACTCCATCACCTAAGTAATCATCCATTTCTTTTACAACTTCTTTCCTCATAGCCCAAACTCCTCCCATACAGTAATCTACTTCATCATAGTCAGGTCTATGAAGTCTTAGATGATGCATAGGATAATCGGGAGCTACTATACCCACCTCAGGATGTTCTTCTAAAAAATTAGCCATACGCCAATACCACCCCATCGGTTCTAAAGTTATATCAGGGTCTAAATGTATTAAATAATCCCCCCCGGCTATTCCAAAACTCATTCCCAAAGAATTAGAACATCCCTCATTAATTGGATTTATATATATTTTGGAGCCTGTAAAAATTTTAGAAACTTCATGGAGATATTCATTCATTTCATGCCCACTACAATCGTCACTAATAACAAGTTCATATGAAGCAGTAGATTTATTAATTAAATCTTCTAAAGTTTTCTTTAGTATATCTACTTTCTTATATGTTGTAAGACAGATTGATATTTTCATTTGAACTTCCTTAACTTCTTTCTGCTTGATTAATCGGCTTAAACTCTCTTCTTGCCGTACAATTTGTACATTCTTTCCATCCTAACCAATAACCCAATACTCCCTGATTTATAAAGTATCTACCTTTACATACTGGACAATCAGGATTACCCCTAACAGTAGTAAATGGAGGATTTATAATTATTTTCTCAGGAGAAATTACTTCAATCAATACAGGAAGCCATAAGAATATAACAGTAACTAATCCAAGCCACGTATTTCCCCACCAAAAAAGAATAGTAATCCCTGTTCTTATAATAAAATCAATGGCAAGAGACCAATTATTGCCCCTCCGAACCTTTTGTATCTTTTTTCTTTGATTCATTCTGGCATTATAACGCGCTTCTTCTGTAGCCAAAAATTCTTTTCTCATTCATTCCTCCTTATTTAAACTTCCTCACAGTCTCTATGATATGACTTACTTCAGCATCAGTTAAATATTGATGTATAGGTATATTTATTGTACATTCATTTATATGTTCAGCAATAGGTAAACTCTCTACATAGCATATCCTTCTATAGTAAGGAATTAAATGTAATGGCTGGTACTTAAATGTGCAATAAATATCATTGTCTACTAAGTATTTTGCAAATCTATCTCTATCTTCTAACTGTAACCAATAGAAATAATAACTGCTCCTATCTCCAATAACTGGTTCAGGTGGAAGAGTTATCCAATCAAGTCTTCTAAATTCTGCTTGATACCAATCCCATATTTCTTTTCTTCTCTTAACGAAACTTTCCAAATTTCTAAACTGCACTCTTCCTATTGCAGATAAAATATCATTCGTAATATATCTACCGGAATGTCTAACCAAATCAGTTTCCCACCATCTATCTACTCCTTCTTTCATAGCATCTAACCCTGATTGATTTTTAAGGGCAAACCCATAATACCTAAGAGCTTTAGCTAAATGATAGGAAGGCGCTTCTCCGTATTCTTCTTTAGTAAACATTAAAGCTCCACCATCAATTGAAGTAAGAACTTTCATAGAATCAAAACTCCAACAACTGACATGTCCTAACGTTCCGCACCAATGACCTTTATACTTAGATAGAGGAGAGTTAGCATTGTCTTCAATAATATATGGGCCTATTCTATCCGAAATTATTTTTATCTCATCCATCTCACAAGGCAGACCTCCGTAGTGTAATAATAAAATTGCTCCTGTTGATGGGTACTTCTTCAAAAGTCTATCTACTTCATAAGGATTGATATTCAATGTTCTTGACTGAACATCAGCAAATCTTGGAATAGCCCCAACGGCAAGAATAGCATTCACTGCACTAGGATGGTGTATTGTAGGAATAATAACATCGTCACCTTCTTTAATATTTAAGGTTCTCATAGCTAAAAATAAAGCAGAAGTACAGCTATCAGTAAGTAATACATTCTCACAACCAAACTTCTCTCCTAATTCTTTTTCAAATAGCTTACTCTCTTCTCCATAACCATACCAACCACTTTCTGCTACCCTCTTTATCTGCGCTAGCTCCTCTTCCCCTATCTTAGTAGAAAAGAATTTTATCATTTCAACTCTCCATAAAATAATATTCCTGTCATATACTTATCAAACTCACGAGTCATAGGAGACTCCTCATCCATCCATTTATTTGTTAAGACAGGTTTACAAGGCTCTGCACTATCACTAGCTTCGGCCCAATCAATCAAGACGTGTTCATCTAGCTCATGGGAACATACAATATTCTGCTTCATAAAATCTCTGTGGATGATATTATTATCTTCGCAATACTTCAACATGTCTTGCAAATCTCTAATTAAACGTAAGTTATATATATCTATCAAATCGCCTTTTATATATTCTCTCAATACATGTACATCCTCTCCATCTTGCGCTACATCATATATTCTAGGTATATTTGGATGAGGATTATTTTTTAGACGATTCATTATCTTTACGTAATGTTCTGAATAATACCCTGGCTTTCTTATTTCAATTACTAAATAAGGTTTGACAAGGCTAATACTCCCACTAGGAGTATTTTCATCTCCTTTTATATATTTAATTATTGGGTGGCCGTACATATCATCGAGTGTCATCTTCTCAAGTCTTATCATATATCTTTGATACACATCATCTCTACCTAGTATAGTATACTTATAATTAGAATATTTCTCCAAATAATCTATTACATCTTGCCCTTGAGGATGTATAGTAAACCTATCATTATCTCCTCCCATTTCAAAGTATATCTCCTCACCTATACGTTCTAATTCTCTAAACACCATCCTATCAGAAAAAACTTTCTTCTGCATCAACATATGATTCAAAGTACTTAAAAACAAAACTATATCAAACCCTGCAGGCACTTTACTTAAATATTCAGTTGATATATCCCCTACGTGAAATGCGGCATATTGTTGTACATAATGGTCGGCTATGTCATTAGCAATCTCCACAAGTTCTTTATCAATATCTACCCCAGTTACATATGCACCTCGTTTAGAAAATTCAAAACAGAACCTACCTACGTTGCATCCTAAATCTAATACCTCCTTACCTTTTACATCTCCTGCGTCTTTCATAATCATATCTACTCTACTATTACTATTTCTCCAAACATTCATATCTTGAAAATCAGGGAAAGGAATCTCGTTGTAGATTTGTTTAGGATGTCCTGCTCCCCCATATCTAGAATTATCTACTTTATTTATTTTATTTTTTATTTCATCTATAGTTAACATATCAATCCTTTCTACATTCAAACATTGACCCTATATAACTCTCATAATCAGGTATAGGTACAGAATACTCTCTTATATTCTTAAATACTTTTGCAGCTGCTAACATAAGTCCTTTGTTACTCCCATAGAATCTTCCTTTTGGTTTTAATAATCTTTTCACTTCCCCACAAAATTTTAACATTTCTTTAGTAACTTTATCTCCTCCAAATACTACATGGCACACAATCACGCCACAAGAATTACTTTCAAGAATACCTAACTGTTGGACATCCCCAACTCTAAATATACACTTAGGATAATGTAACCTTGCATATTCAATTACCTCAAAGTCTACATCTATACCCCAAACTATATCACTCACCTCTTTTAATATTTCGCACCCATAACCAGTGCCGCATCCTGCATCAAGTATTGACTCAACCCTATCCCCTACCAACCTCTTTGTTAAATTATATCTCTCGAAATGAAGTTTCATTACAGGAGACTTTTCAACGTCTTCCCAATTTTCTATAACTATAGATTGATTTAACTTTTTTTGATTAAGGTCAGGTTGTATCATTTCTTTTTATGCCTCCTATATCTATTACAAGATTTTGTATCAATACACCTAAAAGGCTCATAATGATGAATGTGTCCTTCAATATTAAAAATGGTTTCAGGATATTTTCTACCACAATAAATACAAATTACTCCCCTATATATCTCATTCAATTCCTCATTTATCTTACTTACTCCATTCAATTGTTCTATCTCCTTCTTTGAACAATTTTATATCTTCTTCCGCCACTCCTGGGTCCAATGCGGCTCTACATGCATGATGTCGAAGCATCTCTTCTGGAGCGAATACTTCATTTATAGGTTCTGATTCATCACAGTGCATAGTTTCATCCTCTTCCCATTCAAGTAGTCCACCTGTATCCTGTTGAAAGATTCTATTGTCAGCATATATTCTTTTACTTAAAATGATATGTTTTCTGTAAGCCTCGATATGTTCTAACTTATCAGGTTGTCCTAAACTATGAAAGTCAATTAACTTAATATTAGGAGATACTGCGGTTTTAAGTCCAGCCGCTCTTACTTTATCAAAAAATAAGGTAGGAGTAGATGTCCAAAGATTATATTTAGGTCTACCGAACGTTTCATATATTGACTTTCTAGTTATTCTATACTCTTCACTAAACTCAAATAATGTTCCTTTAATATATGTCTTGCCATTTCTAGTAACATAATCTTCCATAGCATCCCAATCTCTATCTAAAGGAGCTATTGAAGCTACCTCAGGACAAGCCTCTAGCACCTCTATCATCTCTTTTATCCAATCCTCGCACTTGTTATTAGATAAATCTACATCACTAAATAACCTTCCATAGTATTCTGCTTGAGGGTCTACCGGATATCTTAAGAAATGATTCTCTACTCTGAGAGGCCCAAAGTTTTTAATGTAATATCTAAATAACAATTTAATATGTGGAGGAGTTCTACCAAACTTATAATCTTTCTCTAGTACCTTTAAGTAGTCTCTAGTTCCATCAACGCTACCATTATCTGCTATGACAAGAGTGTGAGGAACTTTAGTCGACTTAAAATAGTTCTTCATAAACCTTCTTACATAGGCGCATCTGTTCCATGTAATTACTATATTACATATCTTCACTTTTTTTTCTCCTTATAGCACCTGGTCCAGGTTTTTGAAGTATCATCAAACCTTGTCCTTGTATCAATTCTATAATCTGGCATCCATTCTGTTTAGAAAAATCCCTAAATGTACCTCTGACTCCAGGACAATATATTGGGTCATGTCCTACAATAAAGCCTCCCGGTCTAATTTTGGGATATAAATGTATCAATGATTCTATAACACATTCTTCTGTATGGTCTTCATCTACAAATGCTATATCAATATTTTCAGGTAGTACTACTTCGTTTACAGTAGTACCTTGATAATATGTAACCCAATCTGCTACTCCAAATGTTCCCCATATATCTAGAGGTCTATCAGTAATCTCTATAGTATGTATTCTAGAACTAGTTAATCCATTAGCCTTTAATGCTAATGCCATCCAAGTAGAGCTTACTCCGTATCCTGTTCCAATCTCTACTATAATCTTAGGTTGAAGATACGTAATAAAACTAGCAAGAAAAATGCTGTCTTGTAATGTAATCGCAAGTCCCCCATTTTCCTTGGTATGAACTCCTATCATAACTCCTGCATTATATTTTTTTATTATCTCACTGAACAACTTAAAGTTTGGTATCATGTACTTTGCACTCCTTTTGAAATTTTAGATTTAATGGTATAGAATCCCATAAGTCTATGCGTCCAGTCCATTCCACCCAATCAAATAAAATATCAAACTTGCATCTATAATAGTTCCACGCCTCATGCGTAAGCTTTTTCCTTATAGGGGTAAACTCACTACTAATCGTAGAATCTTTATGATATATGTCTATGTCTTCAGCTATCGCTATCCTATATCCGGCCCACCTAATGAGTAGACTAGAATCAAAATCCAATACCCCATAGAAGTATCCTGCGTCAACATGATTGTTATTATCTATAACAAACTGTTTTACTTTTTGTAAATACCTTGTATACATTTCATTATCGGTATGGAACATACAAGAATCTATTCTTCCAGTAAGTCTGCTTCTTTCCCCATCAAGTTTTTTTCTTATTGCTTTAATAACATCTCTCCTAGTCATATTAAAACATCCTATCGCTACATCTACTTCGAGATAGTTTGGTCTTCTTATTCTCCAAGTCTGTCCTGCGTTCTTAGGAGTACATACATAGCCCACTTCAAGATGTTGAAGAAGCTTCATCATCTTCTCATCCCATCCCGGAGTTAAAACTGTCAAATCAGTATCACTTGTTACTATATAGTCACACTCAGGATTATCTACTGCAGTTGCAACAGTCCATTGTACCCCTATACCCATTCCTTTATTTACATCACTTACAAATGTATTTACCTTAACTGCATTGCCCCACTCATGAACTTTCTGTAGGAACTTATTCCGAACAACCGCATCCTCAGTATTACAATAAATCACAAGTTCAAAAGGATTACGAGTATTCTTTATAAGCGATTGAACATACCTATCAAGTCCTTCTAAATCTTTATAGAATACACAACATATTGAAATCATTTCTCCTCCTTTTTTAATTTTTCATAATACAAATCTATATACTCATATATGTCAAAATCTATCTCTCCAAGTTTTTTTACATCCTTTGTCGAGAATTTATGGCATGTATTATCTACATAACCCTTAACTTTATTAAGTTTAGTACCATATTTCTCTTTAAGATACTCTCCTATTTTAAATAACTTTATCGGTTTACCGGAAGCTATATTAATAGTCTTTCCAAAGAATTCTTTATTACCACATATCTTACTTAGATAACTACAAGCTGTCGGAAGAAGCATAAAGTCTCTTGTATGATTATATACAGTTACTTCCTCAAATCTCTGAGCATCATGTATTATGCTAGACAGTCCATCTCTAAGATAGTCTTGGTAAAACAAAGTCGAAAACCTGACAATGGTTACATTAACGTTTTCAATTTCCCTGCACCACTCTTCCATTAAACCCTTAGAACTAGTATAGGCTGAAACATCACCTATTTTCTTAAGCTTACCATTCTTTCCTAACACGCTCATAGAACTTATAAGAATTATATGTAATCTTTTATTAACCTGCCGTACTAATTGTACAATATCCCGTGGAAGAAGGGTATTAGCACTTATAGCTTCCATTAAAAAATTAGTATGCAGGTAGGCTCCCATATGTATTAACACGTCACTTTTCTTTGCTAAACGTCTAAGCTTACTGTAAGCCTTAACGTCTTCATGTCTTATAGACAAAGAAACAATCTCTTTATTATACATCTTCTTAAATACAGAACCTAAAGCTCCATTAGCTCCTGTTAATATAACCTTCATATTTCATCTCCCCTATTTCTTCATAAGTCACTACCTGCTCATTCCAATATCTTAATATTACTATCTGTTTAATATCATACTCTGGTACAATTCCTTCTAAAAATTTACACGTCATTTCTGGCTCATTAAAACCAGCTAAAGCTCTAGCCGCAGTCGTACCTGAACATCTAGCATTTATTTCAAAGACATATGGAATATTATCTTTCATTCTTAACTGAACGTTACAAGGTCCAAAAGGTTTTATCTTCTCAAGCAACCTGCACAAGAAAGCATTTATGATTCGATGCTTTTCTACATATGCCTTATATGTATCACCATCTCTTAATTTCCTGCGCATTGCTATAGTTCCATACACTTTACCATCAAAAGTAATACTTCCACAAGTATACTCTCCTCCTTCTATATATTCCTGCGCCATAAGATTATCATGCCAACATTTGCCCCACATCGACTCGCCATAATTATTCACTATGAGAATATCCTTAGACCTATGACCTCCTATTTTAGGTTTTAATACTAATGGAAACCTCATCCCCAATTCACCAATATCATCATAGCTCTTTGCTGTTTTAATAAAAGGAAATCCATTTTCTTTTAAGAACTCATACAAGGCATATTTATCATTACTAAGCTTAATTACTTTCTCATCACTTACTATCGGAACAGTCCCAATATTTATAAACTTTTGCTTATTCCTTGACAAAGGTTCTAACTCTACATCTAATCCTGGAAATAGATATTTACATTCTTCTTTCTTACAAACTTCAAGCAGCCTATCTATATAGCCCTCTTCATTATGATTCTTTCCTGTATAGGCATTATTCACCATATACAATCCCGCGGCATCTACTTTAGAATCAATACCTACAACTTCATATTTTGTTCCTCGTAATGCTTTCAGAATGCTTTGACCTATTCCACCGCCTACCCCAGTTACTAATACTTTCATTTTGACTCCTCCTCATGTTCATATATTCCCCTAAATATATCATCTAATGAGTATTTATACTTCCAATCAGGATAATGTTTCTGAAACTTTCTTACATCACTAACAT
>SDBT01000026.1_pt1 | contig 168362 bp, 145 predicted proteins | sample 2277101 | NCBI WGS metagenome assembly SDBT01 (sample SAMN10404973, study PRJNA504765) | marine sediment metagenome | isolation source: marine sediment core GS10_PC15, 103 cmbsf | place: Arctic Ocean: Southern Knipovich Ridge | collected 2010
CAAGCCCTTTAAGGTTGCTATAGTTGCTGTCATGCATAAGCTCATTATCCTGGCCAATGCTATTTTAAAAAAAGGTGAGGTATGTAGAGCTTAAAATTTTTGACTTTTAACACAATCACTACGCCGGACCCAGCCTTCACTAAAGTTACGGCGGCCAGGCAGGCGCCAGTCTTCGCACCTTCGGAGCTTCGTCTGGCTGACGCCATCAATTGAATCCACCTATAGCCACTTTTATGGGGGCTTTTGCTATTTCCAACCACCAGGGTATTCTAATTATAATAATGCAATGACAGTTTATAGGGGGAATTTATGAAAAAGATCATTCCACGGATCATTTATTTTTTGGATGGAGGAATTATGAAGAAAAAGTTAGTGCTATTACTATTCGCGTTAGTAGCAAACAAATCAGTAGTTGCAATGGATAAAGGGCTTTTAGAAGCAGTAAGGGAAAACCGCCTAGCAGAAGTCGAACAACTACTGTGTAAAGGAGCTAATCCTAACTATGTGGGGATACATGATGTAACACCATTATACAAAGCACTTGTTTGCGAGCATATTGATGTTGCCAGAATGCTTATAGCACATGGTGCGAACGTCAACCTTCCAAGCACCAATAGCACCACTCCTTTGATGTCAGCTCTACTTCACAACGCCAACCACGATTTTCTTAGGAAGCTTATATGGCTAGGCGCTCAATCGGATACTGTTGGACCTCACAATAAGACCGCTTTTGATTTTGCCAGAAACAAAGAAATAAAGCAGTGGCTACAAGGTGAAATCAGATTTAGAGAAGCTTTTATAGAAAGGCTTTTTAGGAAAGATGGTCTAGAACAACCCGTGATAGGAAACCCTAGTATTGAACTACCATTAGAGATACAGTTCATGATACTAACAAAAGCTTTTCCCATAGAAGCGGCAAAATAGGGCTTTCGACAAAAATAGTGTAACTTCAATTTCTACACGTGAGAAGTTCTAAAGCAGATAGATTAGAAGCTTTCTTGAAAGATTAAATCAAAAACAAGATCAACCTTTTAAGCCGATATCTAGAACTGAACCCATACTAAATATCATTCAATGCCCAAATTGCGATAGGCCCGCTGCATAGCCTCTAAAGAGAAATCGAACTCAATTGATTTATTGCCCAACCCGTCCACCAGTCTTCGTTCTATCGAACTTCGTCTGGCTCGCGCCAAGCCCGAAAGAGCCGAAGGCGGCCAGGCAGGCGCCAGTCTTCGCACCTTCGGAGCTTCGTCCCTGTCGGCCATAGCTTCAGCGACGGCTGGATGCCGTGCCCTGAATAGTTACTGCGTACGGCAAAATTTTGTAGATTTACCTTTATACAGCTATAAAACCATTGCAAGCGTATCACTTTGATGGTACAATTTAAGTATGGTAGATAAAGAAGTAATCCATTAGGAATCTATGAAAAAAGAATTTATAGCCTATGATGGACAAGAATTAACAATTGAGTGGTATTTTACCGAAAGAGGTAAATGCGAATCGCTTTCATATTTTAAGTCATTACCAATAAATCGTAAGAGGAAAATTGCATACATGCTTGAGGTCCTCAGCAACACTGGAAAAATATTTAACAAAGAAAAATTCCGCCATGAAGGTAATCAGATTTATGTAATAAAAGCATCAGAGGATAGGTTCTTTTGTTTTTTCTTTAGAGGAGCAAAAGCAATTGTAACAAATGCATATGAGAAAAAATCTGCAAAGATGCCAGTGCGTGAAAAGCAAAAAGCTCTAAATGCCAAAGTGGATTATATAAAGCGAGTTAAGGGAGGAACTTATTATGACTAAAAAAGTAAAATCGACTATAGATAAATTTATTGATTCACTCAGTCCAAAAGAACTAAAAAAGTTTAATGACGAGCGTCAAGAATTTATTCTTTCAGAGCTTCTCCTTGCCGCAATGGAACAAGACAATATTTCTGTAAGAAAGCTTGCTAAGATGGCAGGAGTATCACCGACCATCGTTCAGGCAATGAGATCCGGCACGAAGAAAGACTTTAGCATGCAAAGTTTCTTTAAAATATTAAAAGGACTTGGAAGCAAGCGTCTTATGGTCGAACTAAAAGGGCAATACATTCCGCTCGACATTTCCCCTTCCGGAAAAAGATAACAACAATCTTTAATAATCAACGTCAATTCAGCAAGCAAATATCCCTAAAGCCCCAAATTGCGATAAACCTGTCGTAGCTCACAAAGCGTAGTAGGAGCCCTGCCTGGCCGGCGTAGCCCTTTGGGCGAAGACTGCTTGCATAGCCTCTAAAGAGAAATCGAACTCAATTGATTTATTGCCCAACCCGTCCACCAAGTAACGCCATACTTCGCATAAAGCTTCGTATGGCAGGCCAAAGGCCCTCTATATCCTTAGCCTCAAGCCTTATTCTAGCAAAAATAGCCCCTTAAACGGTAGAGGGGGGCTTTTGACAAGAACCCCCCTAATATATAGGTTTATTGATACGTGGAGATTATCTATAAAATAGGATTTAGGGGGAAGAAGAGCATGAATATCCTAAAACGTATAAATTCGTTTCTATTGATCGGGGCGGTCTTGATCGCATTGCCAGGCTTTAAACGCAGGTCCAAACCTGTGGAAATACCCGATTTGCCCGCAATGGAAGAATCGGCGGATTACACAGAAACCAAGCAAGGCATTACGCTCCAGGCAAAGCGATTGAACAAATCTGAAGCAGAGCAAATACTTGGAAAACGAGCCGGGCGCCTGTGGTATCAAACCAGGCTGCGTAAAACAAAACGACGAAAGAAACAACGAATATGCAGACGGCGTAAGATAGAACAGGTTATCCCTATTCAGCTTTCCATCAAAAACAAGACCAATCATGCAGTAACGATCGAAGCAGAGGATATTGATCTTCACCTGACCGATGGCAAAACGGTAGAAAAACGCCTGTGCCGAAGACCATTCTTTGCCGCACTTGGCACAGCGATTACCTGCGTAGCCGTTATGGCATCCTTACTAGCCATAACCAGCGGTCTTGCAAATATAGCCTTCTTGGGATGCTGTTGCAGTACAGCGAAAATAAGCCCGTTACTAATTTCATCCGCATATTGTGGGACAGTATTTTTTGGGTACGGATACATGTTTACCTTTCTCGCAACCCCCGTTGTTACAACACACAAAGCTGTGGGAATAACAACAGAAAACAGAAGAATCAAAAAAACGATTACTAAACATAATTTCGAAAACATGATACAAGTTGAACCTGATCAGCGCATTGATACTCTTATCTTTGTGGCAGAAGACGACTATAAAGAAACTTTTGATATCAACGTACAGAATGGTGAACGTTTACAACCAACACAGTTCACAGCAACGTTGTAAAAACACCGTATAAATGGTATATTTAGTCGAATCAGGAAATTAAAATGGGTTGGAAAGAAATTGGAATCATCGTATAAAAATAGATTTTTTTGAACCCGCTACCCTTTTGTCTATATGCTTTTCATTATACTTCGGATTCTTCATGTCTACCAAAGGGTAGCAGGTTCAGTATTATCTTAACGGCCTGTCGCTAATCAACTTCGGTTGCACCAAATGGATCAAAACCGCTTCCTGTTGTTGGCCACTTACCACCAACTTGGGGACGTTGACCGCTGCTGTAACGACCGCCAAAACCTTTTCCTGTTGATACTTTCCACTTACCACCAACTTGGGGACGTTGACCGCTACTGTAACGACCGCCAAAACCTTTTCCTGTTGATACTTTCCACTTGCCACCAACTTGGGGACGTTGACCGCTGCTGTAACGACCGCCAAAACCGCTTCCTGTTGATACTTTCCACTTGCCACCAACTTGGGGGCGTTGACCGCTGCTGTAACGACCGCCAAAACCGCTTCCTGTTATTCCTGATGTTGGCCACCTACCACCGTAAGTACCGTAAGTTCTAGGACCGCCACTGTAACGACGCCGTGCATCTAGTTGGCTGCTGTTTGCAATGCAAACTAGTGCAAGCGCTAACATTATGAAATTGTCTTTCTTCATACCGTTCCTTTTTTGCCCTTAACCTTCGGGCATTTACAAGATTAAACATAACACCTATTTCAATAGTAATCATGACAGCTAGACTCATGAAAAGTCAATGGTTTAGATGGTTTTCCCAGGGCAATTGCATCAAAAACACTTGTTTCAGGTTCGGGGAATTTGAAATTTTTCTTTCACATTGAAAACTGGGAGGAGGTGGCAGCACCATAAGGGAAGTCTTCGGTACAGAATAAGCTGCCAGTCAATACATCAATGACTTGAAGCAACAGTATCCCGATGAAAATACAAAAACAGAGTAAATCCTTTAGTTAGGTGCTATTTTGAGTTTAATTCAACCTGTTACTAGAAGCCTCAAAAGTTCTAAAATAGTCCCTCCTCCGCTCTGGCGACCAGTCAGGCGGCTGTGGTACTTTTGGACGGCAGAACACCATCAAGATTTAATTCTTCTAAATTCATCTATAATTATGAGTAGCAGGCATCACATATACAAAAGGCTTACCCTTAGCACATTTTCACCAATTCTTGTCTGATATGAAATTATTAAAATAATCTATACAATAAAATATAAATAACAGTTAAGGAAATTATGGTTAAAAATTATAAATCACCCAATAATCTTTATAAAATAGATGACATTGCGCAGATATGTCGCCTAATACGAGAATCTTCAGCTCCAATAAAGCATATTCTTTTTAGAGCCCCTAGTTCCCATGAGAATAATCATGGCGTAACACTTTCCATCATTGCACGAAAAGGACAAAAACACCTTCTCATCTATACAGATTCAAATAATATTGCACTTACTGATACACGACCAGACTATGTTATTCCATATTTTGTAGTAAGATTTATTACTGAGCTTGATGCGGTATACAACGCCTAACGCGCCATTTAATTTAAGTGATATCTACGATAAAAACTTATTGTTTTAGCATAGCAGGAAATATTAATCATTTAGCTTGCTTGATAAAATCAATAGTTCCATCAGTGGTTAGAATCGCAGATGCTACTTGTTTGAAACTGCGCGTATGCAACTGGATATACAGCTCATTTAATAGCTCTTGCTTTGTAATAAAGTTTTTTTTCATAGCACTCCACTGAATTTTTCCATTTTGTACGAGTTCTATAGGAGCTCCTTTTACAAACAGTTCAACGGCAGGAAAGTAAAAAGCAAGCGCTGTCACTAAGCCGTTCAGTAACGATAATAACAAGACTGTTCCAAGGATGGGAAAAAATGAATTTGCATAAATAATTGCGTTAGCAAAAATCGATCCCAGCATAATAAAGAGTACAAAATTGAAGGGAGTTCGGATCCCCATCAATTTTTTATTAAAGCGCGCCATGCTCAGACCAAAGAAATAGACGATGATACCACGAACAATCATCTGCATAAAAGCGGTAAATGAGAAAGCGCTTAAACCTATTGCTTCATGTACTACTTGGAAAAATAACGTTTGCATTTTACTCCTTTTTTATATGATTCAGACCCATCACCAAAACCGTCACTTACATAAAATTGATAATCACCGTTCCCCAGATGGTGAGAATAAAGTTGCCTATCGCATAGGGGACCGTATACCCAAGAGCAGGCGCTGAACTATCAGACTCATTTTTTAACACATTCAACGATGGTGTTGCTGTTCCTGCACCCGTTAATGCACCGAGAAGTAAGATCGGGTTGAGCCTCAACACCAACTTGCCAAAAATAAGACCGAGAATGTGCGGGATCAGCGTTAATGCAACACCAGCCAAGAATAACGTTGCTCCTTGTGTTTGTAATGCGTGGATAGCTCGCGGTCCTGCAGTCAGCCCAACACATGCAATAAATAAATTTAGTCCTAAGTCTGAAAGAAGCCATTGCGCTCCCTCAGGAATATATCCAAAGGTGGGATGAATAGATCGCAGCCAGCCAAAGAACAAACCGGATAAAAGTATGCCCCCACCTATCCCAAGAGTTAACGATATATAGCCAACTTTTATCATGGCCAGCCCTAATAATGTTCCTAAAAAGCAGCCGAATCCAACCATCACCAGATCGGTTTTTTGTGTTGTTCGTTCTGGATACCCGATATTTTTTGCAAAGGTTTCTACATCATCCTTCAAGCCGACCACATGCAAAACATCGCATTTGGAAACAACACTATTTTTTTGGAGCGGCAGCTCATGGCCTTGTCTTATGATTTTGCTTATAAAACAATTGTCTCCGTAATTTTTGAGTAGATCGCCTAATGTTTTTCCTACTGCCTGAGATTTCATCACACAAATCTTGAGCAGTTCTGTAGGTAGGTCTGCCAATGTTGGATCATCAACTTCAGGGCCAATACTGTTTTGAACATCAAGCAGTTGCTTTCTACTTCCAATAACCAAAAGCAGGTCATTCGCCTGTATTGTTGTATCAGGCTTTGGATCGAGTAACTGATCGCCACGTTTTATTTTTTCTATCGTCACACCATGCACAAACACGTCTTTCAACCCGCTCAGTTGTTTGCCTTCTAAATCTTTATTGGTGACGCAATACATTCGTATATTAGGACGCGCATTCCACGTAAAAGCATCTGGGCCAACTGGAGCTGTTGCGGTCCCGCCAGAAAGCTGTGCTTCTAATTTTTGTGCTTCAGCTTTGAGATCCATTTTTAATAATCGTGGGACAAGTTTGTAAAAAAGAATAAGTCCCGCAACACCAAAAAGGTATGTTATCGCATACGCTATGGCAACGTTCGAATCTAAGACACTTTTTTGCGCAGCAGAGATTGATAAATTTCGTATCGCATCTTCAGCGGTTCCGATTACTGACGATTGCGTCATCGCGCCACTGAGCAATCCCGCCGTTGTTCCTTGGTCAAATCCAAAAATTTTGCCCAATATAATTGCCGTCACAAGCCCAACTATTGCCACAAAAAAAGCGAGAATAATATAACTCAATCCTTCTTTTTTCAGACCACCAAAAAACTGCGGGCCAACTTTGTATCCTATGGTGAAAATAAATAACGCAAACGCAACCACCTTAATCAGTGGCGTGACCGTCACGTCAAACTGCCCTAAAACAAGAGCCGCTAGCAATACGCTTGCCGTTGAGCCAAGATTAAACCCAAAAAATTTAATTTTCCCAACATAGTAGCCAATCGCAAGTGCAAGGAAGATCAAAAGTTGAGGGTGATTGCGACAAACGGAGGCAACCCAATTTAATACATCGTATACTATCATCATCACGTACCTTTTTATTATTTCTTTGACTTCCAGTGTTTGTAATATTGCTCTAAAAGCCAGCTGATCGATTTGCCCATATCTGCATAGGCATTATCAGGAAGATTTGCCAGCGAAACACGAACCGACATATTCGGCGCATCAAATCCACCACCATCAAGCAAAACAACCGCTCGTTCTTGGGCAAGCCTTACCACAAAATCAATAGGTTCAAACGTCTTGACAAGGTAATTGGCAAATGCTTTTCCATATCTGTTTTGCGCAAGTTTCGGAATATCAATAATCGTGTAATACCGTGAGCCATATGGATCTTTTGGACAATCAATCCCAATAGCCTTATACAAAGTTTCAAATCGTTTTTTAATAATATCTTGCGCCCGTTTCTTGTATGCACCACTTTTATCCAACAGGCTGGCTATCGAAAAGAATGTCATGACAACTTGCTGTGGCGTTGAAACACCAGACGTATGATGAAGGGCGACTGCTCGACTATCTGCAACCATTCGTTCAATGAATTTCAGTTTTTCTGGGTACAGCGCGACGGTGCTATATCGTTTTTTGAGTATTGCCTTATCTTTCGAGGATAGCTTGGCTATTTTTTGATCAAAAATATTATTTTTATGAATGGCAATGACACCTAATCTCCATCCCGTTGCGCCAAAATACTTTGAATATGAATATACCAATATTGTGTTGTGCGGCGCTGCGGCAGCAAGCGATTTGAACCCATTGACGAATGTTGCGTACACATCATCGGTGAGAATAATAAGGTCTTTCCGTTTCTTTTTTATGAGATTGGCTATTTTTTTAAAACTTTCTGGTTGTATCATCACCGATGTCGGGTTAGAAGGGTGGACAAGAAAGAAGGCCTTAATTTTAGGATCTTCAAGTTTTTTTATTTCTTTGTCCGGATATTGCCATCCTTTATTCTCATCCTGTTCCACATCTATCGTTACAAATTTGTAATCATTTAAATGTGGAATCTCTATGTACGGAGTAAAAATGGGAGTGCCAAGTGCAATCGTATCGCCTTTGTGAAGAATTTTGTTTTCCATCAGGCTGTTGAAAATATAAGCCATTGCGGCTGTTCCGCCTTCTGTGGCGAACAAGTCAAATTTGCCGCATTTTTTATCGTTCAACACTTCCTGTATGAGATAAGGGTGAACTGCTTTTTCGTTGAAATCTAAAATTCGATCCGGCGTAGGATAATGGTCTCCCAAAATCGCATCGACAATCTGGCTGATGAAATCTTCTGGTTTGATTTTTAATGTTCTGTGCGCATAACTTACTGTTTTTTTCAGAAACGCAACGCCAGGAGCTTTTGCATGTTTTTTCACAAATGCATTGAATCGTTTCTCTATGCCATTGGTTTGGGCAGGGCTGCCAAATCCTGGCCTCAATTCATGCCGCTTGGATTCTTCCATTGCAAAGTGACCCAATTGAAAAAAGGCTTCTCTTGGTTCAACCGCTATCCAGTTCGGATTGCCGCGCCCCGCATTGAGCATCATGCGCTCAGCATTAGACTGTGCCATAGAAATGAGTTTATTTTTGAGCTCGAATGGACTTAACTTCTCATACCTTTTTTCTTCAGTAATTTTCACGCTATTTCTCCTTCTCTTTTTTCATTTATCTTATGAAAACCGATACAGAGAAAAAAAACAAGGATAATTATTTATCCAATCTATATATGCTTTTAAGATTTCTTCCGATTTGCGCATAATCGAGACCATACCCAACTACAAAATCAGGCCCAATTTTAAAACCGATATAATCAATCGGAAAATCGAATTGTTTTTGGTTTTTATCTAATAACACAGCTATTCGAATGGAGCGTGGGTTGGATTTACTAATAAGGTCTCTTGCAAACTCGATGGATAATCCTGAATCAATAGTATCTTCAACGATAATGACATCGCGATCAGCTATACGACAACTTACATTTTTAGACAGCTTTATGCGACCGGAAGAAGATGTTGCGCTTCCATAGCTAGAAATTTTTATAAAGTCTACTTCACATTCTAAATCAATCTCTCTCGCCAAATCAGATAAGAAAACAAAGGCGCCATTCAAAACACCAATAAGGACTGGATTCTTTCCTGCATAGTCTTCATTTATTTGAGCTGCAAGCGCTTTGACTCTTTTTTTAATGTCCCTATGAGAAATACTGACAACAAAATTTTTTCCATGCACAACAATGGATTGACTCCCTTTGGTTTTACTCGCTAATAATTTCATTGGAAGAATAACTATAGCGAGCACTAAAAGAGAATGGAGCATTATTTTCACGTCAGCCCTTCAGCTATGTAATAATTGGATTAGAGATTGTATGATAGAAAACACAGATTCTAAACTATACCATCATAACTGTCCAATACTATGTACGCAGTTTTATCACGCAACACCCACTTTCATGAGGTTTTAGAACAGTATTTAAAATCAAACGATGTCGACAAAACAATGCATATTCGCACGTAGCGCTTTACACAAACACGCCAGAACACCACAACCTATGGCTGTAGCGTTCTAACGTATTGAAAAATAGGAACATCTATATGTGCTGCAGGGAATTATCCCTGGCTTTTTATTTCAAAAAATCTGGAACTATTTAGCCTCAAAAAAGTAACCTTGTAATATTACTCTTTAGTTTACCCAATGCTTCTTTGGCCTTCTGCACAGCAATCTTAACGGCAGTTTTGCCCACGACCACTGCAGCCTCAGCTTGAAATGCTGCAGGGTTTACACCAAAATAATATGCCAATGCCTTTCCTATTGGCGGCAAAAGAATCATTGCTGCCTCATCATAGGTAAGTAACTTTTTCTCCAGAGCATTTTTAAAAAGCTTTAGCGTTTTTGTTTTTCCCAAAGGACCAAGCAACCCAACAGCTGCAATAGCAACGTCGTAGTATTCATAATTAGAATTTATACCAGCCTGATCGAGTGCTTTTTTCACTTTAATTCCGTGGTAGGTCAGACCAACTGCGGCAACACCAATTGCTACCGTTGCAGCAATACCTGCAGCAATTGGTGCTCTATGTTTTTTCATCCACTCAAGAAATGGCCGCCTCTTTTGAGGCATCACGGTGGCAAAACTTGAGGCCGCAATGGCCAGAACGAGAAATAGTTTGAGACTCTTCATCATACGCTCCTTATATAATTTAGGGGTCACACCCCGATAAACATCTTCTTCATGATTAATCTTAATGAATTGAGGCCCCAAATTGCAAGAGTTTGCCGCCATTTTCGGCTATTTGACAAATTCACTGGCCAGCCGAATCTATGCGGCAGTACCATCTCACCTCATCATGGATATATTTTTCTAAAACAACGTGTATAGTAGTTTTCAAGCAAAATACTATTCATGAGAATGTTGTAATGAACCCTGTATTGGCCAAGAGCAAACGTTTTGTATTTATGGCATTAATATCCATAGGCACATATCATCCAACTAATGCGATCACACTCGTCTACAATCTGAAAGTCCGTAGAATTTTTGCCATAGAGCCCGTTTTGGAACGCATGAAATCTCGATGGATTTTTTCTGCGGTTCCTATTTTCTTTTCCCGAAAACGCCATATTGTTGATTCAAGAACAAATCTCGATGCATTCGAAAAGAGAAGGGCTGGTGGATCTCTCCTTAATCTGCGCTACGTCCCATCAAAACATTGGTGGTTTGAAGTTACGACCGGCATTGAAACCGATCACGGCACATTTACTGGTTCTGACCCATTCCGCGCTTCTCGTGTGGGCATTGATGACATCGTTTTCTCCGGCGGCTACCGCCACTTTATCGGCAAAAAAGGACAGGTGGTTGGATATGGGCTTGTGGGTTTTCCCACGCGAAGAAAAGTAACCTTGCAAGATCGGTATGGACCACTGGTAGGCACACGTCTCCATGCAGTCGGCTTAGGTATCGAAGGCTCTTATAGTTTTTTCAGTGAAATACGTCGTTCATGCGCGGCAATTATACAAGGGCGATTCATTCATGGATTTAATCGTTCATGGTTTCCTGTTTTGCCCAAAGGAGCAGAAATTCAGCCGGGCAATGGCACTGACCTCCTTTTCACACTACAATTTCGAGAGCGGCGCACTATTATTGAAGCTGGCTACAATGCCACCTTTTTTACCAATCAAGCACTTCTTTTGCCAACTCAAACGATAACGACCAACACATTTGTACGCCACAGTGGCTATGCAACTGTCTCCCATGCCATCCCAAAGGGCTTATTTGGCAAACCATTTATTTTTGGCACTGGCTGCAATATGAGCCACTCCAAAAAGTTTGACACGCGAACAATCACCGCGTGGGTTTATTTCTCGCTAGTTTTTTAAAACAGATCAATGCCATTGACTGGCAAAAATATCGGCATAGTTTCGTGCCAATTTTTTTGGTATTCTAGACTCCCAGACATTCATCGATATTATTACAGAAATGTGAGGAGACTTTTTATGAATAGCAATGCATTAAATCTTGCAATCTTCTTATTAGCAGCATGCACCACCACCTATGCAATGGAAGAACAAAAACAAGACCACGAAAAGACAAAACCTCAACCTCAAACATTCAATTTTGAATTGTGGCCAAAACGCTCTTACAGTTTTTTGCAGCCAATTCTTTTTATTGTCTTTTGTGATGAACACGGAAACATAATCAAGGGCAAGCGCTATGAGGGACCAATACCGGTAACCAGAGCTGCCTTACAACGTCATTTTGGCAAAAAATTTGATTTGAGCATGATCCAGGACGATGAACAAACCGATCAAGATACGAGCGAATGCTGTATTTTGTGAAAAAAGACATCATGGGGCATTTTTCAAAGAGGCTCACTCATGATAAGCTGGGACAAATGACAAGATAATAGTGTAAGATCCTTTATACTTGGAAAGAAACAACATGAAAATAATGAAAGCGCTATTTCCAATTATCATACCTTGTACTCTGACAACATCTCTTTTTGCCATGGAACATCCTGACCACTCGTTTATGAGCAATATCAAAGTTTATGCTGCAAAAATGAAACACAATGCCCTGGAGTTTGGCAAATGTGTAGCTGGCAACGAACAGTATTCTCGAGAAGAAGTACAAGTCGCTCGTGCACAACTAACTGCCGCACTCGCAGTCATAGGAGTGATAACCATCGGTTTTTTGCATTTCAAGCCATGGCAACGGAGAGATGTAAGTAGCCAGACAGCACAATCAAATAATGGAAACCCTAACGGTGCTCCATCTGACAATGGCAAACAGGCAAATTCTAGTAGAACACGGCAAAGCCAAAACCAACGACGAGCACAACTCGCCAAAACAGGGCTCCTAAAACTTTTGGAGGATCTTGGCGAAAAGATAACATCGTCAGAATATCTCAAATTTCAAGGTCACATAAATAGAATACCTAACGAGGTCTCATCTGAAGAGGAACTAAAGTGCCTAGTATACCCATTGATCAAACAGCTTAATAAATGGGAATCTTCACGCCAAACCAAGAAAGAATAGTGGCTTGGATGCTGGCACCCCGATGTGACGAACAAATAGCGAACCCAGGTACCTGCACTCAGGATAATGACCACATCCCTCAACCATGAAACCCTCTAAGTCGGGCAATTTCTGGCCAAAACCCTTGAGTTTCAGGCCTCGATTTTGCTAGGGTAAGAATAAGGAAAATTGTATAACCCTAAACCAATAAGGAGAGCATATGAAGAAGCTCCTATTTATCACCCTAATCACAGCAGTCGGCGTCGGATCGATACATGCTGCCACTCTGATAGAGAAAGCCAGAGATCTCAAAGCAAAGCATGATGCAGCTGTCAAAAAATTTGTACAGAAGCCTGGCGTACAAAAAACATTCAGAAAAGCGCAAGCATTTGCAACAGGTATTCCAGCAACAGCCACACCAGTTCGAGCAGCAGCTATGAGATCAACAGTCCCAGCACCAATGCGTGCAATGGACGCTCCAGCGGTTCGAGCAGGTGTTATAGCGGCAACCCTATCGGCAATTAGGCCAATGAGCAAGGACGAACTCAAAAAGGGAATCAACCAACTTAAGCAGGAAACTGATAACGTCAAGGATGAGATGAAGAGAGCCGAAAAAGAATATGCAAAATTCACGAAGGATGCCACAAGGGCGCGCCAAAAAAACAATTTGCCCGATATGAATCGCCTTAGAAGGCTCAGGATGACTAACCGTACACAATTTAGGGTGATGGATGCAAAATTCAGGATGCTGAATAATAGGCTTGGAGAGCTGAATAGAGCACAATCAATGGGAACAGCAGTAATGAAGCCTGTCGCAGAGCCCACAACAACACACGGCGGCCCTGGTATAGGAATGATGCCAGTCGCTGAACCTACGAGAACACGTGGCGGACCAGCTATAGCACGGTAGAAAACTAAAACTAAGCAGATATAAAAATAGGCCTGGATATTACAATCCGGGCCTATTTACTTTAGGGCAATTCTCACACAGCTCGCCAAACCTGAAAAGCCCCTAAATTAGGCAATTTCTGGCTAAAACTCTTGTGTTTCGAGTCTCGATTTTGCTAAGGTAAAGATAAGAGGAATTGTATAACCCTAAACCAATAAGGAGAGCACATGAAGAAGCTCTTAGTTATAACCCTAATTACAGCAGTAGGCGTCGGATCGATGCAGGCTGTACCCGTGACGCTCGAAAGGGCAAAAAAAGCAGTAAAAAGCCCTGAAGTCCAAAGAGCTGCTCGTGGTGTAAAAGCCAAGTTTGCTGCGTTAACTCCAGAGCAGAGAAAACGTTTTCAAAGACGTATAGATCAATGGAAGAAATCCGGTAATATCCAAAAACAAGTAGAGCGACGAAAGAAGGAAGTAAGAAAAATCGGGCTCTCTCTCAAGAAAAAGCAAAAGAAAGCATTACAAGAAAAACGTATAAAACTGCTTGCAGAGCTCCGTATGTTACAACCAACTCCTGGAATGCGAAAGCTTGGAATAAAAGAAACTGAACCTACCGGAACACTTGGTAGACCCGCCACAGCGCGTGGAATAACGGGCGAGACTACCAAAACATATGGCGGCCCAGCCACTGTGAAAAGAGTTAAAGGAGCCCAAAAAATAAGAATGAGACATCCAAGTCGCAGCCGCGTTTCAGTAAGAAACTAGTAAGTAATTATATGTAATACCGAAAGCCTCGGCCATGTGAGCCGGGGCTTTTTTATGTCCAAATTCACGAGACATAAACCAGAAAGCCATTCACAATAAACACTCACTTTAACTATTTTTATAAAAATATAATAAAACCCTTGATTTTAGCCATGCAACTATGCCACGTTAGGAGTAGAAGGAAATAGGAGTATTTTAGGAAATATCGTAATACTATAACCGTATGAGGAGAAGAGTATGAAGAACAAACGCGCATTAGCGATAACCGTGGCATTCTTTGCCGTACTAATCAGCTTGAGTGCAGCAGCAAAACAACCAACTAAACCAGTTAAGCAGCCAGTGAAGAGGTCGTTCACAGCAAAGCCAAGGAAACGCACAAAATTTCAACGAGCAAAAACATGGTTCGGCATCACAAGCAAAGTATCATCTGAACAAATGATCAAAATAAAACAAGACATGATCAAACGATTGAGAACACAAATCAAGAAAGGTGAAGGCAAAATAGATGAGCTCAAGGATCGCATCAAAAAGCACCAAGACGAAATCCGCGAGTTGAAAAGACAAAAAAAGGATAAATAAGGCGGTCATAGTATGAAGAAGATACTTGTGGTCAGTTTACTACTCACCATATTTGGATCAGCAGTTCCTACAACGTCAAAAAAACAACTCGTTAAACAGGTGGTACAAAAAATAAATGCGTTGAATCGGGAGATTGATACAAAAACTCAGATGAGAGATAAGCTGGCCGTGTATCTTAGGCAAAGACAACAAAAAATAGCAGGCAATAGCAACAATTAGCCATGACACTTTTTATATTTTTTTCCAGAACCACACGGGCAGGGGTCATTCCTGCCTACTTTTTCGCCCTCACGTTGAACTGGTTTTTTCGGTGTATCATCAGATTCACCAGAAACCAAGTTGATCTCATCGAGCTCTCTCTCACGACGAGCTTCAAATGCCCGTTCGTCGAATCGTTCGAGATTCATATGGAAAATATGGCTCACAATGTCTCTGCTGATTTGATTCATCATATCGCGGAACATATCAAAGGCCTCACGCTTATATTCGATCAGCGGCGTTTTTTGCCCCCAACCGCGCAAGCCTATACCTTCCTTTAAGTGATCCAAATTAACCATATGTTGTTTCCATGCTTGATCAATCGTTTCCAATACAAGCCACTTTTCAGCCTGCTGAACCACTTCACTATCATGCTGTTTGCGAAAGAGATCATACCGAGAAAGCAAAAAGTTAATAAGATCTTTTTTGAGAACTTCTACGTTTTTTGTACTAATACCAGATTTTACAAAATCATCCGGAGCTAATCCTGTGATCGTTCCGATCTCTGTAAAAATTGATGCCGCTTGCTCAGGGCGAATGGAATGCTTCTGACAATGCGCAAACACAACATCTTGTACGATCTTAATAATAAAATCACGCACAAGCTCATAAATGCGCTGGTCCCCTTCAAGCGCATTGCGACGATAGGTATATACTACTTTGCGCTGCTGGTTGAGCACATCATCATATTCAATCAGATGCTTTCTTGTTTCAAAGTTATGTTTTTCAACCTTTTCCTGCGCACGTTCAATCGTTTTAGAAACAAAGCGAGACTCAATGGTCTCATCTTCCTGCATCCCAAAACGTTCCATATTCTTTTTGAGCGTATCTCCCGCAAAAATACGAATAAGGTCATCCTCCAGCGAGATATAAAATCGCGATTCTCCTGAGTCACCCTGACGTCCTGATCGACCACGTAACTGATTATCGATACGTCTACTTTCATGACGCTCAGTACCCAAAATATACAAGCCGTCTGCTTCTTTTGATTCAGGCGTCAACTTAATATCGGTACCTCGACCAGCCATGTTCGTTGCAATGGTTACCTGGCCCGCTTCACCCGCATGAGCAATAATATCCGCCTCACGAGCATGCTGCTTCGCATTCAAAACCTCATGGGGAACACCACCTGCCTTGAGAATATTGCTTAAAAGTTCAGACGTCTCAATCGCAACCGTACCAATCAAAACAGGCTGTCCTTTTTCATGACGCTCTCTAATATCGTCTACGATAGCTTTATATTTCGCATTCTTCGTCAGAAAAATAAGATCGGCTTTATCGTCTCGAATCATGGGTTGATTCGTTGGAATCGATATAACATCCAATCCATAAATATTGTGAAACTCTTCCGCTTCAGTTTTAGCTGTACCAGTCATACCGGCAAGTTTTTTATACATTCGGAAATAGTTTTGCAACGTGATTGCTGCTAAGGTGTGACTTTCTCGCTCAATCTCCACACCTTCTTTTGCCTCAAGGGCTTGATGTAATCCATCGCTATAACGACGTCCCGGCAACGCACGTCCCGTGAATTCATCCACAATGAGCACCTGCCCATCTTTCACCATATAATCAACATCAAGTTTAAACAGGGTATTGGCACGCAATGCCTGCTGGATATGATGTAATAAATTAATATTTTCAACGGCATAGAGATTCTCAACACCAAAAACGGCCTCAACCTTATCAATAGCCGCTTCAGTCATCTGCACTGAACGAGCCTTTTCATCCACCTCATAATCCTCGCCCTTTTTCAACCGAGACGCCAATTTATTGGCATCAAGATACAGTCTGCTGCTTTCTTCTGCTGCACCTGAGATAATCAATGGTGTTCGAGCCTCATCGATCAAAATAGAGTCAACCTCGTCGACAATGGCATAATAGAGTTCACGCTGTACATAATCTTCAACACGAAATTTCATATTATCGCGCAAATAATCAAATCCCAACTCATTATTCGTCGCATACAAAATATCAGCCTGGTACGCCTGCTTGCGCTCCCCATCCTCCATATTGTTTTGTAGTGCTGCTACTTCCATGCCAAGAAAGGTATAAATAGGACCCATCCATTCAGAATCACGTCGTGCCAAGTAATCGTTCACCGTTACAGAATGTACTCCGTTGCCAGGTAATGCATTGAGATAAAGCGGCAGGGTAGCAGTAAGTGTTTTTCCTTCCCCCGTTTTCATTTCAGCAATTTTACCCTGATGCAAGACCATACCACCAATCAACTGCACGTCAAAATGGCGCTGACCCAATGTGCGCTGTGCCGCTTCACGTACCACCGCAAACGCTTCTGGCAACAGATCGTCGAGAGCCTCACCCCCTGTTAGTCGCTTGCGAAATTCGTTAGTTTTTTCCAAGAGCTGCTCATCTGAAAGCGCTTGCATGGCCGGCTCGAGATCGTTGATTTTTACAACGGTTGGCTGCATTTTTCGCAATTGGCGCTCATTCGCCGTTCCCAAAATAGTTGATAGTAGCTTCGTAATCATAAAAATACCTTTTAAATCCATGCTCCTTTTGAGCGCATCAAAACATAATAACTATACCATAATTGATGGAGACGCTCAATTGGCAACATTACTTCAGTACAACAACCGTCATTTGGCGACCCACTGCGCGCACATTATTCTCCAAAGTACCCCTGCGGTAAGAATAAAATCGGCAATCGCATATCGTACAATCATTGTAGTCCATCCGTATCTGTCCCTCATTGAGGCCATAGAATACAAGCTGTTGGCACACAAATCCAGGGAGATCAAAATACAAGCCTCCCTCTCGGCGCTGCAATGCTTTGTGTGCAAAATGGCAATGATCAAAATTATGAGTAAAATTATCATCCACTCGATAGCAACACGATTTGGCACTCGGACCAAAAAAAACAGTTAAATATCTTTCATCGGTATGAAATTGATTACGCATTGTATCAATCATTGCCGGAACCACACCCGCAACCGCTCCACGCCATCCTGCATGCGCAATACCAGCAACGTTGTGCCGTTTATCGTAACAAACAACCGGTAAACAGTCCGCGGTTACAATACCAAGCCCAAGATGCGCATCCTGGGTAATTAAAAAATCGCCTGCACGAGAAAATGGTTGCATTGTCCTGAGCGCTTGCTTTGTAATTATCGCTCCAGCTTTTCCATGTACCTGGGATAAAAAAGTAAGATCGGAAAGCTGCAACCGATGTGCAATAGAACGGATTTGCGGCTGATCAAAAAGAGTAGCATTACACCACTGTGCATACTGCTTGGGGTACATATGATCTCCGGTATCACCAAAATAAATTGTATACACCGGCTCATGATGAATTACCATTGAACGTCTTATTACGTACCTGTTTTTACTGGTTCAACATTACAGTCTTGATCCGAATCTGTTGTTTGCGTGTCCATTTCATGATGTACCGGTGCGGGAGGTGCTGGCACTGGTATACTCATCATCTGCACAAATGCCTGCTCCTCGATTGCTTGCGCCGTTCGACGCTCAGCATCAGCCCTGCTGCGTTCAGCTTGTGCCTGCTCATGAATCGCATGAGCCTTTTCATGTTCTGCAACTGCTTGCTGTACCATTGCATCCGCTTTCATACGCTCTGCGCGCGCTTTTTCATGCATTGCTTCTACACGCGCTCTTTCCAGCTGATGTTGCTTTCTTAAATGCAACTCATCTTTATACTCAGGCAAACTTGCAACGGTGCCAAGGAGGCCAGACAAACTCTGCAGTAAACGATCTGCTTTGCCATACAAGACGGTATAGAATTGCGCATTATTCATACGAGAACGCAATGCATCAACATCACTTTTGAGCATGGTGCCAAATTGAAGATATGGATACTCATTTCGCAATTGAATCGATCTTTCCATCACAGCACGTTTGACCATTGTTGGATCGTATACATCATCACAAGCCTGCCCATACTGATTTAAAAGTTTTTTTACCTGTTGGTACAAATCAAAAAAACGAGCGTGTTCATCCCAGAACAGTTTGAGGTGGTTTAACTTATCATCAAGTTGATTCATCTCACGCAACAACACCCGCATTTCATGGACAACTTTGTCATCTTTTCGTGCATCCCTGCGAATGCGAGTTTGAATTTTATCCCGCTCTCTTCGCAAAGACCGCAGATCCACATCAGCCGACGGTATCATTTTCATATCACGATGTACTGCAAGCGTAGCCAAATCTTGTTCCGTGCAATGCAACAGCGTATCGGCTTGATCCAAGAGCTCCATTGCTCCATATCGATCACACAGTGCCTCATACGCATCTCTTGCTCGTGCATACAACGCTTCGCTGGATGGTTCTCTTGTAAACCACTTATACACAAGAGCAGCGGCCCCAAGAACAACAGATCCCGCTACCACAAAAATCAACCCTTGTTCTACACGAGATCGATTCCCCAAATTAAAATAAGAATCGGCACGCAGCCGATATGATGAGCTCAACAACAATAATAAAATTAATGGTTTCAATTTCAGTTCAAACATGAAAAACTCCAGAAAAATCCTACTTACTATGTTAAACATTACGTATCTTAACCGAAAAAGTTCTCGTTGTCACCAGCTGCACGGCCATGACAGTTTTATGGCCCTACGTAACAAAAAAAGAGTGGATAACAAAATGTGAATAACGTATACTATTCTCCCAAAACAAAACCTTTTTGATCAAAGAGGGTGTTCATGAAAATAATGAAAATAATGTGCATATCTATACTGCTCATGTCGAACACAATCCGATGCATGGAACCAGCCATTCCCATAATATGCGATCGAGTTATTATTATGAATGATACCGAATCAATAATTAGTGGTACGTATACAAATGAAGACATGTGCCCAGAAACCGACTCTTTTTTTCTTAACGCATCACAATGCCAACCATTCAAAACCGAAAAGCACAGTATGTTAGTTATCCACGCAGGTCTTCTACGATATAGATTATCACTAATTGCAAAGCGCACCATACCAGCTACAAGCAAAAATGTGCGTGTTTCGGATCTTGCTGACATGCAACGTGAATGCCTAGAGGAATATAAGTACGTTCCATTAAGCTTAACGCCTGATAGTAGCGACGACGACAATTAAACATAAAGACAAAAATCTGTCTGGAAGGCGAGAACCTCCCTTTTTCTTATTCTGAAATATCTTCGCCTCTCGCCTGCTTGCGCAAAAATGCTGGTACATCCAAATCATTCATATCAATTTGCTGAGCCATATCGAGCTGCTCTGTTTTAACTTTATAGGCAACGACAGAAGAATCTTCTTTGGCGACTTCTTCATGCTGTGGCGATGATTCCTCTTTCACAACAACCTGTTCTTCTTGAACAGCTTCCACCATTTCAGGAGAACTATCTTCTGTTGCGAAAATTACTGGCTCTTCTTGCCTTGTTTCACAGATGCCATTGGCACAACCTGTTGCAATGATTGTGACCACAACCTCATCTTCAAGGCTTTCATCAATCACAGATCCAAGAATAATATTTGCATCCTCATGCACCTGCTCGTAAATGACAGATGCTGCATCACTAATTTCATGAAGGCCCAAGTTTTTGCCACCCGTGATATTGAGCAACACGCCATGTGCTCCTTGAATGCTAATATTTTCCAACAACGGTGATGCTATTGCATTTTCCGCAGCCTTGCGAGCACGTTCAGGGCCTGAGGCATTGCCTGTTCCCATAACAGCCATGCCACGGTCGCGCATGATTGTACGAACATCAGCAAAATCAACGTTTATATGACCAGGTTTCGTAATGATATCTGATATGCCACGCACTGATTGCCCAAGCACCGCATTAATCATATCGAACGCATCAATCATCGAAACATTTTGATCGACCACTTCAAGCAATTTTTGATTCGGAATAATGATTAAGGTGTCAACCTCTTTTCGAAGCTGTGCCAACGCATCTTCAGCCACTTTCTCGCGTCGTTTTCCCTCAAACAGGAACGGCTTTGTCACAACCGCAATCGACAAAATTCCTTTTTCTCTTAATGCTCGCGCAATAACCGGTGCACCACCAGATCCTGTTCCGCCTCCCATACCAGCAGCAATAAATACAATATCGGCATCGCCAATCACTTCGAGAACCTTATCAAGATCTTCCTCTGCAGCCCGTTGGCCTATTTCAGGATTTGCACCAGTGCCAAGCCCCTTTGTAGATTTGATACCAATTTGTATTTTATGTTGTGCTTTTGATCTGCTCAACGCTTGCGAATCTGTATTCGCCACAATACATTCAAAACCTTCTTCGCCAACATCGATAATACTGTTTACGGTATTACCACCCGCACCACCAATACCAATCACTTTTATTGTTGCAATTGCTTCAAACTGTTTTTTTTCCTGCTCTAGCGCAATCATCGCGTCTCTCCCCGTTATGCCATTGTATTAAAAAAAATCAACCATCCATGCTTTCATACGATTAAGCACTCGCTTTACAATCGGATCGTGCAAGCCACTTATCTGCTCTTCTTCCCGTTTTTGTATCGTGTGCATCAACAAACCATAGCCCGTAGCATAAATCGGGCTATGTAGTGATCCGGGAATTGAAAATGGAACTTTTAGATTTCCAATACGAATTGGCACATCAAACATTTTTTCTGCCAACTGTTGCATACCGACCAGTAATGAGCCTCCGCCCGTAAACACGAGCCCGGTTGTAATAAATGGCTGCAAGTTGCTCCGCAGTATCTCTTCACGTACAAGCGATAAAACTTCTTTCGCTCTCGGCTCTAAAATCCGAGCTAAATCAGAAACATGAACCACCTGCCTTTGCTCCCCCTGCACCATCTCTATTTCGAGAAAATCATCTTTTTGCAACACATCAACACATGCAATCCCATACTCTTTCTTAACGCGCTCTGCATCACGAAGTGTTGTGCAAAGCCCAATGGCAACATCATTCGTAAAATGGTTGCCTGCAACCGGAATCACTTTCGTATGGCAAATTCTTTCATGCTGATACACTGCAATATCAGATGTTCCACCACCAATATCAACAACCCCAACACCAAGCTTCCGTTCATCTGCACTCAACACCGCCAGTGCTGATGCAAGTTGTTCAAGAATAATATCGGTAACCGCCACACCTGCCATCTCACAACATTTCACTAAATTTTGCACTGACGCAATCGCACCCATAATAATATGCGCTTGCACCTCCAACCGAATACCATGCATGCCAATAGGATCGAGAACTTTGTCACGCCCATCAATCACAAAATACTGAGGCAATATGTGTAAAATTTGCTGGCCTTCTGGAACCGGTATTGCTTTTGCCGCAGCTAAAACAGCAGAGATATCTTGTTGTTTAATTTCACCATGCCGGATAGGAACAACGCCATGCGAGTTGAGTGATTGGATATGCGCACCGGAGATCCCCACCGAAACAGTTTCTATCGGCATGCCTGCCATTAATTGCGCCTCTTTTAATGCCGTACGAATAGAGTAAATTGTTTTTGAAACATCAATCACTATACCCTTATTCAAACCATCGGATGGTGATTTACCTACACCGATAATTTCAACCTCGTTATCTAATTTTCTTGCAACGAGCACACAAATTTTTGTTGTACCAACATCGATAGCCGTAATGATTTGCTCATTAAATGCCTTTGCCATATCTTCCCCCTTTATCCCCAGACATAATAATTTGATTATCAAATCGCATATCAGCAACCCAGCGTTTTTGCGAAGACCCCCTCGCTTTGACACTATTTTTCAACTTCTCATATGAAACTAATTTTGTGCAATCGGGTAAAGACACCGAATCACATATCAAAGAAAATGATTGATCGTTCAAATCCCCAAAACGGAGTTCGTGTTCATTCACCCAACAAAGCGTATACCGTTCAAAAATGCGATCTTTAATGCATCGTTTCACTGCACCCATCATCGCGTCGGAACATTCATATGGAACTGGATCAGTCATGGAGAGTAATGATAATGATGTCAAAACATATGGCGCATATGATACATATGGCACCACTGTTTTTGCATTGGTCAACACATAGTCATTATTAATCCGAATAAGCGGCTCATGTGCAGTCACCGTTACTTCTGCTGCATTACACGCAAGGCAATGCACTGAAACAGATTTTACGCATGCAAACTGTTTTGTAATCGTTTCTATGACCGTCTTGGGATTATATCTGCCATTGTTTTGAAACAAAGCCACCTGCGCTATAATATCTTGCTGCGTCTCTGGAGCAATCGTATCATCAAAAGAGTAGGTAACGTAGCGCACTGCAAAAACAGACCGATATGCTTTATGAAAAACAACCCCAGCACCAACTATACAAATTAAAAAAACGGTAATCCGAAAACGTTTAATCGTGTCTTTCATCCCATCCCCACCGTTAAAATTGTATCCTTATACCTTTTCTAACGATTTTTGGATGAAAGAGTCAATGCTTTGCGTAACAAGCAGTTCTTGCAGGGGCCTACTGCATAGGAGTTTTTAAATAATGTTATTACGAGAGCCAATCATAAAAAGCAAAATCCCTGCAGCAACTGAAGCGTTATATGAGATATCTGATACTTTTTGCGGCAACGTCACCACTTTTCCATATCGCAAGAGCTGCTTTTCAATACCAACCGCCTCATTTCCTACCACCACACACAATGGCATATCATAAGAAACGGCTACGGCATTTTCACCATGCAACGCAGCAAGATAGATGGCGTAGCCATCATCTTTTAGTTCCTGCAAGGCAGCGTAGGCTGATGGAATACGTTGAATTTCTAAATGCTCCGCCAACCCTGCAGATGATTTCATCGCCACTGCACGAAGAGGAGCAGAGTTTTTGGTTGTCATAATAACTCCAGAAACTCCCGCGCAATATGCAGAACGCAAAATGGCGCCAAGGTTTCGTGGATCTTGAATTGAATCAAGCATGAGCAAAAAGGGATGCTTGCTCGAATCAAATGGTTTTTTTCTAAAAGGAAAATCTTTCACCCACGCAACCACGCCTTGATGATCTGTTGTTTCTGCCATTCGATTCAAAACATCACGCGCAACGTATTGAATAGGAATGGGCATCTTCGGCATCTCTTTTTCAATCAAACGCCACTGCTTTGGTGTTGGCTTGGTTGTATAAATTGATACCACCTTGCGTCGCCGTGCCCGCAATAGTTCTAAAAGGGGATGAATCCCATAAATAAGTTCACCCGTTACCTGTTTTTCTTGTCTTACTTTTCTAACCATAAAATCATGTCCCGTATTCTTGTCTATAAATATCTTGAGTATAGCACAATATATGTGTTTTTTCCTTAAAATTGCAACCCCACGCCTTGCAAAAAAGAGGATAGTTTTGAAGCAAGCCGCATCATGCGGTATACTGCACTCCTATGACACATAAAAAATACCGCACATGGGTTGAAATCAGTCAATCAGCTTTTGACCACAACATATCCTTGCTCAAATCAACCATAGGAGCCCGTTTGCTTGCCCTGGTGGTAAAGGCGAATGCATATGGCCATGGCATGGAGCAAATTGCCACGCTCGCAGAGCAAAACGATCTGGTTGATTGGTTATGCGTTGCATTTGCATCCGAAGCTCTCGCTCTAAAAAATCTAGGAATTTCAAAGCCTATTCTTGTGATGAGCTGTATTGATACAAAACCAGAACTTCTCATCAACACAAACATTCACTGCATGGTGGACAACAATGAGATCATGCAACAGCTCAATGCGATAGGGAAAACATATAATTATATGTTTCCTGTACATATCAAAATTGATACAGGGCTTTCACGATTTGGTGTTACACCGGATCAGGTACTCCCATTCATCCAAGCAGCGAATCAACTACAGCATGTCTCAATTCAAGGTATCTATTCACACTTTGCCGAATCAGATAAAGAGGACAAAACATTTACAAAACAACAGCTCGAGCACTTTCAAGCAGTTTTACAAGAACTCGCTGCACACAATATCACAATCCCACACATTCATTTTTCCAATTCAGCAGCAACCACGACCCTCAACCTTCCCTTTTGTAATCTGTTTCGCGTTGGCATAAATGCATATGGGCTCTGGTCAAGCCCAGCAACAAAAGAAAGCACTCAAAAAAAGTTTTCTCAGTTCACGCTTAGGCCGGTGGCAACCTGGAAAAGCAAAATCATTGCCTTAAAAACAGTAGTTCCACAAAATTTTATAGGATATGGCAGAACATTTCAGGCACCCCGCCTCATGCGGATCGCAATAATACCGATCGGCTACTACGATGGCTATGATATACGGTTTTCAAATAACGGTTCTATGTTACTGCACAATCAATACGCACCCATTGTCGGACGCGTTGCGATGAATACCACATCGATTGATGTAACGAATATTAAAAATGTGCAAGTCAACGATGATGTGATATTAATGGGCAATTATCCTCACATCCATCCCCATGAACTTGCCACACAAATACAAACGATCAACACTCGAGAACTTCTCACAAAAATCAATCCCCTCATTCCTCGCATTATTCGGTGATGTATGAGCGCAGCAATTCTCTAAAAATATTGCTGTAATTCCTAGCCGTTCGCCCTGAGCCTGTCGAAGGGTATGAATGGCTAACAATGCTGCCATATTTTTACTCGATTAAACTAACAAATACTTTATACTGTTTGAGCACAAATCAAGTAATTAGCGCAAAGGGAGATGCTACATGTATATTATTGAAGGAAATATTGGCGTTGGCAAATCAACATTTCTGCGATTAATATCTCAGCAGATTCCGGAAATAAACATTGTACTAGAACCGCTCAACAAATGGCAAAATACGCCATACGGAAAAGGTTTATTAACAAATTTCTATGAAAAACCCGAACGATGGGCCTATACACTTGAACTACTCACTATGATTTGTCGCGTGCAAGATCATCTGATTGAACAAAAAAAAGAAGCACCCGCGATTATGGTGGAGCGATCTATTTATTCCGGATATTACTGTTTTGCCTATAATAGCCATAAGCAAGGTTTTTTAACTGAGCTTGAATGGAATATGTATCAGCAGTGGTGCTCTCGAATCATGCTCTGCAAATGCCTCCCCCCACAGGGTTTTATTTATTTGCGCGTGAAACCAGAAATTGCATACGAGCGGATAAAAAGAAGAAATAGAAAAGCTGAAAAAACAATCTCTCTAGATTACTTAAAACAAATCCATACTCGCCATGAAGTCTTACTCATCAAAAGAGAAGGTATCTTGCCCCAACTAAAACGAGTTCCAATTTTAGTGCTCGACTGCAACAAGGATTTTGTGCATAATCCATCACAGCTCCATCGCCATATGCATTCAGTGCAATCATTCCTCACCCAAACGGGGTCAACTATCCCTCCATATCAACACCAACATAGCCATCCGATAGCACCGTAAGATTCTAAGATGTTATCAGATTGACTGCTTTGATCAATGCCTTGCGCCGCATAGGTCTGGTAAATGTTTTGTCTGCATCCGTTGATTCTACTCTGTACTCTACCTTCAAGAGATTTATGGAAACAGCACCCTCAAATACAAGGGTTTCGTAGCCTCCAAACAACTTCTTAAATGAATGTGAACCGCTACCCGATTCGATAGATTCGATGTTTCCCCACCTTAATCACCATCCCAGGCTTCCATTGGACTGAGGCCTTGAAATCAGCAATCGGATCCCCATCTATCAAAATAGCACTTGATTCAATAAGGCGTTTGGCCTCAGAAGAACTTTTGATGGCCCCAATTGTTTTGAGCAAATCCACAACCCATATAGGATTTGCGGCGTCGGATGGCAAAACTACTTCTTGTGCCTTTGAGTAATCCTTCTTTTGAAAGAGTGCTTCAAACGTTTCTCGTGCCGCATCAGCCTCTTTGGCAGACCAGAATTTTGTTATAATTCTATGCGCCATATCCTTTTTGAGGCTCATGGGATGCAGGTTGCCCGATGCAACTCGCTCCTGCATTTGACTTATTTCTCCAGAAGAAATACCAAGAAGCAACTCAAAGTAACGCCACATCAACGTATCTGAAATGGACATTAACTTGCCAAATACTTCGGCGGCCGGCTCAGCAAGCCCAATCGCATTACCGAAAGATTTGGACATTTTTTTCACCCCATCAAGACCTTCCAAAAGTGGCATCGTAATAACCACCTGCGGCTCTTTGCCAAACTGCTCTTGCAAAAAACGCCCCATCAACAAATTGAACGTTTGATCGGTACCGCCCAGTTCAACATCGGCATCCAGAACAACCGAATCATATCCCTGAAATATCGGATATAACAGTTCATGAAAACTTATTGGCTGCCGACTCTCAATGCGATTCTTGAAATCATCCCGCTCAAGTAAACGAGCAATCGTTACTTTTGAAGCCAACTTGATAAAGTCAGCCATATCAAGCTTGGAAAGCCATTCAGAGTTGTATCGTACGGAGACTTTGTCGGCATCCAAAATTTTACCGACCTGTTCAAAATAGGTTTTCATATTTTTCTGAATTTCTTCATCACTCAACGAAGGGCGCGTTTTGGATCGCCCACTCGGATCACCGATACGCCCCGTAAAATCTCCAATTAAAAAAATAACCTCATGGCCAAGATCTTGAAACTGTTTTAACTTAGAAAGCACCACCGCATGTCCCAGATGAAGATCCGGAGCGGTGGGGTCCATGCCCAATTTTATTTTTAATTTTTTGCCCGACGAAAGTTTTTTGAGCAAATCACCCTCAGGAACAATTTGTACTGCTCCCTCTTTTAGCTCCTTGAGCACAGCATTAACATCATTCATCAAATCATCCGTCTCACGCAATACCAAACAGGTGCGCTATAGCATATCCAACATACGAAATTGCATTGATCGCAAGAAGTCGCAACGGTTCAGAAAATAATAAAATTACAATAATGGGTATCAGAAGTATGAGGTAATGGCTATATGTATCATATCGTGACGACCGCTCCATCATAATAAACATTAGCACACTAAAGCCATTCAAGATGAGACTCAAGACACACAAAATAACATTGAGATATATAAAGGCTATGATTATGAACGCAAACATAATCGTCAGCGAAGAAAGCTCAGGAGAGCTTTGCACCAAATATATGTGCGACATATTTTGAATACCAATCAACATATAACGTGCAACAAGCATCATATGCGGACCAGCAACGGTGATAAGCACCACAATGCCGATCAATGCCGATACAAAGTAGGCAAATGTATCCGAGAGATACGCAGTGATCAGTTTCAAGCGTCGCCAGGGAGGTGTGATGTTGAGCGGATTGATAGGCACATTTCTTCCCCAACCAAAAAGAAAGAGAAAAAGAAATATGAGACCAATAAAATCGATATGAACAAGAGGATTGAGCGTTAAAAGCCCAAACGCCTCTCCTGTATCATCACCAACTTTTTTTGCAACCCACGCCCGAAATGCACCGGCAATCGTTACCGCTACCAAGTAGGCTAAAAAGAACGTTATAAGACTGATTAGTAATTCTGCACTGCGTACACTTATCATATATCATCCAAAAAATGAATTAATGTCACTAATTGTAGAAGATATACGATACCAGGTCAATACGCACTGCCAAGAGGAAGCTCGACAAAGGGCTCTCGTTTGATAAACTATGCTTCGAAAAATCATTAAAAATCTAGGAGAATAATGAATCATCGCCAGGAAGCGCAGCACATACCTTTCATCTATCGTCTTATCGCTCCTTTCACACTTATCATTGCTACCGCAATAACCTATTACCCTTCATTAAATTACGACTTTCAGTTCGATGATATCGCAAATATTAGCAAACATTTCAGTATCAGAAGCTACACGTTTAAGAATCTCTTTTTTTCAGGAAGCCGATGGATAAGCTATTGGTTCAATTCACTGTATTATAAACTCGATAAATTTAATCCGCTCTATTACCGCATAGGCAATGTTACCATACACACAATCAATGGCCTTCTGATCTTTTTTATCCTTCTAGCCATATTGAGCAGATTGCCCTATGCATCATTTTTTAAGCGAAATGCCTTATCCCTTTCTTTTCTCACCGCACTCATCTTTTTGCTTCATCCTGTGCAAACACAAACAATTTCCTATGTCATCCAGGGTCAATTAGAAGGACTCGCTACGCTCTTTATGCTCGGCATGATTCTTTGCTTTCTACACCAACAATACACTTCAAACATTTTTGTAAAAACCGTCCTTATAACCACTCTATTTACACTCAGTATATTAGTAACCGGAACAAAAGAGATCGCAATTGTAGCACCGATACTACTTATATTGGTTGACTGGTTTTTTATTGCACAGGGCTCATTTCAGTCTCTCAAAAGTCGTTGGTGGATCCATCTTCCTATAGCCATGTTCATCGCGGGTGCCTATGTGTACTTTTTAAAAGCAAAGTTTTTCGCCGATCTTTTTTCGTTGCAGCTCAATGTGGAAAATAATCTCGGCAATGTAATCACGGAACAGTACGATGAAAAAATTACGGCATTCCATTTTTTCATTTCACAATTTAAGGTAATTCTCCATTATATATGGATCTATATCTGGCCGTTTAATCTGAGCGTGGAATATGATTGGGTACTATCAAAAAGCCTTCTGTCTCCTGATTGTATTTTTCCGTTTTTTGCACTCGCATTCATTGGCTTTCTCATTTATAAGCTAGCCCGCCATCACCAGACAAGCATTATTGTATTCGCTGCATTATGGTTCATCATCACGATAGCACCGCGCTCGAGTATTATGCCATCACCAGAATTACTTGTGGATTACAAAACATATCCCGCATCATTCGGCATTATTTTTTTACTAGCGACAGCAATCCTAAAACTGTTTGAATATGCCAAACAATCAAGCCACATGCTCTCACACCTGGTCAAGCGCTATAAGGTTTCATATGCGTTCACCATACTGTTTGCAACAATACTCGGCCTAGGCACTGCTTCTCGAAATGAAGTGTGGGGTTCTAGTCTCGAATTTTGGGGAAGCATCATTAAAAATGCTCCTGGGAAAATACGCGCTTATAACAATTATGGAGTTGAGCTTGCGCAAAAATTAGGAAAATATGCTGAAGCAATCCCCTACTACCAACACGCAATTCGAATGGATAACAAATATCGCGATCCGTATAACAATCTTGCCGTATCATATGCGGCAATAAAACAAACCGATAAAGCAATAGAAACGTTACGACAAAGTATCCGCATATATCCTCTATACCCAGAGGCATACAATAATCTCGCTTCATTTTTTATCGAAAAAAAAGAGTACGAACAAGCGGAAAGAGCTATTGGAGCCGCCCTGCAATTAAGGCCTCATTACGGAAAAGCACATTTTAATTTGGGGCGAATTTATATGGAAACAGACCAACCAGAACGAGCATGGGAATGTTTTAAAAATGCATGCATGAAGGCCGATCTTGATAACGAGGGTGGATTTATGGGCTATGCCCAGAGCAGTCTGTTACTCAAAAAATATGACGATCTCATCTTTGCATGTAAAAAGATACTTGAATACAATCCAAATAATCATGATGCTCGCTTCAATATGGCAAATGCATACTTTATGACCGAGCAGTTTGACCAAGCAACCCAGGTATATGAACAAATTGTTCGGAACAATCCGAATGATGCCAAGGCATGGTTCAATCTCGGAGAAACGCACCTGCGCGCAGAAAGAACAACACAAGCCCTTGAATGTTTCGGCCGCATAAAACATCTTCCCGGCATTACACCGAATGTCTATCTTCGCATGGCAGTATGTTATGAAAAACAGGGTGAAATATATCAGGCAAAATCTATGCTTGAGGAGCTACTTCAAAAAAATATCCCGCAACCGGCCCGACAATCTGTGGAGACAGAACTCCAAAAACTTGTCACACAATATAAAATCAGTTGATGTTAGGCATGGGCTGCCGCCTGCCAGCCGTAGCTTGCAGAGCGCAGGAGGGACTATTTTAGAACTTTTATTGCATCAAAATCGATTTTGATCTGGTCTCTTGGAATCCTTAACCAAAAGACTCTCTCTATAGACTCGCCGGGCTTAAGTGTCACGGTTCCCCGAAAGGTCTTTAAATGTGTTACATAGATCTTCTGAGCGAAAGATTTAATTGGTTTAAATACCAAATAAGCTGCAATAAGTGTAGGAAGGATACGTTTGCCGATTATTTTTTCTTTTACCGTTTCGTTTATCCATGAAGCAAAAAAACACGTGGTCATTTCTTCTATGAACCAAGCAATACAAATTTTTGGTATAGCTTCAAAAATACCGTCAGCTCCCTTGGAAAAGGTTACATTTTCCCACAACGATGCCTCTATTGCCCTTTGGTCAAATATGAGGTTAGAAATAATTGATGAGTCAAAAACGATACTCTTATCTGAATTGTTTTGTATCTCTATTTGATAAGGTTGTGCACTTAAACATGAAAAATATGCAGCCCTTTCGTACTGTACGATAATGCCATCTTTTTCAACCACAGCGGAAAGAGCGTTAGCACTCAGCGCGAGCAACAAAAAACTTAGAAAATTTTTCTTCATAAAAACCCCTATATAAGCAACGTGATAATCCATATATTTTCAGAGTACCTATTTCTCTGGCTTTTGCAACCGCCCTACCGTTATGGATGAGAGCGTTCAGAGGGCAATAAGGTGTTTTTCAGAGGATAAGTCCTTTTTATGGATTATCGCCATTATAGACGAATCTAGCGGAAGGGAGGTTATCTGCTCTGGATACACCTGAGACTGGCATAGCCACATACATGGGCACTTGCAAAACCTTTTGCCTCCGGCAACATTGTTTAGTACTCTAAAATCTATAATTTTACTAATCGCAAAACCACTCACTATGTACGATGGATAAAAAGTATAATCACATAGAGGCAGAACAAACCCTACAAAAACAGTGGGAACAGGATAAGGTGTATAGCCATTCGAATAATCCTGGCAAACAATATAGTATCGACACGCCGCCCCCTACCGTTTCTGGCTCTATGCATATTGGCCATGTTTTTTCGTATACCCAAACCGACATTCTTGCACGATATAAACGAATGGACGGTTTCTCCGTGTTTTATCCATTCGGCTTTGATAACAATGGACTTCCTACAGAACGATACGTAGAAAAAACATACAAAACAAGTGCACATAAAATTGGCCGTTCTGAATTTATTAAACTCTGTCTTGAAAAAACTCAAGAGACAGAACTGCTCTTTAAAAAATTATGGCAACACATAGGACTATCAGTCGACTGGGATTATTGGTATTCAACCATATCTCCAGAAACGCGCCGTATTTCACAAACCTCGTTTATTAAGCTCTACAACAAAGGTTTTATTTACCGCAAAGACGAACCGGCATTATATTGCACAACCTGTCGAACCACTGTTGCTCAAGCTGAACTTGATGATCAAGAATCATCCTCATTTTTTAATAACATCATTTTTAAAGATGAAGATGGCAAAGACCTTATCGTAGGAACCACACGCCCTGAACTACTTTACTCAACCGGCGCATTGTTATTCCATCCTGATGACAAACGATACCAACATCTTAAAAACAAAAAAGCGTATGTACCGATTTACAACACAGAAATTCCGATCTATGAGGATGATCTTGTTGCAATCGATAAAGGAACCGGGCTTGTTATGGTCTCAACGTTTGGCGATCAGACCGATATTCTATGGTTTAAAAAACATAAAATTCCACTCCGGTTATCAATCGGACTCGATGGCAAATGGGTACCAGAAACGGATATGTTAGCTGGGTTAAAACTGCATGATGCACGAAACCGAATCATCGAAGAACTAAAAAAGCAAAACCTATTGGTTGATCAAAAACCTATTACGCATGCAGTCAATGTTCATGAGCGCTGCAAAAAAGAGATTGAATATACCGTCTTGAGCCAATGGTTTGTCAAAATCCTCGATCACAAAGAAACGTTCATAAAGCTTGCAGACCAAATACAATGGTATCCCGCATTTATGAAATCGCGATATAGCAATTGGGTTGAAAATATAAAATGGGACTGGTGTATTTCTCGGCAACGATTCTATGGAATTCCGTTTCCTGTTTGGTATTGCACAGAATGCAAAACACTCCTTTTTGCAGACATAAAAGATCTACCGATCGATCCCCAAGAAACTCCATATCCCGGCAAAACATGTAGCAGTTGCTCGAGTGATCAGATTGTTCCGGATACTGATGTTATGGATACATGGAACACATCCTCACTTACGCCATATCTTTGCTACAGCCTTTTTAGTAATCTAAGCGATCCATTTACACAAGACGCACAATCGTTCCTTCCAATGGGCATGCGCCCCCATGCGCACGACATTATTCGAACCTGGACATTCTATACAATCGTTAAAGCATGGATGCATAATAAGACAATCCCGTGGCAGGACGTCGTAATATCAGGACACGTTCTGAGTAACGAAAAAGAAAAAATTTCTAAATCTCGAGCAAACAACCCGCTCGCACCAGAAAATCTTCTCCAGCGATATCCTGCTGATGCAATTCGTTATTGGACCGCATCGGGAAGCCTCGGACATGATATCAGTTTTTCAGAAGCACAACTCAAGGTTGGCCAACGACTCACTACCAAATTGTGGAATGCATTCCGTTTTGCTCAACCACACCTTGCCGATTTTAAACCAGAGCACACCCCTAAAAATCTTGGCATGGTCAATGAATGGATTCTGGACACGATTTCTCAAACATTTAAACGCTACCAAGCAACATTCAAGCAACAAGAATTTAGTTTGGCTTTGGATGCGATAGAACGATTCTTTTGGTCAGATTTTTGTGATAACTATCTTGAGCTCATAAAAAATCAACTCTTTAATCCTGAGCAATACGACACGGAATCGGTCTATGCAACGAAATGGACACTCTATCAGGTTGGACTGCGCATTTTGCAACTCTATGCGCCATATATGCCATATGTAACTGAAACCATTTATCAACTTCTGTATCGTCCGAATGTAATCATTGCATCAATTCATCAAACGAAGTTTAGCGCTATTCAAGAACCGTATGCGTTTGAGACTGCACAAACCAGCATGCAACACATTATTGCCGTAATCATGCAGGTGAGAAAATTAAAAACTGAGCATCAGATCTCACTCAAAACACCTTTAGAAAATTTGATCGTGTATGGCAACACAGAAATAATCTCGTTGTTACAACAACATGAGCAACTCATCAAAGGGATAACGCAAGCGAGTAAGATTACATATTCGGATAAAACAGAGACTACCTCTAAGCTAGAACAGATCGGTGAGCGGTGGAATGCCCACGTAGTAATATCTACTAACTAATTCGAGCACAATGATATCAATATTAAACAACCAAACCGTACCGATAAACACCGACCAATTAAAACGAGATGCGCAACGTGCTATCTCGTATCTTGGATATCCTAATTTTGATCTTGGCATCATGCTTGCCGACAATAAAACAATGCAAGAATACAACAAAAAGTACCGAGATAAAGATACTGCCACTGATATCCTTTCATTTCCCTTTCACGCTGATATAAAAGCAGGAGAAGCAATTAAGGCACAAACTGATGAGGATAAAAATCTCGGCGATATTATTATTGCACCTAAATTTGTGCAGGATGATTTGGAAAAATGGAACCAATCATTTGAAGCTCGCATGCAAACACTTCTTGTGCATGGTATATGTCATCTTTTGGAGTATGATCATATCAATGATGATGAGTACAAAATCATGGATGCAAAAGAGAAAGAGATCATTGATCATCTTCGTTCAGCGTAACTTCAAAAGATCACCGCGCCGAAATACCAATATCAGCAAACCAATCAAATTTGGTATCGCCACAAGCATCACCAACGTGTCCATCATGACCCACATCAACCTCATCGGCATCATCGACCCAAGAAAAATAGCAATCGCAGTAAGCCCCATATAGCAGCGCATAAGGATCGTGCGATCCTTCACCAAAATACCAAAGTTTCGCAAACCGTTAAAACTGTTTCCCATGACCGTTGTCAACACAAAAAGCATCACACTAATAATAAGAACATACTGGCCAATGCCGGGCGCATTTAATTTAAACACTTCATATATCAACGTGCTTCTAAATGCTCCTATACTCCAAATGCCCGTTGTGAGCACCAGTAATCCAGAAAGGCTCGCTAAAAATGCATCCGCCAATACGGATCCCATTGCGAGAACACCTTGATCGGATGGAATTTTCGTATCAGCCAAGGCATGAGGAATAGCTGACGTGCCGATACCCGCTTCACAAATAAAAATTCCCCTAAAAATTCCTTCTCTCATGGCACGAAATATCGTAGCGCCAAAAAATCCACCAATCGCAGCAGTCGGTGTGAACACATTTTGAAACATCAGCTTAATGGCATTATAAATGGCGAGGGGATTACGCACTAAAATAGACAAGGCAAATGTTACATATAAAACAAACATAATAGGAACAAGTTTACTCGCAAACTCACCAACACGCTTTGCCCCTCCACTCAATGCAACCAAAACAAATAGCGCTAATATAATCCCTACAAGCCAGGGGGGAATACCCTCCAAAACCAAAATATTTGCAAGAGTATTTGACTGTGCACTCGACCAACTCACTAAGACTATGATAATGATATATCCATACCAATTGGCCAATATAGAACTGACTGATCGCAAATACTGAATCGGCCCACCAATAATAAAACCATTCGGCAACGCCTCTCGTGTAGCCAGCGCAAAAGTAACTTCAGCAAACTTAGTCACCGAACCAAAAAACATATAAACCAAGAGCCAAAATAACGCACCTGGTCCACCAACCATAATGGCCAATGACGGTGTCACAAGATTGCCCATGCCAATTGTTGTCGCCATTGCAGTAAAAAGAGCATGAAATGGGCTGATCGTTTTTGCATTGCTAGGCTTCGACTCAGCAACTCCTTTTGTAATCAAACGAAAAAAACGGGGCCATGCACGAAGTTGTATAAATCCAGTTTTGATAGTCAGCAGAATGCTCACGCCAAAAAATAAAAGAACCGCGGGAACGTCTAAGATCTGATTATTAAGCCAATCGAAAAACGCATGTACTGAAATCATCACATTCCTTTATATCGTCGTATCTCAGAGAAAAAAATAGAAAATACTATGGGTGTTTCGACAAAAATGATAGCGCTTGTCGCATTAATCGATCGAAACTTTGGCTTGAGCCATCTTTATTATTATGCCGCACAAAATTAACTGCCTGAGTTATCTCAGTCCGCGAGTAACTCAAAGCATGAAGAGCATCTGTAACCATATTCCATTGGACATGATCTCCAGAACTAGCTACAGCTATTCCTGATTTCAAAAGCTGGTCCACCTTATGTTTCGAATACACAATCATCTGTTCTGCTTTTTTGGCACCAATGCCACTTACCTTGCTTAAGCTCTTTTCATTTCCAGTATACACTGCATCTAAAAATTCTTGTGCACCCAAATCAGCAAGGACAGCAAGACCTATGCGAGGTCCAATACCGGAACACCCTATTATGAGCAAAAACACAACCTTCTCAAGCTCTTTTTGAAAACCATAGAGTGAAGGCCCCTGTTCCTGATTCCAGTGAAGATAGGCATATATTATTTGCTGTTTTTCTACCGCAAATAACGATTCATCTGGAACAAAAATGTCTATACCAACGGGTCCTATCAAGAGTGAAATTGACTGTTTTTTCTTGGATACGACTATCCCTGCTAACGAGTGAATCATAGTTTTTTCCCATATAGTAGCCACGAATATCATTATAAGGTACTCAAAATATACCATTCTTAGCAAGCAGGCGCAAACGGGTATGGACAAGCACCATATTATTGACAAATACTGTTCCCATGGTACATTTGAGAAAACTTCAAATGGCGCAGTTAAGCGGGAATAGCTCAGTTGGTAGAGCGTTGCCTTGCCAAGGCAAAGGTCGCGGGTTCGAATCCCGTTTCCCGCTCCAACCTACGCCAAGGCTTCGGCTGGCAGGCCAGTTATTATCGGTGCATTAGATCATCGCTCGATATTTTCGGTCTTTTTTATCAGTAATAGTTGGAAACTGCGTTCATATAATTAAATCGAGATGATCGGACAATACAGTATAGTAGGATTAAAACGTTATGAAATCTATCGTTGAAGAAGCGTCATCAATTAGTAAAGCCATTGAACAGGCGTGGAATCGAGCGGGAAAACCTGCAAGTTTCTCTATCAAAATTTTTGAAGAACCAAAACGAAATATGTTCGGGATCACCGTGCAATCAGCAAAGATTGGACTATTCTTTGAAGGGAGAATACCAACTCCAGCACGTGATACGTACACCCAAAAACCGTTTTTCAAAAAAGAACCACCGCCTCAAGCTGCTCAAAGGCCTGTGCAAAAGCCAAGACCGGTAGCGTGGCAGCCAGACATGGTTGAGTTCGCAAAAGAGTGGATTGCCCATGTACTTAATTTGATGGGTTTACCAGATTTGCAATTTGCTGTATCAACATCAGGAAACACAATCAAGTTTCAGTTTCAAAATTATGTAACAGGCAAAGAGGCAAAAGACCGGCTCCTATTTAGCAGTTTTGCACATCTTGTCATGACCGCGCTACGCCAAAAATATAAACGGGCCTTGCCACATCTGAAGATTGTACTCACAAGCGGCTAACATAAAAAAAGGGTATGGGGGTTGGACATGTTGGTAACTCACGATGAAGCGACTATTATCGCACACTGCACACCAAAAGGATCTGGCGCTATTGCCTTGATCCGTATGTCTGGGGTGTATGCTCTTGATATCGCAAGCTCAATGGGTTCTCTTGCATCAAAAAAACAAATAGTTGAAGTTCCAAGCCATACAATCCATTACGGAACTGTCGTTGATAAACAAGGTGTGTGTATCGATCGTGTTCTCTTTATGGTAATGCATGGCCCTAAAACATTCACAGGGCAAGATACCGTTGAAATTTCATGCCATAATAACCCATTCATCATAGAAGCCATCATCAACCATGCCATAGAAGCGGGCGCTCGATTGGCCTGTGCGGGAGAATTCACAAAACGGGCACTGCTCAACAAGAAAATCGATCTTATTCAAGCCGAAGCAATTAATGACCTTATTCACGCCAACACACAGCATGTTCTCAAACAATCACTCGCACAACTTGATGGCAGCCTCTCTCAATGGATTCACCACATTGAACAGAAACTTCTCAAGACGATTGCACTTTCAGAAGCAAGCTTTGAATTCATCGAAGAAGAATCGTTAGAATTTGGCAATTCCATCAAAACAATTATCAACGATATTATTCAGGATATTAAAACCGTAAAAAAAACCTTTGACCAGAATCAGCAAATCCGCCAGGGAATCCGTATTGCACTCATTGGTTCTGTTAACGCAGGCAAATCAACGCTCTTTAATATGATCATCGGGCAGGATCGAGCAATCGTAACAGATACCGCAGGAACCACGAGAGACGTCATTGAGCATGGCATGTACCGCAGTGGCAATTATTGGACGTTGATTGATACAGCAGGTTTGCGCCAAACAAATCACACAATCGAAAAAGAGGGGGTAAAACGAGCACACCAAGAAGCACAAAAGGCCGATGTGGTTTTGCTTGTTATCGATGGATCACGAGCACTCACTCAAGAAGAAGAAAAAATGTATCGCGCTATCTATAAAAACCATCTTTCAAAGATTATTCTCGTTAAAACAAAGTCCGATTTACCACAGTGCTCCATATCCATAGCGCACAAGAATAACCAGCTGCTAACTACCTCACAAAACGATAACAACTCTATACAACAACTCCAAGAGGCCGTTCAATCAAAGATTTCCCGCACGTTTGACACCCTCGCATCTCCATTTCTTTTAAATCAGAGGCAATTTCATCTACTCTTGCAACTAGAAAGAAAACTCCTTGATATGATTCCGTTTTTAGAGGGGGATATACAATACGAGCTCCTCTCATACCACCTGAATGATAGCCTTTCCCAACTGGCGGAATTGACAGGGAAAACAGTAAGCAAAGAGGCCATGGATGCGATATTTCAACAGTTTTGTGTCGGCAAATAGCGCTCAGAGCACCCATTGGCATTTTGGGGCAATATTACGTATACTAATAACTCATACGAGGCAGTTAGGGCATGAATATCATAGGGGTTAGGGAATCATGAGGAAATTACTCGTCAGTATTACGTTTATATTTCTGTGTAGCGGTATCACTCTTGTATACCTTGTACCAGAACGCCGCCTCTCTCAAGAAGGCTCACCATATAACATCACGACCCATAACAGAGACAAGAAAAAGATATTGATTGTCTCATGCAAGGCTGGCGGTGGACATATCTCCGCTTCCGACGCATTGACAGAGTATCTCGAGCCAGAATTCTGTATTGGAAAAGTATTTATTTTTTCAAACATTCTTCAATCAATCGATTTACTCAGCAAATTTTCAAACAAAAAAATCACTTTCAACGAATCATATAATTTTTTTCTCAAAAGAAACTGGCACCGCTTCACCAACTTTATTACCGGTATAGGTCCCTGGTACTTCGCACTAAGAAAGCGCGCAATGTTCAAAGACCTAGACAATTATATCATCAAACACCGCCCCGATCTTATTATTTCTGTAGCACCAATCATCAATAACGAACTTTTAGAAGTGGCACAAAAAAATGACATTCCCTTTTTATTGATACCACTAGATCTCGATGCCACCTTCTTTATACAAAATATCTATAAACCTACCTACAAAAAATTCCATGTTGCTCTCTCGTATCGCGATTCAGAAATAGCCAAGATCATTAACAAAGCAAAGATTCCTGAAACACAGATTTCCTACGTAGGATCTCCAATCAAAAAGGCTTTTTTCGAGCCGCATGGCAAGCAGTCTATAAGAAATGATTTTAATATTCCAAAAGATCGCCCCGTTATTTTGCTCATGATGGGTTCACAAGGCTCTCAAGAACTATATGAAATTGGGAAACAACTTTCAAAGCTCACAATGCCAGCGCATCTCATCCTCGTATTGGGCAAAAGCCAGCATCTCAAAAAATCAATTCACAGCCTTTGGTTTCCGAAGCATATATCCCATACTATTCTTGGTTTCACTGATCGAATACCAGATCTCATGAGCATCTCTGATTTGCTTATTACGAAGTCTGGATCAGTAACAGTCAATGAGGCGATCTATTCAAATCTGCCAATGCTTCTTGATGGAACATCAACTGTTTTAAAATGGGAAGCACTCAATCACAAACTTATTGAAAGATATGGGCTGGGAAAAAGCATCAAACGTTCGTACCAAATTCCGCACGCAGTTACATCCATCCTCGCCGACAAAGAAAATAGAGAGCAAATCAAACAAAATTTTGCTTCATTTGAGAAAAAAAATCCCGAGCAAGAAATCAAGCTGCTCGTCAAACAAATTTTATCTAACTAAAGAAGGGAGAACCGCAGTTCTCCCTTTTAATGATTCGCTTTTTTGTGTACTAGCTATAAAGAATATCTAGTTCTACACGACGATTTTGCCATTGATCATCTCTAGTTCCACCATCAACGATCAAGTTCGTGCTACCATAGCCTCGTGCTTCAATATCTTCGGAGAGAATTCCGTTGTCAATGAGCTGATCTGCAACATCTTTTGCTCGTTGTGCCGAGATTTTTGCATTGTAAGCTTTTGATCCAGCAGAGCTACATGCATAGCCAGCTACTACAATTTTTGCATCAAAGCCATCTGCTTTTGCTTCTGCAAGCAACTGTTTTGCCTTATCTGCACTCAATTCAATTTTGTCTCCTTGATCATCGTCAACACTGTGCTTATCAAATGCGAAATAGATTGTGTCTAATTTTTTTGTTTCATCGTCAGCTGCCCAAGCAAATTCATCTTTTCTGAGCGTATCATCGTCAGCATCGCCAGCATCTACCAGGTCAAATTCATGATCCCCAAACTTAGAAAATTCATCTAGTTCATCGAAGAAGCTGGTTATATCTGCTATATCGAACTCTTCGCCAGGCTTATCTACCTGTGCAACCTGTGCCGTTTTGTCTTTTTTCTTTGGCGGAGCCGCCTTTTTATCCTTTTTGTGCCAACACCCTGGCAAACTCAGCAATAACGCCAACACGAGAATCGAGCCCTTCTTGACCATCTCTTTATCCTTTCATTTTTGTAATTTTGAACGACCTACTCACTTGATTCACGAGAAACTACCACAAAATTTTTCATATTGCTACTCATATATGCAATTATTCTGTATATTGATAAAAAGGAAGAGCCGTATGCATAGGATTTCCAGGTAAAATGATGAAAAAAATTTTAATTAATGCCAGTATATGGCAGACCAGAATCGCCATCACACAAGAGAGTAAATTACAAAATATCTACTTCTCTGCCCATACCCAAGAGATGCTTGAACGCTCCTTTTTCAAAGGGGTGGTTACGAAAGTATTGCCGGGTATTCAAACCGCATTCGTTGAGATCGGAAGAGAAAAGGCAGGATTCTTGCATATCTCTGAAATTGATCGAGAACTAGCAATTGAAAATATGAGCAAATATGCGCAGGTCGAATACGATGAAACCAGCCGAAAAAAGGCAAGACATCAAAGGCCAAACATTGCAAAAATTGTCAAGGAGGGAGACGAAATTTTAGTACAGGTAAGCAAAGAGCCTGTATATGAAAAGGGAGCAAAACTTACAACCTGTTTTACACTGCCCGGAAGATTTTTTGTAATCACGCCCAATATTCCCCGACTCGGCGTCTCTAAAAAAATTGAGGATCGAGAAGAACGAAATCGACTGAAAGAGATCGTACAAACGTATTTGCCAGAAGGTATGGGGGGCATTATACGGACAACTTCAGAGGGTCGAAAGAATCCAGAAATCGCCAAGGATATTCGTTATCTCATCAAAACATGGAAAAATATTCAGAAAAACTTTGAGGATGCAAAGCCGCAAGAAAAGATTTATGAAGATATTCCTCTCGCATTGCAAGTCGTGCGCGATCATTTAGATGACGATGTTGAAGCGGTTATTATTGACAACAAAAAGCAACAACAAGAGCTGTATAAATTTGTAAAAACGATAGCACCAGAGCATGCACTCAAAATAAAGCTGTATGATAAACCAACACCCCTTTTTGATGCATTCGATATCGAACCTCAAATCACAGATGCTCTTGAAAAAAAGGTACCTCTTAAATCGGGCGGATCGCTCGTTATTGAATCAACCGAAGCGATGACGGTTATCGATGTAAATACCGGTAAGTTTATAGGAAAAGCCAATTTAGAGGATACAATCCTCAAAACAAATCTGGAAGCAGCAGAGGAGGCAGCACGCCAGCTACGTTTACGTAATATCGGTGGATTGATCGTAATCGATTTTATCGATATGGCCATCATGGGCAACCGAAGAAAATTATATAACTTTCTAGAAAGAACATTGCGAGAGCGAGATAAATTTCAGTCAGTTGTCCTGAAAGTATCAGAGTTTGGGCTCGTACAAATGACACGTAAACGGTCTGGAAAAACATTAATCCAACAGCTCATGGAAATGTGCACAACTTGCAACGGACTTGGCGTTATATCATCGATTAAAAGTGATAGTTTCTCAATTTTGCGATCCATAGAATCAGAGCTCATCAAATTAAAAACCGCAAGAGAAGTTGTTGTCAGTGTCAATCAATCAGTATTCAATTATCTTTCATCAACAGAATACAATGCCATCTTGTCGCTTGAAAAAACATACAAAACAAAAATTACCCTCCTTGCAGACAATAAGCTAAAAACCACACAATACAATATTACAAAAAAATGATACTATATACTCATTAAACCTTTGATATCAACCATTTTATCATCGCATGAGAGGTCTGCATGACACGGTCTGTTCTTGAACAATATCCGGAATATGAAGCGGTTATAGGTATTGAAGTGCATGTGCAACTTACCACCAAAAGTAAGATGTTTTGCTCATCTCCGCATCATACAAGCAAAGATCCTAATTCAGAAATTTGTACCACATGTGCTGGATATCCTGGCAGTCTACCGGTTATAAATAAACAAGCAATTGAATATGCAATACGCGCAGGCCTCGCAATAAACTGTACGATTGCTCGAGAATCGTCGTTTGATCGCAAACATTATTTTTATCCAGATCTGCCCAAAAATTATCAAATCACGCAACAATTCAACCCCATTTGTGTTGGGGGATACGTGCCAATCCGCCTTGAAGATGGCTCAATTAAAAAAATAAATTTGACACGCATCCACATGGAGGAAGACGCAGGCAAAAACCTTCACTCTGGAATCAACCAAGAAAGCTTTGTCGATCTTAATCGGGCAGGCACCCCGCTACTTGAAATTGTCAGCGATCCTGAAATTTCCAATGCACAAGAAGCAAAAATTTATCTAAAAACATTGCGTGCAACGGTGCAATATTTGGGAATATGCACTGGAAACATGGAGGAAGGTGCATTTCGAGCCGACACTAATATTTCGGTAAGAAAAAAAGGTGATACCGTATTAGGCACTCGAGTTGAACTAAAAAATATCAACTCGTTTAAATTTATCAGCGATGCGATTGAGCATGAAATCGAACGTCAAATCTTGGTATTGCAAGACGGAAAGCAAGTACAACAAGAAACTCGTTTGTGGGACTCAAAGGTCCAGAAAACATTTGTGATGAGATCAAAAGAAGAAGCAGCCGATTATCGCTACTTTAATGATCCAGATTTACCTCTCATACAAGTAGATGATGCATGGATTGAAGCAGTACGAAAAGATTTACCCGAGTTGCCCTTTGAAAAGTTTGAACGTTTTGTTAAAAAAGAGGGGCTCTCGCAATATGAAGCCGATATCCTTGTGGAAGATATAGAACTAGCCAACTACTTTGATAAAGCACATGCAATCAGAAAAAGCAAACAAGTGATTAATTGGATTTTGCGCGATCTGCTTGGTTACGCCAAGGAACATAATATTGCCCTGCAAGAATGCAACGTAACTCCAGAAAAGTTGGCTGCTATTATCGACATGCTCGAATCTGGCAAAATTAACCATCATGCTGCAAAAGAAATATTCACGCTTGTTGCACAAACGGCAGGTGATCCGGTTGCCATTATGAAAGAAAAGGGTCTGGAACAAATAGGATCGATTGAAGATCTTGAAAAGATTGTGAAAGCAATTATCGATGAAAATCCAGATACGGTTGCCGCATATAAACAAGGCAAAGATCGATTATTTGGATTCTTCGTCGGCCAAGCCATGAAGAAAACGTCTGGTAAGGGCGATCCAAAAGTTATTCAAGAACTTTTTAAGAAATATCTTGTGTAATGCTATTACTCAGGATCTAGTGGCCTACGGACCTCATATTTATAGTCACTTGAGTATGGAGAACTAGGATTAGTCCATCTTTTCCCCCCAAACCGTCTTTCGGCAGGAGTAGCGGAATAGCCGTCCCATAGAGACATACCCCAGGCATCTGCATCTGGAAGCCCTTCATCTGGTGAATACGGAGTCTTATCGAGTACCTTGGAACTTTCCTCAAGCATATTAATGATCGTTTGAAACGGATTGATTCCCCGTTTTAAATACCCTACTTCATCCTTTTGATTTGCGGCAAATATCTCGTGGCGCGACGTCGCATATCTATAAAGGGTCCAACCTCTATAAGTCCAATTAATTTGATTAGGTGGTAGCTTATGTAATAAGTGCGCTATCATGCCTGTATTATGATGACGTACTGCATCCCAAAGAATTGAACGCAGCTGTGGATCATTAAAGCGAAACTGATCAACCATTTTTTGTGCACTAGGATCATGAGATATATTCAGTCTACGAGCTATATTGAATGCCATTATTGATGGATGCTCTTTATCTGATCTGGCAATCAGGTTGTCCACATATGCTTGCCGTCGTATACCTAGAGGATATTTCGTTAATGCATCCCAGTCATCAAACGCAGGACGCCTTAGACGTTGCCACGCTTTTAGGGCTACAAACATAACACCTGCTGCAATGACAACATCACGAGCCACTTTGCGATATTCAGAGCGATCACATTTCAGCCGCAAGCATTTTTTATAGCGGGCAACAGTATCATTAAACTTTTTGAAGGCTTTCTGCCGAAACGAAAGCCCTTTTTTATCTGGTTGCACAGCTTGCTCCTGCCCGATATGCGCCTGATCCTGAGCTGCATGCACCTGCACAGCACTCAGCGCCACAGTTAAAACAATAGAAAGTACGAAAAGCTTCTTCATAACGTTCCTCTATTTGAAAGATTTACCTATTTCTTATTTCCAGAATACCTCATAATGCAGCAAGGATGCAAGGGTTTGCGCTGGATTGGGGCAGGATAAAGGCAAAGATCTCCCCTTTGGATTCTTTGTCGGCCAAGCCATGAAGAAAACAGCCGGCAAGGGGGATCCAAAAATCATCCAGGAACTGTTTAAGAAGTATCTTTCTTAGCCAATGCGTCTCTATTACCGCCAGTGATGCACAACGTGCGTTTGAGGCACCATATGTACTGCATATTGATTTCTTATCTTTTCTCGTTCCAATTCTTGTCTTTGGTGTAGCTTCCATTGCTCAAGCCATTCCGTCTTATCATGACCTTTCACAACTGCTTCATTATTTCTAATTCGAGGCAAATCAGTGCGCACCCTATCAAACAGTTTTTCTAATTTTTCACGCAACGGTGTATTGCCAGTATCTCGGATCGCCTTTTGCAGTTCCTCAGAAATTGATACAAGCGTTTGGTCGTATGATTGAAGCGCAAGAAATGCAGTCACAAGAGGAAGCTCCGAAGATTCACAACCTGATTCTTGTAAAACCATACCGATATTTAAATCAGAAATTCTCACACGATATAAATAGTTCTCATCAAGTTCTTTAAACTTATTTTTTGCCCATTCATAACGAGCTCCTGCAGTGTAGTAGGAAGCAAGCCATGAAAAAAGTGGCCATGAAGCGCAAAATGTTACACCTGAAACAATCAGGGGATCAGTTGAATTTGGACTAACTTCCAAGCCACAACAACCATTGCCACTAGCATCCTTTTGCAACGGCCATCGCAATGGACCGCCTTTGCTAAAATATACGACACCGCTTACAAGGCCCGCCGCTATAGCAGCTCGTTCAACAACTTGAAATTTTGTTAATGCATATAACGACTTACCACATAACAACATAACTGCCATTAAACCAAATAATTTTTTATTCATATCGCCCTCTGTATTTAAGCAATGCATTTAATATTCCCTACTTTCCATTATAGAGAAAAACCTTATAAATAAAAGGGGGCTATCGGATAAAGGCCACATCTGCCTCGATCGTAATAAGGCCCTAACCGCACAAATCCGTAAGAATCCGATATGCTCGATCTGCTTTTTGACCAACTCTTGCGATCAGATCGTCCAAATGAACAAATCTTTTGCCTACTTAGCCCCATTGCTGATAGCTCTTTTTTATCGAACATGGTCTTCATAGGGATTTAATACATAAAAGACAGCAAGACTACTCGTCCTGCTCAATTTTTCGCTACAGTACACAAAAAAGATATTCGGTAATATAAAGGAATCAGATGAAACACACAAAAATTTCCATTATTGGAGCTGGAGCAGTTGGATCAACAATCGCCTACGCTCTTTTGCTGAAAAATATTGCGGCAGAAATCTGCCTCGTCGATATCGATGAAACAAGGTGTCAAGGAGAGATTCTCGATCTTGAAGATGCACTTTCGTTTTGCGACCCATCAATCATTCGTAGCGAAACCTCAAAAGATGCAGGCCAATCCGATATTATAATTATCGCTGCTGGAAAACGATCAGAACCAGGGCAAGATCGAATTGCACCCCTCAAGGCAAATAAAAAAATTATTAAATCAATTCTTGAAGAAATACAACCTCTGAATAAAGACGCCATTATTATTATGGTAACTAATCCCGTCGATATTCTGACGTTGTACGCCCAAGAGCTTATTAATCATCCTCGTTCACAAATTTTTGGCTCAGGAACCTTTTTAGATACACAACGTCTGCGTCGATTAATTTCTGAGAAAATAGGTATCGCGGAACAATCTATTCATGCGTATGTTCTTGGCGAACATGGCGACACTCAATTTCCTGCCTGGTCATGCGCACGCGTCGCAGGTATTACATTGAAAGAGTTTGGCTTGAGCAATAAAGACCTTGAAACTATCGCAAAAAAAACTCGCAAGAAAGCGTATGAAATTATCAAATGTAAGGGGGCAACTTTTTATGGTATTGCCACATGCGTAGCAGCATTATGTAGAACCATTATCTTTGATCAAAAACGTGTCACACCAGTATCATGCTATTTGGAACAGTTTGATGTTTGTATTAGTGTTCCCGTTGTTCTTGGCAAAAACGGCATTGAGAGACTATTGCAACTTCCACTCAATGAGAAAGAAAAAGAACAACTCAAAGAGTCTGCTCAAGCAATCAAACAATATATAGCAGAATAAAAATGAATTATAAAGGGAGCCGGGGTAAACACCCCGGCTCTCTTTGTATCAACTTAAAGACCCATGCCTGAATAAATACCGCTTTTTTCCATTCTTTCATATTCCATCATTTCTGCATCAGTTGCAGGAGGAACTCCCCTTGGTGGAAATGGTTGAATTTCTACAGTTGCCTTAGCCCTTACTTGATCATCCCATGAAAGTCCGTTATAAAGTCGCACTAGAACTTTGGTATATAGCATCTCATATCGTGGATCCCGTGGTGGACTCATAAGAGTTGTATAAAACCCTTCAAGCTTGCTCGATATTTGGGGGACTGCTCTCCCTCTACGTCTTGCTGCTGCACCAGGCTCTCCTGCACTCAGAGAACTTACACCAATCAAAACCCCAGCCATGAGTAGAGATATTAACACTTTCTTCATACCTTCTCCTTTTAGGTAAAAACAGATTGAATATTTACTAACTACCCTCAAACTAACACAAATAGAGGAATAAATGCTATAGTTTAAGCCTTTTTAGCGGTCAAAACAGTTAAAAACAGGTAAATTTACTCTGAATTATTGCTGAAAAACTGAAACGTTTCGGTGGTAGGGCGACCAAAAAATGGCTTCCCAAGCCGCAATCCATGATCTTCAATAGTTATGCCCGAACCGTCTTTTTGTGGTCCTGAACACGCCCAACACGTAACGTAAGTAGCTTATTTTTGAGCACGCGCTTTGCAGCATCTGTCATCTGGGCAATAGAGATTGACTCCAATTTTGCGGCACGCTGATCAAAGAAATCTGCAGGCAGTTTATATCGATCTAATAATAACATTGCATATGCAATATTATAATTCGATGCAAAACTATCTACCTGTGCACTGATTATTGCACGGCGCGCTTCCGCGAACTCCTGCGCATTAACCGTATCGGTTGCATGAGCAATTGTTTCTTTAATCGCTTTTTCAGCTTCCGCAAGACGATCCAACGAAACAATCGTTTGAACGATGAACATCCCTGGCTGTTCATCTGCGCCCGCAATCAGTGAGCCACTAATTACATAAAATAGTCCCGACTGCTCACGCAACTGAAATAACCTCGAACTCATAGATCCGAGGACACCACCGCTAAATATTTGGTCAAAAAGCAAAAGTTTATCAAAATCTGGATGTGTTCTTTCTACTGAAAGGCCCGCAAATTTCAAAACAACTTGATCACGATTAATCGGATAATTAACTTCGTCTTTTTCTGGCTGAGCCAACTTAGGAAACTCAATATCCCGTACAGGTTTCCCTTTCCATGCACCAACCGTGTTTACAAGAAATTTTTTAAGGACGTCAGGTTTTACATCACCAACAATGGCCAGACGCGCTCCATCAGGAGATATATAGGTTTGATAATACTCAATCAAATCCTTTTGTGTGATAGATTGGATTGATTCTATCGTTCCGAGACTGCTCTTGCTATACGGATGACCTTTGTAGATCTGTTCCTTCACTAACTGGCCGGAAAAATAGCGAGGATCATCCCAAAAATTTCTTAATCGAGCTAGAAGCTGTTCTCGCACTTTTTCCATTTCCACTTTATCGAATGTGGCATTAACAAGAATTTCATGAAGAATCGAAAGCCCAAACTCCACATCTTCACGCAACACGCTCATTGCAACACCGCCAGGATAGGTTGCGATACTTATCCCTTTCGATTCAATCGCATCGATTAACTCTTGTGCTGTATAGTTCTTGGTGCCCTCAAGAAGCATTTTGCTCACGAATAATGAAAGACCACTTTTATCTGGCGGTTCAAAATAATGCTTTGCTTTCAAATCAAGAATCAGATCTACTTTCGGCGTATTATCGTTATAATATGAAAGGACTTTTAATCCGTTATCCAATACCGTTACATTCGCCTTTGGATAATGAAATGCACCCGGTTCTTTTGGCTCAACAGTTTTAGCAAAGACAGGTGGCTCAACAGGCTCTTTGCGAACTCGCGCCTTGAGAATTCGATTATCCTCTTCGTCAGATTTCTTTTGTAACACAGCCCATGCCTCTTTTTCCTGCTCAGGTAATGGCAATACAAATCCTTTATGCATCACAGCGGGCCTAAAATAGTCAGCAAGAATTTCCTGTATTTCCACTTTTAACTCTTTGGTTGGCTGATCGAGATAATGAAACAGATAGTTTTCATCTTGGGTAGCTAAATATAACTTTCCAATTTCATATGCTTGATGCTCAAAGTTTTCCATCAAAGAATACAATGACATTTCTGTTTTCTTGATAGCACGAGTTAACTCATTATCAGTTACTCCCTGCTTTTTCAACAGTTCAATCTCATCTAAAATCGCCTGTTCTATCGCAGGAATATCTTCTTGCCGTTTAGGTTCCACAACAATAAAGAATAGTCCGTAATCAAACAACTCCTCACTGCTTGCATTTAAAGATGTGGCAATTTTCATATCATTAACCAACTTTTTATACAGCCGCGATCCTTTGCCACTTCCCAAGATTCGAGCAATAAGTTCAAGCACGGTATCTTTTTTGGAACGAATGCCAGGAACTACAAATGTAAATACTGCTAATGGCTGTTTTATATCCCTGTATAACGTCACCGATTTGGAAACAATATCCATATTATAATAATGGTCTTGTTTCTTATATGCAGGATCTGGTTGTATAGAACCAAACTTCTGATCCGCCAGTTCAAAGACCTCTTTCGGATCAACATCTCCAACCACAACAAGCGTTGCGTTGTTTGGAAGATAATGCTTTTTATAAAATGCCATAAGATCATCGCTCGCTACATTCCACAAATCCTGTTTATAACCAATAATAGGATGATGATAGGGATGATCATGAAAAATAGTTCCTATCATCTCATCAATCAGGCTTCGATCGTAACGATCTCTATACATTTTTAATTCTTGAATTACTGCTTTCATCTCAGAATTGAGCATATAATCTTTAAATAAACAGTTGCTCATGCAATCAGCCATAATATTTAGAGATTCTTTCCAATGTTGCGTAGGAAAATTAAAAAGATAACCGGTGTAATCATAGGAAGTGAACGCGTTACACGATCCAGACAACATGTGAGTTATCACATTAATATCGGATTCGGATAATCGCTTTGTCCCTTTAAAAATCATATGCTCGATAAGATGTGCAATGCCCCTTTCTTTATCCATTTCATCTTTTGAACCAACATTATACCAAAGTTGAACTGCGACCTTTGGAACAGTATGAAGAGGCCTAACTAAAATTGTCATTCCATTATCAAGTACATGTTTTGAGACGGGAGCAACCTGCTCCACCGTATGTGTGCTTTTATTCATCACGTTTAAACCCTGCATTTCACAAAAAAAAGAGACCAATAACAAAAATATCGAATATATAACCAACATTCCTACCTCCTTAAAAAGCAACAACCACGAACATCTTAAACAAAAAAATCGCTTTCATAAAGCCATTTCCCTTCATATTATCTCCAAAAAAGCTTAAACTAGATCCTATCAGAATGCATCAACTAAGAAAAGTTACACAACTATGACTCAGCCACATGCCATCTACCCATTTCGCTCAATACCCTTTTTACTACTTCCTTTAATATTGCTTATAAGCGGTATTTATACATATAGCATTTGGCATCTGGGTACTGTCTCGTGTCCTACCGTCATATCTTTCTATATCATAGTTTTTAGTTGCGCAATGATAATGGCATGGTACAAACCATCATCACGAACGCTCATCATTATATCCCTCATAGCAGTTGCCGGCGGTTTTCTGCGTACCATGCAGATCAGAAACTCTTATGAATCATTTCCTTTCCAACAGGATCCTGTCACGATTAAAGGCTCCGTAAAAACTAGAACAAAAACACCCCAAGCCCGTATGGGCCTTTGTATAACGATTACTCTCCACTCAGTGAAAACAAAAACCTCGATTTTTCATACAAATCATACAATACAACTGTATACGTTACCGAGCAGTACTATGGAAGTTGGGGATGTGGTTGAAATAAAAAACGTACATCTTAAAAAACCAAACAATAATGATTTTGGGCAATACCTACTAAAAGAAGGTATCCTCACAACAATTTTTGCGACACAGATTGAGTACGAATTATTATATCGTCCAATATTTTCGCTTCGTCGCTGGTTGAACACGTATAAAACTAGATTGCTCTCTTCATTTCAAAAACAGTTATCACCTGCAACCTTCAACCTCTTTTCTTCTCTTTTTCTTGGAGTAAAAAATAAAAAAGCATTGGAAGCCGTGAATAATCAATTTAAATATTGGGGTATCTTACATTATTTAGCACGATCAGGACTTCATCTTGCTGTAGTAATTACCATTTATGAAACAGCTTTCAGACTTATTCCACTTTCCTTTGCTCTCAAAAATCTCATCCTCTTACTGCTTGGAATATTATATTTTTTTTTAAGCTGGCCAAGCATATCATTTATACGGGCATTTATTATATTTATCTGTTATAAGCTGCACGTCCTTTCAAAAATACCCCCACACTTTCTGCATATTCTAATAATGACGTGTCTTCTTGTTCTTATAATCAATCCAATACAGCTCTTTTTTCTCGACTTTCAACTGAGTTTTTGCCTAACCTTTGCGCTTGGATGGCTAAATCTATATAGAACAGATCAAATCCAGGAAAATTCAGGAAAGTATTGATTCTATTGCAGTTAATACCTTATTCTGAATTTTGATCTCAAAAATTAATGTTGAATAAGGGGGGAGACTATGAATGGCAACACACTAACACGCACACTCTTTGCACTCATCGCAATAGCACCAACAAGCATAACGGCTACAATAGATACCAGATCGCTTGAGCAACAATTTTTTCACAGCAACCTCACCGCATTTCCTATTCCTGATATATATCCAATCAATCCAATTCCTATTGCCATAAATCCAGAAACATCCCTATCGCGTGCTACTTCCAAAAAACCTTGGACATTTATGGTATATATCGCCGCAGATAATGATTTGCGCGCATTTGCTGCAAACAATATAAAACAGATGGCCAGTGTGGGATCAAATAAAAACATTAATGTCATAATACATCTCGATATTCGCCTTAATGGCAATCAAAAAATAACAAGACGCTATTACATAGAAAAGAATAAAATTACACCCATGGACAATCGACCAGAAATGCAAAAAATGGACAGCGGCGACGCAAAAACATTGGTGTCATTTTGCGATTGGGCTATAAAACATTACCCCGCAAAGGATTATGCGCTTATATTATGGAATCATGGAACCGGTATCATCGACCCAAAAAATTACAAAATCATCGATCCCACAGAACTGTTTATGTTCAATCCAGCCACACAGAAGTTTGATGTAAACAGATCAATCGGATTTCTCGACCTGCTTTCATATAATAGTCTGGATAATCGAGGAATTTGCATGGATAGTACAACAGGAAACTATCTCACCAACCAAAAGCTAGAATTCGCATTCCATGAAATATATACAAAACTTCTTCACAACCAAAAACTCAGCATAATCGGATTTGACGCTTGTCTCATGTCTATGCTCGAAGTAGCAAACATTTTTAAGCGATACGCAAAGATTATGGTCGGATCTCAAGAGGTTGAACTCGGAACAGGCTGGAACTATGCTCGGATACTGCAACCATTTGCCACGCACAATATCGATAGTAAGGAATTTGCCAAACACATCGTTACATCATACCAAAGCTCCTATCAACAAATCACAAATGACTATACCCAATCAGCCATAAATCTTGCCGCCATTGACCCCATTGAACAGAACATAAACACAGTCGCTCGCCTACTCATAACATGCCTGACAAATCAAAAAGATAATTCTGTAAGGAATGCTATTAGGGCAAGTCGAAATAAGAAAATATGTACAAGTTTTGACGAACCAAGCTATACAGATCTGCATCATTTCTATATAAACCTGCGATCAAATATCAGCAAATTTGTCCTAAGGAACCCAAATCAAAATAATCTCATACGAGATCTAAACCAAGCACTAATAAACGGGGAGAAAGTAATACTCTCGGCAGTACTAAGCAATGTTGCGGGAAAAAACCTTCAAATGGCTCGGGGTATTTCTATTTATTTCCCCGAAAACAACATTCACTCATCCTACTTAAAAACAAGTTTTGTAAAAAATAACGCATGGCTTTCCTTCTTATCACGCTACCTCAGTTAAAAAAGCAACAGAGTATCAATTTTAAAAAACAAGGCTATACTCAGGGGAAATCTGTATCACACCCCAAAAAAGCAACAGGATGTAGCATGAATGCAACAACCTATAAGCAACAGCTCCTAAACAAGCTCTACGAGCCATATTGCGAATGCAATGGCTGCCATTTCAATATGCCCCCTGCAACACAAATTGTATTCGGCGAGGGGAATCCAAACGCAAACCTCCTTTTTATCGGTGAAGCACCAGGCAGAGAAGAGGATTTGGCAGGGAAACCTTTCGTGGGCAGATCCGGCAAACTCCTGAACCGCATTTTTGAGGCAGCAGGCCTCACAAGAGAAGATGCCTTCATTACAAATGTTGTGAAATGTAGGCCCCCGAACAATAGAAGGCCTCTCCCTTCAGAAATAGAGGCCAACAAAGAGCTCCTTTTGGGTCAAATCAAAATAATACAACCAAAAGTAATCTGTACGCTCGGCTCCGCAGCCCTTGAGGGACTAACCGGAAAAACAGTCAAAATCACAAAAGAGCATGGAAAGCATTCGCTCTGGAATGGCATCGTACTGATGCCGGCCTATCACCCAGCCTACATACTAAGAAACCCCAAAGAACTAAAAGCCCTTATGGCCGATATTGTAGCCGCCATACACCTATCATCCTCATAGAAACTTGGGTGGTGGATAAGTGGTGGATAAGTGGTGGATAAGTGGTGGATAACTTTTTCACCATCGGCCAAATTTTGCGTCCAGATCGGGGTTTCGAAAAAACTTTTTCTCGATAGAGGCACTGAGGGGAGAGATCGGGATTGCAGGCAAAGTTATCCACCAAGTTATCCACCACTTATCCACCACTTATCCACCACTTATCCACCACCCCTACAAGCTTCATATGAGCGTCCTGGAGCACTATTCATGCAACTTTTCACCGAGCTATCCACCACTTTTTCGCTAGCCTATTACTACTATATATATAATATATATATAACTTATAGATAACAGGTACCGAAATGGAAAGGGGGGCAAGCTATGTCACAAACTTGCAAGGCTTTCAGGTTGCACATTGTTTGTCTTTATATTAAGCTGTAATAACGGTAACCAAACGAGTCTGTTAGGCGCAGACAGTTCCGGTCTCTTTTATGATTACTTATAATTAAAACGAAGGACACAGTGAATCTTTTTGATGTTATAGAAGAACTTGTTATTGAGCGAGGGCTGGATCGAGAAACCCTCAATTCCATAATCTGTGAGGGGATGTTTGCTGCCTATGAACGAAAGTATCCAGAATTACCCCTAAAGGCTGAATATGATAGCGATGAGGGGCGAGCTATCATTTATATAGAAAAAGACGTTGTTACTTCTGTCAAAGATGCTGAACGAGAAGCAAGTGTAAAAAAAGCTCGCAACATAAACAAAAAATTAAAAGCGGGTGATAAAGTTTGGCTTCCCTTTGATGGCACAATTGGTCGTATAGAAATTTTGAGGGCTCGTCAGGTTATTGCAAATCAAATCCGAAAAATAGAAGCTTCTGTTGTATACAAGGAGTTTAAGGATAAGCAGGGACAGGTTATTCATGGTGTTATCCACAAATGTGAGCGCAGTGGAACTATTGTAAAAGTAGATGACACGCTAGCATTGCTGCCAAAATCATTAACGCCTGCTGGTGAAAAATGCACGGTTGGTTATTCTATTAGAGCTTTGTTGAAAGAGGTTTTGCAAGAACCTCGAAATGATTATCAGTTGATCTTAGATAGATCGTCAGAAGAGTTTTTGCGTAAGCTCTTTGAGTTAGAAATCCCAGAGATATTTGAGAAGTTAGTTGAAATTAAATGCGTTGCTCGTTCGCCAGGCTATAAGGCAAAAATTGTAGTTGTATCGAACGATCCAAATATAGATCCTGTTGGAACGTGCGTTGGTGTTGGTGGAAGTAGAATCAAGCCTATCTTGAAAGAGCTTGGCACAGAGAAAATAGATGTGATTCCATGGACAGAATCAAAAGAGAATCTCATAAAACAAGCACTCAAGCCAGCACAAATAGATCGAGTTGAAGTCGTTGAAGAATCGAAGTCGGCGAATGTGTGGCTTGATGAAGATCAAAGGGCACTTGCTATTGGTAAGATGGGCCAAAATATTTCGCTTGCTTCCCGTTTGACAGGCTTTAATATTCAGTTGATGCAAAAAGATACTTCTAGGTTGAAAGAGTTCGAAGGTATTATTGATGAAGCAACTGAGGACGAGGAATAGTTTTTTGTTGCAACATTGTAAATTAAATTAGTCGTACTTAGAGAAATATTCATGCGTGTATATGAACTTTCGAAACAGTTGGGTGTTCCAGCGAAAAAATTGTTAGAGCTTCTGGATAAAGAAGGCATAAAGGTCAAAAGCCATATGTCCTCTATAGGTGAAGAGTCGGTTGCATTGTTACAGAATGTATTTGGCCCTAAAAAAAAATCAAAAAAACCGGCATCTGAGCAAGAGGATAAAAAAGTTATGCAAACGCAACCAACAAAAAAACAAGGTGAAAAATTACAACCGGTACAATCAACTATTCTGCCTTCCCCTACGGTTAAGGCAGAGACAAAGCCTATCCATAAAGCAAAAAAAGAGTCTGTTGTTGAGGGAATTATTATTGAATCAATGTCCGTTTCCGATGTAGCTCAAAAACTTGGGCAACAGATTAATGATATTATAATGGTTCTGCTCAGTTGGGGTGTTGTTGCGGCGAAAAATAAATTGATACCAGAAGCTACTGTGGAGCGGCTTGCGCGTCATTACGGGGTAGAGATATTAAAATCACGAGAGCCAGTAGGCATAGGGGAACTAGTTTCGCTTGCTGTGGAAGGTGTTGGAGAGCTTGAGGAGCGTTTGCCAATTATTGTTGTATTGGGACATGTTGATCATGGAAAAACAACATTGCTTGATTTTATTCGAAAGACTCGTGTTGTTGCAAAAGAAAAGGGTGGGATCACGCAACATCTTGGCGCATATGAAGCAACAACAGATCACGGAAACATTATTTTTCTCGATACGCCTGGCCATGAAGCATTTCCAAAAATGCGACAACGTGGTGTGAGGGTTGCAGATATTGGTGTGCTTGTCATAGCGGCGGACGATGGTATTATGCCGCAGACGATTGAGGCTATCAATTATCTTAAAACAATGAAGATTCCTATTGTCGTCGCAATAAATAAGATCGATAAAGCTGATGCGGTTCGCATAGAAACGGTGAAGAGACAGTTGGCAGAACAAGATTTATTGCCTGAAGAGTGGGGTGGCCAAACTGTTTGTATTCCTATTTCTGCTTTGAAAGGTCAAGGAATTGACCAGTTGCTGGAGATGATTGTATTGCAGGCACAGTTGCTTGAATTACGTGCAGTTCATAAGGGTGTTGCTCGAGGTTTTGTTTTAGAATCAAAATTAGAGCGTGGAAGAGGTCCTGTTGCGACCCTCATTTTACAACATGGCACACTCCAAATAGGTGACTACTTTATTTGTGGCAAAACAGGTGGACGAGTAAGTTCGATTAGGGATTCATTTGGCAAAAATATGCCCCATGTTGGACCATCAATACCTGTCCAAGTTGCTGGATTCAACGAATTGCCCGAAGTTGGATATTTGCTTCTAGTTGTCTCTAAGGAGGAGTTGCGTCGAGAAAAACAACAGCGAGGGCAAGCCTCTTTTGTTGCGCGTGCGTCAAGCGAAGGCGAAATTAATATAATCATCAAGGCCGATACAAACTCTTCTAAAGAAGCTCTTGTGGATGCAATTTATAAACTTTTCAAAAAGAGTGCTATTGGATTCAACATCGTATATGTGGGTGTTGGCGATATTAGTGAGAGTGATATTGAATTGGCATATAATACCAGTTCGGATGTTATTGGCTTGCATGTGAAAGCAGAGACGAATGCACGGTCGCTCGCACGACGACGAGATGTTTCTATCCGACGTTACGATATCATTTATAAGTTACTGGAGGCTCTTGAGGAGCAAGCCGAAAAAGAAAAACCCGTTGAAACGGTTCAGACAAAGATTGGGGAGGCTGTTGTGCGTCGGGTTTTTGATATTAAGGGAGTTGGTATCGTTGCAGGGTCATATGTCCAAGATGGCAAATTTTCTAACAAAGGGCATGTGGTTGTATGGCGCGGTAGACAAAAAGTGGGAGAGGGGCCAATTACGAGCTTACAACGTGAAAAGAAAACGGTTAAGGAAGTACACGCGGGATATGAGTGTGGATTTGTTATTGAGGGTATGACAGATTGGGAAGTTGATGATCGCGTGGAATGTTTTGTGGATCTTCCAAAATAAGATTGCGATATATGTCGGGCCATTCAGTGTTTAATGAATGGAGCATGAGATGGATGTTCTTATAATTAAGTTGCTTTTCTCATTCGTGTTCTCGTTTTTCATTACATACTATTTAATTCCTTTTTTTTGTTCTATTGCTTACACGTTGCGATTTGTTGATACTCCTGACGGAAATATCAAGCGGCATGGAACAGCAACACCTTACTTTGGCGGGGTAGCCGTTTATTGTGGTTTTTTGTGTGGTTTAGCATTTACGATGCCATTTGATAGCCGCATTTTTTTACTTGTAATCGGTTTAACATTATTGCTTTTACTTGGCCTTATTGATGATTTGGTTGTGTTGCGTGCATATCAAAAATTTTTTGGGCAGTTCATTGTCGCGCTTTGTTTTTTAAAAACCGGTTTTTATTTAAAGGAGCATGTCTTTTACAATTTCTGGAAGATGCCCCTCTCGTTGCTTTGGATTTTGACCGTGATTAATGCGTTCAACTTAGTTGACGTTATGGATGGGCTTGCATCATTACTTGCCATAGCGGCAACTATAACCTTTATGGTGATTGCTGCATATCTGCATCATATGGTGGTTCTTATTATTTTATCAGCATTTTTGGGATCACTCTGTGCTTTCTTTCTCTACAATCGCCCGCCAGCTCGAATATATCTGGGAGATTCAGGATCTTTGTTTATAGGAGGTTTTTTGGCAACCGTTCCGTTTTTATTTGATTGGGGAACGTATAACAGACTCGGGTATATGACCCCTGTAATTATTCTGGCGATTCCTCTGCTGGAGTGCACGTCTCTTATAATTATACGGACATGGAAGGGTATTCCGTTCTATAAGGGCAGCTTGGATCACTTTTCAAGCTATCTTTTATCATATGGATGGTCTAAAAAAAGCATCTTGTGGTATGTTGCGTTTCTTTCTTTCTACCTTGGAGTGGCTGCATTTCTTTTCTCGATTGGCTCCTTACAAATTATCCCTCTCTCAGCATTGGGAGCTCTTTTCTTGTTTGTTTGGATAGTCGTTATTTTGAGAAAAAAGCCCAATGTTTTCCTATAGTAACTATGTGTTGCGATTTTGTTGCTTTGGTGCTTTAGGCAGCGTGTTTTTTTGAAAAGTGGCTTTTAATGCGGATTTCCATGTTGTTGCATTTTCGGATCTAAAAATTTTTTTCTTTTTTTCTTGTATTGTCTTCATACTAGTGTGTGCATTGACATAAATTATGAGCTTACTCCTCTGAATAGAAGGGGGTATGAATGAAGTATGGTTAGAGGCACTGCTTACTAGGAGAGCGACAGATAGGATGCTCAAAACGAGAAATAGGATAACTACAATTCCTTCTTAGCTGTAGAAATTATATCTTATCTGTTGCTCTCTTATCGCCTCCCCTCCTCCTCAAAAAATCAAATATCTACTTAGAATCGTATGATCCGAATAAAGACTTTGCTTGCCAGGTTGTGTGGCGAGTGGTTCACTTCGCATTTTCTTGATATAATAAGACTGTTATTTACGGATGATCAATGCCATCTTCCAATGGTTAAAACCAATAAGCGGCCAAAGCTATGCAAACCAAACTGATTCAGCTACAACATCTCTCGAAACAATACCATGACGGCAAACGAGTTATTAATGCCCTGAATGATGTTTCACTCGATATCTATGATGCAGAAATCGTTGGCCTTCTCGGCGCAAATGGCGCAGGGAAAACCACTCTTTCATCAATCGTTGCCACCCTTCATCCGCCAACGAGCGGAAAAGTTCTCTATCAAGGACAATCGATCTATGAGGATATAAATGACTATCGATATGCAATTGGTTTTTGCCCACAAAAAACGAATTTGAACAGAGATCTTACTATTGAGCAGATACTCTATTTCGCTGGCTCCTACTACTGCATGCCGGAAAAGTGTATTAAGGAGCGGCGCGAAGAACTGATTTCCCAATTTCAATTGCAAGAATACAGGGCTGCAAAGCCTGATATATTATCTGGTGGCTATCTGCATCGGGTTCTCATTGCACGTGCACTTATGCATCGACCAAAGCTCCTCATTCTGGATGAACCTACGGTAGGCCTCGATCCTCACATACGAAGAAATTTGTGGGAAATCATAAGAGAATTAAAAACATATGGTGTCTCCATTCTTTTAACCACGCACTATCTAGATGAAGCAGATTTTCTTTCCGATAGAATCTGTATTTTGGATAAAGGGCACGTAAAATTGATCGATACTCCACAGAACCTCAAATCATCCTACAATAAGAGCACCCTCGAAGATGTGTTTATAAAACTGATGGAGGAAGAAGTAACATGATCTCCTCAAAAAGATTAGCACGATATTGGCATATATTTTGGCAACTATTCCAAACGGATCTGCTTGCTTTTTGGCCACAACTGTGGGATGACTCCCTCAATATCATTATATGGCTCAGCAGCCTTCTCTTTCTATCCGCATACATTTTCCCCCTACTCGGCATAATGAAAACATTTGGAGCATTCACTGCATTTGCCCTCATCGCGTCTGAAAGCTATTGGCGCATGTGGCCTACTACGTTTGAGTTTATTAACGATCTTGATGGCAGTAGGGCAATCGATTACCACCTCACTCTTCCCCTTCCAACATGGCTTGTTTTTGTAAAATCAATCGCGCTCTATGCATTCAAATCGATCATATTTTGTTTTGTAACATTTTCGTGTGTCCTCATCATGATATGGAATGAAATATCATGGCATATTTTTTCATGGCCAAAGTTTACTATAATGTTCCTCGCAATCTGTCTCTTTACTGGTTGCTTTTTCATTCTGCTGGCAAGCATCGCAAAAAATAGAAATAACTTGCGCAAAATTGGCTTCAGAATTATTTTCCCCCTTTGGTTTTTTGGTGCTGGGCAATTTCCTTGGCAGATAATTCATGATAAAGTATCGCCAAAACTTGCCTACATCTTGCTTGCAAATCCATGGGTGTATGCCATGGAAGGAATACATGCCGCAACGCTTGGCCAAGAAGGATTTCTCCCTTTCTGGCTCTGCGTGGGTGTATTGCTCACTACTTCTTTTTTCTTCGGAACATTAGGAATTGCACGATTAAAGCGGCAATTGGACACGATATAAGGTACGCAGCCGGTATTTTAGTGAGGCAAAGCTCTTTCATATCCTAGATAAAGCAAAATTAATTAAAAAGTGTCGCCTTATTAAAGCTTTCTTTAATAAGCTGCAGATATATGGTATATTATTAAAGTATATTTTAATAAGAGCTATTAAACAGTTTGAAGTGTCATATCCAACAGCATCTCGGATAGTAAATCAATTTGTATCCATTGTAATTCTTAAAGAAATAACCGGTCAAAAAAGATCAAAGCGTTTTGTGTATTCAAAATATATGAAAATTCTTTCTGAGGGTACTGACTAGGTTATGTTGATTTTTCATTGCAACCAAATGATTTCTACCCGTCCGGCTCTGCATGGGTGGTAACGAGCAAACAAATTAAATTACTTTTCGTATAAACACTTAGAATTCAACCGAAATAAGCCCTCTCGTCTCAGGTGTAATTAACTTCGCAATTGTTTCCATATTGTTCCGATCATCCGAAAGCGACTCTTTAGGTGTCTCGAGTATTTTGGGAATTGAAAAGAAGCGAGGGTCATTAAAGAGGAAGCCAAAGAAGTCGATACCCAATAATCCCTTTCCAATATGCTCGTGTCGGTCTACACGAGAACCAAGTCCTTTTTTTGAATCATTTATATGTATTGCTTTTAAAAGGTCAAGGCCGATAATTGAATCAAACTCTTTCCACAACGCATCGTATGTTTGTTGTGTGCGCAGATCGTATCCTGCTGCAAAAACGTGACAGGTATCGACACAAACGCCGAGGCGATCTTTATGTTTTGATTTGTCGTAAATGGTGGCGAGTTGCTCAAAGCGGTAACAAAGATTTTTTCCTTGCCCTGCCATAGTTTCAAGTAAAATTGTACTGTTTCCCGGTGCTGCTTCAAATACGTAGTCGAGTTGGTCGACGATTTTTTGCAAACTTTGCAATTCTGAGCTATCTGCACGTGATCCTGGGTGCAGGACAAGATATGGAATACCTAATTGGTGGCAGCGCGTTAGCTCATCAATCAAAGACTCGGCTGATTTTTTTTGTGTGTTGGGATTTGGCGATCCAAGATTGATAAGATAAGCAGCATGAGCAATAACCGATTGGATTGTAGAGTTATTCCATGCGTGTTTAAACGTATCAATATCTTCTTGTTGAAGTGGCTTTGCGTACCACTGACGATTACTTTTTGTAAAAATTTGAATTGCGGTGCAACCAATAGATTCACCACGATGTATTGCTTGAGCTGGTCCACCAGCGATTGACATGTGTGCACCAATCAGAAGTGTTGGTTTGTTGTCATTCATGTTGTTCCAAAAAGTAAAAAATATTTCTTGTAGTTATACGCGATCATATCGTGTGCGTCAAAAAATATGGATATAGAATTGCTCTGATTTCGCTTGACAAAACATGATTGATCGGTACGCTTTTTCCCTATATCTTACGTACCATTTTTCTCTTTTTGCTACGTGAATAAATATCATACATTATAGTTGTTTTATTGAATACAGGGAACACATGAAGAAAATGTTCGCAATCATGTTGCTGATGAGCGTAGCCGCACTCAGTATGCCATCTACTTCTCTTGCAAAATTGCAAACAAAATCGGGTGATTTTGAGTTTACGTTTTCCGGCATGTTTAAGCCGGAGATGTTTTTTAATAAGAATGTTGAGTTATTGAATAGCAATAATAAGGGCAATGAAATTATTTTTGCACGACATACACTTGATTTGGACTTAAATATCGCATATGGCTCTGAGACATATGGATTTCCTGTTGCAGAGTTTATGTTTAATATAAGAGATAAGGGTGTTTGGGGTAGTTCTACGAGCATAGCCTCCACGAATGATGCAACAACAAAGGTTGTTGATTCGGTTGGCAGAACGCATAAACATTCAATTCCACGACATATTTTTTGGATGCGAGAATCATGGTTGTCGTTTAATTTGAGAGAGTTTCTTGGCCTTTCTTTTGTAAATAACCATAGTTTTAAAGTTGGCCTCTTTCCGTTTCAACTTGGTCGCGGGATTGCATTAGGAGATGCATATGCGGTTGGTCCTGCCGTTTTAGGGTTTTATAGCGACAGTGTCGTTGACCAATTTGCACCTGGTGGTGTTCTGCATGGTGAAATTTTGCCCGATAATCTTTCGTATGATTTATACGTGGCTGTTTTGAACAATAAAAGCACTGGTTTGTCTGAAACAGGAGCCGCAATTTTTGGACAAGAATATGATAGGCGTTCTACGCCGCAGCGTGGTTCAGGCAATATTAACTTCTTGATTGCAACACGCTTGAATTGGAAAGTATTCAGCAACGATACGTTTGGTTCTTTGAGCGTTGAGCCATATGCTCTCTATAATCATGATCCGGAGCAAAAAGTTGAATTTGAAGCCGATGCATCAAGTCGGTTGGGAACGGTTGGTTTCGCTACAGAGTATGAGTATGACAAGTTTGAGTTTGGTTTTGATTATGCACTTAACCTTGGCCAACAAAGCGTGCGAGGATGGGATCGAAATCAAGTGCAAGAGCGGAATCGCAATGGGCAAGTTGTCTTAGTTAATAATCATGTAGTTGACCAAAGTGGGAACTATATACCGTTTATTAGTGGTAGTCAGGCACAAACAATAATAGATGAAGATTCTTTTCAGAACGAGTCACAAAATAGTCAAGTAATTGGAACAGTAACTGATGATGTGGGGTATTTGACAGGACCGATCATCTTGCAAAATAATAGCACTCGATTTAGAAATCCATATCACAATAAGTATGAAGGATGGATGTTTGTGATTGACGGTGCTGTATGGGCATATAAAAAAGATTTAAAATTAGCTGGCATGGCAGGTATCGCTACGGGTGATGAAAATCCAAATAATGAAACAATTGATGGAGTTTACAGTGGTTTTATTCCGTTGCAGGAACTGTATTCGGGCAGTAGAGTTCGGAGTACATTTTTGCTCGGTGGTGCTGGACGATTAAGTCGACCTCTTTCAGCGCCTAAATCGAATCAAGCGCCAAGCAAGTTTGCACAAACTGTTAATGGTTTTTCGAACATTGTATTTATTGGATCTGGGTTGCATTGGGAGCCAGAAGATAGAGATAAATCATTTAAAGTTAATCCAAACGTGATTGCATATTGGCAAGAAAAGCCAACGCATAAATTTGATGCCGAAACAAATAGTGAGCTTGATTGTTTAGCAAGCACCTATTTGGGTACAGAACTAAACGTCTTTGCCCATTACATGGTTTTCAAAGCGATGAAATTGTTTGCAGTTGGGTCTGTTTTCTTCCCTGGTACGCACTATAAAGATATTAAAGGCAAGCCATTAACGGCTGAGCAACAAGCGCTTCTCGATCGACCTGATCCTACCGGATTTAGTCAGGATCGTATTCCTAACTTGGGTGATGATGCGGCGTATACATTTAATGTTGGGTTAGAATTTAAGTTTTAAGCCCTCTAAATAGTTGACAAAGCCTTTATTCTATTCATTATTAATGATAACAAAGTATTTAACTAAATGGTTATCATATCAGGTAAAATTTTGACATGGAGGTTGTATAGGTTCTCTCTCAAGATATTCTTTTATGAGAGCATGAAAATATTGCTGATTTTAGCTGAAATTACTAATTAGCGTTGTTGATTATTGTATTGATCACCTATGCGGTTAAGGCTTAAGAATTTAAAATTTAAGAGTTTTTTACGATAAAGGGTTCATGATGAAAAAATATTTATTAGCTTTGTTAATAGTTCCTGCTTTCGTTTTTGCTATGCATGATACTGAGATAGTATCTGTTTCTAATCTTGATACAATAGGAGGGCTCATCGGTGGTGTTAAAGCTAGAGAATATAAATGGGTTCAGGTTAAAGCGATAAATTTGAGATGGGTTATAACACCTGGCGGACCTTCACAGGCAATTCTTGACACCTTCGTCTTCAAAGGTTTTGATAGCGGCAAATATACTATATCTGCACTACTTGGTCGTGACGGGATGTGGTTTGCCGCGCAACCAGATCCTGTTACTGTAGAAAGATTAAAACAAAAGATAGCGGATTTTGAATCAGCTAGAAAAGATACCTAAAAGATGCGCTCTTTACTTTTTGAGCGGTCTATAAATGCTTTGAAAATTCTAAATACCGCTCACCACATCAAGTACATTTCTTATCAACTACCTCTCTTTGTGGTATGATACCCGTATAATCAAGAATATTTATTTATGTAAGGGCATATATGCAATCAATACGGCGAACAACGGGGTGTGGTCAAGTTGGCGCTGCTGTTTTAGGTCAAAAGATTTGTCTTGTTGGATGGGTGAACCGTCGTAGAGATCATGGCGGATTAATTTTTATTGATCTTCGCGATCGTTCTGGCCGAATGCAACTTGTTTTTAATCCAGATTTTTCAAAAGAAGCACACGAGGAGGCGCATCAATTGCGTTCTGAGTATGTGATAGCGGTCTGTGGCACTGTGGTTGAGCGGACTCCAGGAACGGTTAATGTTGAGTTGACAACGGGTAAGTACGAACTGCAAGTCACGAATCTTGTTGTGTTAAATAGGGCAAAAACTTTACCGTTTATGCTTGATGAAGCAGGTGGGGTCGATGAAGAGTTACGATTAAAGTATCGATATCTTGATTTGCGTCGCCCTGAAATGCAGAAAAAACTTGCGTTACGCAATGATGTAATTTTTGCAATGCGCGAATTTTTTCATAAAGAAGATTTTTATGAAATAGAAACTCCTATTTTAACGAAAAACACACCTGAAGGAGCGCGTGAGTTTTTGGTTCCGTCTCGTTTGCATCATGGAAGTGTGTATGCAATGCCGCAATCACCACAACTCTATAAACAGTTGTTGATGGCGAGTGGTATGGAAAAATACTTTCAGATTGCTCGTTGTTTTCGTGATGAAGATTTGCGAGCCGACCGTCAGCCAGAGTTTACACAGCTTGATATGGAAATGTCTTTTATAGATGAAAGACAGATTCAGGATACAACGGAGCGCATGCTTGCATATGTGTATAAGAAGGTTTTTAATAAAACGCTCGATATCCCTTTTGAGCGCATGACGTATGATCACGCGTTTGCAACGTATGGAAGCGACAAGCCAGATGTACGGTTTGGGTTGCACATTGAGGATGCTACAACAATGTTTGCAGATACCGAGCTCAAATTTATGCGATCCATTCTTGATAAGGGTGGAAAGATTGGGGCATTGCATGTAAAAGATCAAGATTTTTCTCGCGGAGATCTTGATAAATGGGTGAGCCGTGCGCAAGATCTTGGTGCAAAAGGATTGGTGTATATTGCTATAAAAGATCAGAATACATTTGAGTCTCCTATTTCAAAATTTTTGCCGTCAGATTTCTTCAAACAGATTCAAGCTATTTTTTCAGATGTTGCGCCTGGAAGCACAATCTTTTTGGTTGCAGGTCCTTATAAAGAGGCGTGGGAAGTTTTGGGACGGTTGCGACTTGAATTTGCTCGTACATTTACCCTAATCCCACAGGATACCGATGCATTTGTATGGATCACCGATTTTCCACTCCTGGAATGTGATGCGAAAACAAAGCAATGGAGTGCAGTCCATCATCCATTCACCAGTCCTCAAGAGGGATGGGAGGAGCAAAAACCAGACCAAATGAAGGCGCGTGCATATGACATTGTATTAAATGGTGTTGAGATTGGTGGAGGCTCTATTCGTATTCATGAACGAGGCATGCAGGATGCTATTTTTGAACTGTTAGGATTGAGCAAAGAAAAGGTCAACGAGAAATTTGGATTTTTACTTGAAGCGCAAGAGCTTGGATTCCCTCCGCATGGCGGTATTGCATTGGGGCTTGATCGCCTTCTTATGCTGATGACCCATTCATCATCGATTCGAGAAGTTATTGCATTTCCAAAAACACAGCGTGGTTATGAGCCGATGATGGAAGCACCAACACTTGTTGATGATCAGGTCTGGCGCGATTATGGGTTGCGCTTATTGCGAGGAAATAAAGAAAACTGACACCGTGGGTCAATAGGGAGAGATTGTGAGAAAAGTGTGGCCTTTGTTGTTAAGTGTGCCTGTTATTATAGGTGTAATTATGTCGCTACCAAGTCGGGCGCTTCAAGAGGCACCCAAGACTATCGATACGGTAAAAGAAATTGCCGTTATTTATAATCAGAATTTGGCTGAGTTTTTTAATAAACTCACGCCTCAAGAGCGTGTTTTTATTTATTATCTCTTTCGCGCCTCTCTTCCAGGTAATGTAATTGCGTGCGATCAAAGCCATCGCGATGCTCCAAAAATAAAGGAACTTCTAGAATATGTGATCGAGCATAAAGAGAGCCTGAAGGATTCAGAATTTACGTTTGATATAGATTCATTTCTCAATGATGTGCAGATATACCTTACTTATCTTTGGACAAATCATAGCCAGTATTTTATGCGTGAACATTCAGATGAAAAACGTACGCCGCAACGACTTGGTTTGGAAGTTTTGACTCCAGAGAATTTGACTGTTGCTCTTGAGAAGCTTGGATATCCAGATGCGTCGCAGGAAGTTGCAAGGATAGCAGACTCTCTTTTTGATCGTACTGTGGAACCAACGATGACTGTTCCCGATAGTATTGATCAAAGTGCGGTGAACTTTTATTCGAAAGATTTTACAGATCAAGATTTTGAGAAATTGAGTCCAGAGGTAAAAAGCATCCTTAATGCCTATTTTTATATTGACGATGAGGATGGCAAGCGAACACCACGACATCAGAAATATAGTGTATCCGATAAATATGCCAAAGAGCTTGCGGTAGCGGTTTATTGGCTTTCAAAAGCCCGAGATCATGCAAAAAAATATCCAGACCAGTTTGACACACACTTGGTTGCGAGCTTGGATTATTTAATCGATTATTTTGAGTCGGGCGACGAGGAACTTTTCAAAAAACATTCGATAGAATGGTTGCAAAGCAAGAGCACGATTGACTACTGTTTTGGATTTATTGAAACGTATAGTGATCCGAAATCGTATCGCGCTCTCTTTCAATCTGATGTGACGATAAAAAGTATCGATATTAATAAACTGGCTCAACGCTTGCCGAAAATAGAATCACAGTTGCCGTTTCCGGAACAATTTACACGGGATAATCTTTTAGATGGGACTGCCTCGATACCAAACGCTTCGATTAACGTAAAGGCATTTACGGCAGGATCTCTTGGTCCGCTCAATATTACGCTTGCCTATTGTCTGCCAAATTATGAAGAGATTCGTTCAACCTATGGCTCGAAGCAAATTATATACCACACCGAAAAATCATTGGGAGAACTTGTTAACCCAGATCTATATCATAAGCTTTTTAACTCAGCAGAATATTTGAACTGGTTTGAAAAGCATGATCCGGAGCATCAGATGATGCGAGACATTCTTATGCTTGAGGTTATTTTGCATGAAACACTAGGGCATGGCAGTGGCGCGTTGGCCACACACACGTTTGTTGAGGGTGATCCGCTTACTGTAGAAGGAAAAACGTACAAAGTTGGAGATACGACTGAAGTGACGGGTAGTAACATTCAGCAGTTTCTTGCGGGTTATGATCATACGATTGAAGAGTTGCGTGCTGAAATTATTGCGCTTCTTGCAAGTATCCTTTTTTATGACGACTTTGTTGAGCTTGGCATGTTGAAAGAGTGGCCGGATAAAGTTGGGAAAGATAAAATTGTTGAGCTTTCTATTGTAAGTATGATTCGGACTGCATTGCGTCGATTTATTCTACAAGCTGACGGTGCAACTGAAATTTCAGGCGATCATGCACGAGCAAATATGACGATCATGAACTATTTACTTGATAAGGGTGTGATCACAATACAAGAAGAAAAACTAACGCATCAAGGAACTTCGTACACAGTACTGGATGTGAATATTGTGAGTGTTCCTCGCGCGATTGAGGCAATTACTGAATTGGCAAATTTAGTACAGCGTATTAAGTCTACTGGAGATGGCCAAAAAGCGCGTTGGCTGATCGAGACCTATGGAAAAACAATTAGAAATATTGAGTATATGCAGATTATGAAAAGAAACATGAAGGCGGTCATGGGTGATATCAAGGTGTCTGCAATATTATATCCGTTCTATGAGCCAGTGCATGATGCTAAGGGGGATATTGTAGATATTGCGGCTCGTTGGCCCAAAAATCTTATAGAACAGTATCAATGGTTCAAGAAACAAGCGCTCCAGATGTCTGAGGTGTGAGTTTGCGCTTTAAACAAAAGTAAAAATAATATAATAATGAAAAAGCTGCCTCCAGCCAGACGCGGCTTTTTTTTGTGCATATGTTTGGTTTTGGGATAATGATCTTGCTATGCTCGATCTGTACTGAATGCTTCTTGCGTTGTAAATGAATATGAAAATATCAAGCTTGGTTAATTCAAAAATGAAGGGGACGTGGTATGAAAATAGTAAACGTATCGGCTCGAGAAATATTCAATTCTCGCGGGATGCCCACCATAGAATGCGAACTGACTCTTGAAGAGGGTAAACGAGTTGTTGCATCTGTTCCAACGGGAACGTCACGTGGTGAAGGTGAAGCGTTAGAACTTCGCGATGGCGGTACTCGTTTGAAGGGCATGGGCGTATTAAAAGCTGTTCAAATTATTGAGACGAAAATAGCGCCCCTTTTGATTGGTCTACAGCCTAATGTCATTAGAGTTGATGAGCTTTTGTGTGATCTTGATGGTACTGAAAATAAATCAAATCTCGGAGCAAATACCACGCTTGCGGTGAGTATCGCTGTGTGCAAAGCGCAGGCGGTGGCTGAGGGTGTGCCTCTCTATGAACTGATTGCTGATTTGTGTGGATATGATTTAGTCTCTTTGCCGTATCCGATGTTCAATGTCATTAATGGTGGCATGCACGCTTCTAATAATCTTCAAATACAAGAATTTATGATCATGCCCGTTGGTATTTCCACGTTTCATAAGGCAATGGAAATAGCAGCACATTTTTACCAGGCTCTCAAAACACGACTTGAGAATGCAGGAAAAGACACGGCTGTTGGTGATGAGGGAGGCTTTGCGCCAAATTTTGGCAACGATACACAAGCGCTCGATTTTCTTATGGAATCAATAGAAAAGGTTCAGCAGACTACTGATTCAACAATTATGATTGCGCTTGATGTGGCAGCTTCTCAATTTTATAATCGACGCACTGGCGAATATAATTGGCAGGGTATGGGTATGTCGTCGGCTGAGATGATTGATTGGTATGCAAAATTGGTAGAAAAATATCCGATCTATGGTATTGAGGATGGATTGAGTGAGCACGATTGGGATGGATGGGAACAACTAACATTGAAACTTGGTTCAAAAATACAGATTGTGGGAGACGATATTTTTGTTACTAATCTGGAACGTATTCGCGATGGTATTGAACAAGATGTTGCCAATACGGTCCTTGTCAAACCAAATCAGGTTGGTACGGTGACGCAAACGTTGCAAGCCATTATGCTTTCCAAAGCATATGATCGGAATGTTATCATTTCTCATCGATCCGGCGAAACTAACGATCCTTTTATTGCTGACATGGCTGTTGGAACCAGTGCCGGACAAATTAAAGCGGGTGGATTGTCGCGTGGAGAACGGATGGCAAAATATAATCGGTTGCTTCAGATAGAGCAAGAGCTTCTCGGTAAGTTGTGACGGGGTCCCATAGGGGTCTATTTTAGAACAGTAAATATGACCTCATGCTCTCAAAAATAACTTATTTTTAGGCCTTTTGAATAGTGCATGCTGGTTTATAACATATGCTGGCCTCCTTAATAAAATGCTTCTTACCCCTGAAATAAAGACTTTTTAGTGCGATTGCTCTGCTTTCGCCATAAAAACCATTGAATTCCCTTTATTGCTTATGCTACTGTTTATATAGGATGGTATGTTGTCTAACAAAAAAAGGAGCGAGTATGAAGCACAATCTTTTTCAGAGAATTAATGTTTTATTGTTATTTTCGTTTATGGTATCCAGTATTCCTTTGGGCGCAGTGCAGGAACCAGCCCCAGCGGTTGCTTCCCAACCAAAAATAGAGGAACATGATGGTCCGTTGATAGAATTATTGCACAAAATGTCAGCCGAGGCCCAAGAGGTCATCAAATTAATTGATGAATCAGAATTAAAAGCAGAGGGCCCTACCGGGGTGTACAACAACATGGTAACGAAAATAGGGAAAAAATTAGTTAATATGACTCTCCACATTGCTGTGAAGGCATCGGTTGTAACGAGAGATAAAATTCTTATACCTTTGGCAAAGAGGCAGTTTTCATTTTTTAAGAAACTAGAAAATTTTATAAAGTTTCGTGCAAAAGCAGTAAAAGCTTCTGATTTCAAGTTATCACGACATAATCTGCGTGTGATCCGATTTTTGTTACACGTATTTGTATCATTAGCAAATGTCGTGAAAGCAACAGGGGTTCGCGCTACGCAAGTATTGGGCTTAACATTAGGCCTCCTTTTTGTGATCCTTTTTCTTGCTGAAGCTATGTCGGTAATAGCTGTAGGAGCGGCAATCGCTGTAGCTTTTGCAATAGTCATGGCTGTCGAAACGACAATCATAATTGTTGGAATTGCGCCTGGAGTTGCTGTAAAAGGGGCACTTTATGCTGTCAGGTCACCACGCAAGGCTATTAATTACCTGAAGACATTAATCAAAGAGATAAGCGTTCAGTCATATAAATGGTATTTGAAAGGTGCCTTGGGGTAAATTCCTATAGCGGCGCAGCCAGACGAAGTTCGATAGAACGAAGACTGGCGTTATTTGGTGGACGGGTTAGGCAATAAATCAATTGAGTTCGATTTCTCTTTAGAGGCTATGCAAGCAGTCTTCGCCCAAAGGGCTACGCCAGCCAGGCAGGGCTCCTGCTTCGCTAACCTGTCCTTCGAAGCTCTATAAAGAGCGAAGTAGGAAGCTACGACAGGTTTATCGCAATTTGGGGCTTGAATAAAATTTAGTATGGATTCAGCGGTGTTGTTTTCGAGCTGAGCTTATCCCTCATTCACGTACAGGTATTCATGAGAGCTGATTGCGCATTTATTCCAAGAACCGTGCTATTTTGGTGAGGTACATTAAAAAACTAGTATTAAGCTTTAATAGTGTCTTACTGTAGGTGGGGAGATCTCAAAATTAAACAAATATAAAACAATTCAGAGCTATCTATGAATAAGAAATCATATCAAATACATATTATATGCTCAATTTTAGGATTGGGAATGACTTCATCACTAGTATGGGCTGTGGCGGAATCGAGAGAAAAAAAATCTTTGGCTCAGGTGAAGGCAACTGAAGCAAAGCAAGCGACCAAAGAGTTATGGATGGCGGTTTCAAGAAGAACATTACCGTTGCGAGAAAAAGTTCAAGAATTGCTTGATAAAGGAGCAGCTGTTAATACAAAGGCAGATATTACGAATGAAACACCTCTGCATATAGCGGCTATAAGGGGGAAAGAAGCAATAGCGAAATTGCTCTTGGATAGAGGTGCAGATATTAATGCACAAGCCAATACTAATGAAACGCCGCTTCATTATGCAGTAAGAAAGATAGGTAATGAAGCAATAGTAAAATTGTTGCTAGATCGAGGGGCAAATATTAATGCACGGAGTTCTGAGGGTAATACACCGCTTTATTTCGCAGTATTAAGGAAGGGTAATGAAGCGATAGCAAAATTGTTGCTAGATCGAGGAGCAGATGTTAATGCACGGGATGATTATGGTGAGACACCACTCAATCAACTCGTTGCCTTTTATTATTGGAACGATAGAGATAAGAAATATAATATTGAACCAATGGTGAAATTATTATTAGATGGAGGAGCAAATGTTAATATACCAGATAATACTTTGGGGTCCACGCCACTTCATTGGGAAGCTAAAGCAGGTAATGAAACAATAGTAAAATTGTTGCTCGATCGAGGGGCTGATGTTAATGCACGGAATAACAGCGGTGAGATACCACTTCATTACGCGGGTAATGTGGCAGTAGCAAAATTGTTGCTCGATCGAGGGGCTGATGTTAATGCACGGGATCAAAATGGTGATACACCGTTTCATTATGCATATGGGAATAAGCCAGTTGCAAAATTGCTATTGGCTCGCGGTGCAAATCCTAAAATCAAGAATAATCATGGTTATACTGCTGCAGCGAAAAGAAGGAAGGAATGGTTCGAAAGAATGAAGCCAACCATCCATTTATAAAGAGTACCTTTGTCAGATCAATGGGGAGTCATTTAACCATAAGTCGCAGTTTCTTCTTTGGAATTTATATCACACCATGCAATAGATAGAATAAATTAAACCGAAATTTACCTTCCGTTCGTCCTGCATGCCCGCCGTAGTCTTGACGTAGGCTGGGACCCTTCGATATGATTCAGGAGTAAACGCTGCGCTCAGTTCCTCTCTCCGTTCGTCCTGAGCTTGTCGAAGGATACGAATGGAGGAATTAAAAAATATCTGTTAGATCGTATCAAGCTGCTGCCGTTGGTTTCTTCACATGCGCAAATGGATTTTCAATGTCTTGGAATAAATTCTTGAGCTGATCAACCTGTTCTTTTTGTTGTTCCATAATGATGTTTGGTTGTTCTTTTTGATCTGCTTGTGCAAGGCGTCGAGCTTTACCACCACTATTTTTCTGAGGCATTGGCGTCCGAGATTCATTGTGTATGTCAGGTTTCATGAAATCGGTTGTGAATGCTTCTGTGGTGGATTCACCACCAAAAAACCATCGTGTAATTGGATCTTTGAGCGAATCAAATAGATCTCCGCTTTTTGCGTATTCTTTGGTTAGGTTGAGATAATCTTGCGTGTATTCTCCAATCCCGCTGCGAATGCGTGGCTCAATGATTGTTGGTGAAATAAATACGGTAAGATTTGTTCGATTTTTTGTTTTGAATCGCTTTTTAAACAACCAGCCTATAATTGGTATTTTGCCTAAAATGGGAGTTTCTCTAACCTCATCGACCTCATTTGTTCGGACTAAGCCTCCCAGTGCAAGAATATCTCCGGTTACTACCGTTGCATTTGTCGTTACGTTTCGGGTGATACGAGTGTTATCACCAGTTGATGCCGCTGCTGCATATTCATTAATATCGATCAGTACTTGCAGATTAACTGTGTTCTCGCGTACTTCTGAGATGCTAATGCGTGGAATAATTTTCACCTTTAAGCTTGCAGGAATATTTTTGTTGGTGGCAATAAGGGTACCACCCTGACTACCACTGGCTTGGTCTTTGAGTAAACGAGTTTCGGTGATTTCTATTTTAGCTTCTTGGTTATTTGTTGAAATAACATGAGGGTGTGAAAGAATTTTTGTATTATCAATAACTTTCAAAATCTGAGCGATTCCCCATGTTTTCCCGTTGCTATCATTGAATGAAAGGACTGTGCTTCCAGCTGTAAGGGAATCAGCAATAGAGGCTACGGCTTTTGCAGGGTCATCTGTCCTCTTTCCATCTGTATCAAGTCCTAGCCTTAAGAGGTCGGAAGCATATTGTGTACTACCATCTGCATTCTTGATGACACCGATCGTGTTGGGATTAACTTGTTGATCCGCCATAACACCAGGGTTGAGGTGTGCTGCCTGAAAATTTGTTTCACCAGGCATAGGAAGTTTTTCTGGATTTCGAAACATTGAGCCAAGTTGTCGGGCATCATCAAGTGTGAGATCAGCAATAAGAACTTCAATCAGGACTTGTGGTTCTGGTTGATCGAGTTGTTCTATGAGCGCCTTGAGGCGCTTCCAATCATCTGATCGTGCTGCGATAATTAGTTTGTTGCCGCCATAATATTTTGCTGGCTTAATTGCAATGGATGGAGTTTCGCCTTCGCCAATGTCGCCAGTTGGAGCACTTTCAAAATCCTGCTCTTCCTCTGGTGGCGTGTCGACAGATATGAGAACTTCCTCAAAGTAGCGCTGTGGGCCTGCGCCCGCTTTTTTGTCACCGGTTGCTTGTTCGAATCCTTCCGCTCGTTTTGATTGCACAATGTTTTCAAGGACTTTGGCAAATTGTGGTGCATTGCGATATTGCAGATGATATACGTGAATAATCGATTTGCCTGAGCCTTGTTCTACGTCAATATATCTATGAATAAATTCTTTAATGCGTGTTACCGATTGTGCGCGACCAAGCACGATTAGACTGTTGGTTCGTTCTTGAGCAATAATCTTAAGATGTTTAGAAAAGTATGATATGTCGCTCTTTTTTTGTGTATCGAGGCGATAGCGATTGGGTTCGTTGCGTTCTTGAAGTATATTTTTGTTAAAAAGAGTCGCGATCTGCTGTGCTTCCGTGTATTTTAATTTGATAATCTCGATGGCCTCTTGAAATCCTGGCCGGTCTAGTTGAGTTATAATAGCCATCAAGGACCTGACATCATTTGACTTGGCCATGATGATGAGTGCATTAGCAGCAGGGTCTATTCGATATACTGCATCGGGGGGAAGGAGTGCTTTGAGTACGTCGCCTATCTCTTTTTCGCCCTCGGCTTCGGTTTTAATGTTTGCGAGGTAATAAAGATATCGAATGCGTTGATCTGTTGCGGGCAGCTCGTCTGGTGATACCCCTACGTAGAGTGGCATAGGTTGTGGGCTGGTGTCTTGGGATGTTTTTACCATATTATTTTTTACAATTTCATAATAATACTCTTTTGGCACAATGCTATATCCCGCAATATCCAAAATGGTGCCAAGAAGGTTCCATCCTTCCTCAATGGTTACCTTTTTATCGAGATGCCATGACAGCTTGCCGGTTATTTTGTCATCTGCTTTTGTGGGCAGTAGAAGGTTGATCCCTTTTTTTGATGCCACGTAGTTAATAACATTCACGAGATCTTCGTTGTCATAATGAAAAGAGATCATTTGTGCTGAATCTTTTGCTTGTGTGACAGGCTGACTATCTTGGTTTTCTCCCCAGATAATAAGAGGAGTTACAAAGACCAGTGGTATAAGTATGCCTTTTATTACTTTCATCATGCTATTCTGCCGTTTCGTACCCATCTTTTGGTTTTGGTTCTAGTGTAGCAACAACGAGGGTGGCCTCGATAGTATTCGGTATTTTTTGTGATGCCGTGATTTCAAGTTCTTTGATAAATACGCGTTTGTTGAGCTCAAGCTCCTGAAGAAGTTGCGTGAGTTCTTTCATGGTCATGCCAGTAAACTTACCCGTAAGAATGGTTTCTTGATATTTCCCTTCTCCGGCTGGGGTTGTTACTTCCAGGGATGCCTTTTTATCGCTGAGCCCAAGTTTGGCAAGAAGATCCTCGAAATAACCAGCTATTTTAAAATTTTTATCCTTTGCAAGTATTGCGTCTATTTCACGCTGTTCTCGTTTTACAATTTGTCCCTTGTCAAGAATGGTTTGTACTTTCTCACGAGATTCGTTGATGCGGACTATTTCAGATTTTAAAAAGCGCACGCTTCTATAGTATTGAAACATGAATGCAAACATAAGGAGTGTGATGAATCCGAGAATACCAGCGCTATATTGATAAAAACGCTTTTCTTCTAGGTTGCTGATATAAGAGTATATTTTATCTATAATTTCCATTCTCGTTCCATTAATTATTCTGAGCCAAGAGAATTTTCATTGTGAAATCAGTAGTTGTTTGTCCTTCGACATAGCTAAACAGTTTTATCCTGCGCAATGCATCTTCAAGCTGTTTGAGTGCTTCAAAATCGCGAACTTTTGCTTTTAATGTTATTTCGCCCTTTAAACCATCCATAATGGTTAGTTGCTCTGGAACCAATCCAAGCTCGGCTTTATTGATTTTCGTGCTCAATGCAAGGAGATACTCCAAAAACGATGCCCTACTTTGACTTGAAAAAGCAAGCCAGATGCTTTCTTCTTGAGAGAGTTCCGTCTTTGCAGATTCAATAACATCATCGAAATCATCTTCATCCTCGGGAACGTTGGGGAATCTGCTTTTTAGTTCTTCGATTGCCTCGGTTTGGCTGGATTGAATTTCATGTTTCAGGCGACGAGTTTGAATAATGTTATGTGCAATTAGTGCGGTGAAGAGAATCACAAGCAAGATACCAGCGGTAATCAGTTGTTTGAGCAAGAGATTGCTTTTGGCTGGTTCAAAGACGCCCCTTCGTAAATTGAACTTGTCCATAATGGGGCTGGGAACTGCAGCAGCAAGGCTCGTAACAGTTGCCTGTGTTATGTTTGTGTTATTTCGAATTCGATATCGTTTATTTTCGGTGAGTTTTTGTATATCAAAAAGCTCGCATGGGAACTGAAGTTTTTCCTGAGCAAATGGCGTAAGCCCCTTTATTTCCATTCCTGGTCCGAGCAACAAGATTTTTGAAACATTTGTGTTTTGAAGCTGGGTGAGTGTTGAGTTAAGAGCGAAATGTATCTTATCAAAAAAAGTTGTGAGGCTGTTTTGTACTGCTTGTGCCAACTCTGGAGGTTCGGATTTTTCCAAGCCAAATCGAATGAGATGATCCATTATTTGTTTTGGTGTTGCATTATCTATCGCTGAGCTTGCTTCCTTTGCAATATGGTAGATTCCATGTGGCAAGGTTCGAATGATACGTGGTTGTTTATTATGTATTGCGAGCATACGAGTGGTTTGCGCGTCTATGACGAGTAAAATTACGGTCCCTTCTTGTGCCTCATATGTGGGGATTTGAGTATATAAACCATATAAAGCGAACATATCGACCGTAATGATATCGGGGTCTATATGTGCTTGTTCGAATAAAGAAAGTTGTTCAGCAATGGTTTGTTTTTGTGCGGCGGCAACCAAAACCTGTGATCCTGTCCCGTCTTTATCAATGTCCGTGATAATAAAATCAATAACTGCATCTTGTGCGGTAAATGGTAATAGAGGTTCAGCTTCAAAGCGGATGACCATATTGATTTTGTCATACTCGGTAAACGGTAGGCGCATCTCCTTGAACACTACTGAGGAGCTTGGGAGTGATACATGGACTTTTGTTACGGTGCCCACTTGTTGCATCACGGTGCCGAGCGCTTCAATTACACGTTCTGCGTGATTGGATTTGTTACTATTTAACGGTTCGGTAATACATTTTTCTACAGAAATAATAGAGCCGCGCATACTGAGTACCGTAGCGTGCACGTGTGTTTTGGTAACATCAATGCCAACAACACGCTGCGAAAAAAGATAATACGTGCCAAATTTTTCGGGTAAAAAAATATCTTGTATCATACTAATTTCTCACTATCTGAGGTTGACAGAAAACTGCTCAGTGAGCGCGAGCGCCCTTTCTTTGTGTTCTGTGTTGCTGCAATAGGTTTTGGTTCTGGTGGTGTTGGTGTTGAGGAGATTGTCACAGCATTTGCTTTATTAGGTTCTGTAGTTTGAGTTGGTTCTTGTTGGTTATTGTTTCGCCTTGATCTTCTTCCTTGTCTTGTTTCGCCAACGATCTTTTTTTCCTGTGCCCGTTTTCGTTTTCGTTCTTTGCGTCGAGTGCGCTGATGACGATCAAATAGAAATTCGCTTACATCTTTTGTTTGTTCCGCTCCACCTTCAAAAAAGAGCCGATGAATTGGATCTCGATTATCAGCAACAGCGAGCTCTCCGAGTGCTCCTCGATATTTTCCAAGACGCTCTTGTGTGAACTGATTTACTTCGCTCACAGCGTGAGCTGGAATAATTTTGCTAGACATCAAAATCAGGAGGCTATCCTTATCAATAGATTTGCTCTTGTTTTTGAAAAGCCAACCAAGAACGGGAATATCTCCCAGAATAGGAGTTTTGCTTAACGTTGACTTTGTTGTATTTCGGATTAAGCCGCCAAGTGCAAGAACTTCACGGTCTGCAACCAACGCCCTTGTTTCAATCAGCTTGGTGCTTTTTTGTCCACTTCTTGGATTATCTGTATCGGTAAATTCTGTGAGTTCAACGCGAAGCTGGAGAATGATCATGCCGTCGGAGTTGATCTGTGGTGTGATGTTGATTTGTAACTTCGCTGAATCATCCCCCTCAAGTTCTTCATCCGGTGTATCAACTCCTCCTTTAATTTTACCAGTAACGACACGCCTTGTTTCCCCGATGGAAACCGTGGCGGGTGTTTTATTTGAGGCAACAAGAAATGGATTAGAGAGAATTTGTGTATTAGTTATGGTTTGCAGTACTTGGAAAAGCCCCCATACGCCATAAAGATCTTGCCCAAAACTGAGAATTGTGTTGCCGGGGCCTGCATTGGTCACAAGCTTGAGCAGGTTGCCCAAAAGACGTGTTGCGCCCGGACTGCCTGTGGTATCATTGGTGACAATGCCTTGTGATGCGCCTCCAGCCTTTAACCCAGACGTTTGAAAATTTACATTTGAACCTAATATTCCACTCAGTCCAGGAACCTTACTTCTGAGTTGGACTCCCAATTCTTTGTCATCTTTTAACTCTACTGAAAGGATGAGGATCTCAATTGCAACTTGCGGTTGTGGTTCATCGAGCTGTTCTATGATTTGTTTTGCGATAAGGAAATCGTTGTAATCTCCTTTAATGATAAGTTTGTTGGTACTTGGTTCTGGGGTAAAGTTCATTTCTCGCAAATATTTATCCCTGCCGCGTACACCGCCTGTCTTGCCAGCCTCGGTATCTTGACCGAGCTTCGTGGTATTGTTCATGATATCTGCAACGATTTTTGCATCGGCATATTGTAATTGATACGTGTGCAGTGGTGAGTATGGCTGCTCGAGTTCGACATCAACGTGTTTTGTAATGAAATCTTCTATCTTACTGATCGCATCCTTTGAGCCAAGCAATATTAAAGAATTAGTGCGAGGTTCGGCAATAATTCGGGCGTTTTCAGGAAAATAGATTGCGGTGGGTTGTTTTCGTGCGCCAAACGGACGGAATGGTGATCTATCTTCCTCGCTTTGCTGTGTAAGATCGTTGTATAACGTTTGTACCTCAAGTGCATCAGCTTGCTTCAGTTTGAGGACCGACATTGCTTGTGGGCGGGTGACTTGGTCCAACTCTTTTACAATTTTCATGAGGGCTTTGATGTTGTATGCCTTGTCTGTCAAAATAAAGGCTTTGTGTTCTTGAAGAAGAATTGGTGCTGCAGCAGAGCTACTTTGCAAAGCCGGGATAATTTTTCCCATAGATTCAATAGAAGCATTTTCCAAGAAATAGAGATAACGAATCATTTCATCGTTATTTGGCAACGTTTCAGCATCAACACCGATGAATGTTGGCAGCGGAGCTTTTTGTGAAGATTTAATAGTTTGAATGCGATAAATAGTAGGATTTGGTTGTTGTACTACGCTAAATCCTGAAACCTGTAAAAATGTCAGAAATATATCCCACGCTTGTTGTCTCGTGAGCGGGGTGCTTGTTTTGAATGTTATTTTGTTGCCCTTTAATGCCTTGGTTGGTGATGCAGGGGTGCTTTTTGGTAATGGATCTATCGCTTCATCTGAAATAAAGGTTACATGAAAAAGTTCTTCTATTTGTTGCACGAGATTTTGTAGATCAGCATTCTCAAACTGGAGCTCAATTTTTTCATCGTCCGCAACCTTCTGCTCAACTTTTTCAAGCTCGATTTGTGCTTGTTGCTGAAGTTCTTTAGGCAGTTCATAGCCGAGAGCTTGTTGGGAATCTTCGTCGAGGGTGGAATCGGTGGACTTTTCTTGCAGAGAACCGGTTGGGATTTCTTGAGTTGATTCATCAAAATAAAGCGACGGGATATCAAGGCTTGCCATTTGTACTGTTTCAGTAACGAATGGATTGTTGAGATCGATCGATGGCGAGTTTGTTTCTTTCAGTGCTTGTAGAATGCTGCCATGACGTCGGGAATGACGCGATGAATTTGTCATTGCTGGCACGATGATCATCATGCCAATAAAAACAAAGACAATAGTTTTTTTCGTCATCATTCATATCCTATGGTTGTGGCGCCTGACCTTTTTCCAGCATATTTTGTCTTTCTCTGTTTCGTATATCCTGTAATGTTGGTGCAAGGTCGTATTTTTGTTGTAATATTTTGCGCTTTTCTTCCTCTTCAATCTTTTGTAGTAAGAATTGATTTTGAGGTGTTTCTCGTTGTCCTTCTTCTGGCACCATTTCTCGCAATTTGTACTCAAATACCATATCTTCTTTATTTCTGAGTAACTGTACCACAATCAACTCTTCATCTTTTTTGTTGAGGATTGATTGATAGATTTTTAACCTGTTTTCCATATTATTTGCCTGAATACCATCTATTGTAGTTACGATGTCCCCTGGCTGTAATCCGAGTGCAGTACCAATTGATTTCTCATCCAATTTTCCAATCCTACATCCTATACTGGTTCCTTGTTTGTATGCAGTGATGAGATGGAGCATTTCAATCAATTGTCCCAAATCTTGTACCCGTTTTGCAAAGGCAAGTGGATCAACGATGAAGCTTGTGCTGCTCATCTGTTTCACAACCAGATTCCATTCATCGATCATGGAATATCCAGCATCAAACATTGCATCTTGTTCTCGTAAGTATACCACTTCTTGCTGTCCATTGGAGCGCAAAAGCATTATTTTATTGCTAAATATTCGTATCAGTTGTGCATCTCCAATTTTATCGCCAATTTTGTGTGAGGATTCCTTCTTTGTTTTATTGTCCGATACGATGATTCTATTTTTTGTTCCATCATTGTTTACGACAAATATGCCCTTCAGGGTTATATCAAGTGGATCGAGGAACTGTGGCTTTGGAAGATCAGGAATTTCTATCGGTTGAGGTTCTGGGGGCTGCGGGAATGCAGCCTCTGCTATTTTATCGGGCTGTTCCAATGTTGTTTGATACGAACCGAATAAGTCAGACTCATAGATCTTACTGATGTTGACCTGTAATCGCTTTGTCTTTTTTAAAGTGCTATGCGCTGCAGGTTCAATATCTTCTCGCTTGGGAATAGAAATTTGCGAAAAATAAACGAACAAAAGTATTACCCCAACGAGCAAAAGAAGTACACCGTTTATAATCCATAAGGGCTGTCTCATTCAGCATTCCTTTATATCGATTTTCTGTGTCCACGATACATTTCTGCTCTTCTATTTGTCAAGGTGCCCCCATTCTTATATAAGTTCTCATGCTTTACTGAGGTCTTAGGGTGATGGTATTGTATTGAGAATCGTATTTATGACGGCATCTTGGGGCACATTATCCGCTTCTGCTTCGTATGTGAGAACGATTCGATGGCGGAGTATATTGGGAGCGGTGACTTTTACGTCGTCTGGAACCACAAAATGACGTTGTTGCAGAAATGCGTGTGCTTTGGCCGCGTGGAATAACGCAAGTGTTGCTCGAGGTGAGACGCCATAGAGAATATATGGCTTCACGGTGTTGAGTTTTACTTCTTCCGGCATTCGGGTTGCGAATATAATATTTACGATGTAATCAATAATTTTTTCATCTACATATATCTGTTCTATAAGATCTTGTGCTTTGAGAATATCTTTTCTATCTAATGATTTATTGATGACGTTGATGTCAAGATTACGCTTGAGGATTTCTCGTTCTTGGTTAGGTTTTGGATATGTAACAATGAGCTTGAACATAAAACGATCAATCTGTGCTTCTGGTAATCGATATGTTCCTTCCTGCTCAATTGGATTTTGTGTAGCAAATACCAAAAATGGTTTATCCAATGGGAAGGTCTTTGATCCAAGAGTTACCTGCTGTTCTTGCATTGCTTCAAGCAGAGCAGATTGTACTTTGGCTGGTGCACGATTGATTTCATCTGCCAAAATCAAATTTGCAAAAACCGGTCCTTGCTTTGTTTCGAATTCTTGTGTTTTAGGGTTAAACACAAGCGTGCCGATAAGATCTGATGGCAGTAAATCTGGAGTAAATTGGATACGATGAAAACTTAAACCGAGCGTTCTTGCAGTGGCCTTTATGAGTGTTGTTTTGGCAACACCGGGTACTCCTTCGAGCAGGATATGTCCATTGCATAAGATGGCTAGAACGATGAATTCAACAATGTCTTCTTGGCCTACAATAATTTTAGCGATCTCGATGTTAAGCGCTCGAAACCGATTACTTTCTTCTTTTATTTGTGCTATGATGCTCGACGTTGCTATTGAATTACTCACAGCATTCCTTTAGATATCGAGAGTGTAAGATCAATAAAATACGGATTTTATTCTAGCAATCTTGTTGTTAACTTACAACTAATTTGCAGATATGGGGTGTAAAGAAACATGATTCTTTCAGGTAAAGAAATAAAAAAACGTCTCGGGACTGATATTATCCTTGATCCCTTTAATGAATCCCAACTTAATCCAAACAGCTATAATTTGCGGTTGCATAACGAGTTGCTTGTGTACACAGAGCCTGTTCTCGATATGAAAATTGCAAACAAATCGAAATCGATAACCATTCCTGAAGAGGGGTTGCTCCTGGAACCGGGTCGTGTTCATTTAGGCAGGACTTTAGAATATACGAGAACGGAAAATCTTGTCCCCATGATTGAAGGGCGCTCTTCACTTGCTCGCCTCGGTTTGTTCGTTCATATTACTGCTGGCATGGGTAATGTTGGAACGACGGGGTATTGGACGCTTGAGATTATTTGTGTGCATCCTACTCGTATTTATCCTGGTGTAGAAATTTGTCAGATTTTGTATCACCTCATTCAAGGTGATTTTGATCGGTATAAAAGCGACAAATATCAAGATAATACGGGAGTGCAACCCAGCTTATTTTATAAAGAGTTTGAGAAAAAAGATTAGCAGGTGTGCCCATTTGTTGAGGATGTGGCATGATTGATATCGTTCTATTGCACGCATTATTTGGCACTTCTATTCCGATAAGCAAAAAACTTCTGAGTTTTGCCTCGCCTATTTTTTTGATAGGAATCCGCATGACCATTGCGGGTTTTTTGTTGTTTATAATTCATTTTGTGCGTAAAAGAGGGTTTTTAACAATACACAAGCGGTTTTGGTGGCAGTATGTTCAGATCATTGTTATTGGCGTGTATATAAAATACATCCTTCGATCGTGGGGACTTGCATATATGCCGGCGACAAAGATGGCATTTTTATTGAACTTGTCGCCGTTTGTATCTGCGTTGTTTTCTTATATTGCATTCCAGGAAATATTAACGCGTCGACAATGGATTGGTCTTTGTATTGGTATGCTCGGATCAATTCCTCTTTTGATTACAAGCTCCGCTACAGAATATCTCAAGGGGGAAATGTTTTATGTTTCGTGGCCAGAGCTCGCAATTTTCGGAGCTATTATTGCCCATTGTTATGGACTCATTATATCGCGAACATTAATCCGTGATAATAATCATTCTGCGTCATTAACAAATGGAGTGCGCATGTTTGGTGGAGGTGTGTTGGCGCTTTTAACTGCGTTTTGTTTTGAGAGTTTGCATATAAGCAACGTTGGGCAGTTTGTTGGATGGCTTGCAATTTTGATCTTGATAAGCAATATCATATGCCACAATCTCTATTTGCGGTTGCTCAAATATTACACCGTGACTTTCGTCTCATTTGCTGATTTTCTCAGCCCTCTTTTTATCGCGCTTTATAGCCGGCTTTTTTTGAAGGAAGTAATCACCTGGAACTATATTGCGTCAGGCGTTCTTGTTTTTGGCGGGTTATATATCTTTTATATGGATGAGGAACACGTAGTATCCGTTGCGCGTAATGCTTCGTAGTTATTATTGCAATCCAATACTCTACTCAGCAAGCCCCTTTTTGTTCTGAATCAGAAAAGAAAAGTTTCGCAATCTCTTCAAGATTATAACGGCCTGCAGCATGAGCCAGATCAAATGGCTTCTTGTTTGCTTTATTCTGGATATCTCGATTTGCACCATACTGTAAAAGAATTCTGATTACATCTCGACCCGCCTGACTATATGCACGACTACTTGCCTCATGAAGCGCCGTCGATCCTGCATCAGACCTATGATTTATAGTCGAAGTGGCGCCATGCTCTAAAAGAAGCCGAACCATTGTCAAATTCGAAGAGGCTGCTGCAATTATGAGTGGCGTAGCGCCTAGCCTACTGCCCTGAACATAAGCGGGATGCGTTGCAAGAAAATCCCCTAGTTCCTGATACTTGTTGGCATAAAATGTATTCCAAAAAACCTCATCTCCACCTTCCATTGCATACAGACCACTACCTAAACAACTGAACAACATAGCTGCTACATATATTTTTTTCATGGAATAACCTCATTATTTAAAGAATTATATATTTTGTATGCTTGTTATAGTACTAAAATAGCCCATTTTTGCAACATTTTGCGCGCAATGCTTCGTAGTTATTGTTGAGATCAAATACTCTACTCAGCCAGATCACTTGCGCGTTGTTTCTACGCTTCGTAGGAATTCTATCATTACGTTTGCAGGGTTCGATGGATCGGACTTGTCATGTAAGTTATCTGCAGCAAGATCCAGTGGCTTCTTGCCTGTTTGGTCGCATAAGCACGGATCGGCATGTTGCTTAACTAGATATCGTACAGTTTCAATCTTATTTAGGAATGCTGCTAAATGAAGTGCTGTTCTGCCGTCATTCCTTTGCACATTAACATCTGCGCCTTTTTCAAGAAGCAATTGTATAATTTCCATGTAATTTTTTGCTATTTCATTCCTTCTTTCAATGTTCGCTTGGTTCTTCCTTTCAATGTTCGCTTGGTTCTGCTCGGGCGTAGGCTCGGGCGTAGGAATGAGCGTAGGAATGGGCGGATCAGATATTGATAATTGTGTTGTATCCAATGTTACATCTAATGTTTCTTTTGATCTTTGCGGAATATCATCTTCCCAAGGAGAAATCGAACCAGGTGCCCATCCTAAAGATTGAATCCCTCTTATTATAGCATAATGAAGCGGTGTCCCGCTGTCCTTATCTTTGCTTCTCTCGTTTGCATGCGAACTTAATAGAAGTCTCACAATTTCAACCCCACCAAATCCAGCAGCGTAATGGAGCGCTGTCGCTCCACTACGACAATGCGCATTTACGTTTGCGCCCATATCCAACAGAGAACGTACAGTTTCAACGTGACCACATATTACTGCAAACGGAAGCCTATCCATCGTTATTACGGATCCTGCAGCGGACGCTTCTCCACCTTTCATTGCATACAGGCCACTATCCAAACAACTGAACAACATAGCTGCTACATATATTTTTTTCATGGAATAATCCTCACATTTAATGAATTATATATTTTGTATAGTTGTTATAATATCAAAAAATCCCTTTATTTCAACACTTTGATGCAATTCTTCGTAGTGACTATGTGTGTGCTTGTTAGAACTTATTTTTAGAATGGGCAATTTCGGTTTGAATTGGTCCTTCAGAAAGGCCGCGAATGAATTGGTGGATATATTTATTTTTTGATTCCCAAACGGTCTTTGCCTCTCCGAAATATTCTATTTTCCCTTCATAGAGCAGGGCGACATAGTCGGCATATTTAAAGATCTCAAGATCATGTGAGATGACCACTGACGTGATATCTAGTTGCTTTTGTGTTTCAAACATCAGTTCATGAATGACGCGTGAGGTAATGGGATCAAGGCCAGTGGTTGGTTCATCATATAAAATGATTTCAGGGCTGGCGACGAGCGTGCGTGCCAATCCAACCCGCTTTCTCATCCCTCCCGATAGCTCTGAAGGATATTTATAAAGTGTTTTTTCTTCGAGTAAGACTTGTGAGAGTTTTTCCTTCACGAGGGGCAATACTTTTTTTATTGATTCTCCGGACTCTAAGAGTGTAATCCCCACATTTTCAAATACATTGAGTGAATCAAGAAGTGCGGCAAACTGAAATACATATCCTACTCGTTTATAATATTCTCGAAGATTCCGATCAGTAAGTTTTGTTATATCGACATCATTGACGATGATCTGGCCCGATGTTGGTTTGATTAGGCCGACTATTTGCTTGAGGAGTACCGACTTTCCTTCACCAGATCGTCCGATGATGACGGTCATCTTGTTATTGGGAATTTCAAGATTGACGCCACGTGTGACTTCATGCCCATCAAAATCTTTTTTAAGATCGACGATTTTGATTAATGTTGACACGCTTTTCTCCTACATTTGCTCAAGAAGTTTGGTGAGAAAGTAGTTGGTAATCAAGATAGTAATAGAGCTTAGTACAACACTTTGTGTGGTTGCCTTACCAACGCCACGAGCACCCCCGTGAGTATAAAACCCTTTATACGTGCCAAACCAGGTGAGAATCAGTCCAAAAGCACATGATTTAATGAGTCCACTTCTGACATCGGCAAGCTCTACGAAGTTTGTGATACTGTTGACATAGTCCTCTGGGCTGAGCGACAAAACATACACACAGATTACATATCCGCCTACAATACCACAGATCATGGAGAAAATAGCGAGGCAGGGCAAAATGAAAAGGCCCGATAAAATGCGAGGAACAATTAAATATTGAAACGTATCTATACGCAAGGTGACGAGTGCGTCAATCTGTTCCGTGATGCGCATCGTGCCAATTTCTGCAGTGATAGCTGAGCCTGCGCGTCCTGCAACCATTAAGCCGGTAAGTACCGGGCCGAGTTCGCGGATCATCCCCAGTGCAACCACTGTTCCTATGAACTGCGTACCGCCCACCCGTTGAAATCCGATGTAACTTTGTAGTGCAAATACCATTCCGGTAAATGTTCCGGTGAGCATAACAAGAAGCGATGATTCCACGCCTATTCGGTTAGATTGATATAAGATTTTTGCAAATTTTGGCCTGGAGGTAAATAGTGTGCGGATAGCCCGCCACAGGAAAAGGACAAAATTACCGACAAGCGCACAGAAATACAACGTGCGCATGCCTACTGCATTTACAATCCGTTCAATTAATCCTACTCTCATCGCACTTGTGCCCTATTAGTTTTATTGCGGCCTCTGGTCTGACGGTGTTGGTGGGAGTGGTTGGTGTGACAGAGGTTTTGGTGCAGCCGTTGTGTGTTGAACATACTTGAAGCTGTCACGCTGTCTTGTTTTTACTATGGATAACACCAATGATCCGAAGAGGAAAATTGCTGTAAGAATCCATGTAATTTTTTGAAACATGTCTTGACCGCCTGAGCCGCCGAACAACATTTGAGATCCGCCTCCCAATCCTCCAAGCCCCATACTGCTTTTACCCTTTTGGATCAGTATCATGAGAACGAGAAATGCGCAAATAACAAGATATACGGTTACTAATAACCCAAATAACATATGTGTCTCCAAAGATAATGTTTGTTAGTATACACCCTCATTTTCCTAATAATACTATTTTCTGAAATTTTTGGAAGTCGAGGCTTGCTCCTCCGACCAAAAATCCGCCTATTTCAGCGACTTTTATAATGTTTTGTATGGAATTATCATCAACACTTCCTCCATAGATAAGTCGCCCCGACTGAGTTGGTGGGTCGGCTTGGAGCTGCTTGCCAAGCCACGCATATACCTTCTGGAGATAGTCGTTGTCTGGTACCAGGCCCGTGCCGATCGACCAAATGGGTTCATAGGCGATTGTATATGGATTTTTAAATGAAGCGATCACTGAAGTGATGGGATCGAGTTGTGCTTGTAGTATGTCAAAGACCATATTTTGGTCATATTCATTTTTATTTTCGCCGATGCATATAATCGGATGAATATTTTGTTCAAACAGTCGCTGTGTTTGTTGTGCGACTTCCTGGTTGCTAACCCCCCGAGCTCGTTGCTCACTATGCCCGACAATACAATAACCGCAGCCAACCTCTTTCAATGATTGTGCGCTAACTTGTCCGGTATAGGCTCCGTGTTGATAGGCGCTACATTGTTGAGCGCCAATACCAACCATTGTGTCTGTCAATTGTGTTGCAACAGAAAAAAGAGAAGGAAGTGAAGGGCAGATGACAAGCTCTACGTTTTGCTCAGTGCTGAGTTGCTGCAAGCTGTCGAGATTTTGTATGCAAAATTCAACTTCTTGATCGAATGATTTATTCATCTTCCAGTTTGCAACAAAGAGTTTTGGTGTCATTGAGAGCCTTTCATTTAAAATCGCCCCGGTGATTTAGCCGAGGCGACTAACAACTGTATAAGGAGGTGCTATCTTATGCTGCGGGGACCATTTTCAAAAACGGAAGCGTATTGTTTACAAAATTTTCCTCATCTTCTTGATAAAGGAAATGTGCGCATTTGGCAAAACGCAGGTGCAATCTACCAGTTTCATGTAATGTTTTCAAACCAAGCGTATCGTTTTTATAAATTTCGGTATCAAATATTTTCTCTATGTCTGTTTTGGATCCTTTTTTATAAAAACCAAAGTGGCATGATATAAGAGGTTCAACAATGTCATCGTTTGAGGATTGGACGAGGACCATATTTGTGAGTTTGCAAATGTTTTCCTTAAAGAGCGCTGCATGTTGATGGTCGATTTCATTATTTAGATACGGAAGGAAGCAGCTTTTTTTTATGTACTTTTCATAGTGTAGCGTGTCATGCCAATAGGACGCGAGAGACACAAATTTTTGGAAAAACCAAGAGTAAAACAGTTTGTGGGCTTGTTCTTCAAATGAGTCAAGCCATTTAAGATAATTATCGAATGTGCCTGGAATTCCAAATACTCCCTGTTGTGCGCCACCCCATGAGATATATGTAAATACTTGTGGGTTGTTGTATCGCTCTACATAATATCGAGCAACAAGTGCACCTTGCGAGTGTCCAATGACGTTAAAACCGTTTTGCAGTTTTGGATCGTTAATTACTTGGTCGCGCATAGACTCTATGAGGGTATATATGTTGCTGTTTGAAGAAATGAAACCATGAGGAGGTACAATATTTTTTATATATACATCATCGCCCATATATTTTCGTATGAAGTAAATTGTTGGTTCCATATCTTTTTCTGTCGATACTGCGCCATGTACCAACACGATGGGCAGAGGCGGTGGTGTATATGTAAGGCTATCGGCAAAAAGATTGCCGCTTGTGATAAGTGCAAGCAATATAGCTGCATAAAATCGTCTATACATATTAATCCTGTCTTGGTTAAGAGGTTTGATAGATATTTATCAATTGCGTATATCATATGTGGAAGATTCAGGGTGAGACAATAGTTATGTATTCAGCCAGGGATTTTTGCGAACTAATTGCGGACAGGTATTGTATCATCGGGTGCTGGAGAAGGCGTCCCATATCTATCATTCAGGTGTTTAAGTCTTTTTCTTAAGTTCCATTTTTCTGCCCAGTAGTCCCGCCGTTGTTCTTCATTGCTCCTATTCTTTTGTTCTCTGCGCCATGCTTCCATACCCCAAGCGTTTGTACCCAGAGTAATCACACCAAATAAGAATATACGAACGGTAGTGGATATCTTCATTTTCCTCCTATTACAATTAAATCTTTTTTAACTTTTATATCTATTTTTTTACCGCCTGGATGTTTCAGAATATATTGGGAAATCGGTATTGCAATATGAGTTTGGATGGCCCGCTTTAAAGGGCGCGCGCCGAATTCCGGCGAATACCCAAGATGTGCAATTGTTTTGATGACATCGTTTGATATGGTTACAGAAATATCTTGTTCCTTCAACCTATTTTCCAAATTCTTGATGTGGATTTTGGCGATTTCGATAATATCTTTTTTATCCAACTTTCTAAAGAAGCATATTGCATCAATCCGATTTAAAAATTCTGGTCTAAATGTTCGATGTACTATTTTTTCGACCTCAGCTTTAATTTTTGCCGTTATTGTCTTTGCTTTTAAAATGATGTCAGAACCGATATTGGAGGTCATAATGATAATGCAATTTTTGAATGATACGGTTCGTCCTTGTCCGTCGGTGAGTTTTCCCTCATCTAGAATTTGAAGAAAAATATTAAATACATCTGGATGTGCTTTTTCAATCTCATCAAACAAAACAACGCTGTATGGATTTCTGCGTACTTGTTCGGTTAACTGGCCTCCTTCTTCATACCCAACATAGCCAGGAGGAGCGCCGATTAATCGAGCAACAGCGTGTCTTTCCATGTATTCAGACATATCAATGCGAATCATTTTCGATGGATCATTAAAAAGGAATTCGGCCAACGTTTTTGCGACTTCTGTTTTACCAACCCCTGTTGGACCGAGAAATAAAAATGATCCAATGGGTCGGTTCGGTTCAGTTAATCCTGTTCGATGCAGTTGAATTGCATGGACAACGGTAGTGATTGCCTCGTCCTGGCCCACAACCCGTTTTTTCATGATGTCAGCCATTTGGAGCAGCTTTTCTGATTCACTCTTTTCCAATTTCTCGGCAGGAATACCGGTCCATCGAGAAACTACTTTTGCAATATCATGTTCATCAACTTCTTGCTTGATCAATTTTGGTTTGAGTTTTTTGAGTCGCTTCTGAGCCTGTTTGAGCGTTTCTTCTAATTTTGCGATCGTGTCATATTTAATTTCAGATGCTTTGCCGTAATCGCCTTCTCGTTCTGCAAGATGATATTGGTAATTTGCTTCTTCGATTTCCTCTTTGATTTTGTTAATTTTTTCGAGCGGTTCCTTTTCTGCTTTCCATTGTGCGAGCAGCTCGTGTTGTTTTTCTTTAAAGTTGGCAAGCTGTTTTTCCAAGATTTTGAGCCGTTTTTTTGATGCCTCATCTTTTTCTTTTGAAAGGGCGACCTTCTCAATTTCAAGTTGGCGGACTTGGCGTTCTAATTTGTCGAGTGCTTCAGGTTGTGAATCGATAGTCATTTTAACCATCGCGGCTGCTTCATCGACCAGATCGATTGCCTTATCTGGTAAAAAACGGTCAGCAATATTTTTTGCAGATAAATTTACCGCATCAATGAGTGCTTGATCTTTAATGCGAATTCCATGATGGATTTCAAATCGTTCTTTCAGTCCGCGCAAAATAGAGACTGCATCTTCAGGTGTTGGTTCGGGAACGACTACTTTTTGGAATCGTCGTTCAAGTGCGGCATCCCTTTCTATATATTTTTTGTACTCTTGCAGTGTGGTTGCGCCGATACAATGTAGGGTGCCACGAGCAAGTGCTGGCTTAAAAAGGTTTGATGCATCCATGCCTCCTGTGCCTGTTTGTCCTGCCCCAACAAGCATATGAAGTTCATCGATGAATAAGATAACATTGCCTTTGCTTTGCTCTATTGCTTTGAGGACTGATTTGAGACGATCTTCAAATTCGCCTTGATATTTTGCGCCTGCAATCAGGAGCCCTAAATCGAGCGCGTAAATTTGTTTATGCTGTAAATTTTCGGGCACGTCATTATTGATAATGCGTTGGGCAAGTCCTTCTACAATTGCAGTTTTACCAACGCCGGGTTCTCCGATTAAGACAGGATTATTTTTTGTTCTGCGTGATAAAATTTGCATGACGCGTCGTATCTCTTCATGGCGACCAATAACAGGGTCGAGTTTGCCGAGTCGAGCCTGTTCGGTAATATTAATACAGTATTTCTCAAGCACGAGATATTTGCCTCTTACGGCTTTATCGTTTACGGCTCGTCCTGCACGAAGTTGTTGCATATGAGTTAGGATATTATTTGTGGTGAAACCAGTTTTTTCAAAAAAAGCTTGAATGCTTTCGGGTAGATATGGTGTTTGTGCCCAGGCAAGCATAATGTGTTCTAGGCTAATATATTGATCGCCGATTTTTTGTGCTTTTTCTTGTGCTTCTTGCAAAAAAGATTGCATTTGTTCATCGATACCAAGCTTGTTTCTTCTGGATTGTGGCAGGAAGCTGAGCTCTTGCTCTACCAGTTCACGCAACTCCTCGATCGGTATGCCGAGTGTGTAAAAAAGAGAGCGGCAAAATTCTTGTTGGAATCCTGCTGCTATTGTGTGGAGTGGCAGGAGAATTGGATTGTACAGTTGTTGTGCGATGATTGCGGCTTGATTAATTAATTCTTGTGTTGCTTGCGTTAAAAGTTCGTTGATACCATTCATAAATCTTCCTTTTTATAGTCAACCATTTTGTGTATCGTACGATACTGGGTATCAGTCTAAAAGAGATGTGAAGATAATCAATAGGAGAGGCGTATGATCAATGATTTGTCGAATCAGGATAGTAAATCTTTAAAGATGATCACAAAGTTTAAAAGTACTCTTTTGCAGGAGCTTAGAATCAACGTTCCTCATTTTTGTGCGCAGGAGGCGCTTGGTTCCTGAGGACGTGGTAGCGCGTAGAATATGGTTGCAGTACGTTCCTGTTCAGGGGTAAGCTGAGCGAATAACTTTATAAGTGGAGGCATTATAAGTGGAGACTGATGTGGGTCAAGCCCATTAAGTCTGGCCAACCTAGCCCCTTCTGCACGTACTAAGTAGGCTACAAGTTCTTTTTGTCTCAGCGCTTTTTTTGTATCTTTCTCCAGCTTTTCCCAGTCTATTGTTGGTATGGTAATAATATCTAATTCATGTGGTTGCTTTTTCATTGCATACAAACTGCTACTCAAGCAACTGAATAGCATAACTGCTATATATATTTTTTTCATGAATTGTCCTCCAGTCAGTGGTTCATGTTCTCTTGGTACTTGCTCTCATAGTACTAAAAATGCCTATTTTTACAAAGGAATCAATAGGAGCAACGTATGATCAATGATTTATCGAATCAAAAAATTAAATTTTTAAAACGATCAAAATGTTTACTTCTTGATGGGAGCGCGGCAGGAGGGACGGTCTTCTTTCTCTCTCCTCAAGCTATTCCTAGCAATTTTCATTAAACGCTCCTGTCGTTGCCTTCTACTTCTGATCTCTAGCCTAGCAAACTCACTCTGAAAAGATTCAGAATACTTCGGATCTTTATTTCTCATTTGTCTTCGCCTTTCTTCCTCCCGCTCCAGATCATCCAAAAAACGATCAGTATACTGTATCAAGCGCTTCTCACGCTCCATTCTCTCAGACTGCTCATTCGCCTCACGTACCTCATGTTCCCGAGTCGCACCACTCAAATATTCTTGAATTATCAGTGTCGCACGCTCCTCAGTCCTCTGCTTCAAAGCTTCTCTCCTGCGTTCCTCCTCCAAATTCTCTTCTTCCTTAAGCCTTGGAAATCGCCGATCTTCCTCCTCACGCTCCCTTGAAAGCCTCTCCTGCTCCTGAGCACGACGTGTACTTTCCTCTCTCTCTCGTATCAAACGCTCCAAATGTGCTGACGCATCCTGTGGCGAAGGATTCTCCCAGGTACCACAATGTCCGATTGGATGACTTTCCGCTGCCCACAAGCTACCACCCAAACAACTGAATAACATAATTGCTACATATATTTTTTTCATAGAAACCTCCTAAATTTGACGTTCTATATTCTCTCGGCACTTGCTCTCATAGTACCAAAAATGCCTATTTTTACAAGGATTGCTGGCGCATTGGCGGCGTGTGAATGCAAGCGGGCCATCTTCTCAAGCTATCAGATTTTTGTGTCTTCGGAGCCGATGATAGCTGATGGCAAAATGATGAGTGTAGTCGCGCAGTGCAATGAGGAGTCTATCGGTGCTGTTTTTTATGTTGAGCACAATCCCTTCTGTATAGTTTGCATGAAATAAGCGCTCTTCTCTTTTTGCGATGCTTGCGATGTGTGCGTTGGGAAAGAGTTCTTTGATAGCGCTCAGTTGGCCTTTGCCGCCATCAATGAGGATAAGATCTGGTAATGCACTATCTCGATATCGGCGAGAAACAATTTCTTGGAGTGCCGCGTAATCATTCTGCTCTGTGATTGTTTTGACTCGAAAACGTCTGAACATGTTCTTATCGGGTATGCCATTCGTGAATCGTACGCATGCGCCCACGATGTATCGGCTTTGAAAATGAGAGATATCAAAGCAATCGATTGTACGAACGGTTTGCGTAACACCCAGGAGCTTGCCGACATCATGTGCGCTCTCCTTGCTTTTTGGAAGTGGAGAGGGTGTTGTCGCCACAAAGATATCGGTTTTGAATTTTTTGGGGGAGTAGTTTGTTTTTATGGTTTGAAAGATGGTTTCAACGTTTTCAAGGTATGTATGTAAATGTTTTGATTTTTCGAACGCAAGCTTTTTATTGTAGGATTTCACTTGTGTTTTGATCCTTGTTATAAACGCATCACTTTTTTGTCTAAGAAGATCTTGGGCAAGTGTGAGCCGAAAAAGGTAGTCGCGTGCATCAAACTCTTTTTTGCATGTGCCTGGACAGGTGCCAAGGTGATAATCAAGGCATCCGTTTTCTAGATTTTTATTACATATGTTGAGTCTGAACGTATTGAGCAAGAACCGGTGAACATTTCGTGCCTGTGCTTTATGGAGAAATGGCCCGAAATAAATCCCCTTTTGTTTTTTATTTCGCACGATTTTTATGTGGGGCAATTCACCGTCGGTAAAGAGGATATACATAAATGGCTGTCCCTCTTTAAATATCGTATTGAGCGGTGGTTGATAGCGCTGAATGAGATCTGCCTCGAGCAACATCGCTTCCGTCTCATTTTTCGTAATGATGAAATCGAGAGAGTGGTATGCTCCCATGATCGCCCCTACTTTCCAGTCATCTTTTCTGTTTTGAAAATATGAGTTTACGCGATGCCGCAGGTTTTTTGCTTTTCCGATATAGATAATCTTGTCATCAGTGTCTTTAAAAAAATAGACACCCGGCAGGGTTGGTACGATTTGCTGTACAGATCTTTCCATGATTATGAATTGTTATGTTGAGGCGTATACGGCAGGCCATAGTTTTGTAAAAACTGATTGATACGTTGTTGGATAGTTTCATTAAGATAAACGTTATCGTGCAGCTTGCGTGAATCTGCGACAATTACTCCGTGTACTGAGCGGTTGCCAGATGCTTTTAACCGTTTTGCAAGTTGGCGTACCTCATCATCGGCAACAATAAGATCATCTCTTCGCTGTCCAATAAAAATTGGAATTTTTGTATCAATCAAATGAATTCTATCCCAAAGGGTGTCGCATTCTGGATTGTATTGCGGGCATAAGCGCTTGAAAAAAGCATGCATAATTTTGCGGGGGATATGGAAGCTGTGTGCCATATGATCAATCGTTTTCTCTCCTGAAATAAGTGGAGAAAGCAAAATAAGAGCTTTTAGATTTCTTGGTTTCTTTGTTGCGAGCTCGAGAGCAACCTTTGATCCATTACAATTTCCAATCAACACGATATTGGCATGTGGATTTTTTTGTAACACGGCGGCATACACCGCTTCAAGTGCCTCAATATCCTGTTCTTGGCCAAAGCTGAAACTTTTTCTACTGTCATCATAATCGAAACAAACTAGTGGGCAGTCTGGAGCGATGTGATGAGTGTAGAGATAGCTTGAGCGTGCAGAATACGGTTTCCGTTCATATCCTCGGGAAAAAATAAAAACAGTATGATCTGTTTTTGAAATAGAAACGCCTTGTTTGACACGGTACTGTTTTCCGTTGCACGTGATTGCTGCATTATTTGGCAGTGGCTCGTTTCTCATGATGGTTTGCATGATTTGATCGATTGAGACTGTAGTTGTTTGGCCTTGTTGCGATGTGGGACGGAAGGTGAGTGTGTTGATCTGTTTGAGTGCGAGATCGTGAACGGAGCTCTGTTGCGTTTGTGTATAATCCGGACATAACCCAATGAGCGCAATGAATGCGAACAGAGTTGCGAACAGTTTCGAAATGGCCATTATGCCTCCTAAATTTACCTTCCTCATAAAACTCAGTATACTGGATTTCGCGTATTATTTCAAAAGGGCGAATGGATCGAGAGGTACCGTATGATAATGAGGGTGAGATATCTAATTTTTTGCGCAATATTCGCGTTGGTAGGGGTCTTTGGCTGGAAGTCATATATATACTTTTTTGATGTCACCAAACCTGATTTACAGGTTAAGGGTGTTTTGGCTGATGGCTACTATGCGGGAGATATGCAATGCATGATCATGAGCTCCAAGAGTGGTGAGGTTTCCATTTGGCTTGATGAGCAGCCGCTTGTGAACCAGTTCAAAATTGCAGGTGGAGATGCAGGTCATCCATTTACGATTCCAACAAGAACGATTACCAATGGGCAACATAGTTTAAAGGTGCATAGTACTGATAAAACGTTTCATAGAAATAGTGTTGAAGTAGACCGGACCTTTTTTGTTGATAATGTGCCGCTCCAAACCGCGTTGGTAAAACCTGACATTGAGTACAAGGTGTTTCAGGGAAGAACGCTTCATGTTCAGTTTCAAGTAAATAAGCAGGTCAAGGACGCAACGATTGATGTGCTTTCTCACAAATATGATTGTTTCCCTGAGTCAAATAATTCATCCATATATGAAGCATTTATTCCAATTTCTTGTGAAGAGAATCCAAATGAATACCTATTTTCAATCGATGTGAAGGATCGTGTTGGCAATACGATGCGTATTGATAATAAATTTCAGGTGGTGGTTTATCCGTTTAGAAAACAGACGTTACAAATTAGTGCTGCCAAAATAAAAGAGGAGCAGGAAGCGGGCAAAGATAGTAAACAATTTGCGGAGTTGATTGAGAAACTTACGCAAGCCTCTGTCAAAGAAAAACTTTGGAAGGGGATATTTACGTCCCCTATAGAAATTCAGCGCGTTACTACAGATTTTGGAACAGTGCGAACAACGCAGCATAAAGGACGGTATGCTCATAAGGCGTTGGATATTATTAATTTGCCGAAATCAGTGGTCTGGGCAACGCAAGATGGTGTCGTGGTATTAAAAGATCGATTTGCTTTCAGTGGCAACACGGTGGTGGTTGATCATGGTTTGGGCGTGCTTTCTCTCTTTTTCCATCTAGATAATTTTGCTGATATTGAGGAAGGGGAAAAGATTGCCAAAGGAGAACCTATTGGAACAATTGGCAAAACTGGTTATGCCAGTGGGTATCACTTGCATTGGGAAATGCGTGTGAATAATATTCAAGTTGATCCGATGCAATGGACGAAGCCTATTTTTTAGTTGAGTAGTGTGATGTATTTTATTCCACAAAATAGTAAATGGTATAGTTGGGCGGTGCATACGGGCCCGTTATATCGATATATTTTCACGATTTTTATGATTGGCGCCTTCTTGGTTGGATGGAGATATGGGATGTATGCATGGGCTGATTCTGTAATAACTGGTGAGCGGGTTGCCGTGAACCAATTACAACAACAACTGATGCAGCTTACACAAGCTGAACGTGTTACGAATGAACTGAGTACTGTGTTGCCAAAACTCAGAAAGCGCGTGAAAGATTATGTGGCATCAAATACGGATGAATGGCAGCAGAAGCAATTTGACCATATGATTACTGAAGTGCAAAAGGCAGGAGTTCAGATCAATTCCTATAATGATGAAAGAGAAAAAAAGAAGCCCTGGGGTTTTTATCGTGCGGGGCAAGTGAGCTTGCTTGGTAAGTTTGATCAAATGAGCCGATTTTTTCTTGCCCTCAAACAATCTCCCTATATGATCCAGTGCAATCGAATACACATCAATCGCATTGATGGGGATACGTTTTCTGCCTCGTGTGGTCTAAAATTTATGACCGCGACTTTTGCATAATCGGGAGTAGACTTAGATCTTTGATGGTACTTTTAAGTGTTTTATTGTGGCATGCCTTATAAACTCCATGAAGCTGGCAACGGCTTTCTTTTGATAGTAATGCTTCTGCTTCCCGGGCATTGAGAGCCAAGTCCCAAAGGATACAACTAATTTTCGTGCAAGTGCCATCGTCTAAATGTGAAACGACTTGTAGATCACTATAAAGTTTTGCAATAAGTTTGCGTAGCACGTATTTTCGTTTTTTGGTTGAAAAAGCTTTGCCGAGCTTTATCAAGGCGGTGCTTGCTGAATCGAGATTATAACTTTTAATTGCATCTTTCAGTTCTCTGAATAGGGTTTTTGGGTCTTTCTCTTCCTTTGCTTTTGCTCCTTTATCTTCCATTGTTAGAAAAGCTTCCGTTGCCTCTCCACCAACAGCTGCAGCTCGTGCCCATCGGCGACGACCGACAGCTGCGGGTGCCTTAGGTGTTTTTGTTTCTGATTCTGGCGGAGTCGTCTCTGGCGGACTTACCAAAGAAGATGTAATTTTAGTGGCATCTTGTTCTTGTGGCGATTTCTGAGATATTCTTGCTTTTGGTCTGTCATTCACAGGATCTTGATGAAAAATATTTGTTCTTTTGCGGAGCACATATGCAAGGTATGAGATACTGCTTCCGGCCATGATGATACACGTTGCGACTACTCCTTTTTCTGTTGCCTCCTTTTTTCGTTTAGGCATGCGAGAATATGCGCGTTTTATGCGCTGAATAGTTTGTTTTATTTGGCTTCTTGTGTGCTGAAAAAATGAATTGGTATTAGTCATGCTGCCAAGAAGAATGGCAATGGCTATCATATAATGAGTGCGATTTTTTTTTATTTTCCCCATGCACTTTTTCCCTAATTGTGCGTTGTGTAGTGATATCAATGTAAATATAGCAAAATGAGTTTGATACTACAATGAATGTGGGGTTATGCGCAATGTACTATTACCAATCTTGCTGGCGCGAGCAGACTAAAATATCATTTGGGAACATTCCTGCTTTGGTGTGTAGGAATGAATATGTTGCGGGGCCTTGTGTTGGGTAGTCCATCTGAAACCATTCTTTGATCCCGCCACTGTAATCGGTTACATTCGTAAATCCTAGGCATGAGAGAAGGATATATGCTTTTTCTCCCGCATCACATTCGTAGAGTGCGCAGTACACAATAATTTCTTTGTCGCGGTCCCACGATGCCATTGTGTCGACGAGTTCTTTGAGGGGGATGTTGATTGAATCCGTAATATGGCAATCGTTATGGAGGATGGGCGGCAATACATTAATGACGCACAGATCTGGATCGATCTCCATCTTTAGTTTGAGATCTTCTGCAGAGGTGGTTGGAACTTCTGCAAGCTTTATGCCAAAAAAATTTTGCAAATCTGGAGCAGAAATTTTGTATAAATCTTTGCGTATTTCAAGCTCTTGTTCAAAAAATGTTTGCTCTGTTGTGGTGTCTGCGATGAGGGGGAAGAATGTGAAGGCGAAAAGGATAAGGACTAGACGTGAAAAATATCTACTGATTAGACTCATGCGATTCTCCTTTATATGTGCATGTGTTGATCAATAATTTTTCATGATATAGCAACTTAATGGTATTTACAACGACTTCATCATTGACATGAAAAACGTGGAAAAATAAAAACTACTGTGACAGTTTAAACCCTCCAACTTGGAACAAGCTGAAGGGTTAGGGGGGTGAACAATGCGCGCACGCACTGTTCATTTAGGGACCATATATAACACCTATCAAAATCAACTTTCAATAGATTGATAATAAGCTATCAAGAGCGTTTTTTTTTGTCAAATTAAAAAAGGTTCAGCAGCTTTCAGTCGACAATAAAGCGCCTAAAAACATTATCTTTTTTATTTGGTTACTCTTCGATATGTCCTGCAACAAAACGTGCAAGTTGTGGATACGCAGACTTGTTTGCAAAAAACTGTTTTGAATGTGCAGATTCTGCGATGGTGCCGTGTGCCATGAGATATATATCGCATGTGAGTTTATCAAGGAGTGCGGTGTCGTGTGATGCGATAACAACTATATATCCGTCCGCGGCAAGTTGCTGGATAGTTCGTGCCACGTGTGTGGTGAGTAATGGGTCGAGTGCTGATGTTGGTTCATCAAAGCAAATGATTTTTGGTTTCATTGCAACGGTACGCGCAATGGCAAGCCGTTGCTTTTGTCCTCCCGAAAGTTGGGAAGGGTATGTATTTGCTTTTTCTGCGAGGCCGTACCGTTTCAGTAAATCGAGAGCGGTCTTTTGTGCTTTTTGTTTTGAATCGCCTACAACTTTCTCGAGTGCGAGTGTGATGTTTTGTTCAACCGTCAGATGTGCAAATAAATTGAATCCTTGAAATACCATTCCACACACATGCTCTTGATTAATTGTTTTTAAATCAAGAGGTTTCCCATCGAGTGTTACGCTTCCACTATCAATCGTTTCTAAGTTGTTGAAAATGCGAAGAAGTGTGGATTTCCCCACGCCGGATGGTCCGATGAGGATTGCGATTCCCCCCTTATCAACGGAAAACGATACGTCATCTAAAATCTTTTTTCCGTGAAACTGTTTTGAAAGATTTTTAATGGCTAGCATGATGACCCATCCTTCGCTCTATGTACGAAACAATCAGGGAAAGTATGCCGGTGATCAGTAAGTAACATGCTGCAACGGCAACATACACTGTCAATGCATCAAATGTTCTTGTGGCGATGATTTCACCTTCTTTGGTTAGTTCTTGAATGCCAATGATGGATGCCAAGCTTGAATCTTTCACGAGAACAATAAATTCATTTCCCAAGGCAGGGAGTACGACTCGAATTGCTTGTGGGAGTACGATGTATCGAATAATTTGTGTATTGCTCATGCCGAGCGTTTTGCCAGCTTCCCGTTGCCCTTTTGATATTGATTGGATTCCCGATTTAATAATATGTGCTATATAGGCGCCACTATTTAATCCAACGGCGATGATGACGCCCCACAGTCTTGGAATCGCAAGGCCTATTGTTGGGAGGACTAACGTGACAAAAATAATTTGAATCAGCATCGGTGTGCCACGAAATAGTGTGGTGTATATTGTTGCAGCTATGTGAAAAATTTTATTGCGACTACTGAGTGCTAATCCAGATATCGTGCCGATAACTAATCCCATGGCGCATGCCAGTGCTGAAATTTGCAATGTGATCAACGCGCCTCGGGCTAGATAGGGCAGCGAATCGATAATAAGTTGAAAATCAATCATATAAGCCCCCACGATTCTTTTATTTTTTGTACTGTCCCGTCCTCTATCATTGTAGTCAACGCGGATTGGACAGCGCTATAGAGTTCTGGATATTTTTTCGAAACAGCGAGCGCATATGTTTCCTCTGTATCCTCGAGGGGAGTTACTTGAAAGGTGTCTGTTTTTTGTTTTGCAAAGTAGGGGTTAAGTGCACTTTTTGAAGCAACATATGCATCAGCTTGTTTGCTTTGCAGCGTCATGATTCCGGTGTTGACCATTGGCGAGGAGAGACGTATGAGTTCGATATTCGGTATAGTCGATACATAGATATCGGATGTATATCCTTGATTGACCGCAACAGTGTGCCCTTGTAGCTCTCGTGCGTTTGATATGGTTGGTTCCGATTTATGTTGTACGACCATAAGCGGATCTTTGTCGAAATAAACCGTTGTAAAAAATACTCGCTTTGCTTTTTCTTCAGACGGTGTCATACCGGCAGCGATGACATGAATAGTTCCCAACTGCAGTTCTGGAAGCAATGCGGCGAATGACATATTTTTGAACGTAATCTTTTTATTCAGGTGGTGTGCAATCTCTTTTATAATATCGATATCAAATCCAACAATTTGTTCATTGTCAATGAAGCTAAAGGGCGGATATTCTGCATTTGTGCCAACAATAATTGTGTCAAGCTCGGTAGGCTTTGTGCGTGCCGATTTTCGTTGCGAGACATAGAACAAAATACCAAACGAAGCGAGAAGCACGAAGAGCATGGTAATAACTGTGCGCACATTCATAAGGAAGCCTTTATATGATGGTACTGTTTTGTATAGGGGCAGTATAGCAGGAGGTTTTGTTCCTGTCAGTAGAAAGTGTCCCGTGGTAGCTTGTATTGCGAGAATTACGTAAACAACTCCTGCACGAATGTGTCGATCTGTTTGCTCGTGACACTCTCAGACATTGCTTGATAAAATGTTTCATCATATTCTCGAGTTTGGATGACAACCGGCATAGTAACGGCATGGCCCAGAAGGAGGACCTGCTTTTTACTATCAAGCGATGCAAGGATGGAGCGCAGGTTGCTTGCGTTTGCAATACCGGTGAGTACTGCTTGAATATCTTTTTCATCATTCAGTTGTGCAACCACTTTCGTACCAATTTGGGATAGGATTTCTTCATCGATTCCGGAAGGGCGCTGGTCGACCACGAGGAGTGACACATAATATTTACGCATTTCGCGGGCAATAATACCAAAAATGGTTTGTCGTGCCGCGGTTGGATTTAAAAATTTGTGTGCTTCTTCGATCGTGATCATCAGTTTTTGTGGGATATCTTCCTGGTTTTGGGAGCCTAAAAACTTTTCTGTTTTTGCGATATAGGAGGTATGAATGCGGCGTGTGATCATGTTGGCGATTAAAAGATAGACGAATGTTTCGGTAAAGTTGCCAAATTCAACGACAATATTAATGCCTCGATCAATGTACTCAATCATTTGATCAATAATAGAACGATCTTCCTTCTGATCCGTTGTTAAAAAAGGGAGTCGTTCAAGCCGTTTCAGTTTTCTATACAGCGCGGCAATTGATTCGGGATGTGCGCCGATTGAGTTTGCAAATTCTTTTAGGTCATTGCCATGCGAAAGAAGAGCTTGCAACCAATGTTGTTTGTATTTTGCGGTAATCAAGTAGGCTGCTTCGACGGCTGTAGCGTGGAGATTGAGTTCGCTTTGCAGAGAAAGAATATCGTCTACATGAATCGATTGATAACTGAGTGTGATTTCAACATCCGGATTGGTTCCGCGTCGGCGTGTGGATTGAGGGTCCAATGAAAAAATAGCAACACGGTCGGGAAATAATGTTTTGAGTCCTTTCACAAACGTCTGATTTTTCCCCTCCTTGCGCGCTTGGAGTCCGTATTCACTATGCATATCAAAAATGAGGTTGACCGCTTTTTTATTCTTGATGAGTCCTGCTAGGATAAGCCGTGTTAAAAATGTTTTGCCTGTGCCTGTTTTTCCAAAAATACCATTGCTTCGTTCGGTGAGCCGTTCAAGATCAAGGCAGACAGGCGTGTTCATATCAAGTGGTGAGCCGATTGTAAAATATCGTTTGCTTGGTTCTGCTTCATCACCAAATATGAGGGCAACATCTTTATTATCCGCTTCATACACCGGCGCAAAATGTGCTGGTATTGTTTTGACTGGCATAGGTTGTCCGTCTTTTGTGAGCATGAGCATTGGCTTGAGGATTGCGGTGGCGTATATGTTTCGTTTTTTCAATAAAGAAGAAAGGATTTGTTCATTTTCGTTCGGTGGGAATAAAAGAATATCAGGATGTGTGACAGCGAGTGAAAGATCAGTGATGAGTGAAAAGAACTTGTGTTGTGTTCCCACGATGGAGAGGAATTTGCCAGTTTTAATATCTTCGAGATTTGTTTCCGGCGCAATCCGCATAACAAGGCCATCGGTGAGTGACCCAGATACAATATGCCCCATTACTCGTTTCATAGTTATCTTTCTTGTTTTGTCATGATAACGGTTGTTGATTCTCGATCTATATGAGCAATGCCTTGTCGAACAAGGATCGATTCCTCTTTGCCGATTTTTAAGCGAAAAACGATCTTTTGCTTTGGTGAAAGAGAGAGAATTGTTGGTGCATGTCCATGTTGAATAATGTAATTTCCCGCTGGTGTATTGAGTTCAAGCCATGCGACTGAATATTTGTCATGAGAAAATGGTGTATTGATAGTCAGTTCCATACTTTTTATGCTTCCAGTTGTTTCGCTTTTTCGATTGCCTCATCGAGTGATCCAACCATATAAAATGCATCTTCTGGCAGATGATCATACTCCCCATCAATAATTTTTGCAAAATCATCAACAGATTGTTTCATTGGTACATATCGACCTTCAAGTCCTGTCGTAAATTCTGCGGCAAAGAGGGGTTGCGTCAAAAACTTTTGTATTTTCTTGGCACGTTTGACAATGGTTTTATCCTCTTCAGAAAGTTCTTCCATTCCCAAAATCGCGATAACATCTTGGAGTTCTTTGTACCGTTGTAAAATGTGCTGGATACTGCGTGCAACGTGGTAATGTTTTTCGCCAATAATTTCTGCACGCATCCCTTTGGATGTTGATTGGAGTGGATCGATGGCAGGATATAGGCCAAGTTCCACAAGTTTTCTTGAAAGCACCGTGCTCGCATCTAAATGCATAAACGTCGTTGCTGGTCCTGGATCTGTAATATCATCAGCGGGAACATAGACGGCTTGAACAGAGGTAATAGAACCATTTATTGTGTTAGCAATCCGCTCTTGGAATGCTCCCATTTCGGTGGCCAACGTTGGCTGGTAGCCTACTGCAGATGGCATACGCCCAAGAAGGGCAGAAACCTCTGCGCCAGCTTGTACAAAACGAAAAATGTTATCAACAAATAAAAGCACATCTTTTTTTTCTTTATCGCGAAAATATTCTGCCATTGTCAGGCCAGTAAGGCCAACACGAAGTCGTGCGCCGGGCATCTCTCCCATTTGGCCAAATACGAGTGCCGTTTTATTAATAACGCCAGTTTTTCTCATTTCAAGCCACAGCTCATTTCCCTCACGCGTCCGTTCGCCGATACCGGTGAATACAGAAACACCTCCATGTTCAGTAGCAATATTTCTGATTAACTCTTGCACGATAATAGTTTTACCAACACCTGCCCCACCAAAAAGACCAATCTTTGAGCCTTTGATGTATGGGCACATAACGTCGATAATTTTAATGCCTGTTTCTTGGACATCATCTTCCAGTTTTTGCTCTACAAATGCTGGTGGATCTCGAAATATAGACCACCGTTCACCATCTTTTATGGGAGCCTTGTCATCGATTGTTTCACCGAGCACATTGAAAAGGCGTCCGAGGACTTGTGGGCCAACGGGTACTTTGATTGGTGATCCCGTGTCAATAACGGGTAAGCCTCGCTTGATGCCAAAAATACTTTCTATGACAATACAGCGAACGATCCCATCGCCCAATTGCTGCGCGACTTCGAGGCTTGCACGTTGTGGCTTTTTATCATGATTTGGAGGAAGAATAACTTTGAGTTCATGGAAAATTTTGGGAGCAGAACCTTCTGGAAACTGGACATCAATAATTGTGCCACTTACTCGTAATACATACCCCTGATTTTTGGTCTCTTTATTCATTTTCTGACCCTATTGAAGGCGATTCCTGTTTACATTAAGCTAATCCAAGCAGTTCTATTTGTAAAGTATTGTGCAAGAGTGGGGATAGCGGTTTTGTGAAACCCTGTTTTATGGTATCATGATTACCATTGGTTATATTGTATAAATTGAGGTTTTTTATGAAAATGAGCTTAATTTTTCTGAGTTTCGTTTTCGGTTTTGTTGGTTTGCGTGGAATGGAGGCAGGTAGTTTGTCGGATGGAAGTGCAGCAGCAGCGGCCGCAGGTAGTTCTGAGCAATGTTGTTATGATGGTTTGCCTACTGAACTTGATGTTGGGGTCATGGAGCATGTTCCTTTAGAGGTGGAGTTATTGAAAAGGTGTGGCGAGGATGTTGCTGAATGGAGATGTCCCGATTATCCAAGGGCGGTTGCCTGGTCTCCAGGGGGCAAATATGTAGCAATAGGAGATTTGGCCGGAGAGGTATCTTTTTGGACGCTCGATGGAAAAAAGCGTGGATCATATAGACAGCCCGGATCGGTACACTCCATTGCTTGGTCACCGGATGGAATGCGTATAGCAACAGTCTGCTGCCACAATGGTGCTAATGTACTGCGTATTAACAGTAACAATTCTGTGGGAGGGCGAAATGTGGCGCGGGTTTGTCCAGATGGAACAGAGTTTGTTTGTTGGTTGCCTGACAGTCGGGGTGTTATGCCTGTTAGTAGACTTGGGGGTGAAGCTCCAATTTTCACGCTTGAAGGAAAAGAAATAGGAAAATTTGATTTGGTGCGGCGCTCAGCGTATGAAATAGTAAGGGCAGCTCATTTGTCGTCATGTGGTCGGTTTTTAATGTGTGCAAATCGTGATGGCAAAATTCAGACTTGTAGTTCTTCGAGAGAGGAATTGCCAAGTCAAAAAGTATGTGATGGTATTGAGTTGGCATCTTTTTCTCCGGATGGTACCTATTTAGCGTGTGGGTCTTATGCACTCGGATGCCCAACATCAGAGATTGAGGTTTTTAGAACTTATGATGGAAAAAAAATGCTAGGATCAGAGTTGAACGGAGGGGTAACCAAAGTTTCTTGGTCACCAAATGGTCTATATATTGCTTTAGTTCAGGGAAAGTCAGTTTTAATAAAAAATGTTACAGGTCTTTTGCTTGCTGATCGTGCACCAAAGGTGCAAACGCTTCGGCAGTATTTGCTTCTTCGTAAGCTGGCAGATAGCAGGGTGCCAGTTATTATTGGCTGGTCAGATAGAGAGGCCCTTGAGGGCGTGCCGGGGGTTAAGAAGTTGCTTACGGTTGAGAGGTCTCAATCACAAACAGAGAATCCGATCTGGCGTTTAACGATGCGCGGTTTACATTCAGGAGTTGAGCATGTGAATGCCAAGTTAGAAAATAGGAGAGCAAAGTCTTTGTGTTGTGTTATGTAAAATTTTTATTTCACGGTGTAATTTTTTGCTTTACTGGTTGACTCTTTACACATCAAATATTTCGAGCATGCTTTTATCGAGTGTCTTGAGTTTATTCTCCAGTTCTTGCTCGGTGATTTGGCCGGTGGTGGCGTCAAGGTGCTGGATTACCTCATAGCTGTTCACAATTCCTGATCGTATTGCATTCTCAATCGATTTGCCGTGAAGGAGCTGCCCGACAAACGTGGAACCGAATGCGTCGCCCGCTCCAACAGTACTCACTGGCTTACCTGGAATGCTTGAGTGGTAATATATCTTTTTCCCATCACAGACGTAGACCCCATCAGCGCCGTTCGTAACAACGGCAATCTGTGGGCCCTGGCGGAGCACTTCTTGGAAATATTGGTTGAGTGTAAAGCTTGTGGTGCCTCGTACGATTGGAGCGGCGAGCAGGTCTGGTAGTTCTTTTTTTTCATTATTTGTTTTTGGAACGCTTTGTTTTGATTTTGTACTGTGGGCCATAAAAAGTGAGGCTTCAAAGCTGTTCATGATGAGAATATCTATATGGTTTAGTGATTGTTCTAATGTTGACACATCAACAGTCAACTGGCTCGTTCCTGGATTGACTGCAACAGGTCGATTCTGTTCTTTTGCAAATTTTGTAATGATCGGCAAAAGCTGCGATGTTTTTTTGCTCAGTGACGTGATATAAAGTTGATCGCACGCTTTGATTGCATCGAGTGGGAGTTCGTTTTCTTTGATCGTAAGATTAGCACCACGATATACGAGAATAACTTTCTCTCCCGATGATGGCGGAATAATAAAAGATCTTCCTGTTGGTGCACTTGGTGCTCGCACGCAGGATGAAACATCAATATTTTTTTTCTGTAAGATCGATATAACTTCATTCCCCTCAAGATCTTCTCCGACTTTGAAGAAGCTTGAGACAGTAAAACCCTGTTTTTCAAACGAACATGCGGAGTTAGTAGCTCCCCCACCTGTTGAGTGGGGGATGGCCTCCAGTTCTATTTTCTTACCCTCTTCGAGCATGATGTATGATATTTCGAACCCTTCAATATCAAACGTCATGGTTTCCGGGCTTTTATATTCAAGAAATAGGTCGCGCATTGCCGCGCCAATCGTTAAGATCTTCATGCGTCACTATTTTTATTCGTATCGATTTTGACAGTTCCCAACACTTTTTCGAGTACTTCATCTGCATGTTGTACCCACAAGATATCAATGCCCGTTGTTATATGCTCCATATCTTGCAGATCGCTTTTATTTTTGTACGGTGCGATCACAAATGAAAGGTTGTTCCGTTTTGCGGCCAGCACTTTTTCTTTCAGACCACCGATTGGCATCACATCACCGCGAAGATTGAGTTCTCCCGTCATTGCGTATTGCGCGCTGACAGGTCGTTGAGTGAGTGCGGACAGTACCGATGTGAGCATCGTGATACCGGCAGAAGGGCCATCTTTTGGAATGGCGCCCGCAGGCACATGGATATGAATATCATGTGTTTTGAATATTTCACTGTCGACGCCGAACTCTTTAATATGAGATCGTGCATAACTGACCGCAGCCTGTGCCGATTCTTTCATAACGTCGCCAAGTTGTCCCGTGAGTGTTAATTTTCCTGTGCCCGGCATAATGACTGTTTCTATTTTTATAATCTCGCCGCCATATGCGGTCCAGGCAAGGCCAGTTGATATGCCGACATGATCTTTGTGGTCTGCATCATCTTCCAAGAACTTTTTTGGACCAAGAAACTGTTCAATATTGTCTTTTGTAAACTCAATATATTCATTTTGTTCAACGAGAGAACGAGCTTCTTTGGAGCAGAGCTTGCGAATGAGTCGTTCCAATTGTCGCACCCCAGATTCTCGAGTGTAATTCATGATAATATCTTCAATGACCGCATCAGATAGAAGGTCTATGTTGTGGTTTTCTAGTCCCGTTTCGGTAATCGCTTTTTCAATAAGGTGTTTTCTAGCAATGATGACTTTTTCGTCCATCGTATAGCCAGAAAGTTCTATAATTTCCAATCGATCGCGCAATGCATCCGGGATCGTTTCTAAGGTGTTTGCTGTGGCAATAAACATGCACTTAGAAAGATTGAATGGGATACCCAAATAATTGTCATAGAAGTTGTTGTTTTGTTGAGGATCAAGTACTTCGAGCATGGCTGCTGATGGGTCGCCACGAAAATCAGAACCAAGTTTATCAATCTCGTCAATCACAATGAGTGGATTGCATGATTCTGCTTTTCTGAGTGCTTGGATAAATCGTCCTGGCATTGCGCCAACATACGTGCGTCTATGGCCACGAATTTCTGCTTCATCTTTTACGCCGCCCAGGGATATGCGCGCATATTTTCGCCCTAAACTTTTTGCGATTGATTGTCCAAGTGATGTTTTACCTGTGCCCGGTGGGCCGACAAAGCATAAAATAGGAGCAAAGCCGTCTTGTTTGAGATTTCGTATGGAGATGAAATCAAGAATTCGCTCTTTAATCTCTTTCAGGCCGTGGTGATCGTCGTCCAAGATCTTTTTTGCGCGTGCTATTTCAAGATTGTCTTGTGTTTCGTTGCCCCATGGAAGGGCGAAGATCCATTCTAAATAGTTTCTTGTTACTGTTGCTTCCAAGGAATCGGGAGCGGTGCGCTCAAGTCTATTAATTTGGCGCTTTACTTCCTCTTTTGTTTCTTTGGAAAGGGGCAATGATTCCAATTTCTTGTGCATCTCTTCTATTTCTTCAAGATCATCCTCACCAAGTTCCTGCTTGATTGCGCGCATTTGTTCGCGTAAATAATACTCTTTTTGTGCTTGATTCATTGCGTCTCGTGCGTTGCCTCGAATCTTTTCTTGGATTTCTGCAACTTCAATTTCCTGATTGAGGTGTTGAAAGATTGCTTCAAGCAGTTCTTGTTGTGTTTGAACTTCAAGAAGTCGTTGCCCTTGTTCAACATTCAGGTTGAGGTGTGATAGCACAAAATCGGCAATTTTTTCCGGATCTTGCATCTTTGAAAGGATGATATGGAAATCTGGACTAAATGAGTGGCCTGATGTTGCCATTTTTTCTGCGACCGCTTTGATATTTCGAATATGAGGTTGCAGGAGTTCTTGGTCGGTTTGATCGAGATCGATAGGTTTGATGTTTGCTTGCAACACATCATCGTGGGTTACAATATTGTGAGCGATCCCTTTGCCAATACCCTGCACGAGAATTTTAATACCCCCCTCAGGTATTTGAATTAAGCGCATGATGGATGCAATGGTGCCTATGCTATAGAGATCATTCGTGCCGATCGCATCCGTGGTCTCTGGCGACTCCTTTGCTGCAAGTAGAAAAATGAGTTTTGATTCTTGTAGCGATTGGTTGATTCCTTTGATGATTTTTTCATCGAGTACAAGAAGTGGCACAATCATATTTGGAAATACTACAACGTCCATGGTTGGTATAACCGAGAGTACCTCTGGAATTGTCTCTTGACTTGGCTGATTAATAAGTGAGTTATTCATGTTCCCTCCCCCTTTATTAATTCCGATTATTTTTTCAGGTTACCTTGTCAGTGTAGGCGATATAGTCGGCATACTACAACACTAATTCCCGAAAAAGGGGGGGAGTATCTGTTCGTATGAGCGATATGCAAAATATCATCAATACGAAATTTAAAAAAAGGTCTATACTGCATGGGTCTAGCGCTATTTTGTACATCTATTTATGGGGATTGAGCATGCACCCATCTCTGTTACATGCGAATGGTCTTGCAAAATGTTTTGGAAAAGGTAATCAGGCAACGAATGTGCTTCGTGATGTGACTGCTACGTTCACGCAAGGGATGAGCTATGCAATTACAGGTGTTTCAGGAACCGGCAAATCAACACTCATGCATATTCTCGTCGGACTAGATGCCCCGACGTCGGGCGCTGTTTTTTTTAACAATACAAATATCTATCAGATGAACAGTGGCGATCGATCTCATTTTTTGCAGCGATCGGTAGGGCTAATGTTTCAATTGCCATACTTGATTCGAGAACTTTCAGTCCTTGAAAACGTAATGCTTCCTGGTTTAATTTCGAGAAGGGCGCCTGATGAATGCAAGGCACAAGCGATGAAATTGCTTTCAGATGTTGCCGTTGCGAATAAGGCGGAGCATAAACCGGCATCACTTTCTGGTGGACAGCAGCAGCGAGTTGCACTTGCGCGTGCATTGCTCAATGAGCCTGCATTGCTCTTTGCCGATGAACCAACAGGGAATCTTGATGAGCGTACTGCTCAAGAGATGGTTGAGCTTTTAGTTCGTTTACAAACTGAATGGCACATGGGGCTTATTGTCAGTACGCATGACACGTATGTTGCCCGACAAATGCAGCATCAATATCGATTGCATGATGGAATGCTTCATAGCGTGTGAATCGTTTTACATACTAATCCCAATCTCCATTTTCGCCTTCCTCCTCTGTGGCCGGCTCTGCTTCTCGTTGTTGTGCCTTTTCTACCATGCTCATTGCGGGATCAAATGGAGTTGTTTTGGCTGTCGGAGTTTTTGGTGGGACAGGTTTTAATTGTATTCTACTTCCGATTTGCTCCAGCAAAGTTGGCTCTGCTTTTTTTTCTGGAATTTCTGTTGTTTTTAGTTTTTTTCTCGCTTGTTCAATTTCTTTCAGTGATAGTGGTCTTTTTGCTGGTGAAGTTGGTATTGCTGGAAGTGGTCGTCGTGGGCGTGAGGCAGGGCTTACTACTCTTGCGGCTTGTTTTCCTGCCGGCGCTTTATGCCGCGTGATTCCCTCTCTGCTTATAACCTCTCCTGCTGGCTCCAGAGGTCCTTTCATAGGCTCTGGTGCTTCCATTACTCTTGCGGCTCCTATTGGTGTGGGTGGCTTTATTTGTGCTTGGTGTTCTTGGAGTATTCTCTCTAAATGTTCTGCAACCTTTTTTTCCGAAGGAGTTAATTCTTCCTTGACTATTCTTGCTGCTGCCGGTGTTGGTGCAGAAGGTTGTTTCGCAAAAACAGGGGTTCCCACGGCTCCTGTTGATGTGGGCGGCTTATGTTCTTGGAGTATTTTCTCTAAATGCTCTGCGACTTTTTTTTCCGAAGGAGTTAGTTCTCTTGGGAGTGGGTCAGGACGTGGGGCTTTCAGAGCTTCCTCCATCGAAGGAGGCTCGCCTTCCCATGTTACAGCAGAGAGTGGTGGCAGGGCTTCTCTTTTCCTCGTAACAAAATATGTTCCAACTGCGATACCGGTGACGACGGCAACAAGTGCGGCAAGGATGCCCGCATGTTTTGCAAGAACGGCGAGTGCTTGTTTCTCGCTTGCGGTTAATACCTGCCCTCGAATTTTTTTCTCTGCTGCCTGTACGCCGGCTTGAATGATATTCAGTTCTTGATTGATTCGCTTAATAGCTTGCTCATTTGTAAGGAGCTGTTTTCCGCTTTCAATGATCTGTTTACCTTGCGCGATAGCGGCTCGGGTGGCTTGTTTTGTTTTTTCTATTGTGGTTGCATATGCTCGCTTGGCAGCTTCTTGTGCCTGTTCCATTTGTTCTTTTGTTAAAAGCTGCTTTCCACGTTCAAGCAGTTGACTGCCACGAGTGATGGCGGATTGACCGGCCTGTTTTGCCTTTGTGGTAGTGGCTTCATATGCACGCCTTCCAGCACCCGCAACTCTTTGCCGAAATGATTGCGGTTGGCCTGCAGTTATTTGTACGCACAAACTTGCAAGAACAATAACGCTTGCGATTTGTGAAATGCCTCGATTCTTCATACTTCTTCCCCTTTTTTTCTCTCTTTTTTTTATTTTATTTGTTTTTCCTCTTCTTCTTCTGATTTCCTTTCTGCTTGTTTTTTTTCTTCAAAGGCTTGTTTTCTTTCTTTTAGTGTTGGCTTATCTGGTGACCAGACGTCACGAGAAGGGTCGCTTTCCCCCATCATTTTCAACAACTGCAGTGCTGTTTTTGTCTTTTCTTCTGTTGTTAACTCTTTTTTTGATGGCCCCCTTGCTGACCACCCTCTGGTGACTTTCGGAGCAAGCCTCTGCGCCTCTATTCTCTTCTGCTCTTCCCTTTGCTTTCTCTCTATCTTTTGCTCAGGCGTTTCGCTCTGCTTTCGAGCTTTTTCTTCCTCAAGTTGCCCAACCCTTAGCTCTTCGGCTATTCTTTGGGGCGCGGCTTCCTCTGCAGATCTGGCTGCCCTGTAGCTCTCAGTGAGTTTTGAAGTCCAATCAGGATCGGATTCTGCTGACACTCCTGTGGCTGCTGTTTGTTCTTGTTCTGCTCGTGCTGCTCGTGCTGCTTGTTCTGCTGCTGCTACTCGTGCTTCTCGTTCTTGTGCTTTCGCTGCTATTTGTTCTGGTATAGATGGTGCTGTTGTTCGTCGTCGTGGTGCTTGTGTTGTTGCTGCCGCTGTTTGTCGTTCTGCTCGTTCTCGTGCCAATCTTGCAGCTTGTTCTACCACAGTTTCCTGTGGTGCTGCTGTTCGTTGTCGTGGCGCTAGAGGTTGTCTTGCTGCTGGTGCCGGCGGCGGTGCCGGAGGATATGCTGGAATGAATGCAGGTGCTGCTTCTGGAGACATGTCTAGGGGTAGAGTTCTTAATGCTGCGGCTCGCGTACTTTCACTCAAAAGTGGATCGAATGTTTCTTCTGCTGGTTGAGGTGGTAAATCTGTTTCTGCTTCTGCGGGTGCAATCGGTGGTGGTGGTGCTACCGCGGGCCCACCTATTGGTTCAGCTGCTTGTCTTGCTCGTATTACTCGTCTTGCTCGTTCCTCCGCTCGTCTTAGCATGGCTTCATCCCCTTGTCTTTCACGCTCCCTCGCTTCTTCTCGTTCTGCTATTACTTTTTTAAACCATATTGTTCCACCGGCGAGAAGCATAAGCGCAAGGAGGGCTCCTGCCCGTTTTGAAAAACTACGCAGATCTTTTTTTTCGTCTTCGGTGAGTGTTTGGCCTTTGAACATTTTGAGAGCCGCTTTAGAGCCAGCTTTTACGAGCCTGAATTCTTCATTAAGGCGTCTGATTGTTGCTCGTCTTCCTGATTGAATTGTGTCTGTGATGCTTTCAGCTCTCTTTTTTGCTTGCTGACCTATTTGGCTTGCGCGACCTGATACTCGTTGGCGCCATGTGAGATTTCCTGCATCTTGGCTTTGGGCCATAATAGGTGCCAAAAGCCCGAGCAGAACAATACCACCGATAATTCGTGAGAACTGGAAAAGTTTCATGATTCATACCTCCTGATCATACCTGTATTTTTTATTCCATATTCATTATACCAAAAGGGGTGCTCAGAAGAAAGGGTTTGAGGCTATTTTTGTCGCTAACCTTAAATGAGAAGATGAGTTACTCAGGATGGTATGTACGAGTTCTTCATTGATTGGTATACTAGGCGCGGCATTACTCCAAGGATTCATAGTATGTTTACTCGTCGATCAATTATCCAAAAAACGCTTCAGGTCGGTAAATTCACACTCCTCAGCCGGATGCTTGGCTTGGCTCGCGAGATTCTCCTCGTGAGATTTTTGGGAAAACCTGGTGCGATTTCTGACGCGTTTATAACAGCCTGGAAGGTTCCGAATTTTTTCCGAAAAATTTTTGCCGAAGGAGCGCTTTCGGCTGCCTTTGTTCCTACTATCGTCCAGCGGGTTCGCAAGGAGGGGCGTGCGGCGGTCAGTGGTATGATCATGCTTGGATTCTTGATTTTCGAGGGGATGGTCCTTCTTTTGTGTGCGGTGATTATGGGATATGCCACCGTTTTTGTTGGGCTTATTGCGCCCGGATTTTCTCAGGAACAGATTGTATCTGCTGCATTGTATTTGCGTATTATGATGCCATTCTTATTCTTCATCTCAACGAGTGCGTTGCTTGCCGGAGCATTACAATCGGTTGGACATTTTTTGGTTCCGGCGCTTGGGCCTGCATTATTTAACGTGGTGTGCATTACCGGTTTAATAGTATGTCTGAAGTTTGGTTTGCCGGTGGAATGGCTTTGTTGGTTTATTTTGGCAGGTGGCTTTGTGCAGTTGACTGCCCATCTTATTATGTACATCAAACTTCAATTTCGATTTTGTGGCGTTTCGCGTGAGGATGTGAAACAGTTTTTGCCGATTCTCGGTAAATTCTTCTTATGTTTACTGAGTATGAGCGTGATGGAACTTGGGCTCTTTATTGATACCAGTTTTGGTACGTTGCTTTCAAAAGGCTCCATGTCACTTTTGTATTATGCAAATCGGTGGATGGGGATTCCGCTTGGCGTGCTTGCAATTGCCTTTTCAACAATTTTATTGCCTCATTTTTCTCGTATCAGTTCATATGCTCCCAAGCGGCTTGGGTTTTATGTATTGGAAGCAACAAAGCTCGTGTGGTGGGTTATGATTCCTGTCTCTGCGATTATGATGATGCTTTCAAAAAATATATTTGTGACGATCTATCTCTCTGAAAAATTTACGATGGCCAATGTGAATGAAACGGCGGCAGTATTAGTTATTTTCCTGAGCGGCTTGTTTTTCTTTGCGATTAACAAGATTCTTCTGAATGTATATTATGCGCTTCACCATACCCTTATCCCAGGGCTCATTGCGGTATTTTCCATGATTTGCAACACGGTCCTCAATTGGGTTTTGATCGATTCATTGCATGCCAATGGGCTTGCTCTTGCAACCACCGTGGCTGGCGTGATACAAACGCTCCTATTGTTTTTTGTATTACGTTCATATTTTCAGTTGTCATTGTATGTGATGCAGTTTCTCAAATTTGCAGGCAAGGCTCTTGCGCAACACGTGGTGATAGGGTTGCCATTTATAGGGATGTATTATCTTCTGTGGAATGGCCTCTCTTTGCTCCCATCCTCCTTTGCTTATTTTATGATTGCGCATGTCGGCTTTTGGCTCTGGGTTCTTCCACTTGTCGGAGCGTATATGATGACGCTCTATTTCTCTCACAGGTTTTTTGGAGTACGATTACTGTTTTTAGAGTAGGATCCATACGATGAAACATCTTCTTTCCGCTGGTATTATTATATTTCGTAAACAAGCAACTGAACGCCTCTATCTTCTTTTGCATTACCCGCATGGCCATTGGGATTTTGTAAAAGGAAAAATTGAACCAGGAGAGTCCAAAAAAGATGCGGCGTTGCGTGAACTGAAAGAAGAAACAGGGCTTGATGCGACAATCTTGGATGGTTTTGAAACATCAATCGCGTATATCTTTCAGGAAAATCAAGAGCGCGTCAAAAAAACAGTTATCTTCTTTGTTGGTGAAGCTCAGTCCGACACGATTATGCTTTCAGATGAACATATCGATTATGCATGGTTGCCATATGATGAGGCGCTGAAGCGGCTTACGTTTGAGAATGCTCGAGCGGTTCTTGAGGGGGCGGAGCAATTTTTGGAATAAATACAAAATAAAAACCGCAGAACAAAATCCTACGGCTTTTAATGATTGTTGGCTTTTTGGTTGCGGGGGTTGGATTTGAACCAACGACCTTTGGGTTATGAGCCCAACGAGCTACCAGACTGCTCTACCCCGCGACTATTATTTTCAAATTAGATAGTACCTAAAAGAGTAAGCTTTTTTTTAAGTTTGTCAAAAAGAACCCATTTTTAATTGGTATAGTTGTGATTATTTCAAAAAGCGAAAAGCAGGAGTTGTCCCTACAGGGTAGGTATTGCCGTGCTGGTCGAAAAATTGAGCATAGCGGAATGAGAGGTAAAGCACAGGCCTGTCCCACTGGATTGCTCTCAATCGAGCCGTGAGGGCCATCAGTTTTTGAAAATGGGGTAGTCGAAACCACCAGTCGTTGCAGATGGCGAGGATTGGGGTGTGGGCTGTGTCGCAGGGAGTCTGATGGCAAAAGAGCTCAGAGCAGATCATAGGGGTGAGTTCTGGTGCGGTATCGATTGAGATTCGAGGGCGTGTTGTGTGGGCGGTGCAAAGTGGTTTGCTTTTTTTAAAAAAGAGCGAGTTGCATAGCATGGTGGCTCCGTATGGAATGCGCTCAATAAAGGGCACTGCATGCTGTTTATCGATTCGGCGTGCCAGAGATCCGTTATGAAACCAATACATGCTATTGAAATGATCGGCTCCCTCTTGGGCAAAGCTGCCAATCAGAATATGAGGAACGGTATGATTCTCAAATTCCGAAATAGCGCAAACGGAGTTGAGCGGTAGGCCGTTCCATGCTGATTCGGGCAGGATCACCAGGCGCAGTTGTGGATTGTGTTTGGCAAGCTTTCTAAGTTCATGCGCGATCAATGCCGTTCCTTGCTCACATGAAACCGATTTGGGAAGAAGGAAGGGAAGGTGGCCAATTTGGCAAAGCCATTCCGGCGGTTTGAGCTGAGGAGGTTGTATAAGTAATGGCCCGAACCATGGCAGAAGTGAAAGTATGAACAACGAGGTTGAGGCAAGCGATGGGCGAGCGGCTACGACTGTCATTGCTGATGTGGTGAAACAGTAGACAAGAAGGCCAATTGGTAATGCAAACCAATGCAGATATAGAATGAGCTGCGGATGCGTGGTTATCGGCAGTAATGGGTTGCAAAAAACATATCCTTCACATCGTCCAAATAACCAAAAAAGGGCGGAGTTCATGAAAGCCAAATAGAGCCACAAGCTTGCGGTCCAGATACCAATGGTTTGTATAAATGAGTGGTGCCATTTGCTTAGAACTGCGCGCGTGAGCAGGAGCCATATGGTGGGATAGGTGGCAACATAGATAATCAGCAATAGTGCAGGAATAAGGCGTAGAAAAAGTGAGCCGCTTGTCATATACAGTACCGCATCGCACAGAGGGATTATGTGGACGATCGTGGTTAGCAGTGCCCATGCGGCATACTCAAACCAAAACAGTGAATGGGAACGAACTGCAAAAAAAAGAAACGGAGGAAAGAAAAAAATGAGCCACCAGAACGCATAAGGAGCTACGAACGGGATGGTGTAGCACAGGGCAGAAAGCAAAAGGAACAGTCGGTGATTATGCATATCTTGGCGATCTCCTGAGAGGGTGGCGAGGAATAAAAAGTATGTTTTTCGATGAAAGTATACTCTTGAATTAAAAAAAAGCCCCGCAAAATGCAGGACTTTTTCTTCTCTCCCCCCATCTTGCGCGGCTAAGTTGGAGTGCCTTATGTTCTTATTTGCATAATACCATCTGAAAAGATCGATTCTCAATCATTTTCTATATTTTCTTTTAAAAGTAGGCTCTATTGCCAGTTTGGGCCATCGGGTCGTGAAGGCCGTTTTGGTGTTTGGCGTGTTTTCAATAAGAATAATTATTATTGAATCAGAACGAGAGCGGTTGCGGTGGTACGGGTGTGTGTGATTGAGACGAGTGTGGTAGCTGAACCGGAGATGCGATTATTGGTCATTTTATGAATCATGGGCCAATCGATGCGCAGGGAGGGGGAGTTATTGTGTGCCCGTTCAACTGAGATAGTTCTGCAGAGAGAAAGAAATGGGATTGGAATTGCGGGATACGCAGATTGGAAAGCCTTAAAGAATGCTTCTCGTGTGGCAAATCGTGCGGCAAATCGTTCAGCGCTGGAATTATTACTGCTCAAACAGTAGGCAATTTCTTGTGCAGAGAATAGGCGGCGCAACTGTTTTTCTGAGAAACTGTGCCAATGAGCGAAGCGGTTAATTTCAATCGAATCAATTCCGAGTCCTAAAATCATATGATCACCACACAATTGAAAGAGTGAATATACTGAGCAGTGCTGCAAAGAAACACCACATTGAGAGCGATGTTGTGTAGTAAAACACAAAGCTTACAAGGTATGCAATTGCCAATGCTGTTCCCATAAGCCAAAACCCTTTTTTTCTGATGATAAAGAACGGTGGTATCGTAGCAATAAGATATGCAATAGTTCCTGTTTGCCAGACATATGAAGGCAAGTCAGCGATGTATCGAATGCTGTTGCAGGTAATTGCGGCGTATGGCGTGAGATAAAAAGCGAATACTAATGAAAGAACAGCAACAAATGATCCAGCGGCAAGTGGTAATTTCAACAACAGATGCTCTCGTTTTGTTGTGCTGATCATACGAATTGAAAGTGGAATCCAAAGTGGCCAAACAAGAAATACAAAGACAAGGTATGCATACGTACTGATTGTTGCGGGTGCTCCTGCGTATAATGCCTGCCATGTTGTTCCCTCAATAAACTGTTGTATTGCAAACAGGAGTGGTATTGCTGCAAGCATGCGCTGGCGATGTTTTGCTTTGCTGAGTGCAATGATGCCGCTCAAAAGGAGCAGTGCACTTGCGGTATAACTTGCACTGGCGGAAAAACACATAACGTACCCTTTTTCAACATTTAGATTTGGTTTCACATGGTTTGATGGAAAATCTATCCTAACTGTATCTGAAATCGCAATTGTTGAGAAATAAGTACTCACTTATTGTTCGTGGTCCTGTCTTTCGCAGTTTCATATGTTATGAGTCAGCGAAATTTGCTTATTTGTTGAGGTCCTGTAAAAAATGGAGGGAAGCACAGTTTTTGCAAGTTTGATTGAGCATGTTAGGTCATCGATAGATCGTAGAAACATCGTTCGGCATCCTTAAAGATTGTCTGATGTTGATAAACGAAAAAGCTCGTTTCATAACGAGCTTTTTCTCCCAAGTTTTTGCGGCAATATTCACCTACACCTTGGATAACGATAAACGGTTTTTACGGCTTGAAATCAATGATTTGATGATTTAATCAATTTCCTGATTCAACTACCGTTTTGAGCGTTGTTGCCTCATTATATAATCCGGGCTGGGTTCGCCCGTTTTTGTAAGGGGGCTTGGAGAAAGTTTTTCCATGGCAGCTTCTCCCTGCTCTGCACCCCACTTCGCTGCAGCTTCCACTCCTCGTTGCCCTACTTGAGCAGCTCTGGTTCCTGCTTTCATAAATGGCTGCCCAGGTTTTTGTAGCATTGTTCCAGCTTGCCAGATTTTACGCTTTGCTGTGTATCCGACCGGCGCTTTCCGGGCTCCTCTCTGGAGAGCTGTTCCCGCTCCATACATGGCTGCGATGACTAGACCAGCTGCAATGGTTAGATCTCGGCCAAGCTTGAGTGCTTCCCATTTGGTGCAGTCTAGCTTGAACACGCATTTTTTGAACCGGCTTATGCTTTCATTAAACTGTTGCTTCGCCTTTTTTGTGGGTGATTCTTCTGCCTGCATTGGTACGGTGCCCAGGATGGTGATTGCAGCAAAGACCGTGATAAGACGTGATGAGTTCTTCTTCATAACTCTCTCCTATAGTAAGTGTTAATAAAACTATCTCCTAACACAAATGGTAGCATTGTGAGTGGGGTAAAAACAAGAGTTTTGCTTGATATAGCTAGGCAATTGCATGAAAAATTCGTGAGTTTCGAGTAGCTAAAAAATGGTGGGACCACATTACTGCTCAATTATGCATTGAGTTGTAAATGATGATCCCAATGTCTTTGGTTTCTGAAACACTAAAACGGACTCATTATTAGTCTCGTTGTTGGGTTTAGGAATGCATTTCGTACATATTCAGGCTGTTTATTAATAGCAAATGCGACAGCATTTACTATTTGAGGATCCTCTGCCAACAAGCGTATTGCTTGTTTAGGTCGTCTGAATCGAACAACATTTTCGACAGCTATAGTTCGAATTAAGTTATCCAACCCCTTCTCTTTGGCAATAGCTGCAAGTTTTAATACCGCTTCAGGATAATCTGGTAATTGTTGTTTGAGTTCTTTAGTTATCCTCGCAACCGCTACCTTATCTTTTATCCATTTACCGACTAGGATTGCAGCAACAACTGCCTTAACAACAAACATTGCAGTGTATACCCTACCCACGATGATCTCTTCCGCCGTTTCCACAGCACCAACCGTGCATGGCAATCCGAGCGATCCTGCGAGTAATAACACGATAAGACGTGATGAGTTCTTCATACCGTTCCTTTTTTGTCCCTTACTTCGGGACGTTTTTTATGGTTAAACATACCTTCCTACTGTTTACCATACCAAATAAAAGCCCCTAAAAGTCAATGGTTTAGGGCAAAAGTCCGGGGCGATTGCATGAAAAAAGTTGTAGATAAGAGTATTCCCCTAACTGTTTCTATTTTTTCGATACATATATCTATGCTTTACGAGCTTTGATCGGCTCTATTGGCTACTTCGCTATATAGTAGTATGCTTTACAGTAGCAAATCCAATCTAGGGGAATAAAAAATGAAAACAAAAAGTTTCCAAAAGTATCTTGAAAAACGTCTTGATAAAAACGAGATTGCAGAAATCAAGCAACAAGCACAGCTTGAACTACGCATACTCAAATCTATAAAGAATATCATTGCAGATACCATGGCCGATTACATGAAAAAGAACCAAATTGGTTTTAATGAACTTGTTCGCCTGTTGGATTCTAGTCCTGCCCAGGTTGCAAAGATACAACGAGGTGAAGCAAATTTGACCATCTCAAGCTTGGCACACTTATTTGCATTGATGGGCAAAGAACCTAAGGATGTTTTTAAAAACAGAAAGTAGATCAATTATTTAGCAACATAAATTGTTAATAACCAAAATTCAGTAACGGGTTACCCGCATATTTGCCAACACCATTGAGATGATTAACCACATCAAACACATCACCATTGGGCTGCTCAATAAAATCAACTTCTATAAAATTAGGAATGTGTTTAGACGATTCTCCGAGTGCCTTTAAGCGGGCCCTTAATACACTACTGCTATTAGCCTTTTGTGCTCCTTTTTTATTTCCAGCAAGTCCGGTTGTAATAAAATGTTGAACCTCCAATAATTGATTCTCTTTTAGTTCAATGGGCTGAACAGCTGCTAAAATATCCTGAACAGACTTAAATGAATAGGGGGTAGAAACCAAAAAATTTTCTTCTGCATTTATCCATGGAAAAGCAGGATTGGTTTCATCTGAGAAAATTACGAGCCGTTTATTTTGCCGTATCATTTCTCCCAGAGTAGGCCATTGTCCTTTGAATTCAAAAGCATAATTAGCAAGCCCAACCTCTTTGATAACTTGAGCAACTAATGCAATAGGAGGCATATAAACTTCAAGTTTTAATGTGAAAACCTCTCGAGGGTGTTTATCTAAGAAAGATTTAATTTGAAGCATAACATTCTTAAGGGGTTGACTATGAAAATCTAAAATACATGGTCGAAACGCGATTTTAGCTTCAGCCTGTTTCGTTCCAAACAGTCTTTCACTAAAACGTTGGGTTTGGCCTACCGTTTTACCTAATCCTGTTGAGACAGAATGCAAACCAGTTCCCACTTTTGCTTTAACAGTAGCACCAACCTTTTGAACTTTCGTTGCCGTTTTACTTAATCCTTTTGAAACTTTACGCAAACCTTTTCCCAATTTTGCTCTAAAACCAGTTTTGCCACTTTGAGTTTTCGTTGCCACTTTACCTAATCCTGTTGAAACAGCATGCAAACCAGTTCCCAATATTGGTTTCAAACCAGATTCTTCAATTTTTTTTTCTATCTGTTCCCCAAATTTAGATGCAATTATTTCTCCATAATTTTTCTCCAAAAACTGTCTACTTACTCCATGACATGCCATTGGATTTTCTCCCTTTCCCCCCCCCAAATCTTTTTGAAAATGAATTGGGAGTTTAGTTCCTCGTACGCCCATTGCCATCTGTTTCTCTAAAGAAATGTCTTGATTGTTAACAAGAGATGGCGACAATGATGTACCATTATGGGAAAAAGCATATGCAACTTGGTCATATCTTCTATTGCATAATTGACTATGACCGTTACATTTTTCTTGTCCAAAAGCAGGTAAAATTATTATTATACTGAGCAATTTTATAAAAATTTTATACATTCCCTATCCCCTTCCTTTTTGTCCCTTACTTCGGGACGTTTTTTATGGTTAAACATACCTTCCTCATGTTCACCATACCAAAGAAAAGGCCCTAAAAGTCAATAGTTGGCCCGTTGTTGCTCTAGGTATTGGTCAAGGGATCGATACATGACTGCTTCTTGAAGGTGAGGTGCATCAATGAGCTCTGATGATTCCATATCAGCGATCGTGCGTGCCACCTTAATAATTTTGTGATAGCCGCGCATGCTCAAACTGAGTTTATCGAACGCTTTTTTAATGATGACCTCTGCGGCTGGAGTGAGAACACATTCTTTTTCGAGTACATCGGGAGGCATTGCATTATTGAACTGGTTTTCATGTGCAAACCGCTTCTTTTGCGCTGCAAGTGCAACCTGTACTCCTTCATACATGTCGGCAGATCCCAGGCTTTGATGATTTTGATCTGTAATTGTGTCGTACTCCAGCGATTGTACGTGTATTTGCAGATCGATACGATCAAGGAATGGCCCGGATAGTTTGTTAAGATAGCGCGTAATTTGTTGTTTTGAACAGTAGCATGTTCGTTTTTTATCACCCAAAAATCCGCATGGGCATGGATTGAGTGCGACAACCAATAATAACGAAGCAGGAAAACTTAGCGCTTGATTAACGCGTGATATAGAAACTGTTTGATTTTCAATTGGTTGGCGCAATGATTCGAGTGTATCCCTTTTAAATTCGGTTAATTCGTCCAAAAATAAAATTCCGTTGTGTGACAAGCTTATTTCTCCTGGCTGTGGATATGATCCGCCGCCAATAAGGCCTGCTTGTGATATGGAATGATGAGGATTTCTGAATGGCCGTGAAAACACGAGTGACTGTTTTCCGAGTTTGCCACTTACGGAGTAAATTTTTGTTGTTTCCAAAACCTCTTGAAACGTCATTGGAGGCATAATGGTTGGCAATCGTTTTGCAAGCATTGTTTTGCCGGCACCGGGAGGACCAATAAATAAAATATTATGCCGACCCGCAGCGGCAATTTGCAATGCGCGCTTAGCTTGTGTTTGACTTTTTACCTGTGCAAAGTCGATCGGCATTGTTCGGTGGTGTTTTTTCATGATGATTTCAATGCTGCTTGTCGTTGGTGTAATTTGTTTTTCGTTGCGCAAGTAGGCGATTAAATCGGTAAGGTGCGAGACGCCGATTATTTCTAGATCCTTAATGAGTGATGCTTCCTGGCTATTTTGTTGTGGCAGAATAATACGTTTTTTGCCAAGTACGTGTGCATCATATGCGATAGGGAGTGCGCCCTTGATAAATCTGATGCCTCCGTCAAGCGAGAGTTCACCCAGAAAAAGTGTTTGCGCAAGCATAGTTTGATCGATGGCAATGTGGCCCATGGCTTGCAATATGCCAATCGCGATCGGCATATCAAAAAGAGTTCCTTCTTTTTTTAAATCCGCCGGTGCGAGGTTAACCGTAATTTTTTTGGCTGGTAGTTGAAATCCACAATTTTTCAGTGCGGCGAGAATGCGCTTGCTGCTTTCTTTAATCGCGGTGTCTGGTAATCCAACGATATAAAAATTAACGAGACCAAATGATACGTCCACTTCCACTTCAACAAGCTTTGCATTGACGCCCATGGTTGTTGCGGAAAAAATTTTTGCATGCATAGATGTTATCGCTCGTTTGTAATTGGTTTCCAAATAATCAGGGTATTGTTTTTTGTGTGCAAGTCAATGAAATGCTTTGTTTCTCGGTGTTTTTATATAATTTGGTTTGTGAGTTTTTCATTCGATGCATGCCAGTTTGAGCCACATGAGTGTGATTAAAAGTGGTAGTTTTTGGAAATATGCGTAAACTATGTGGGCAATGCATCAAAAAAATTACGATACGATATGAGGCATGTATGTGCAAAACTAAATGGGTGTGTTCTCTTTTTTTATTCGCGTCTCTTTCTATTCCTATTCGCGCAGCTAATGTGCTGACTGGTGATGAGAATGCTGCAACAGATGAAACATTTTCATTTCGAGTGCAACAGCACGAACTTAGCAATGCGCCAGATCTTATAGGAACATATTTGTATGTTGGCGCGCATCCGAGTGACGGTGGAACAGATGCGGTCAAACAGTTTGCAGTTTCTCGTGTTGCACGTGACACGTCACAATTTGTTGGGCTGACGCCAGATAAGGTTACGCTCAATGTGTCAAAAGATGTGGCAAATCCATTGTATGATCAAGGGATTGCTTTTTTGAAACTGTTTAATGGTGAATCAAGCGAGCTTGAAGGGGCTCCCGAGCGGCCTGTTGTTGTCACGAATGCAGATCGAAAAACTATTTATTTTATTAATAGGTTTAGAGCTGACGGAACGAATGTTGAGGTGGTTAGTGTTCAGAGTGGTACGCAAAATATTACTGATGCGAATGCGGCAATCACAGCTGGCATTGTCCAATTAGAAGCAGTGAGCCCGTATGTGTTTACGGCTGTTCGCCCAACATCGGGTGTATTTGGTGCTTCTGGGAGTGGTATTGCGCTTGTTGTTATCGGGAGTGTGCCGGTTGTGTCAGGAGGTACATTTACGGGTCCTATCATTATTGATGCGCCAACGGGATCAGTTGCAAGATCCGGTGGCCAGCGTGCGATGCCATTAGATGTTACTTCATCGGAGTTAAAAATTGGGAGTGATCTTGCTTCAATCGGTTCTATTGTGGATATGTGTTGGCATAGTAAAATGAGCCGCCTCTATATTGCATTGCAAGTGACGGGAGCTGGCGCAGGGCCTGACGGAGCTCGTGCGCTTGTTGTGGGGCGTGTTGATGATAATAATAAATTAGAATTAAGTCCGATAGCACCGACCGCTGTATTTGATGGATCGCTTGATAAGATTGTTGGTGTACAAACTGCGGATGCACAAGTTTCGATTCACAAACTGCGTGAAATGTTTACGTCAACCGCGCTGCCTTATTTAGTTATGGTGGGTGGCGTTGGTGCTCCTGCTGCAACCCAAAAAACGGTATTTGCTGTTCCGCTTGTAAATGGATCGACCGATGCTGCAGTGAATGGAACGATTGCATCAAAAAATGCTGATCCAGAAGGTAAGTTTACGCCAACGACAATACCCTATTTTATTTGTAACGTTATAACACAGCAAGCAACAACAGCGGCACAAATGCCACTTTCTACCGATGCTGCGACGCAGGTTGGAGGGGGTGCGATTGTGAATGGTGATATTACAGACCTATGGGTACAAGGTGATACCGTGTTTGCATCTGTTGAATCAGCAACAGGTTCACAAGTTCCCGGAATTTTTTATTCGCAAGCGTTTTTCGATGAAAAGGGAAAAATCAAAAGATGGACTACATGGCGTCGTGCAGCGGGGACTCGAGATAATGTGCAGAGTTCTGTGCTTGATCCAGTATCAGCAAAAAATTATTTTTTAGCGCAAAATAGTAGTGGTGATGTAAAACTGGTAAAACGTACGTCATGGGAATCGGGTGATACCAATGGATTGTCCCCAATTATTGCATCCAGCAATATGCTTTTTCCAAAAGCGTACGCTGGCGTGCAAGGAGTTAACGATTTTGTTGTTACCTCGACTGTGCTTGATACTGAAACGCCCGGATTGTTGGATAGTTCTTTGTTGGTTGCGACGGGATATAAAAAAATCTATCTTGCGCAAACGAGCGGTGTGGTTTCAGATGTTGTGATCCCGTATGGTGGTTCAGCATTTGGACCATTGATTTCATTTACGAACGGTGAGATTACACAAACATTTCCTGTCAGTTCATCAAAGCAGATTTCGATAGAGGGAGGTGTGTTGGATGATATTGGTCCGATTGTGACTGCTGAAGTTGCAAAAGATGGGTCAAGCGGAAGCAATGGTTGGCTTTTTGTCGGTGGTACTGGTGGCATTGCTGTGTTATCAAAAGTTGATGGTTCCGGATGGGATACAAGTACCGGTCTTTCAGTTAATTTTACGGGATTAACTGCAGGCATGTCGTTCAAAACAGTTGGTACGTATCAGCATGTACGAAGGCTTGTCCACGACGATCAGTATTTATACGTACTAACCGAGACACAGCTTGATCGAATTGATTTGACGCAAAGCAATGTTGGCCTTGGCTTGCTTTCGGTTACAACGATTGCGACGAACGCAACCATACAAGGAGTTGGGGCTCGTGGAACGTTATTAGACGTTCTCATCTCAGAAAAACTTGCAGTGATTGCAACGAGCTCCGGGTTGTTTCGAATTAATGATAGTTTAGATGTTCGTTCTGTTAATACCATATCTGCTTTGTGGCAATTATTAGCAACGCCAGAAGATATTGGGGCCATTCGGCAGATTGTTGCTGTAACACAAACGGGACGTGCACAAGATTGTGCTCGAAAAACAAATGGCGGAAATTTTTATGTATTAAGTGCATATCGAGGAAAAGATCAGGCAAAACTGTTTCGCTTTGCCGTGCAACAAGTTGTCGGTTCGGGCGTAACCAGTACAACCGTGCAGCGCATACCGGATCTGTTTGTTCAGAACATTCCATCATACTTTGCGAGCTTTGGTTTGTTTCGCAACCTTTGTGCAACAGATGGGGCGTTATTCTTTGGGACACGAGGCAAGGCAGATGATGAACATTCCATTGTGTCGGTTTTATTTTCAAAGAATGGTGTGCATACGGGAAGTGGATTTTTGAGTAATAAAGAAATTCCGGTAAACTTGGACGAAAGTACACTGATTGCTTCTATGATCCAGTCGTCTGCGACCGGAAGTTGGTTGGTTGCCGGCGATCAGGGAATACAAGCAAATGAGTAGAGATATGGCAACGAGGAACGTGGTATGATCTCAATAAAAAAAGCAATTCTGTTTATTGGTGTTGTGTGGGGTGGAGTACAGACAGTGCATGGTATGAATCTGATTCGTCCATACGATACATTGATTCGTCCTGCATACACAAGTGGGTATCGATTTCAAACTTCTATTTTTGCGCAAGCTGGAGTCGGGAATAAAGGGTATGATTGCAATGCATGCAAAACGAATGCACTGCGCATTTGGAACTGCGATCAAAATTCGCTTGCCATGTTAGATGGATTTCCGAGCACGAGTACGATTGGCCAAAAGCGAATTGAGATTGATGCAAATGATGATGGGCAACGGGGTCATTTTTTAGTGGCAGGTGATTTAAAGACACGATTTTCTGGCGCAGTTGGATTTCGAACATTTTTCAAAGAGGATTGGTCTATTAGTGCCTATCTTCCTTTTTATGCCATGGAACTCGACAACGTATGTTGGCGCGATCAAACACAAAATGTAAGTGATGAGGATGCGCGCGTAAAATCTCTTTTGACGGATGACTTTTTCAGACAAATTTGTTCTTTAGGTAATGGACTTGATCTGGGTGGATGGAAGCGGACCGGTATCGGAGATGTAACATTACTTGGCGAGTGGTCTCGCGATTTTCCGCAAGCAAAACCTCTTTTAAAAAATGTTCGTGTCAATGTTAGGGCCGGCTTGAATTTGCCGACCGGCTTGCGTCAGGATGAGGATAAATTGATGGCGATCCCATTTGGATATGATGGAGCGCTTGGGTTGCCATTTGGCGTTGGATTGGATTTTCATTTTGTATTCTATATGCGTGTCGGATTTGATGTGCAGTTGACGCATGTATTTGGCAATACGCGTACGCGTCGGGTACAAACGAACGATTGCCAGACCGATCTTTTGTTGTTGCAAAAAATGGATGTGTACAAAGATTTTGGGATGACGCAGCAGTTTAACCTGTATGCGCAGATATATAAATTAGTAAAAGGCTGTTCGCTTTTATTTGGGTATCAGTTTCTCAAACATGGTCAAGATGAGCTTTCTCTTTGTGCGAACCCCGATTTTTCAAGCTCCATTGCCAATGGCTCTGAGTATTTGAAGGAACGGATGATACATCAGGTGGTTATTCGCGCCGATTATGATATTGGAGCCCATTTTTCTAACGATTCTCGCATCTATCCACGGATTTCATTGTATGCCCGGCTCCCATTTGCTGGTAAGCGGGCTGTGGTCTCGAGTGGGATCGGCCTGACGGTCAGCCTCGACTTCTAGTTTTTTTCCATTTTGTCATGATTCCGTTGCCTTCGCTTTGCCCATATTGCTATTCTTGCGGTGATAAAGAATTTCTCTTTTTGGGGGAGAGGGTCATGGTTCACGCAAGGCAGTTACAATTATTTTTCGTTATTTCTTTGTTTTCTTATTGTGGTATGAATGCCATTCGGCCTCCTGAAATATTCACAGTGCCGAAAAATTTCTACGAATTTATTGGCTTAAATTATGACGAGTATAAAGCCGCTGTAGGCAATCAACTGAATACTATAACGGCAGCGGTGCTTGATGCTGCATATCAGCGGGGCTATCGGCCATTTAAGATAGAAAGAGAATACAATGAGGCGAAGGCTAAACGAGATCAATTGTTAAGTACTTTGCGAAGTGTGGAAGGTGTAGCGAGGGCTACGCCACAAGATCCTATGTTGGCTGGCATGGATTTGAATGAGACGCGTGCAGACTATGCAGAGGCCCAAGAAAAATTTTTAGCCGCAGAACGTGCATATGAGGATTCCAAAGCAGCAGAAGATGAACGAAAACGAGTTTTGAAATTTGAGCTGGCATATAAAGCATGGGGGCCAGGCTATGGGGGTTGGAAAGATAAGATTGCAAGGCAATGTAAAACAAAACGTGCGGATCTGAACGAAAAAACTGAAAAACTGCAAGAGCTTTTACAGCGATTAGAAGAACCGGAGCTGAGCGCAAAACGCAGAGAGTACGATAGGATGCAGTGGGATATCATGATGGCACGGCAAGCGTGCTCCATATTGATGGATGATAAAAAGCGGTATTCATATGACCTTGATCTCGATGCTCGAGGAATGTCGGAGGGTCAGTTTGGGTCGATACGAAGTGCCATCATGGATGCAAAGGCACTCTCACCAGATATGAAGGTGGGCTTTGCGCAACTGATTGGCAATACGCTTGCGAAGGAGTTGAGTGATATTCCTGGTCCGGCAGGAAAAATTTTTAATCAAAATATTGCTTTAAAAAGTGTTGGCTTTCTTCCAGTCCCATCTGATGTGCAATACGGCATAGGATTTAGCGGGCTTCTTGAGTTTAATAAATTTAATTTGCGTGTTTCTGTGTATATTGTGCAGAGTTTATATGGCAAGCCAAAGTTTAGTATTGCCGTTGAATTGCCAGATCATTATAAGATTTCTGATCTTATTCCAGGGTTAACGTATCTTGATGCATTTTCATTTCCACGATCAAAATTGGTCTTCTCAACGTTTGCTTATGGCGATCAAGGTGGTGCTTTTATTGAAAAAGGAGTGAATTTTGCGGCGGAGGTAGATCTTTCTGGTCCGCTTCAAATTCTGAGTGATTTGAAAGAAAAATCAAAATATAGTCGATCATTTGTGTTCGACAATAAGCCAGTTGTACTGTCTGGCGTGATTCCACCTAAGCTATTAGATGCAAAGTTTTCTGTGCATGTTCCGTTTTATTTTGGTGTTGATTTAACAAAAGTTTCGGCAATACCATCGTTCTTTTCAAGTAAAATCAAACAAGTAACAACAGATGAATTCCGGCTTGAGATTGCGCCGAGGCCTGCGTCCATTGTTTTGGAAGAGAGGCGAGCTGAGGAAGAATTGAGAAAGGGATTTGAAGTGCTTCCTTTTTATAAGGAAGAAATGCCGCCTGAGCAGAAAAAAGAGGGAGTTATAAAAAAGGTTACTTCATTCATCGAACAACAAAAGGAAGCCAAGATGTTTCCATTTACTGTTGAGGCGGAGGTTGGTGCGCGCATTGTATTGGGAACACAGTTAGATCCAATTAAATTGACATTGCTTGGCATGATTAAACCTTCTTTGGATGAAAAACGAAGTTCCTTTTTTATGACGGCGAATTTAAAAAACATGTTGCAATTAAAATGGTTTGCGCTTGGTGATGCGGCAGTCCAGTTTGGGTGGGAAGCGGCGTTGATGGAGCAAGCCAAAGAAAGAAAGCTTCCATGGACTGATATTGGTGTGAAAGGAAGAGTTGATTTAGGAAAGCCGGGTGAAAGCAGAGCACATTTTAATGCAGCGGGAGGATTCAGGCTTGCGTCTAAAGAGGCGGTGCCAGATGATTGGCTTCTAAGTGTTGATGGGAAAAATATACGGTTTGCGGATCTTATACAATACATATCCTACCTGGCTTCACAAGCCAAAATTTTGAAAACTCCTTTTGAGTTAGATCGTATCCCTACAATGACATTCCATAGAGTGTGGGGAGAAGTTTCATTGGCAGATCGTCCAATGAGGATTGGTAAAACTTTATATTATCCTGGAGTGACGTTACAGGTTGAAACTGAACTTTTTAATAAAAAATTTGGCTTTAAGGTTGCGATTAATAATGCGTTTCGGTTGAGTGGTTTTGGATATATTCCCCGTTTTGATGTTTCTATAAAAAATCGAGAGCTGTTCAAACTTTATGGGCTTGAAAAAGATAAAGGTCCAAAATTGGCATTTAGTTTTGATCCAAAGGAGCCATCAAAGGGATACTTTAACCTGAATGGCACGTTCGAGATTCCGGCTATGCGAGTAAAGCAGGCAGTAAACTTTTTATGGCATGGATGGCAACTTGATGCTGATTTTGAAAGTAAAATTGCAGGGTTGGCAGTTATATTTGGTGTGAGCATTGATTTGAAAGCGGGAGAGGAACGGCTCAGACAGCCGGAACGAGGAAGGGAAGCATTAGAAAGAAGGCTTCCGGTAGCTCGAACTGCCCAAACCGCATTTCTCACTGAAAAATCACGTGTGGATACATTGATGACTCGGGTTGATCAATTGATGCGTGTGGCAGAAAAAGAGGGCATTGCTTTGAGCGAGCCTTTGAAGAGAGCCCTAGAAACTTCCAAGGCTAAATATACTGGTTTGCATGACATTGCATTGGTAGAAGCAGCAATTAAAGAACGGATTCGTAGGGCGGGGCAACAACCAGATGAAGTTAATATTACAAAATTGGCACAAGAAGAGTTGGCGCAGGATTACAAAGATGCTGCGTATTCCTTGCAAAATACTCAACGTGGGTTGGTGGCAGAGATTGGAAAACGTAAGGAAGTAGTCGAATTAGATCCTGGCAAAAAGTGGCGACAAATGTATGTACGATTTGGATTCAAAGACGATTTTGCTGAATATATGACAACGGCAGCGCGGGGTGTGTTGCAAAAAATGAGAGACAATGCATATAAAAAATTGGAAGCAATTGCACAAAAAATGAATGAGTGGCAGGCTCGCGGCATACAAATTGCGGAACAAGAAATTGCGAGTGTTCGTCAGTCAATTGCACAAACGGAAGAAAAAATCAGAAAAGCAAAAGAACAATGCGCACAAGCCAGGTGGTATAAAAAACTTGGCTGTGCAAAGGTTCTTGCGCAACAATCGGTTCTTGCAGCCAAAAAGAGTTATCTGCAAGCACTGGTAAAACCGAAGCAGGCCATAGCGCGAGGAGTGCGTGCAACAACAGCTCAAGTTGCCAATATGATTGCCAAAGCGCAAAGTGTGCGAAGGGCAACCGAGGCGGTCCTTGATGGTGCAATCACAGGACTTGATATGATCAAACAGGGATTAACAATATTTCGAATTAGAGAGGCAATTGGTGAATATAGTTCAGAAGATGCTATGCAATTAAAGTCACCTCGATTGGTGAGTTTGGTTGTTGAGGTGAACATACCGATTATCCAAGATGAGCCATCAACATATACCTTTAATAATCTACAGTTTGATTTTAAGGATGTGCCTCAAAGTGTTCTTGCGATTGCGGAGCAGGTTCTGTTTGCCTCGCAAAATAGGGCTATAAATTTTGCTATGCAGGCTATGGATATAGTAAGTGCTGGATAATAAAAAGGGGAGTTTAGGATGAAAAGTCGGAGATCTATTTATTGGATTCTTATTAGTGTGCTGATTGGTGGTAATGGTTCTATTTTTGCAGCGAACTATTACGAGGTGCTTGGCGTTGCTCGGAATGCTTCGAGAGATGCGATTTTCACAAAGTGTGAGGGTCTAAAGCCAATATTGAGTGGAAAACAACGGCTTGAAGATGTTAAAGGGCAAAAAGAAGCGAAAGAGGATACCCGAAAACGTCTTCAAGAGCGTAGAGGAAAACTATCAAATGGGGAATATAATAGGCAGTTGCAATTGGTAACACAAGATATTACCTCGATGCAACAGCAAGAGCAGTCTTTGGAAAAAGAAATCGACCGATTAATCCGTGCTGGTCGGCTTGATAAAAAAAAGCTGGCTGAGGTTTCCGCAGAACATATTGAGAAGGCATGCGAGGTATTACTCAATCCGCAGAGCAAGGCTCAATATGATCAGCAAATTGGTGCACCTGAGCGCCGAGCGCAGGCTGCAAAGGAGGCGCGAGAAAAAGAAGCAGCAGAGCGGAAAACAGGTGTTTTTGGTGCTAAAATTGCTGGCACATATTATGAGGAGCTTCGGCTGCCCAAGACCGCTTCAGGTATTGAGATTAAAGAACGGTGTGATTTACAACGGAAAGAGCTTTTTGACATTGCCAACAAAAAGAAGATTGCGCGAGGAACAGCTCGTACTCAAGCCGAAAGACAGAATCTGGACAAGGAAGTCAAAGAGTTAGAAAAAAAGATTTCGAATACGAACGTGGCTTGCCAAACATTGCTTGATCCAAAAAAGAAAAAAAAATACGACAGTGAAATTGCGGAGCCGCGAACAGGGATTCGGGTAGTTACCGGGGGTGCTTTGGATCTGATCAGGGACGGTGTTAAGGCCGCTAAAAAAGAATCAGATAAGTTGCTTGTTGATCTTGTTGGAGAGGCTTTAACTAAGATACCCATTCCAAATGCTGCCGTTTCTCTCTTTAATCAAAAACTTGCCATGCGAGATATGTCCTTTGTGACATCCCCTTCGGGGCCTAATGTGCGCACAGGGCTTGGTTTTACCGGTACAATGTTTTTCAATAATATGGCGGTAAAAGGCACTATGTATGTGGTTGAAGATGAAAATAGAAAGCTGCAATATGCTTTGTCCGTAGCTCTGCCAGAAACGTACAAAATCTCTAGCATGTTCCCTCGATTTAAAAAACTTGACATGCTTTCCTTGCCGCAAGCCAAACTTGTTGTTTCCAGTTTTGACTACACAGATTTGGATGGCTTTAGTATTAAGAGAGGTTTGAATCTTGCATCAGTATTGGATTTAACTGGGCCTTTAAAGATGCTGGGCAAACTGAAAGACAGAGCACTTAAAGACAGAGACAAAGCCAAGCGTATCCTCCGGCCGATTGTTTTTCGTACCGAGCCAATTCGATTCCAAGGTGTTATTCCCGTTGATATTCAAAAGGCAGAGTTTAGTGCCGCGATACCAATGCGTATTGGTATAGATTTTACCAAGATTCCAAAAATGCCACGGACGATAACGAAAGTTTTCAAAGAGTTCACGACAGACGACCTTGAGTTTGCGGTCACTGTTGTACCGACTGTGGCGTTTAAGATTGAAACAGGCGTTCGATTGGTATTAGGAACGCAGGCAGCACCAATTCGATTGAGCGCATTTGGTATTATTGAGCCAACAATGTTTTCGCTTGGTATGCGTATGCGAGAAATGCTTCAGCTCTATTTCCTTGCGCTTGGCAATGTTGGTATACAGATCGACTGGGATGATGCATTGGCCCCAATTGCGGCGGCTTTGGGAATACCATTTACTGGTATTGGTTTAAACGGTCAGATTGATGTGGGCAAACCGGGAGAATCGCGTGCAGTATTTAAGTTGAGCGGTGGTGCACGTGTCAGAAGTGGTGGAATGCCGGACATTGTTTTAGAAGCAGAGGCAAACAATATTAGATTTGCAGATATATTGAAATTGCTTATAAAAATAGCAGCGAAAACAAAAGTGATTCCGGATGTAAATATATTTGGCAGAATTCCAGTCATGACGCTGGAGCGAGTGCGTGGATATCTTGCGCTGGAGGATACCACAATAGCCGGAAGACGATATGATGCAGGATTTGCATTAGAGGCAGATGCATTTTTCTTGAATAAAAGAGCTGGCTTTTCAATTGATCTGAAACATACTACGGGGACTGCTTCTGGTTCTGGATATATTTCCAATATTGATCTCAATGTGAAAGGAAAACCGATCTTTAGGTTAAGTGGACCATCGTTTGTCACGAGGGCGGGCCAGCAGGTTGAGGGTCCGGCTGTAGATTTTGCATTTAGTTTGAAAGAACCGAGCAAGGGACGATTCGGTGTTAGGGGAGCCTTTGAAGTGCCTGCAATAGATTTAAGGCAATCTGTTGATTTTGTATGGCAGGGTTGGAACTTGCGCGCAGACTTTGAAAGTACATATGCCGGATTTACGGTTGTGTTTGGTGCGCAAATAAACTTGAAAGCAGGAGCAGCTCAAGACATCGCGTTGCCAGGCCTTGGAGAGGGAGATGCTGGTAAAGAAAAGCTCAGGGACCCTTCCAAAAAGTGGGAACAGATGTATCTCAAGTTTGGATTTAAAGGTGGATTTGCTGAATTCCTCACACAACAAGCACGTCCAGCAATAGACAGATTAAAACAACAAGCCTCGGCAAAACTTGGCAAGTTGAATGAGGAAGTTGGAAATCTATCAAGAAAGGTCAGTGAGCTTGGCAGGGCCGGTGTAAGTGCTACCGAAGCAGAAATACAAAGAACGCGCGCACGAATTAATGATATTCAACGAAAAATTGATTCGCTTAGAAGAGAGCAGGGCAGGTTAAAAAAAGTGCAATTGGTTCAGCGTGGTAAGCTCACGGCTCAAATTAAAGCACAACAGGTGGCGCAAAAAGCGCAAGAGGTATTCTTAGGTGGCCTCTTGAAGCCAGGAAAGGCGGTAATTTCGGGGACTTCTCAAGCGGTTGCAAGTGTAACAAAAGCATTGCATGAGGCGCAATTATTGAAACGTGGTGTTGAGGCAACATTGGGTGGGCTTTCAAAGGTAACAGGTGCGATTGCACAAGGAGTTTCGATTTTTCAAGTGAAAGAGGCAATCGGTGAATTCAGTTCAGCAGATATTCTGGCTGGGAAGTTGCCACGGCTTATTAGCTTGAAAGTTGAAACAAATATCCCGGGTTTGGCAAAAGTAAGTGTGAACTTAAGCAACATTCAGTTCGATTTCAAACAACCGGTTAAAAGTGTTGAGAAAATAGTAGAGCAGATATTTAGTGGCGGCGTCCAATTTTCGAGATGATCAATCTGCTTTGGGGGAGGGCGGCGTGCTATGCTGCGTGCGTAGTTCGTCGCTCTGATGCAGGAAATTCGTATGCTCGCTTTTTTGCTTCTTGGGTGAGAACGGTGTGAAGAAGGCAGGATGATTTTGTTTGTAAAAACGGTTCTTGCTCTTCGAGTTCAAAAAGCATGAGCTTATTCGTTCGTATATCTCGTTTCATCTTTGCATAAAATGAGAGCGGCATGGTGGTGTTGTGGAGCTCCAAAAAGTATCGATAGCGATGGACTAAAGTCCAAAACAGTTCGTCTACATCGTTGAGCTCATCAATAACGTTATATTCCATAAGCGTTGCAAGACTATGAGAGATGGCTTTTACTGATTCCCATGTTTTTTCTTGATCACGAGGATTCCATATCAGTTTGCTCGTACAAACTTCTAAAAATCGAATAACGATTTGCCGCAACTGTTCCATGCTGACCTCTTGCGTGGTTGCCGCAAGAATTTTTTGCGAAAGGTCATTGAGAAACTGTTCCGGATCGTTTTTGCATGTTGAAAAGTCATTCGTGAATTTGGTGTATACGATCGTGGTGACCGTTTTTTGAAGTCGCTCAAGCATATCAAGATCACTGACCAAGATCAGTTGACTGGTAGATTCCAACTGATATCCCGCAAAATAATGCTTGAGCAGTTCGGGCAGTTGCTTGAGGAACGAGTTAAAAACATATGAATTGAGATATTCAGATCCTTTTAACACTTTGCTAAAAAGGCTGAACGTATCTTGGGCGAACTCTCGTGGTTGCTGGGTTTGGGCTCCATATGTTAAAAGCTGGGTAAGATACGAAAAATTATTTGGAAGAATATCTTGTCGGTAGCGAGGATCCTGCAAATCACGCTGGATTGATTGGAGCAGTTGTGATGCGTGGATTGTATCGGACTTTGGATTTTCGGGTGTCTGTGCATAACAAATCATTGTAAACCACATGCTTATCAGGGCATAGCGTCGTACAGATTTCATTCCGCAGCTCCTTGTGTGATAGGGTGGTACATATTTGAAAGTATAGTGTATCATGAAATTTTTTCACTATTCAATAAGAATAAGCATGTTAAAAAGGAGCGGTTGATATGTTCAGAAGAAAGCATCTTCTATTCATCACTCAAAGTTTATTTTTGAGTTTATTGTTCATTACTGTTCAAACACCATCTTTTGTCTCAGCCATGTCGGAGGATCAGCCGACTGATACAGAAGATCGTCCCGTTACTCGAGCTGCAAAAAAACGTGCAAAAAAACAGATAAAAAAAGCGAGAAAAAAAGTTACACGAAAACCGGTCAAGACCATTGCGGACAAGAAAAAAGTGGCGTTGGGAAAACCGAGAACGGTGTCGAGGAAAGAAAAAAGACAAAATGGTAAAAAGAGCAAGGGGTATCTCGGAGAGATTCGGGCAAAAATTGATGCGGCTCCAAAAGATGCTGATGTAAAGTTATTTGATTTGGTTGGGGATTTTCTGAGTAAGTTGAAAATTCCTAAACCGGCACAAGGCATCTTTAACGATAAGCTTGCGATCAGAAACATTACTATTTTGAAGGACCTTCCATCCGGTCCAGCTATTAGAAGCGGTCTTGGATTTACCGGCTCTCTCTTTTTAAATAAGTTGGCAGTAAAAGCAACGATGTATGTGGTGCTTGATACCGAGATGCGGCCACAATATATGTTTGTTCTTGAGTTGCCAGATACGTATAAACTTTCGAGCCTATTTCCTATGTTGAAAAAGCTCGATATGTTTTCTTTGCCTAAACCCAAATATGTTTTGACGAGTTTTGAATATAAAGTAGCAGATGGATCGTTGCGAGGTCCCGGTTTTTATTTTAATGCAGAATTAGACCTTTCTGGGCCCTTAGACCTTTTACGTACACTAAAGGAGAATGCAAAAAAACTTGATTTTATTGTGGTGCGTGATGAGCCGATACAGTTTTGGGGCAAAATTCCGGTAAATATTGGTTTGGGAGGTGCGTCAGCATCAGTTTCATTTGGTGCTCGAATTCCTATTCGGTTTGGTATTGATTTTACAAAAATAAAACAACTGCCACCTTCTGTGTCGTTTGTCTTCAAGGAGTTTACCACCGACGATTTTGAACTTGACGTGACGGTGTTTCCAAATGTTTCTATTACATTGGAGTCTGGGGTACGTATTGTTTTGGGAACGCAAAAAGATCCGCTTCGTTTTAGCAATATTGTGTCAATTGCGCCATTTGCAAAACGTTTTGCCATTGGGCAACGTATGCGCAATATGCTCGATCTGAAATGGTTTGCACTGGGCAATGCTGGCTTTCAGTTAGAATGGGATCTGAATATATTAAGGCCGATATGGTCTACTGGTGTACCACTGCCGGTATCAGGACTCGGATACTATGGTCAGATTGATATTGGAAGAGGCGGCGACTCACGAGCTTCTTTCAAGTATGCTGCTGCAGCAAAACTGACCGGCAATAAAATGCCGGCGTTACTCGGTACTATTGAGGCAACGAATATAGGGTTTGATGATTTGGCTGCATTTCTGGTATCAATTGCTCAAAAAACAAAACAGTTCAAAGGCGAGTTTCCTGTAGATAAGATCCCTACGCTTAGAATTAACAAATTAAAAGGATATTTTGCCCCTGAGTCAACAACAATTGCGAAGAAATTCTTCAAGGCGGGATTTGGGTTTACGTTTGACATACAGTTGTTTGAACAAAAAGTTGTCTACGATGTTAATATTGAGCATAAAGCGTTAAAGATGACAGGGCTGGGATATCTTTCCAATATTATATTTGACGTAAAAGGGAAGAGAGTATTTGCATTAACAGGTCCTGGGCTTGATCAAAAGTATGGTACGACTGATGATGGGCCGATCGTATTTTGCGATTTCAATGCACTTCATCCGGGAGCAGCGAAATTTGGTGTGCGTGCCAGACTTGAGATTCCGCCTCTTGGTATTAAGTCTGATACCGATATTGTGTTTGAAAACAAAAGCTTCAAGGCAGATATAGAAACGAAGATCGGAGGATTTACAAGCGAGTTCCAGGTTACGCTTGCCCCATTGAGAATACGCGATACCTTTATCAAGGTAGGATTTAAAAACGATTTTGAGAATGTGCTGATGCCGCAGTTGAAAATTGCATTGAGTGCGATGAAAAACGGAGCTGTTCAAGAACTTGACAATATAAACAAAAAAGTATCAGATTTCTCAAAGCAAGTGACAGAGGCTGGTAAAAGGGTTTCAAGCGCTCTTGATCAAAAAGTAGCCGATGCGCAAAGAGAAGTATCAAGCATTCAATCAAGAATCAGCTCGCTTAAACGAGAGCGTTCTGGATTAAGAAGGATACAGATTGGTAAAAAAGCGGTACTAACAGCAAAAATTGCAGCCGAGAGAGCGAAATTGGGAGTAAAGCAGGCAGCACTTGCTGTATTACTCAGGTCTGCACAAGCAGTTGTAAAAGGGACAACACAAGCAGTTGAAGAGATTACTAAAAAACTGACCGAAGCGAAACTTTTACAAAAAGCATTGAGTGCGACTGTTGGTAACTTATCGAAAGCACTTGATGGTGTTTCAAGAGGTGTAAGTCCTATTAAAATAAAAGAGGTCGGTGGTGGCTACAGTGTGAATGATATGCTTGCAGGGAAATTGCCGATGATTACGCTGGTTGTAGAAACAAGATTCTTGGGTATGCCAACGAAGACGTTATCGCTTAAGGATGTTCAGTTTGATTTTTCGGATGTCGCAAAATCAACAGCTGAGATTGCCAAGGCAATTTTGAAGGGAGCTGGCCTGAAAAAATGATGTTCATTTTCACGCCGATTTTATTTATAGTGCCTTTGTGATACAGTGATACGTACTTATTTTGAAAAAAGGCGTAGTAGCAGCTGTAATTATGAGGTAAGGATATTGGATGGCGTTATATACCTATGAAGCATTTTCAAAAGACGGAAAAAAGGTCAAAGGAACAATGGATGCTTCATCTGTTGCATCGGTGAGAGAACAGTTGGCGCGTCAGGAAGTGTATCCTATTTCTATTTATTTAGCATCAGAAGAAGCGCGAATGAGCTTATGGCAGCGTCTATTTATGGGCGGTGTTTCGCTGAAAGATAAAATACTTTTTACCAAACAGTTATCTGTATTATTGAAATCGGGGGTTCCATTACTCCAGTCGATAGAACTGCTGACGGAGCATTTTGAAGGGCGTCTTCATTCTATTTTGGTTGCGATTAAGGACGAGGTAAAGGGTGGTACGTCTCTTGCAGATGCCATGGCACGCTTTCCTCGTGCATTTGATACGATTTATGTTCAGTTGGTTCGTGCAGGTGAAGCAAGTGGCAAGCTGGATGAGATTTTAGAACGACTGACCGGATATTTAGAACGACGAGAAGCGGTTAAGAAAAAAATTCGTGGGGCATTGCAATATCCTATTATTCAGATGGTGATTGCGATTGGCGTGGTTGTTATTTTGCTTATGTTTGTGGTGCCGCAGCTTGAGGGGCTATTTGAAGCGCAAGGGGAGAATCTGCCAAGAACGACAAAATTTATGTTGGCGGTTTCAGATATATTTCGACGCTATTTTTTAATAATTTTTGCTGTGATTGCCGCAGTGATTTTGTTTTTTCAATACTGGTTGCGCACTGCAACAGGTGCGCGCATTTATGATAAGATCAAATTAAAGATTCCTATTATCAAATACGTGACGAAAACAAATGCGATCGTGCAGTTTTGCTACACGCTCGGCTTGTTAATAGAAAGTGGCGTAAATCTGGCAGAAGCGCTTGATATTGTAGTAAAAATCGTTGATAATCGCATTTTAGCTACTACGCTTAAAGAGGCCCGAGATAAAATTATCAAACAAGGTAAAATAGCGCAGTATTTGCAGCAGACGAATATTTTTCCTCCAATTGCGATTTACCTTATTCGTACGGGTGAAGAAACAGGAGAGCTTGGTTCAATGTTGTTAACGGTTGCGCAAAACTATGAGGCTGATCTAAGTGAAATGATTGATCGTGCAACCGGTATGATTGGCCCTATAATGCTTATATTTATGGCAGTGGTTGTTGGGTTTATTATTATGGCTATTGCAAGTCCGATTATGCAAGGAGGACAAGCGTTTGGATTGGAAGGTGTTTAATGTGTAACGTAGGAGAAATTATGGAATATCCATATATAAAGTCTGATGAAAGAAAGCTGGGGATGCTACAGAAAGGATTTACGCTGATTGAGCTTATGATTTCTATTGTAATCATTGGTTTATTAGCTGGTGGATCAATTTATTTTGCGATGAACTTTTTGGAAAGTGCAAAACGTACTGCAACGAAAACGACATTGCAGAATATCAAAGTGACCCTTTTGAATTATAAGAGTGAAAAGGGTGATTATCCTAAGCTTTTGACAGATTTGGTAAAGGCAGGCTTTTTGAAAAAAGCGGTTCCGAAAGATGCGTGGGATAAAGTGCTTGTCTATCGATTGACGCCAGATGGCAAAGAACCGTATGAACTGTATTCGTATGGTCCTAAGGGTAAGGGCGGCGGTAAGGAAAGCCGTATTTATCCACAATAGGGGAACGATTGTTGAAAAGCTGGAGGAATCATGAATCAGGGTTTACCCTGATTGAGTTACTCATTGCGATTGCGATCATTGGAATGATGATGGCAGCGATAATTCCCTATATGCAGCAAATGCAAACGGGCTATGAACGAAGAAAGTTTATAGCCCGCCTGAATTCTTTAGCGCAGATTGCGTGGCAGCAAGCAGTGATTGCTGGTTCTGTGCATCGCGTTATGTTCAATATGAAAGAGCGTGAGGCATTTATTGAACGTGATGTTACGAAATCTGCGGCTGCTAAAAAATTGGACTTTGAGCCTATAAAATTAGGAGGGGAAGCATCGATGAGTTGGCCGCGCTCTGTTGAAATCAAACAGTTTATTGTTGGTGGCTATGATGAGATGCGACGCTTTTCGGGAAAACAAACGGAAACCGTTTGGTTTTATATTATTCCCGATGGGATGACGCAGGCGGTTACGATTAATGTGATTGATCGAAGCGAGCTGGTTGAGAATAGGCCAAAACAGTTTAGCATGGTGATGAATCCATTTTTTGGACAGTTTAAGGTGTATGATGCATTTCAAAAATAAGCAGGGATTCTCACTTATTGAATCGATGCTTGCTGTCGCAATCATGGGTTTGGTGTTAACGCCGATGTTTGTTCTTGAAAATAATGTATTTAATGGTGTGTTTCGTATGGCTGAACAGTTTCATCGCATGATCTTTGCGCAGAATTTTTTATATGTTGCACAACGGCAGGAGCCGATAGAAAGTACAAAATATAGTTTGGAGCGAAAAGAAGATAAACCTTTAAGTATGCTGCGTTATACATTATCACCAGTTGATAAGCGATCATCACTTTCGCCTATGAAACGATTATATAAACAACAGGTTGAAGCGTCTGGATTGGAAAAAACGAGTCCGAAGGCATCGGCAGTTCATTTTATATTTAAGCCGGAGCAGCCACCATCATGAAACGGGGTTTTGTATTACTCGAAGTTTTGATTTCATCGCTTATTGCGGCCCTACTTTCCACCGGGTTATTGACCACTATTTTTCAAATGAGTCGGTTGCAAGAGACAATCAATACGATCACGAGTGTGTATGGACGTGTAGCAATTTTGCAAAATCAGTTGGAGCGAGATGTGATGGGAGCGTTTATTCCAACGCAGGTTGATCTGATACAGACGACAACAGAAAAACGTGCTCAACAAGCAAAGCCGCTCGAGAAAATATTCTATGGGACTATGAAAGATGGCAAGCTTGATCTATTGACCTTTATCACAACCAATCCGATGCAGATTTATTTTGGCATAAAAAAGACGAAGCTTAAGCCTCGTGTGGCACGGGTTGTGTATCGATTGGTTCCTGATGAGCGGAGAAAAAACTCGTATGTGTTGATGCGTCAAGAGGGAACACGGCGTTTGGCATTTGATGCATATACACGTGATGCGGAGGGTGACTTGCGTTCATACGTTATGCTTGATGGTATTCAGCGGCTTGAAGTCCAGTATGGTGTTGTCGAACAAAAAACTGAGGATGATGAAAAAAAATCGGTAAAAAGAGTGTATAAAAAACAGAAATCATGGGATAGCAAGCCAAAACAAGATGAAAAGCAAAAACAGAAACTGCCGCCACGGCTTCCTAATTATATTGAACTGCAGGTTGCGCTTTGGGATAGTGTGTATAAAAGTAGTCGACAATTTGTGTTGACTATTCCCATAGTTGCGATGAGTGGTGAAGTGGTACAGCAGAAAGAGGAAACTAAGAGCGAGACGGTGGCTGGTAAGCGTAGTGAGAAAAAACCGGCTGCAAACACCAAGCCACAACAAGCGAATGCTGGAACAAAAAAATGATGAACAATACATCAAAACAAGGATTTGTGATTCCGTTGGTGTTGATGCTGATTGCAGTAGCAATGGTGATCATCACCGGTATCTACCAAAAGGGATCATTGTTTGTTCCATTCACCGCAACCATGATGAAACGGGAGCGGGCTAAATTGTTGGCCTTGAGTGGTGTGCAAGTGGCAATGAGTCAACTCGCCGTCGTTGGTGTTTCTCAAGATGAAAAGAAAACGGGAGAAGGAGGTCCGGCAGCAACCGATACGATGTTGCGCACAGATGCAAAAGCTCCCCCCTCTCGAGAAGTACAGTTTCTTTCAGATCTTTTACCGTTGTTGAATCAGTGGCAAACATTTCCATTGAAAGAAGCAGTCGATGGTATTGATGGAAAAATTGAAATTGCCATTGCATGCGAACAAGGAAAAATAGATTTGAATGGTATTTATGATTTTTCTAAAAAACTGTTTCGTGGAGAAAATGAATCGCGCGGTGATTGGAAAAAGATTATGCAGGCGATTTTTGGTAGAATTCGAAAAACGATGGGCATTTCCGCAAATTTATTTGAAGCATTTGAAAAATTCATGAAAGAACGGCAGTATAGAGTGAATGATGCAACTGAACTTCTTACGCTCGATGCGTTTCACGAATTTGCAGGCAATGAATTTTATAAACCTTCACAAGGGCAGCAAAAGGATCGACCGTTGTATTTATTAGATATATTTACTGTCTATAGCAATAGGCCGACGTTGCAGCCGTGGTTCTTTTCTAGTTCGATTCGCACTGCTCTTGAGATGAAACCGGCACAGTTTGCAGACAACAAACAGAAAAAAACAGTTGTGCAGGGATGGTTAAAAAATTTTCAGCCCTCGATGAACTGGGAACAGGATTGGAATAAGGTGTTTCAACCCATGTATGGTATTGACTATCAGCGTTTGCCTAAAGGAATTGACGCAGTATTTGAAACTTCATTTGATCCTCGTCTATTTTCAGTGGTATCGTATGGTGTGGTTGGCGACGTGACGCAACGTGCGTATGCAATTGTTGAACGCATTCGAAGAACAATTAAGAATAAAACATGGTATGATCTTAAGATAAAAAAGTTCTATTGGATCTAAAAAAAGGGGCCTCAATTGGTCGGCAAGATTGAAACACGAGTTGGAATTTTTGTTTTAGCTGCGATTGGTATATTTGTATACATGGGTTTTCAAATTGGAGCTTTTCGATTTGATCGTGGCCGATATGCGCAGTATCCACTCTTCTTTAAAGATGTTTCCGGTATTACTCGTAAAGCTGAAGTAAAAATCGCAGGGGTAAAAGTTGGTTGGGTTGAGGATGTGAGTCTGCTTCCCAATGACGAAATGCAGGTTGAGATTATGGTAATGATTCTCAAAGAATATTCACTGTATAGCGATGCCTATGCGATGGTTCGTCAAGATGGATTGCTTGGTCCGAAATATATAGAAATTATTACTGGTGATCCGTTGCTCCGTAAATTGAAGCCAGGAGATCCGCTGAGCAAGCCTAGTTCTGAACCGGTTTCTATTGATGCATTGATGCAACAATTTCAACAGATTGCATCGAATGTGGATGAGGTTACCACAACGTTCAAAGACGTGATAGGAGGTTCTGAGGGGCGTGAGCAGCTTCAAACAATTTTTGATAATGTTCACATAGCTGTAGATCGATTATCGTCGGTTGGAACTACTTTGGATCGAGTGATTTCACGTAATGAAGATCATATTGATAGCTTTTTGCAAATCGGTTCCACGTTCCAAGAAAGTATCGATAAAATTTCCAATGTATTTGATCGAGACTTCAATCGAATTGCATCAAAATTTGAAGATTCAGCGGGAGCGCTTGAAGATGTTTCGATTCAGGCACGAGATGGTTTGCGTAGTATAAGTTCTGTTGCCGAGAAGATTGATGAAGGCAAGGGGCTGCTTGGTAAACTTGTGAATGAAGATGAAACCTACCGAGATCTTAAACTTGCTGTAGAAGGCTTTAAGAACTATCTGACCAAAATTGACCGAATGCAAATTGTGTTCGATACGCATTTTGAGTCTATGATTCGAAAAGCAGAAGGATATGAATGGGAGGATTCGAAAGGTTTCTTCGGCATGCGAATTTATCCTCGCGAAGATTACTTCTATCTTGTTCAGCTCGCTTCTTCGGAAAAGGGATATTCGAAACGCAAATATGTTGAAAAAGATTACTTTGATTCAGAAGGAAAACCTGTTGATACAACAGTACAGCAAGATAGGCCATTGGGCACCGTACTCAATCTTGATGATTTAACGAGATTGTCGTTTGTGCTTGATCATCGCAAAATTACAACCAAGCGCGATATGTTTACGCTTGATCTACAATTCGGAAAAATATTTAAGGATGTTGCGTTTCGTCTCGGATTGTTTGAAGGCACGGCAGGTATAGCTGTTGATGTAGATATTCCATTCAGAAACGATAAGTTCCGTTGGGTTACTTCATTAGAGCTCTATGATATGACCGGCGCGAATCGACGCATAGAAGATCGGCGTCCGCATGCAAAATGGCTGAATAAGATGTTTATCTTGCGCAACATTTATACCACATTTGGTGCCGATGACTTTGCAAGTAAGAAGAATGCAAGCGTCTTCTTTGGTGCTGGTATCAGATTTGGTGATGACGACATCAAATACTTCCTCTCCAGTTTGTCGGGTGTTGGTAGCACGAGCTTCCTGCAAGGGTAATGGCCAGTTGATTTTTCATAAATTTACGTTGCCTCATGCCGGCAAGTGGCATAAATATATTGCTTGCCCAATATATTTAATACAAGGGCAAAAAAGGGAAGTATCCCTTTTTGATCCCTCTGCGCTTAAAAGGAGACCTCTCGCCTTCGGCGTGCGTCTACGCTCTTGCGAGCTATGCCGCACGGAGTGCCTCGGCTGCGGATCACACTATAAGCGCGAATGATTTTTTTTTATTTAATTTAAAAATCTGGTAGCGAGGGCATGACCAAAGGCCGGTTTACCGGACGTGTGTCATGCATTTGAGCGGGAGAAGGATCCAACAGGCTGTTGGTGTCTTTTAGTCAAGATCTTTTGGACAAGCAAAAGGATCTTGCTTGCCCGTCGAAGCTGAAAGCGAAGATTGGTGCCGCCCGCATAGGGCTTTTTTGAAAATCGATTAATCAACAGGGCCTGCCAGGCCCTGTTGATTAATGATGGAAGTTTTTAAGGTTATCTGTTGCGGTCCATGATATGAATATATGTTTTACAAACATGAGACGCCTTCGAGCTTCACGTGCCCGTTCCATTTTTGTTTCATTTGTTGGAACGATTTTCGTGAGTCGACATAGTCTCAACGTGCTTGCGAGTGTGACATAGCGATTAAGAAGGCGTTCCTCGTATTCAACGGCTTGTATAAATCGGACGAGTGGCGTGATGTGGTCTGTTGGATTTTGAACGTTCACATGCCGTTGTTGTATGTCACGAATCAAATCTTTTCCCAGATCGTCTTGCGAGAGCTGCAGCATTTCATCGGTGGAAAGTTGTTTCTTCCACGACGCCCATGTATCAGTTCTATTTACAAATTGATTTCCGAAAATTAAAAAGGTGCTTATTGTCAGATAGGCTCCTCCTACCGTTCCAGCAATCGCTTTGCGTTTATGTTGGATGATGCTGGATTGCAGTGAATGTGCAAATTCTCGAAACGGCAGGTTGATGACCTGTTCAATGCGTTGTTCAAGGTTTGCGCTCAAGCGAGCTCGAAGCTTGCTTGAGCTTTGTGCTGCAGCATTGCTCGATGATTCGTTAGCGACTGCAACATGAGTGGATCCATCTAAGTTGACTTCGATTATTGGCGCGATCTCATTTATAACTCTGAGCTTGAACTTGGGTCTAGTATTGGTTGGCCCTTCTTCAGCAGGTTGCCCTTTTTTAGTGGATAGAACTTGAAGAGTGGTCTGCCCTCCTTCATCAGGAGCTGCGGGAGTAGGTTTCCCTTCTTCAGCTGGTTTTGCTACTTGACCACCCGCATTAGAGCAATTGAATATAAAAAGCAGTGAGTATACATACACTATGTGCTTGTTCATGGGCGTCCCCTTTAATTTTCCCTTGTTTTTTGATATTGTTCCCAGATGTTAAGCATATGCTTTCTGAGTCATCGAAAAAAAGGATATATGTTTTGAGGGGTATTCCAAGGATTAAAATCGAAATGCCTGCGTAGAAATTGAGTAAGGAGAGGATTTTTATGGCGATATTCAAGCAGATTGGAGATTTCTTTTTATCAGCATGGATTTGGAATCTGACGTTTGACTGGTTTCATCCGGTGATTACTGGGTGTGTGATGTTTCTTATTGTGCGCATTATATTTCGAAGAGGAACGCTACATTCGTTGTTTATAAGTTTTCTTGCGCAAGCAGTTACGATTACCATTTTGAGTATCATTGCGATGGGATTGAGTGACTATCTTCAGTGGCGCTACGATCCAGTCGACGCGAAAGTTGCAATCGCAATGCTGAATGTATTTTATGCATCGCTCTCACTGGCAATTATTTATACGATTGTGCAGCTCATTTATTTTGCGGTGGGTCATTTTATATGGCGTTATAATCTCTATGCATTTCTTGTGATGACCGTACTGAGCAACACGATCGGATTTGTGATGAGTTATATGTTTATACAAATGGTGCGAGTTTGGTATTACGTGGCGTAGGGTTACGATCTTTTTGTTTGACTGTGTGGGTGTTTATGCTTGCGAGACGAGGCGAACAGTCCTTCCTCCACACAAAAAACGGCAAATAGATTAGTTGCTGCAAAGAGAGAAAACTGGTCGTCCGGAACGATGTATTCTCCCCTTTCATCTTTGGTGGCTATTTGTTGAGTATCAGGCATTCCAGGGTGCGGTTTCCCTTGCATTGCTTTAGCAAGATTGCCAAGCTTTTTTTTCCGAAGATCTTCTTCTGTCAGTTCGCGAAGCACTGTGTTTAGATATGTAATGCTTTCTTCTGACGTCGATAAATAGACAATAGCTTGTTGCAATGCATCAGGATCTGCAAACGCTCTGCCAAGAAAAGCTTTTGTCTTTTCTGGTTCGATTTGCCCGTATCGTGTCCAGGCCGAAACTGTTTCAATAACTGATGAGATGATTGGGCCCCAGAAGCTATCTGGATCAGTCCAGCTTTGCAATTGTTGATATTCCTCGTGCTTCTTTCCAAGAAAGCTGGAAAATTTTTCCCTTGAATCAGTGATGGTCTCCGTGGTTATTTGCCGTTCCATTGCCTGTGCAGGAAGCGTTATGACGCTGCATAAAAAAACGAGCGTCAGATAAAAACGGTTCATATTGGATTCCTTATATGTTACGGAGTCGGTTGGTTGGCAATCGGTTTGTTTTTTATGTCGGTATGCTGCAGTGTATCATTGTTTGTATGTTCTTGCAGGCCATACTGTATGATTCGATCAATAAACTCCATCGGTTTCATGCCAATCTCTGCCGCTTGATGAAAGATGCATGTTGCGGGTGTCATACCAGGAAGCGTGTTGATTTCAATAATAATGATTCGGTCTTTTTTTGTAGGACTTTCGAGCGCAGTTTGATAAAAACAATCAATGCGTGCATATCCTTTGCATCCAACTTCTTTATACGCACGTTCCATAGTTTGTTTGATTGTTTGGAGTGTTGATTCTGGGAGTGGTGCAGGTGTTTTATTTTCCCCTGCTCCGGGCAAAAATTTTTCCTCTATTGAGAGAATGTCACTGTTCGTGATTGCCAAACTTGGAGGTAATGCTTGTGCTGTTTCATTTCCAATGACGCCAACAGTGAGCTCCATACCAGTTATACACTCTTCGATAAGTACCGAGGTTTTTCCTGTACTCAGTATGGTATCGATAGCTGCTGCAAGATCGGTTGTATCTTTTGCTTTTTGTACCATAATACTGCATCCGTCATCGTGGGGTTTGACAATATATGGCTTGGGGATTGTTGATACGATTTTTTCAAGCGTAGCATTTTGATCCTGTGCCCAATCTTTTTTTCGAACCAAAAAATTTTTCGGTGTTTCAAATCCTGCCGCTTGCAAATAGTTCGCCGTTTTATATTTATCCATGCACAAAGCGCTTGCAAGAACTGAAGATCCATTATACGGTACCCCGAGCATTTCAAGCATGCCTTGCACCGATCCATTTTCTCCCGGTGCGCCGTGTAGTCCAATAAATATAAAATCAAATTGTTCTTTGAGACTATGCCACGTGACGCGTTGTTCCGATTTGAGAGAGTCGGTAATTTCTTTTGTGGTGTTCAGCACGAGTTGTGCCTTTGTTATGCTATATAGTGAGGCGGCAGCGTCAACAAATAGTGGCGTAACGTGATATGTATGCGGAGACAGTTTGTAGATAATGTTGCGCCCTGATTCAAGAGAGATCTCTTTTTCGTGTGAGGGACCTCCGAATAGTACCGCAACTCGCAATTTTTTTTGCGCAGATGAGTCAGAGGCGTCATTTTTTTTTGTTTCATTTTTGGTAATCATGCCGTACCTACAAAGATCGGTTTCAATTAAATGATTAATTAATTCAGTGTGATTCATGTTTGTCATCGCTGCAGCTTCTCGAAATAAAAAGCTTGATGGTGCCATTCCAGAGGATGTGTTTGGGTCAATGATTATAATGTGGCCATCATCCGTTACAAATCCATCGATACGGGATATAGTTTTGATATCCAAACATTGCATTACATTCATACATGTTTGTTGAATTTTTTTTAGGATCTCTGGTGCGCATCGTGCGGGCGTGAACTTTGTAGCGCGTCCAGGCATATATTTTTGATCATAATCGAACAGTTGTGTCGATGCCTCTGGTATGATTTCGGTGGGCAAAAGTGGCATGAACGATTCTTTTTTATAATCAAAAAGCGTTATGCAGGAAAACTCCATACCCTGTATTAGTTCTTCAATAAGAACAGCCTGTGTTGTGCCTGGGTGGACGGTGCTTGCTTTATGTATTGCATCAAAAAGTTGTTCGGGTTTATGCACGACGGTTATGCCGAGGCTCGATCCTTCCTTATATGGTTTTACAACCCATGGCGGTGTAATCTGTTTCTTTGCCAATTGGCTTATAAGATCTTTGATTTTAGTTTGTTTTATTTCGTGGGGATAAATCGTAACGTCGCGGGGTACGAAGATGCCGGAATAAGAAAGAAGACGTTTTGCCATAATTTTGTCCATACAGATGGCGCTTGCAAGACGTGATGAGCCGAGGTAGGGAATGCCGAACAGTTCGAGCGTGCCTTGCAAAATACCGTCTTCTGCATATCTGCCATGCATTGCGATATACATAAAATCAATAAGTTTTGGCAGTTCGTCCCAGATGATATGTTTTGCTTCTTTTGTAAGACGATCTTCAAAATCTGTTGTTTTTCCCCGATGAAGAAAATGCCACGGCAGAATATACAGATCTCCCAACATTGTTTGATAAATTGGAACAAGGTCATAACGAGATGCATCTAAATGATCGCACACCGTACGGCCTGAATTGAAGGAGACTTCTCGTTCAATTGATCTACCACCCATAAATATGCCAACACGCAACTTTGGCATGCATATTCCTTTTTAGATATTATGATTTTTAGTGCTTATTAGCGTAATCATTTGTGATATACAGGTAAAGGGAAAGTGGAGGATTTATTTTCTGATTCGACTATATATTGCAATTCATTTTGCTTTTGGTATTACTAAAGCGTATATATAACCATTTTTTCCTTCGATAGGATATTTGTGGAACGAACTACCTCGTTGGTGTGGATCGATTTAGAGATGACCGGTTTGGATCCGGAACGTGATGTTATTTTGGAAATCGCCTCTATTGTAACCGATGATAATTTACAACTTATTGAGGATGGGCCTTCGCTTATCATTAACCATGACGATGAGGTTCTCAACCGTATGAATGATGAAGTGAAAGAGATGCATATTAAGTCTGGTCTAACGAAAAAAGTACAACAATCAACGGTGTCGATACAGGATGCTGAACTCCAAACATATGAATTTATCAAAAAGCATAGTGGTGCTGAACCATCACCATTATGCGGCAATTCTGTGTGGCAAGATCGAATTTTTCTCACACGATATATGCCACGCATTATTGATCTGCTTCATTATCGTATTATTGATGTGTCCACAATCAAAGAGTTGGTGAATAGGTGGTATCCGCACGATCCTGATGTACTGTTTAATAAGCAAGAAACACATCGAGCGCTCCAAGATATTCGAGAATCGATTGACGAACTCAAACATTACCGTCGCTACTTTTTCGTGTGATTGCGAAATAAGGCTTTTAGTGGTATATTTTTTTCTATTCTCATGACCATATTTTGAAAGCTTCTCTATTTTTTATTGAAGGAATGATTATGAAAAAAGCAATGGTATTTGTATGTGCAGCATTATTATCAGGTGCCGTATATGCAGAAGAAGTGTCTGTCCAGGAAAAGCGGGAAAATGATTCTACTGAAATTGTCATGCAAGACCGTTGTGGTGGTTCAGATGGGATGGATAGCAATAAGTTGGAAGTTTGTGTCGATGACCGCGATACAAAAGGTTGTGATGGTATTTGCGGGGGCGAGCCAAGGGATGATAAGTAGATAAAAATAGGTTTTTAGCATAAGGGCGAGCTCGCATGGGCTCGCTTTTTTATTGGGATGGATTGGGGGTGAAGAAGATGTTGCTCGTGTACTGCGCAGGTTCTATTTTTTGGTACAAGCGTACAATGTCTGAAATGTGTTGAGCTTTCAGATATATTTTTCTGCTAAATAGATTTTTTATTTTATGGACGGGAGGTTTTGCGGGGCCAAGAATTTGGACTGCACATTCGCATCGCCTTTGTTCTGCAAGAAATGAGGATGCGATTGCATGTGATTCTCGTTCTACGATTGCCTCATTGGTGTGTTTTAGTTCTATTTCAACAAGGCGTTGTGTGGGTGGATAGCCGATTTCTTGTCGTATTTCCACTTCATGTTTATAAAATTGTAAGTAATCCACTTCATTGATGTATGAGTAAATGGTGTGGTCTCCCATCGTTTGTACAATGACTTCGCTTCCATCGGATTGTCTGCCTGCTCGTCCGGCAACTTGGATGATCTGCTGGAGCGTTGTTTCTGATGCGTTAAAGATGGGGAAGTTGAGGTTAAGATCAGCCCATAAAATTCCAACCAACGTTACATTGGGAAAATGATATCCCTTTGTGATTGTTTGTGTGCCAACAAGAATGTCAATTTTTTGTTCATGAAAATCAGTGACAATCTGTTGCCATAACTTTTTTTTACTCGACGTATCTAAATCTGCGCGAGCTATTCGAGCTTGTGGGAATAGAGTTTCTAGTATTGTAACCACCTGTTGTGTTCCGATTCCTTTTTTTATGAAGGTTTCATGTTTGCACGAAGGGCATCCTGTAGGTTGAGGTATATGGTATCCGCAGTAGTGGCATACAACTATATTGTTGTTGTGCAATGTCAAACTGACCGAGCATGAAGGGCATGAAAGGATAAAACTGCATGATTTGCATTGCACGAAAAAGCTGTAGCCGCGGCGATTTAAAAATATGATACTTTGTTCTTTTTTGCGCAGCCGGGCTTTGATGGCATTATGGAGTTCGTTACTGATCCAAAACTGTTTTCGTTCTTTTTTATCGGCAAGAAATATAGTTTTAATCGTGGGAAATGATCCAGAAAACCGTTTCTTGAGTTGAAAGAAGTGCCAGCCTCGTTTTTTTACATTATACAGGCTATTCATTGAGGGGGTGGCGGATCCAAGAATGATAGGTATGTTCACAAGATGTGCGCGCATGATCGCAGCTTCTTTACTGTTAATTTTTGGGTGTTTTTTTTCTTGGTAGCCAACGTCATGCTCCTCGTCGATGATTATTAGGCCAAGATTGGAGATTGGAAGGAGTATCGGCAGATGGACTCCGATAATCATGACCGGTTGTGATGCAAGAAGTTGTTTCCACAAAATACGTTTTTGTTTTGTTGGCGTTGCGGAGTGAAAACTAAACAGTTGTATATTATTTCCAAGTTCATTGCGCATCCGTTTTTCTAATTCAAGCGCGAGGCTTACTTCTGGCAGGAGGAGCATCACGCTTTTGCCTTGTGCAATTGCGGTGATACTCAGTTGCTTATATATTTCTGTTTTGCCTGATCCGGTGACCCCATGCAAAACGGTTGGGTGATATGTGGGTGTGATGATATGTGGCGAAAGAGAATCGACAACATTTTTTTGTTCTTGTGTCAGTGTGGGTTCTGACGAGGAATTCAAAGATTCGCATCTGTTATCTTGTGTGATTGGTTTCATTTCTCGTTGGATCATGAACTGTTTGATACGCTTGATGAAATGAAACGGTTTTGTTTGATAGTAGTGGCTTATGTTTGTGATGAATGTTTGATAGTGAGGGTCTGGTGGCATAGGTTCACGTGCAATTGCTTCCTTGATCGGAAATGAAACAGATGGCGCATGCTCCTGTTGTGTAACTACTATGCCTGCAACACGATGAGTACGCAATGGTACATGAATGATTGTGCCAAGAAGCGATGATTCGCTCCAGTCTTGGGGGCACTGATACCAGAGAAGTTCTGGAAAACCGTTAAGAAGTTGTACTTGCATAAACATGATCTGGAGTATAACAAAATCAGTTTCATTCGATAACTAAAAAACTTGTTGTGATGTAAAAGATGCCTCGGAGTCGATCTTTGTAGAAAAATGTTTACGAGCAGTTGGTATGGGTCTTTTTCTATGGCACACAAAGTTGGACTATTCCCTTATATTACGGTACAATTTAGACAATGAGTTTATCTAATACCGTGGGGAGGTTCTTATGCGTACACAAAATATTTTTATGGCACTTGTTGCAAGTTTCGGTATCTGTTTTGCTCTGCAAGCAGAGCCAATAGGAGGTGGGACGTATGATGGTTACGACCCATATAGTCCTAGCGAAGATGGGTTGGATTCTGAAATGTGGGTGCGTGTAGGATGTCTAGATATGCGCCTCACTCAGCATACAACCAATGATCTTGGCAGTGAGGAAGTGGCTAATCAGTCGGATACTCCAAAGCCGAAATCAGAACCATCTGATGTTGCAGCAGATCAATCAAATGCGCCTAGTCGCCGCGCTGCTCCTGGACTAGCGACCCGTTTCTGGAGATTGATGGGGTATGCTGGCGCTAATGCATCTGCTGCCGATGAATCAAAATAAGTTTTGTTTTTTTGTAGTATGTCAGCCGGTGGCAATTAGTCGCCGGTTTTGCTTTTCTGTGAACATGATATACTAAAAGATAATAAGAAAATTTCATGTCTTGGAGGATTTTGAGTGAAACTCGATCCAACAAAAGCGGTTTTTTTAATTGATGGCTCTTCATTTTTATATCGTGCCTATTACGGCATGCGTCCTTTGCATACTGCAAAAGGTGAGCCGGTTCATGCGGTGTATAGTTTTTGTCGTATGATGAAGAAGTTACTTGCCACCTTTTCTCCGCGATACATTTCATTAGTGTGGGATAGCAAGGGCCCTACCACGCGTCACGAGATGTATGAAGCGTATAAAGCAACGCGCCAAGCTCCTCCGAGTGATTTGTTTGATCAGAAAAAACATATCATGGAATTTGCCGATTTAATTGGTTTGCATCAAATTGCTCGGCCGGGGTATGAGGCAGACGATCTTATGTTTTCTATTGCAAAAGAGCAACCTGAATTGCAGGCCGTGTTTGTAACGTCTGACAAAGATATGGGGCAGGCGCTGACCGAGAGTTCTTTCCTGTATGATTATTTTAAAGATCAACTACTCGATAAGGATGCTCTTGAACAAAAACTCGGTTTTTCTGTGGAGAAACTTCCCTTTTATTTTTCATTGTTGGGGGATGCATCAGATAATATTCCCGGAGTGCATGGTGTTGGGAAAAAAACAGCGCAAGAACTTGTAACACAGTTTGACTCTCTGGAAGATCTCTATGCCAACCTTGATACGATTAAAAAGCCGCGTGTTAAAAATGCACTTGAACAAAATAAGCCGAACGCATTTTTAAGCCGAGATCTCTTTTTGCTGCAATACGTTCAGACCGATGCGACAAAACGTGGCCTTTTTTTTGATTCAAAAGGCTGGGTTAAGGCTCGTCCACTTTTTGCGGCGCTTGAATTTAAAAGTTTGCTGCAAGAAACGGGAATTACCAAAGAGCAGCGTGCTGCGTTTACCCAAGAAAAAATCGCTGCATTAAAAAAATATGATTTCAGATTGGTGACCACACCAATCGAGCTTGCGAGTGTGGTGCAAGAAATTAAGCATAAGCAAGAATGTGCCATTGATACAGAGGCAGATGGGCTTCGCCCCTTGCAGGCAAAAATGGTTGGTATTTCTTTATGTGTGGAAGAAGGGCGTTCGTATTACATTCCATTTGATCACCAAACAGAAGAATCTCAGCTTTCATATGATGAAGTAAGAGCAGCACTCAAGCCTGTTTTTGAAGATCCTGCCATTAAAAAGTATCTCCATAATGCGAAATTTGATCAACTGATTCTCTCAGCGCACGGCATTGAGCTGCGCGGTGTTTTTTTTGATTCGATGATTGCTGCAAGTTTGTTAACGAAGGATTGGCAACGAATCGGTTTAAAAAATCTTTCATCGTTCTATTTTGATGAGGAGATGCTGACGTTTGATGAGGTGGTTAAAGAAAAAAAATTACCAAACTTTTCATATGTTGCCCTTGATCTTGCAACCTCTTATTCGGCTAATGATGCACATCAGACTTTTAAACTCACCAAATTATTTGAAAAAGAACTGGTAGAAGAAAAGATGGATGCGTTGTTTTATGATATTGAGATGCCACTATCACAGGTTCTTTACGAAATGGAAAAACGGGGCATTTTCGTTGATGTATCTATATTACAACAGCTTGATCATGCGGTTACCAATGCGTTACATCGTATTGAGCAGGAGATTCTAACAATCATTGGACCGGAACATAAAACGATTAATTTAAATTCACCACGACAAATAGAACAGCTTCTCTTTTATCATTTAGAGTTGCCACCGCAAAAAAAGCGCATGAGAGGAACGGGGTATTCCACTGATCAGGAAGTGCTTGCGCTTCTTGCGCCATTGCATCCTGTGCCTGCACTGATTATGAAATATCGAGAACTATTTAAACTGCAAACCACGTATATCCAAGCGTTGCCGACGTATGTGAACCCTCGCGATAATCGTGTGCACACAACGTTTAGCCAAACACGGGTTGCGACGGGACGACTTTCAAGTTTCGATCCAAACTTACAAAACATTCCCGCGTCATCTCCTGGCATAGAAATTCGTCGAGCGTTCAAACCTGATGAAGGGAAACTATTTATCTCTGCTGACTATTCCCAGATAGAACTTCGCGTGCTTGCCTTTCTTTCGCAAGATGAGCGATTGAAAGAGGCGTTTTTGAGTGGTCGCGATATTCACCGCGAAACGGCAGCTCACTTATTTGAGGTTTCGTTTGATGAAGTCACCCATGAGCAACGCCAGGTTGGCAAGCGTATTAATTTTAGTATTTTATATGGCATGACCCCGTATGGACTTTCCAAGGATCTCAAGATTCCATTTAAAGATGCCAAACTGTATATCGACAAATATTTTGCCCAATATCCTGGTGTTCGTGCTTGGATGGATGGGGTGATAGAAAAAACAAAAGAACTCGGCTATGTGACCACCTATTGGGGGCGCCGCCGGTATGTGCCCGGTATTTATGAAAAAAACCATGTGCTGTATCAAGAGGCGGTACGTATTGCCATTAATACGGTTGCGCAAGGAACCGCTGCTGAGATTATGAAACAGGGCATGATTACTCTTTCGGATCGCTTGATCAAAGAGAGCATTGATGCACAAATCTTGCTTCAGATCCATGATGAGCTTATTATTGCCGCACCAGAAGCGCAGATTGAACCTGTCGAGCGGTTGGTGCAAGAAGCTCTGGAGGGTGTGGTCGATTGGGATGTTCCGCTTGCAGTTACGATTCGGCATGGTGAGAACTGGAAAGAGGTCTCGAAGTAGATGAGTTTTACTCAGTATATTGCGATTGAGTGGCTGTTTTGATATAATGGGGGTAGTGAAAATAGCAGGTGTGGGTTGATTCCCAAACATATAGGAGGTTTTATGAAGAACTCTCGTCTTATAGCTGTTTTTTTGGCAGCAACACTCATGATTAGTTGTGCGCCTGTTCAGGCGGTAGAGCAAAAGAGTCGCTTGAGCAAAGTTAAGAAACAGTTGAATGAAAGCCTGGATCGATTCAAGCGCTGTATTCGAGGCAAATGTACCCGAAAAGAAAAGATTAAAGTTGCTCGCGATGTTGGGATAGCGGCGGCAGCGGTGCTTGCAATGGTTGGAGGGGGATATTTGGCCTGGACCGTTGCGAGCAAGAAGCACAGCGTGCTACCCCAAAGAACGATAACTGATGAAGAATTTTCACGTCGTGTTGACTTTGCGAAATTACCTTTTTTTCATGCTCTGTGGGCAGCTCAGGATGATCTAAGGCGAGCGTTCACCCAACGAGATGATGATGCATTAGCGATGCTTTGGATATTAAGAAGTTTTGGCCCAGGAAGAGCAATAAAAGATGGTTTCACCACTGCTATTCTACCCGACTCTCCCTTACTAGAAGCTGCCGATCGCATACACTATAACCTTGCAAAAAATGTTTTAAAGCTTGCGGTCTCAGGAGAAAGCTGGGCAGATCTAATACGGATGATTATGGCTGAAAAAGGAACAGATCCTTTCTTTCAGATTGCATATCTATTTGCACAAAGTGAACGGTTCTGGCGCTATTTACCACACCTTACTGTTGATGAAGCATCAAGGAAAACTCAGCAAATTTTACAGAGGGTAAATGATCCATTGCAGATTACTCGATTAAAAAATAATATAACAAGATTGTTTTCACGTCACGATTGGTATAGGTGGCAAGATTTCACCACCGAAATTACCGATAACACTAAGGCAATTATAAAAGAGCTCGATCAATGGGTGAAAACCCATTAACGATCGTATCCTTGCTTTCATCATCCTTTAGGTACGGGGAACCCTAGAGAAGCTGGTCGATTGGGATGTTCCGCTTGCGGTTACGATTCGGCATGGCGAGGATTGGAAGGCGGTTTCGAAGTAGTGTTTCTGTGATGGAAGAGCCCTATTCCTCAAATGTTGACTTATTGCGTTGATATAGGCATACTAAGGGTGAATGTTATGAAACATTCTTCTCTTTTTCATAAGTCAATTCTTAATAAATCAGTGAATATGACGGGACATAAAGGATTACAGGATGGCAACAAGTAAATCTGGTGGTTCAACATCGAATGGTCGCGAGAGTCAAAGTAAGCGATTAGGCGTAAAGTTGTTTGATGGTCAGCGTGTGAACGGTGGCGAGATTATTGTGCGCCAACGAGGAACACGAATTCATCCTGGTAACGGTGTGGGCAGAGGTGGTGACGATACCCTGTTTGCAAGAGCTGCTGGGCTTATCAAGTTCCATTATGGACCCAAGGGACGAAAGTACGTATCTATCCGATCCATAGAGGTTTAAGAGTATTAACGTGATTTGCGTAAGTTGAATATACATGCTAAAACTTGCCTATACATTTGAACCAATGACAATTCCGATAACAACAAGGTGCGGAGAGTTTTTATGATTAATTTTGTAAAGTACCGTATGGTAACAGCGATTGTTTCGCTTGCTTTAATTTCCAGCTTTCTTGGCTTTGCTTTATACAAAAGGCAAACGACAGGTGAGGTGTTTCGGTACAGCGTTGATTTTACGGGTGGCGCACAGGTTTTGCTTCGGTTTAATCAACCGGTTAGTTCTCTTGCAATCAAAGATATTTTAGATAAACATGGCTGGGAGGGTGCGGCGATTCGTGAATTTGCCGATAATGAAATCCTCGTTCGAGTCAAATTAGAAGAAGTAGAAAAAGAGCTTGGCTCTGTAGCAGAACGTATGCAGGCTGCAATTCAGGAATCTATGGACGGTGTACAAGTTACTATTTTGCAAAGTGATGCTGTTGGGCCAGGTGTTGGTGAGGCGTTGCGGGGTAAATCAATCCGCGCCGTTGTGCTGGCGCTTCTTGCGATGCTTTTATATATTGCGCTTCGCTTTTGGTCGTTTGGGTTTGCGCTTGGTGCAGTGATGGCACTCTTTCATGATGCGTTGCTGATGCTGGCAGCATTCATGTTTTTGAATCGAGATATATCGGTTAATGTGATTGGTGCAATTTTAGCGGTTATGGGTTATTCGATTAATGATACAATCGTCATTTTTTCACGAATTCGTGATAATTTAGTGAAGTTGCCCCATGAATCGCTGAATGCAGTTGTGAACATTAGTATTAATCAGACGTTGCGTCGGACGATATTAACGAGTATTTCGACAGGCTTGCCTGTTGGGGCGATGTTGCTATTAGGGGGAGAGGCTCTGCGTGATTTTTCTATAGCATTGTTAGTAGGGATTATAATTGGTACGTATTCTTCCATTTATATTGCAAGTCCTGTAATGATGTTGTTGTATCGCGGTAGAAAAGAATAATAAAAAGAGAATATAGTAGTAGTTTTGAAAGCGATAATGAGGGATTGGGGGGAGAATTCCCTGCTTATTATGTGTCTAGAGTTCTATGCCTTACGGTATGTGCATGTCATTGCTTTTGTACGTGAATATGCACAATGGCGATTCTTGTGATAAGCCAATTCAGTGTTGTTATAAGGCGATAAAAATTTTTGAACGATAAGGGGTTAGACGGAATGATACAATATTTTTTTCAGATGAGGAGCGGGATATGAAGGGACAAAAACCGGAGCTGGTTACAGTGAAGGATGTTATTGAAAACAAGGCACAGAAAGAAGCTGTGACTAACGTAGAAAAAAAGGAAACAAAAAGTGAAGAGGCTGTTCAAGTCAAAGAAAACGGTGCAGGCTCTGCAGCGCATAATGACTTGGATGTAAAGGAGAACAAAAAAGTGAATACAGACGCGCCGCGTCAAGACAACCAAAATAGACACGCAAAAGGTCCTCAAAAACGACAACGATCGCACTATAAAGGTGGTAATGGCAGGGGGCATGAGTTTCGTTCTCAGCCGCAACGTGGTGGTGAGTATCAACGAGGTGAAGGGTATGTACCACTCGAAAAGCGCCCAATAGAAGAGTTATCTCTTTTTGAATTGAATACGTTTGCGCGACGCTTTGGGATAATTGGTGCTGGCCTTATGAAAAAAGATGTGCTTGCTGAAAAAATAAAATATGCCCAAGAGCATCCTGATATGGAGATGGAAGTTTCGGGTGTATTGGAAAAATTGCCAGATGGGTTTGGATTTTTACGTTCGGCACAATACGATTATGTGAGTGGGCCGGACGATGTCTATGTTTCTCCTTCCCAGATTCGCCGATTTGGTTTGCGAACAGGTGATACGCTCAATGGTGTTATTCGAAAGCCAAAGGATGGGGAAAAATATTTTGCATTGTTAAAGATTAAAAGCGTGAATGAGGAAGATCCTCTTACGATGGCAGATCGTCATAGCTTTGAGCGATTAACTCCACAGCATCCAAATGAAAAATTTAATCTAGAGTTTAATCCGACTGCTATTTCAACGAGGATAATGGATCTCTTTACTCCGGTTGGTAAGGGGCAGCGTGGTTTGATTGTTGCGCCACCAAAAGTTGGAAAAACGTTACTATTAAAAGAGATAGCAAAGGCTCTTATTGCGAACCACCCAGAAGAGCATCTCATTATTTTGCTGATCGATGAACGACCAGAAGAGGTCGCTGACATGAAGCGTGCTGTGAAAGGTACGAGTGCTGAAGTAATAAGTTCTACGTTTGATGAGCCGGCAGAACGGCATGTACAAGTTGCTGAACTGGTGCTCAACAAAGCAAAGCGTATGGTTGAGTCGGGCAAAGATGTGGTGATTCTTTTGGATTCTATCACTCGTTTGGCTCGTGCGTATAATACGACAGCGCCTGCATCAGGCAAAGTGCTAACTGGTGGTATCGATGCAAATGCATTGCAATGGCCAAAGCGATTCTTTGGTGCAGCTCGTACTCCAGAAGAAGGTGGTTCTCTTACGATTTTGGCGACCGCGTTAGTGGATACCGGTTCGCGTATGGATGAAGTCATTTACGAAGAGTTTAAAGGGACCGGTAACCTTGAAATGCATATGACGCGTAAATTATCGAATCGTCGAATTTACCCGGCCTTTGATTTGCTCATGTCTGGTACTCGTCGAGAGGATCTATTGCATACGCCAGAGGATTTAAATAAAGTTTGGGTATTGCAAAAGTTTCTCGCAACGATGAATACTGTAGAAGGCATGGAATTTCTTATCGATAAAATGCGCAAGCACAAAACGAATAAGGATTTTCTGGACTCAATTAACAAAAAAGCAACCGGGTAATTATTAATTAATAACCTTTTTAAATGGAAGATTTATCATGAAAATATCTTACACGATTTTAGCAGGAATACTGTTCATATCAGGTTTCGCACTGTACGGTGCAGAACCATCAGAGTTTCCTTCGAGGCCAAGGCCTGTTTGTCCTCCTACGCCTAGAAAACCACATGGAGGAGTTTCTCGTCGACGTGGTATAGAAGAACCAATAGCACTTTTTCAAGAAGGTAGGGTTGAGGGAGGAGAGCTGGAAGGCCATGCTCAACCTCCGCGAAAGAGGTCAAGGGTTGACGAGCAAGCTCATCTAAGAGCTTTGTTGGCACCAGAATCAGCAGCGGCGGCAGCAGCTCAAGAAGAGGAAAGCGAGTCGGAAGCGAGTTTTGAAGCGAGTTCTGAACAATAATTCAGGCAATCGATAAAAACAATGGTATAGTTGTTAACCTTATATAGAAGGTTTGACATGAAACTATCATATATAGTCTTAGCAATCATGACGTTGATACCAGTTCAAGGTTTGTATAGTGGCGGGGATATTCCTAGTTTGCCGACTCCTGATTCTGCGGCGGATCCTTCTGCGCGGAGGAGATTTATTACTCCTCCTACGCCTGAGAGGCCAATCAGAATTGTTATTCGGAATGTAAATATGCATGGCAGGGAACTCTTTGGTGACAGTTGGGAATTGGATAGTTTGGACGATGAAGATTGTAATGATTCGGACGAAAATATGATTCTGCGTGATGAGAATCCACATAGAATATCTTGTACGGGGCCAGTTTTGGGTTTAATCAAAAAATGGTTTCAAGCAATACTTAGATTTGAATAATAGCAATTTTCCAATTTGATCAGCGTAGTATATCCAAATCCAAGTCGGAGAATTTTCCCTGTTGGGCTTTATAGTTCCCAACGAAGGCAATCATAGCGCCATTATCAGTACAAAATTGTGGTGAAGGTATAAAGAGTGGCAGTCCGCGGAGTTCGCAGAATGTGCGGAGTCGTTCGCGGATGTGTTTATTACAGGCCACGCCTCCCACAAATGTAACAGCTTGCACGTCAGGATGCTGCTTGAGTGCGAGCTTTATTTTTTGTATAAATATGTCGGCGATGCATACAAGGAGCGAGCTTGCTACCTGATTTTTAAAAATTTCATCGGTGTTCAGAAGTTTTTTGTTGTGCATATCATACGCGTTTCGTTTGACCAGATCATAAAGGACGGCCGTTTTTAAACCAGAAAAACTAAAATCAAGCGTGTGTGGATTTGAACGTGGATAGCTAAAAAAATCTTCAAAATTTACTTGGCTTGCACGCTTTTCAATTTCTGGACCACCTGGATATGGCAGCTCTAACAGTTTGGCTATTTTATCAAACGCTTCACCTGCTGCATCATCAACAGTTTTGCCAAGAACAGTGTAGTCACCAAATCCATGCACAAGATATAATGAAGTATGCCCTCCTGATGCGGTCAGGCAAAGGTGTGGGAATGGCACATCGTATTCGAGAAACGCGGAAAACGCGTGTGCTTCTAAATGATTCACCCCAATCAGTTTTGTGTTACGTGCCCATGCCATTGCCTTTGCAAAGCAGACGCCAACCAATAGTGAACCGGGAAGGCCCGGTTTGTTCGTGACCGCAATGACGTTGATGTCATCAAGTGATACGTTTGCTTGTTGCAGTGCGGCTTGAACGATCGGTGTGATTTTTTCCAACTGTGAACGAGATGCAACTTCAGGCACAACGCCACCGAACTGTTTATGAAGATCGATTTGTGAAAAAAGAGCGTTTGAGAGGAGCCCTTTTTCTTGATGATAAACAGCGGATCCCGTTTCATCGCACGACGTTTCAATACCGAGTGTAATGTATGGTTTCATGTGCGTGGTTTCGATATAAAACGTTAAAAATAATTTTTTATACTATAAATTTTATACTGTTGGTGCCGCAATCATAATACGATTTTGTTCTTGTCTCATGACCTGTTGTGACCCGATACTGTGGAGCGTATCAGAATCAATGGCAGCAAGTTGCAATCGGACGGCTTGTTCATAGAACGCTTTTTCAGATCCGCTCAGTTCAAAAACATTGGATTTGATCTGTATCGAGGGAAGTTCGAATGAATTATCACCACTCATCGAATGGATCCAGTCAGGACGAACGCATATGATAATTGCGTCGTCCGGTATTTTATTATTTGGATCACTGTTGGTAATGGTGTCAATATGCCAGGTGTAGTTAGATGGGGCGCCCTTTTTCGGTACGAGTGTCAGTGTAAATAAGAAATACGATTGCTCATCTTTAAGCTTGATATGCGAAGCGGTATTGCTTGTAGCGGGTTGGTATTTTGAGGTATAAGAAGCAAAATCGATCATCTCTGTGCACAAAACATGAAACTGTCTTTGGTGCGGGTAGTTAGGAACATTAAACGTGATTGTTTTTTTGTCCTGGTCTATCGTGCATGTTCGAATTTCACCTTCATGATACACTCGTATTGTCGGAATTTTGGCAATATTCTGAGGAAACTGGATGGTGCAAGGGATAATATTATAGGCTTGAGCGGTAAAACTTGTCACTAAACCCAAAACGAGTACACTAAAAAAGGCGTATATACAGCGGGTTTTCATAGGTGGCCTTCCAATTTAAATATCGATCGTTACTATAGCGCTATGATAGTACAAAATGCAAAGCGGATCAAATGATGGTGTGGATAAATAAATTAGTACAGCGATTACTGAAGCATGAACGGTGTGCGAACCGGTTTGCACTTTCGTGTGCTGTGGGGATCTACATAGCATTTTCACCATTTCTTGGCTTTCATACCGCGTTGATATTTTTATTTTCATGGTTATTTTCTTTGAATTTTGCGGTGGTGCTTGCGGTCTCTGTGCTTATTAATAATCCATGGTCGATGGTGCCCGTGTATGGAGTTGGCTATCTATTGGGTGATTGGATGTTGTCGTCATGTGGCATGAATCATGTGATGTGGAATCCATCGTGGGTTACACAAGGTAATGAGTTGTTTGCGCATTATATTGGATTTTCAGATTTTTCATTTTGGGCGTTTATGATCGGGGGCAATGTATTGGGGCTTTCGCTTGGTTTGCTCGGTTATCCTATGATAAAAAGCTTGGCTGGCATTATGCTGAAAAGCAAAAAGAAAGTATTGCATACGGTGCTGCAATCAAAACGTGCGGTCCGTGCCATAGCAAATAAGGCAAAACCAGTATTGCAACGGGTTGTGGAAAAGCAAAAACAGTACGCAAGGAAGAGCCATGAAATTAGTGACGCAAAATAAAAAAGCATTTCACGATTATGATATCCTTGATCGCCTTGAAGCAGGCATTGTCCTGACGGGCGATGAAGTGAAATCTCTGCGTGCGGGCACGGTGTCATTAACCGGTTCATTTGCGACAGTTCATGGTGGCGAGCTGTATTTGATTAATTTCCATATCAGCCCCTATGCGAGGGCATTTATCAAAAAAGAGGAAGATACTCGCAGGCGGCGTAAATTGCTGTTGAACAAACGAGAGCTTTCCCGCCTCATTGGTGACATTTCAAAAAAGGGCATCACGGTTGTGCCTCTCAAGATCTACTTTAATAAGCGGAATATAGCCAAAGTTGATCTTGGGCTTGCCAAGCATAAAAAGGCTGCTGGCAAGAAGCAGGCTCTGAAAGAACGAGATATTAGGCGTGAGACAGAACGGGAAATCAGGGGTAAAGAGTAAATTGCCTGACCTCAAGCTGATCTGAAGAGGGCCCGGGGCTCTTTCAAAAAGCCCCTTTCTGTGATATATTGTGGGCATAATAAGAAATGAAGGTGTATATATTTTAGTGGGAAGGAATCATGAAGAAGAATATCAACTTATCTCTATTTCTCATCTGGGCATTGCTTGCGGTCGTTGCATGCAATACCTCTAGTCCGCTTTTGGCCATGGAGCAGAGAAGGCAAGAGTGGGAAACGAAATTGACTTCAAAAGCTAAGGAGCTAATCACGGCCTTTAAGAATGGTGATGAAGGTGCCAAAGTTAAATTGTTAGAAGGTTTGGATTCACAGGAGTTGATAGACAGGGCTCTTGAAATATCTTCTTACCATAGTGCACATCAGCATTGCGATTTTTTGGTCGCTCAGAAAATCATTGCAGATTATGTCCCTTCCCAAAGAGGTTTGGGGAAAGCACTTTTGAAATCCTCTTATGATGGGCCTTATGAGCTAGTAACGTTACTTTTGGAGAAAGGACTGAGAGGGGATCCGGTAAGTTTGGCTCTTACTGAGGCTGCTAAGGGTCGTGGAAGTAGGAATACACATGTTGTAAAAGCGTTGCTTGATGCAGGTGCGGATGCTAATTATCAAAATGAAAATGGTAATACGCCGCTTCACAATGCTGTTTGGGATGGGCAGTGGCCATTAGGTAGCTTAGATCATCCACCTGTTCGATGGCGAGTTGGAATAGTGACTATTTTGCTCAAAAAAGGCGCAAATCTGCATATTAAGAATCTATGTGGCAGTGTGCCCTGGGATATTGCTGCACCGATGCCAAAACAACTCATCAAGGAAGAAATTGCGAGGAGACATGGGGCGGATGCGCTACACAAGGTTTCTCAAATAGAACAAGGTAAAAATCCATCTCGTCCATTTGTAGAAGAAGAGATAGGGCAAATTTTTAAATTTCTGAGCTCTGATTCACGATGATGAAACCTTGAGTGGGTCATCTATCTATACAATGTTCTGTGCCTGCTCCCTTGCCTTCTCAACTTCCACAGGTTGCGAAGTTTCTGTCCCCCATGCAATACTATCGATCTCGATGAGGCCAGTCTCATATGTTATAAACCAGCCCTGGGCTCTTGCAAATAGGCCTGCAGATCGGTACACTGATAAGAGAAATAGGATCTAATCTTTGAAATTTCTGGGGGCGTAACGGCTTCGACGTGTTGTTGTGAGCATTGAGAGCATGCCGAGCTTCGATTGAGTGTTCGTTAAATAATCGATCAAACAATAAGTGCAACATTTCAAGCACAACCAGCTCCAGCTATGGAACGTGTAAACTTTGCATAGTTGAGAGCGGCTTATTAATCAGGCGTGTCTGTCAGTTTGATTAATTCGTATTATAAAAGATAGGACTCCCGAGTGAGGTTGTGCAGCCTGGTAGCTCGGAGCAGTATCACTAAGCTGCTGTATGCAATGTGCACTGTTTCAGAGGTGTTGCATACGTATATTCTGAAACTAAGCATGTAGCGCTTGCTGTTTTTAATAGTGCGGACATGGGTTCGACTCCCATCGCCTCCACCAGTCTACGCTTATCCGGGCCTACCGGCTCGGCAAGCTTCGTCTGGCTGCCGCCGGCAAAGGAAATTAAGATAAAAATTGATATTGATAGCAAAAGCGAAGACTGCCCGAAGAAGCTGAAAGCGTAGACGGGCAGGCCGTCTTTTTAAATAAATTATCGTGGATAGAAAAGTAAACCAAGCGACTGCATGTGGTAAAGCTGGGTTCGTTGCAGTATTAAGAAACAGTAAAGTAGGAAAATATGAAATTTGAAGAAGTACGGGATAAAATACTTGAAAAATTGAAGAGTAAAGATTTGAAGACAGGGGAAGGATTGATTTTGCTAGAAGGCTTTGTTAATCAGTCGTTGGCTCAATCGATAGGTGAAATAGTAATTGGTGGACCAACGATACCAATGATCATGACAATTGGGAAAGATACGGGGAGAATTTATTTTTTTGCTCTTAATGCTTTGGGGGTAAAATGAATAAAAAAAAGCAAAATCAATCACAGGAAGTGGAGCGTGGCTTAGATGATCCTGAAGCTGCCAAAACTGAAGAATCAAAACTAAATCCATTACGGGAAGTGGAGTTCGCCTTAGACGATCCTGAAGCTGCCAAAACTGAAGAATCAAAACTAATTTTGTTTGATGAAGAAATTAAAAAGATAAAAGCTACTTTGGATGAATTTCAAGTTGCTCAGTATCAATTTCGAGCTGATCTGGATCAATTTCGAGCTGATAAAGGTACATTTCTAACAGTATTCGGATTATGGGCATCAATACTGACTTTTATTACGGTTGAGTTTCAATTTTTTAAATCGCTTTATAGTTGGCAGAA